>Ga0172369_10006361_pt1 | contig 14099 bp, 9 predicted proteins | sample LakKiv25m_FD_114539 | JGI IMG/M metagenome (GOLD analysis project Ga0172369, IMG submission 114539) | Freshwater microbial communities from Kabuno Bay, South-Kivu, Congo - kab_022012_11.25m | ecosystem: Environmental > Aquatic > Freshwater > Lake | place: Democratic Republic of the Congo...
CCGATGTCGCACGCCTCCATCATGCCGATGACCTTCAACGGCACGCGCATGTATGTCTACCCTGCGGTGGGCGGCGTGGTGGGCGTCTCTGCCGCCGACGGCCATATCCTGTGGCAGACCGACCAGTGGCAGATCAAAATCGCCACCATCCCCACCCCCATCCCACTGCCGGACGGGCGCATCTTTCTGACGGGCGGCTACAATGCCGGCAGCATGATGCTGCAGCTCAAGGCGCAGGGGGGGGAAATCTCCGCGGCGCCGCTGTTCCGGCTGCCGGCCAGCCAGTTCGGCTCCGGCCAGCAGACCCCCATCCTGTATAAAGATCACATTTACGGCGTGATACCTAACGGTGAGCTGGCGTGCATCGACCTGAACGGCAAAACGCTGTGGACCAGCGACACCACCCGGCGCTTCGGACTGGGTCCGTATATGATCGCTGATGGGATGATCTACGTGATGAATGACACGGGGCGGCTGACGCTGGCGGAGGCGACACCGAACGGGTATCATCAACTGGCGGAGGCGCGGGTGCTGACCGGCCAGGATTCCTGGGGGCCGTTCGCCCTGGCCGGCGGGCGGCTGATCGCGCGTGACCTGACGCGGATGGTGTGTTTGGATGTCAGGAAGAAGTAAAGGGGACTGTCCCGGCCCTTCGTGAGAAAGCGACGTAGATTGTAACTGATAGGCGGGGGAAGAGAAGTAGGGACTGTCCCCGTCATGGAACGGGAACGGTTCTGTAATTCGGGGACAGTCCCTAAGTATATGTTTACGGGCGTGAGAGAGCATACTTGCTCTGGTTCTACAGGGCCGGGACAGTCCCAGACGGCTCTCTAACTCGGGCAGGCGCGGGACGCCTGTGAGCCCAGTAATAATGAACGATCGCCAGCGGAAAATCGAGTGGTGGACGAAAATCGTGGGGGCGATAGTTGCCTCTCTGCTCTGCGCCGTGCTGGTGATAATGAGCGCGCGCGGGACGCGGGAGCGGGCGGAGCTCGCCCGGCAGTCGAAGGGGACGCCAATCGGCGAAGCGATCGATCCGGCGCTGATCACGTACCGTGAAATTCGGCGGATCGAAACCGGGATATCCGGAGCGCGCGGGATCGCGTTAAAGCCTGAGGGCGGTTTCTACGTAGCCGGAGAAAAAAAACTACAGGAGTACGGTAATGACGGCGCGCGGCAGCAGGCGATTCCACTCACGACGCAATCCACCTGTGTCGCCGTGGCGCCAAACGGTTTGATCGTGATTGGATTTCCGAGCCAGGTGGAAAAGCGCGTAGCCAACCTCGCGGTGACGCGCTGGGATGCGTTTCCCATCAATGCCTACCTGACCTCCGTCTCGGTGAGGGGGAAAGATGTCTGGATCGCCGACGCGGCGAATCAGGTCATATATCGCTATGATCTCAACGGACATCTCATCGGACGCCTGGGGAAGAAGGATATGAAGCGGGGCGTCCCCGGCCTGGTGGCGCCCGGCCCGTATCTGGATGTGGCGGCCGCGCAAGACGGCACGGTGTGGACTGCCAATCCGGGACGACATCGGCTGGAGCATTATGCGCAAGATGGCCGATTACTCGCGGCGTGGGGGAAGGCCGGCATGGGAATCGAGGGATTCAGCGGTTGCTGCAACCCGACGGATTTCGCCTTGCTGCCTGATGGCCGTATCGTCACCGCGGAGAAGGGATTGCGGCGTGTAAAGGTCTACCGGCCTGACGGCGCGCTCGATGGCGTGGTGGCCGGTCCAGACGCCTTCCGCCCCGGCAACGGCGCGCTGGATGTGGCGGCGGATGGGCAAGGAAGAATCTACGTGCTGGACCCGGGAGATGGGATAGTGCACGTTTTCGTAAAGAAGACACGCGCGGACTCAGAGGTCCGCGCTCCCAAAGGCAACGATGAGTGATTACGACGAATCCAGGCGCGGGTTGCTGAAGAACATCGGGCGCATGGCGGTGCTGGCGCTGCTGGCAGGGGGCACGGCGCTGCTGGCAGCGCGGCGGCGCAATGAGTCGTGCGTCAACGCCGGCATCTGCCGCGGGTGTACGGTTTTTGCGGATTGCGGGCTGCCGCAGGCGCTGTCGGCGAAACGGGCAGGGGTGAGCGAGGCGACATGGCGAACGAGCGAGAAAAAGTGACCCGACGCGACATCCTCGGCTTCGGGCTGCGCGGGCTCGGTGCGCTGGCAGCGGCCGGCGGGCTGGGCGCGTTGGCCTTGCGTGGGAAGGCGGCAACCACCGAAACCGTGTGGCAGATCGATCCCGACAAGTGCACCGAATGCGAGTTGTGCGCCACCGCGTGCGTGCTCACGCCGTCGGCGGTGAAGGCTGTGCACGCTTACGCCCAGTGCGGCTACTGCGAACTGTGCTTCGGATTTTTCGAGGATGAGCCGAACAGCCTGGACACCGCCGCGGAGAACCAGCGTTGTCCCACCGGCGCGATCAAGCGCACCTTCGTGGAGGACCCCTACTACCAATATGTCATCGACGAGCCGCTGTGCATCGGCTGCGGGAAATGCGTGAAGGGGTGCAACGCCTTCGGCAACGGCTCGCTCTTTCTGCAGGTGCGGCATGATCGCTGCGTGAACTGCAACCAGTGCGCCATCGCCACCGCCTGCCCGGCGGATGCCCTCGTGCGCGTGCCCGCCGACCAGCCGTATCTGCTGAAAGGCAGGGAGATCGGGTGAAGCGCCTCCGTGCCATCTATTACGGGCTGCTGCTGATCCTGCCGGCGCTGGCCTTCGGCGTGGAGCGCTTTCCGCCGCCGGAATTCGAGAGCCATTACCATGCGCCGGCCACGCAGATGCCGGTGCCGCGCGCGGAGTGGCTGTTCTACCTGGACATCGCCGTGCTGGCGGCGGCGCTGGTGCTGGCGGGCTACCTGTCATTAAAACGACGCTCGCGGCGCGGGCTGTTCGCGCTGACGGTCTTCTCTATCGCCTACTTCGGCTTCTTCCGGCACGGATGCGTGTGCCCGGTGGGATCGGTGCAGAACGTGGCGCTGGCCATCGGCCAGCCGCAGTATGCGCTGCCCATCGTGGTGGGAGCGTTTTTCCTGCTGCCGTTGGCCGCCGCGCTGTTCGTGGGGCGCGCATTCTGCGCCGGGGTATGTCCGTTGGGGGCGGCGCAGGATATCGTGCTGCTGAAGCCGCTGAAGATGCCTGCCTGGTTGGAGCACGCGCTGGGGGTGCTGCCGTATATTTACCTGGGCGCCGCGGTGCTGTTCGCCGCCACCGGCAGCGCTTTCCTGGTCTGCCAGTACGATCCGTTCATCTCCATTTATCGAACCAGCGGGACGCCGCTGCTATTGGGCATCACCGCGGGGATGCTGGCGGTCGGCACGGTAGTCGGCCGGCCTTACTGCCGGTTCCTGTGCCCGTATGGAGTGTTGCTGCGCTGGCTGGCGCCGTTCGCGCGCTGGCGGGTCAATATTGCGCAGAAAGAGTGCGTGCAGTGCCACCTGTGCAAGGACGCCTGTCCCTACGGCGCCATCCGCCTCCCCACACCAGCGGAAAATCCGGGCGGACGACGCGAGGGGAGGAGCCGGCTGGCGCGACATCTGCTGCTGCTGCCCATCCTGCTCGCCGCCGGCGGCGCGCTGGGGTATTTCAGTGGCAGTGCCTTTGCCACGCGGCATATCACCGTGCGGCAGGCGAGCCGCGTGTGGCTGGAGCAACAGGGCAAGGTGAAGGGCACCACGCTGGAGAGCGACGCGGTGTATCAGCAGGGACAGCCGCTGAAGGACTTACTGCGGGCGGCGTCCAGGATTCGCCGGCAATTCGACATTGGCGGCCTGCTGCTGGGCGCGTGGATTGGGCTGGTGATTGGCCTGAAGCTGGTGTTCCTGTCGATCCGCCGGCGCCGGACGGACTACGAAGCCGATCCTGCCGCCTGCCTGGCCTGCGGACGCTGTTACCGTTTCTGCCCGGAGGAGCATGCCCGCACTGAAGTGCTGGAGAAGATCGGATGAATAACGAGATGAATGCCTGGTATCTGACGGCACGGCGCATCGCAATGATCGCGGGCGTCTTCTCCGTGCTCGTGCTGGCCGTCCTGGCGATCAACGGCTGGCGCAGCGTGCAGGTCACCGCATTAAAAGCCGGCACCGTGGCCGACCTGAAGCTGGAGCTGCGCCGGCATCCGAAGGACGAGGTATTGAAGGCGCGGCTGCGCCGGATCGACCTGCAGCTTCGTGAAGGCTTCTTCCACCGCCGCGCCGTCGCGCAGGATGGGGCGCTGCTGCTGATTGGGGGACTGGCGATTTTCCTGCTGGCGGTGAAATTCGCCAAGCAGTACCGGTTCCGCGCGCCACGACCCGACGGCGAGGTGACCGACCCGCGTCCCGCCGCCGCCCGCGGTCAATACGCGGTGGCGCTGACCGGGGTGATGCTCGCCGGGACGCTGTCTGGTTTCGCCATCGTGGCCCGGCAAGGAATCTCCGCTGATTTCCCGCTCACCGGCGCGGCCGCGCCTTCGTCATCAGTTTACAGCCCATCACCGGACAATCATGGCGCGTCGGGCAAACCCTCGGTGAATGGAGCAAGCACCGTCGTGAACCGGGCGGTGTCCAACAGCCAGACAGGCAAGACGACACCACAGTCGGTAAAACCCACGGCGAATGCGGCGCCCGCTATCGACCCGGCGATGCAATGGCCCGTTTTCCGCGGTGTGGGCGGGAACGGCGTCGCGCGCGGCGCGGGCTATTCGGCGGCCTGGGACGGCGCGAAGGGCACGAACATCCTGTGGAAGACGAACGTGCCGCTGCCGGGCGAGAATTCGCCGGTGGTGTGGGGCAGCGCCGTGTTCCTCTCCGGCGCGGACGAGCATCTGCGCGAGGTCTATTGCTTCGACGCAAATACCGGCAAATTGCGCTGGCAGCAACCGGTGACCGACCTTTCCTGCGCCGACAAAAGCCCGCTGGAGGTCGGCGATGATACCGGCTACGCCGCGCCCACCATGGCGACGGACGGCACGCGCGTTGCCGTGATGTTCGCCGACGGCGACCTGGCCTGCTTCGACTTCAGCGGCAAGCGGCTGTGGGCGAAGAATATGGGCAAGCCGGACAATATGTATGGCCATGCCACCTCGCTGGCCGTGTATAAAAATCAGTTGATCCTGCAGTTCGACCAGGGCATGGCTGAGGATGGTAAATCCGCGCTCTTCGCTCTCGATATGGCCACCGGACGGCAGCTCTGGAAGGCGAAGCGCCCGGTGCCCAGCTCCTGGAGCACCCCCATCATCATTAATGCCGGCACGCGCGCGGAGATTGTCACCTGCGCTAACCCGTGGGTCATCGCCTACAACCCGGAGGATGGGAAGGAGCTGTGGCGCGCAAAGGTATTGAGCGGAGATGTGGCCCCCTCGCCGGTCTTCGCGGGTGGGCAGGTGATCGCCGTCAATTCCGGCGCCAGCCTGGTAGCGATCAAACCCGGCGGCACCGGCGATGTGACAAAAACCCGCGTCGCCTGGACCGCGGACGGCGACCTGCCGGATATCGTCAGCCCGGTGAGCACCGGCGACCTCGTGTATATCGTGTATTCCTACGGCTCCCTCTCCTGCTTCGACGCGAAAACCGGCAAGGAGGTGTGGAACCAGCAGACGCAGGACGAATACAAGTCTTCTCCCACTGTGGTCGGCGACCGGATCTACCTGATGGATGCTAAAGGCATCATGCATTTTTTGGCGAACGGGCGGACATACAAAGAGCTGGGCACGGCGGCGCTGGGCGAGCCGGCTAACTGCTCTCCCGCCTTCGTGAACGGGCGCATTTACATCCGCGGAAAAAGCAACCTGTATTGCATTGGCAAGAAGGGGTAGAAGGTTGGGAACGCGGACATCTGAGTCCGCGCTGATGATCGCATGGGAGAGCGAGCGTCCTCGCGAGCCGCGTGCGAGGCATCCGAGAATGATTTTAGGACCGGTTTTTTTCCGAAGGCAAGGCTTGACGGGCATTATTAGCGATACCAGGCGCATGATCGGGGCTCGCGGGGACGCTCGCCCTCCCATGCGATCACATATCTTTGCGTCTTTGCGAGAACAACGACGATTCCATAACCATATGACGACCACCAGTCAACGCGAGCTGCATACCGACCCTTCCCTCGACCTTTCCGTCGTGGGGGCCATCGTCACCGAGCACGGGCGCGGGGTGGAGGCGCTCATCCCGATGCTGCAGGCGATTCAGCGCCACTACCGTTATCTGCCGGAGGCGGCGCTGCGGCGTCTGTGCGAGATTTCCGACATCACCCCTGCACTGGTGGCCGGCGTTTCCACCTTTTACACACAGTTCCGCCATCAACCCGTGGGTCGCCATATCGTCAGCCTGTGCAACGGCACGGCCTGCCACGTGAAGGGCGCAGAGCTGGTCTACGAGGCGCTGCGCCGCCACCTGGCGCTGGGCGAGGGTGAGGATACCGACGCGGAAGGCGCCTTCACCGTGCAGAAGGTGGCGTGCCTGGGCTGCTGCACGCTGGCGCCGGTAGTGCAGATCGACGGCGTCACCTACGGCCACCAGACGCCGGATACCATCCCCGGCACGATGCGCGATTTCCTCGAGCTGGAACGGCGCGGGCTGGTGAACCGGCGCGAAGGAGAGACGCGCGAAAAGGCCGGCGATCTGGCGGAGATCCGCATCGGCGTCGGCTCGTGCTGCGTGGCGGGGGGCAGCCTGAAGGTATGCGCCGCGCTGGAGCGCGCTATCCACGAGATGAACGCCCCCGCGGTGGTGAAACCGGTGGGCTGCGTGGGGATGTGCCATCAGACGCCGCTGGTGGAGATCATCCTGCCCGGCAGCGAGCCGGTCTTCTACGCCCGTATGCGCGCGGAGGACGCGGAAGGCATTGTCCGCCGGCATTTCAAGCCGCGCGGCCTGCGGGTGATCACATCCGCCGTATCCACCGTACTGGACCGGCTGCTCACCGACGAAACCTGGACGCCGGTCACGCGTTACGCCCTCGATACTCGCGACGCGCCGGTGTGCGCATTTCTCGGGCGGCAAAAGCACATCGCGACAGAGTTCTGCGGGGATCTGGACCCGCTGGACCTGGACGAATACCTGGCGCACCAGGGTTTCCGAGCGCTGGAGCGGTGCCGGGAGATGCCTGCCGACGAGATCATCCGGACGGTGACCACTTCCGGCCTGCGCGGGCGGGGCGGCGCCGGCTTCCCCACCGGGCTGAAGTGGTCGTTGACCGCGCAGGCGCCGGGCGAGACGAAATACGTCATCTGCAACGGCGACGAAGGCGACCCCGGCGCGTTCATGGACCGCATGATCCTGGAATCCTACCCCTACCGCGTGCTGGAAGGCATGGCTGTCGCCGCAAGCGCAGTGGGGGCGCGGGAGGGTATCCTCTATATCCGCGCCGAATATCCGCTGGCCGTGCGGCGCATCCGGGAGGCGATCAAGCGCGGCACGGAACAAGGCCTGTTCGGCGACCTGCACCTGCGCGTGATGGAGGGCGCGGGGGCCTTCGTCTGCGGTGAGGAGACGGCGTTGCTGGCCAGCCTGGAAGGCCGTCGCGGGATGCCGTCACTGCGCCCGCCCTTCCCCGCGGAAAAGGGCCTGCATGGCCTGCCTACGCTGATCAATAACGTGGAAACCTTCGCCACCGTGCCGTGGATTCTCCGTCATGGGGCGGAGGAATATGCCGCGCTGGGCACACCGGAGAGTAAGGGGACGAAGGTCTTTGCGCTGGCGGGCAAGATCGCGCGCGGCGGGCTGATCGAGGTGCCGATGGGCATCACGATTCGCGAAATCGTGGAGGAGATCGGCGGCGGCGTGGCCGGTGGGCGGCGCTTCAAAGCGGTGCAGATCGGCGGGCCGTCGGGCGGGTGCATCCCGGCGGAGCTGGCGGATACGCCGGTCAGCTACGAGTCACTCACCGCGCTGGGGGCCATCATGGGCTCCGGCGGGCTGGTAGTCATCGACGACGGCGACTGCATGGTCGATATCGCTCGCTATTTCCTGGAATTTACGCAGCACCAGTCCTGCGGGAAGTGCACTTTCTGCCGGGTCGGCACCCGGCGCATGCTCGACATCCTGGAGCGGCTGTGCACCGGCCGCGCGCATCATGGCGACCTGGAGAAGCTGGAAGAGCTGGCCGTGATGGTGGGCCGCGCCAGCCTCTGCGGCCTGGGCCGCACGGCGCCCAACCCGGTACTCTCCACGCTGCGCTTCTTCAGGGAGGAATACGAGGCCCATTTGCACGGCCGCTGTCCGGCGGGCAAATGCCGCGCGCTCATCCGCTACCGCGTCACCGACGACTGCATCGGCTGCACCCGCTGCGCGCAGGTGTGCCCCGCCGACGCCATCCCGCTGACGCCGTATGAAAAACACGTCATCGATGACGACAAATGCACCCGCTGCGATACCTGCAAACGTATTTGCCCTGTACAAGCGATTGATGTAGAATAGTTATCGGTAACTCTCTTTGCACCTTTGCGAGAAACAATATCAGGAGGGTAAGATGACAGAAAACGAAATCGCTCACCAAATTGTCGATGCGGCTTTCAAGGTACATACCGTGCTCGGTCCAGGATTACTCGAGTCGGTGTATGAGACTGCACTGGCATACGAACTTGAGAAGCGCGGTTTGCGAGTATCACGCCAGCAAGCTATACCTGTATACTTTGAAGAAGTGCATCTCGATGACGGATTCAGAGCCGATCTGGTTATCGAAGGTAAAGTCATCATCGAGATAAAATCTGTCGATCTATTAGCACCGGTTCACTACAAGCAATTGTTGACATACCTTCGCCTCGCTGATCATCGCCTTGGTTTGTTGATCAATTTCAATGAAGTATTGATTAAAGACGGTACCCATCGCGTCGTAAATAGATTGCAAGAATAATGTTTCTCGCAAAGGCGCAAAGACGCAAAGGTCGTCAATGCACCGTTTGCTTGAGGAACGAGATCAGTTGCTGAATCGGGAAGTTTCTTTGCATGATTATTTAGGATGCGCTTGCCGTCAAAGCAACTACGGCGATAGTGACTCTCTGAATAATCGTGATTTGCTTCCTATCTCGGCAGGCGGATAACTGCATATCTGATTCAGTCAAAGCAATGACAAGTTTTTTCACCTTTTGAGCCGTTGTGTAATGAAGAAGAAGTGTTCAGTTACAACCCTTTGCGTCTTTGCGCCTTTGCGAGAAACTCTCAAGGTTCTATATGCCAATTATAGTTATCGATAACCAAAGAATCGAAGTCCCCCCCGGAACCACCATCCTGGACGCCGCCCGGCAGCTTGGGATCGAAATTCCCACCCTCTGCCACCTGACCGGGCATCCCTCGCAGACTTCCTGCTTCGTCTGCGTGGTGAAGGTGAACGGCGATGATCGCCTGCTCCCCTCCTGCGCAACGGCGGCGGCGGACGGCATGATAGTGGAGAGCGAAACGGCGCAGGTGCGGGCGGCGCGGCGGGCGGCATTGGAACTGCTGCTGGGCGATCACCTCGGCGACTGCATCGGGCCGTGCCAGAATGCTTGCCCCGCATACCTGGATATTCCGGAGATGATCCGGCTGGTGCAGGAGGGAAGGCTGCGCGAGGCGGCGGCGCTGGTGAAGGCGCACATCCCCTTTCCCGCCATACTCGGGCGCATCTGCCAGGCGTTTTGCGAGCGGGGGTGCCGACGGGCGCAGCACGACGCAACGGTCTCCATTGCGCTGCTGGAGCGGCTGGTCGGGGATGCGGACCTGTGTTCGGAAGAACCGTATTCACCTCCATGCAAGCCGGCATCCGGCAAGCGCGTGGCCATCATCGGCGCGGGATTGGCGGGGTTGTCGGCGGCATATTATCTGCAGCAGGAAGGCCACGCTTGCACGCTGTTTGACACACGTGAGCAACCGGGCGGGGCTTTGCGCGAAATCGGTGCAGACCGCCTGCCGCCCGTCGTGCTAGATGCGGAGATTGCCCGTGTCCTTGCCTTGGGCGCAGAGTTCCGCCCGGGCGTGCGGGCATCGCTGGACGATCTGCGCAAAGTATATGACGCCGTGCTCATTGCCGCTGGAGAAGCCGGAGATGTATTCCCGGGCGAGGAGAGGGGCGAAAAGGGGATTCTCATCGACCGGCAGACGTTGCAGACGAATCTGCCCGGAGTGTTTGCGGCCGGCTCCGCAGTGGCGCCTTCCCATCATGCCGTGCGCGCGGTGGCGGACGGGCGTGCCGCCGCCGTGTCCATCACGCAGTTTTTGACCGGGAAACCGGTGACGGGCAGCGAGCGCCGGCCTTTCAGCACGCACATGGGCCGCCTGCATCCGGAAGAGATAGCCCTGCTGCTACAGCAGGTCAGTCCTGGCGCGCAAGTCGCACCGGCCGGCGCCGGCCTCACCCCGGAAGAAGCGGCGGAGGAGTGCGCGCGCTGCCTGGGCTGCGACTGCGGCAAGCTGCACGACTGCCGCCTGCGTGAGTTCGCCATCACATACGATGCCGACACCGCCAAATTTAGCGGGGAGCGTCGCCCCTTCACCCGCGACACCAGCCACCCGGAGGTGATCTACGAACCCGGCAAATGCATCGACTGCGGCATCTGCCTCTGCATCGCGGAATCCCGCCGCGAAGCCCTTGGCCTTTCCTTCATCGGCCGCGGCTTCGACGTGCGCCCGGCAGTACCCTTCGGCGAATCCCTCGCTGAAGGTTTGCAGGAGGCCGCCGATGAATGCGTCAACGCCTGCCCCACCGGCGCGCTGTCACGAAAACGCTGATCTTTCACCACGAAGACACGAAGACACAAAGGCACGAAGGACAATATGCTCTTTGAGCCTTTGTGTCTTCGTGTCTTTGTGGTGAAGCGGGGGATGCTGTCCCGTTGGAGCGAAAAGCGGTGAATCCGGGTATAATAGAATTCATGCTTGAGCCGCTTCACATAGAGCACATCACCAAATCCTACCCCGCGCCGGGAGGCAGCACCGAGATCCTGCGCGGTGTATCGCTGGCGGCGGAGCCGGGGGAGACGGTGGCCATCGTGGGGCCGTCCGGGGCGGGGAAGAGCACGCTGCTGCACATCGCCGGCTCGCTGGATGCGCCCACCACCGGCAGTGTGAAGCTGGGGGAGACAGAAGTCACCGCGCTGGCCGGGCGAGAATTGGCGGCCTTTCGGGCACGGCGGGTCGGTTTCGTCTTCCAGGACCACCACCTGCTGCCCCAATTGACCGCGCTGGAGAACGTGCTGCTGCCCACGCTGACCACGGTGTGTAAAAAAGATAATGAAGCGCGCGCGCGGACGCTGCTGGAACGGGTGGGCGTGGCGGGACGGGCGGACGCCTTCCCGGCGCGGATGTCCGGCGGCGAGCGCCAGCGCGTGGCCATCGCCCGCGCGCTCGTCAACGGCGCCGGCCTGCTGCTCTGCGACGAGCCCACCGGCAACCTGGACCGCGATACCGGCGCGGCCATCATCGACCTCTTCCTCGAGCTGGCCGCCGGCGGTGTGATCGTGCTGATGGTGACGCATAACCTGGAGCTTGCCGCCCGCCTGGGCCGCGTCCTCGCGCTGCAGGACGGCCTGCTCGTCCCCGCGGAACCCGTGTCGGGAGGAGTGAAGTGAGCCTCCGCCGCCTCATTCTCCGCAGCCTGTGGCACTACCGCCGCACCAACCTGGCCGTCCTCTTCGGCCTGGCGGTGGCCACGGCGGTGATCACCGGCTCGCTGATCGTGGGGGATTCGGTGACCGGGAGTATCCGCGACACGGCGCTGGAGCGGCTGGGCAGCATCAATTACGTCTTTACTTCGCGCCATTTCGTGCACGAATCCATTATCCAGGAACTCAAAGATCCGAGCTGGTTACGGACATCGATACCGCCACTGCGTCTGAAAAGCGCATCGATCATCCTGGCGGCTGGCACGGTACAAAATGCCGACACCGAAGCCGCGGTTCCCAATGCGACCATATTGGGAATCGATCAGGCCTTCGGAATGTTTTATACCAAAGCCGTTCCTGAGCTCGCAGACCGTGACGCAGCTGTCAACGAATCGCTGGCGCGCGACTTGCGGCTGCGCCGCGGTGATGCCATCATCTTCACTATCGGCAAACCCGGCTCCATTCCCGCCGACAACCTGTTCACCCGCCGGAAGCGCGGGGATGTGATCGACACCGTGCGCCTGCGTATTGTCGCCATTCTTCCGGACCGCGGCACCGGCGGGTTCGCCTTCACTGCTGGCACTACGGCGCCGCGCAACCTGTTCCTCTCGAAGACCTATCTGCAATCGGTCCTGGGAGTCAAAGGCAAGGCTAATGCCTTCCTCCTTGCACCCATCGATCCACGGCTGAAAGATACCAGTAAATTCTCAGATGAGCAGCGCCCGCTGGATTTTCCATTGTCCTTAGTCAAAAAGTATCTGAATAAATACTCCTCGGCTTATCGCAGGAAGATCGATCAGGAAAACGCTGCCACTATATTTTGGAATACAGTTTTTCCCCTCTTTGCATATAGCCGGCGCCTGGACGATCTCGGGATCACGCTGACGCCGAATCCACATCGCGGTTATCTGGCGGTGCAGAGTGACGAGATGGTGCTGCCGGAAGCCATGGTCTTCGCTGTAAAGGAAGCGGCTAAAGAATGCGGCGCCCACGTCTCCATATCATCCGTCTACCTGGCAACCACCATCAGCACCGGCCGGCCCGGTGTGAAATATGATGTGCCGCCGCCGAGTATTGCCTACGCGCTGGTGGGCGCCGTCGAGCCACGCGAGCCGTTCACCTTCACCGCTGGCGGGGGCAAGGAGCCGTCGAAGCACGGCATCTGGCTCAATACCTGGGCGGCGGAAGATTTGCATGCCCGCGTCGGCACTCCCGTCACGCTGGACTACCTGGTCCCGCAGCCGGACGGTTCATATGGCACCGGTCGCATGAGCTTGAACGTTGAAGGCATCGTGCAAATCGCCGGCCCGGCAGATGACCGCGGGCTGATGCCGCCGTTCAAAGGTATTACCGATACCGAGAGCATCGATCAATGGGATCCACCCTTTCCCATCGACCTGCGACGCGTCACTCCGCGCGATGATGCCTACTGGCAGCAATACCGCACCACGCCGAAGGCCTTCGTCAACCCGGCAACGGCGCACGCGATGTGGGCCAGTGGACGGCAGGCAGATTGGGTCACAACGGTGATGATCGATCCACCGCACGGAATGTCGCTCGCAACATTAACTCCGAAGTTTACTGCAGCACTGCGGAGCCACGCCACCTCCGACGCTTCAATGAGAGGAATTCTCAACAAAATACCGGTACGGAAATACGCGCTCCGGGCCTCCCGTGGCACTACCGATTTCGGCCAGCTTTTCCTGGCGATGAGCTTTTTCCTGGTACTCGCCGCCGCGGGGCTGGCGGGGATGCTGATGCGGCTGACGGTGGAACGGCGGGCAGCGGAGGCGGGGATCATGACCGCGTGCGGATTCGGCGCGGGGCAGGTGCGGCGGGCGCTGTGGGGCGAGGGGCTCGTGCTGGCGCTTTGCGGCCTGCTGCTCGGGGTGCCGCTCGGGCTGGGGTACGCGGCGGGGATCATCGGCGCGCTGGGTTCCTGGTGGGCCGGCGCGGTGGGCGGCGCGGCGCTATGGCTGCATCTGACCGCCGGCGCGCTGGTCATCGGCGGAATTTCCGGATTAATTATCGGTCTGCTCGCGATGGCGTGGGGAAGCTGGTCGCTGGGAAAACAGCGCGTGCTCGACCTGTTGGCAGGATGGCGAATGCCGGAGATGACGCCGCGGCGGGCGGTGCTCACCGCGGCGATACTGGTGCTGGTCGGCCTGCTGCTGCTGGCGATTCTCCTTATCGTCCTCGCGCTCGGTAAGCGGATGCCGGCGGAAGACGCGTTCTTCGGGGGCGGGGCATTACTGTTATGCGCGGGGATCTGCGGGGGATATCTGGCGCTGGCACGGTGGCTGCAATCGCCGCTGACTGCGCCCACCCTGGCGCGGCTGGCCTTGCGCAGCGCCGCCGCCAACCGCGGCCGCAGCCTGCTGGTCGTCGGCCTGCTCGCCGGCGCCGGGTTCATCATCGTGGCCGTCGCCGCCAACGTGCGTGACTTCTCCCGGCTGGATGTCTACCGCAAAGACTCCGGCGCGGGCGGCTTCAGCCTGCGCGCCATCGCCACGGTGCCGCTGCCGGTAGATATCAGCA
>Ga0172369_10006362_pt1 | contig 14097 bp, 7 predicted proteins | sample LakKiv25m_FD_114539 | JGI IMG/M metagenome (GOLD analysis project Ga0172369, IMG submission 114539) | Freshwater microbial communities from Kabuno Bay, South-Kivu, Congo - kab_022012_11.25m | ecosystem: Environmental > Aquatic > Freshwater > Lake | place: Democratic Republic of the Congo...
CAACCGGCAGTTGGCTGCCATCCGTGCTTATGCCAAATGGTCCCAAGAGAGCGGGAAAATCAGCACAGATCCGATGCGCGGGGTCCGTCCGGTGCCAACCCAAAAACTGGCACCGAAATGGCTCGACCGCGGCCAACAACACGCACTGGTTTCCACAGCTGAAAAAGCTTTGAACGCTGCCAAAACCGAGTCAGCCAGGATGCTGGCGCAAAGGGACCTGACGATTGTAAAAACCCTTTTGGCAACCGGTCTCCGGATCGGCGAATTGTGTGACCTGACAATTGCAGATGTCATTATCAGCCCACGCAAAGGGAAAGTTATCGTCCGCCAGGGGAAAGGAGAGCGGCGGCGCGAAGTGCCGCTCAACGCCAACGCGCGCGAAGCCCTCACCAATTGGCTTGAATTGCGCGGTGAGGATGGCAGCCTGTTGTTTTCTGGCAAACGCGGTGAGGGGATTTCGATCAGCGGTGTACATCGCCGCCTGGCTGAGTTGGGACGGATTGCCAAAGTTGATGTGCATCCGCATACGCTCAGACACACGTTCAGCAAAAATTTGATCGATGCCGGCGTTAGCCTTGAAAAGGTTGCCAGCCTGCTGGGACACAGCAGTTTGAATACAACACGGATTTATACGACGCCCGGAGAACGGGATTTAGAAATGGCGGTGGAACAACTGGCAGGTTAATGCTTGATTGATCGCAATAAAGGCAAGGCATTCACGGACATTTGCCACGCAAGTTGCATCTCCCCACGTGCTATACTGACATAATCATCACTCTAGCATGCAGCATTGTGGAGGAAGCAATGAAACGGCTGCCGTACCTATTTTTTGTAATCTTTCTGCTTTCATCTTGTTCCCCAGACACCAGTTCGACTTCATCTACTATTTTACCAACGACATCTGCTATTAATATTCAACCAACTGATACAGCCTGGCCAGATCCAACCGTCCCGCCGATTCCAGTTGCCTGGAGTGAACTGAACCTGGTTACCGCTGAACAGCCGTTGGATTATTCAAACCCAACCGAGAATTATGATGGCTTCCCGATATATCAAAGTAAGCTTACCCTGGAGAATGACACTCGTTGGTTGATAGAACTGGAGACGGGAAAGCTCAAAGACGATATCGGCGAGGCCAGTACCGGTATCCTGCTGACCGGGTTCAATGAAAGCGGTGAACTTCCTCAATTATATTTTGTATATCAAGGCGGTGGCTGGAACCTGGGATATGCCCCCATTTCTGCGCCCCATTACACTTTTGGACAGTTTTTCGAGCAGTTGAAGTCATCCTCCCAGCGATTTGAACTCACCATTTCAAATGGGGGAAAAGACCTGAAAATCACCAACCCGGATGGGTTTATCTATACTCATACCTTCCCTGAACCGCTCTTTTCTCAGGCAAAATACGTTCAGACCGAAATCCAAACGGGACCCCAATCCACACTGCGGGTGACATCCCTGACTATCCAGCAAAAACAAACCGGGGTAGCGATTACAGCGCTGCCTGTGTCGGAGCCTGCCGGAAGCGAATACCAGTATATTTTCCATATTGCACCGGATGGAGATGACGCCAACCCTGGAACTGAGGACGCGCCTTTTGCCACACTAAATCAGGCGCGTAACGTAATCCGCCTGGTGAACCAAGAGATGAGCGGGGATATCCTGGTCGTCTTGCACGGCGGAATGTACCCGATTTCACAGCCTATCCGGTTTGGAACGCTCGATTCGGGGCAAAACGGCCATCAAATCATATATCGCGCCGCCGAAGGGGAGCAGCCCATCCTTTCAGGAGGGACCGGTGTAACGAACTGGGAGCAGGTTCCCGGCGGTGAGCTGTGGAAAGCCACTTTAGCGGACGGAACGCACCTTTTCAGGCAGCTCTACATTAACGGAATCCGCGCCCAGCGGGCCGTCTCCCAAAATACCATTCTTGGCTTGCGTTATGCTTCCGAAAAGGATGACGAGCGGGATGGGATTATGTTGGCCGAATCAACCCTACCAGAACTGGCGCGGCCTCAAGACCTGGAGCTACACTGGATTTATGATTGGCGGGATATGCGTTTGCGCGTGCGCGACAGCCAGGCTAACCCGGATGGAAGCCAGACTTTGTGGATGCTGCAACCTTATTTTTCCAATGCTTTAGGGATGGAGAACAATGACCATGAGTGGTCCCCAAGGTTCGATTATCCTTTTTATGTGGAAAATGCTCTCGAATTACTTGATCAGCCTGGGGAGTGGTATTACAACCCCGACTCCAGGGAGTTATTCTACTGGCCCCGCACTGGCGAGGAACGAAAAACGGCGCAGGCGATGATTTCGCAAACGGAGAGCCTGCTGGAAGTGGCTGGTGGAGCGATTGGTCAGGAGGTGCATGACCTGGCATTTGAGGGATTGACCTTTGCCTACGCAGGCTGGATACGTACCAGCGAAACAGGCACGTTTGGCTGGCAGGCGCAACAATTGATCGGCGGGAATGGGTATTTGGAGATGACCCCTGCCCATATTCATCTTTCGGCAGCCCACAATATTCGCCTGGAAAGAAACAGGTTTATCCATTTGGGGGCATCTGCGCTTGGGCTGGGCAACAATACGAAAGATATCACCGTCCGTGGCAACTTGTTTTACGATATTTCCGATGCGGCCATCGTCGTTGGACATTGGGATGATGCCTACATCAAGGTTCCTTTTTCACAATCCCAGCCTAGGAATAATTTAATTGCCAATAATCTAATCGATCATGTTGGGGTTGAATACTGGGGCGCATCAGGCATCAACGCTTATTACGTTGAAAACCTGCAAATCGTTCACAATGAACTCTCAAACCTGCCCTATAGCGGGATTTCGCTGGGCTGGGGTTGGTCTTCAACAACCGATTCGACCACTTGCCAGAAAAACCGGGTGGCTTACAATCTCATCACCGACCTGAGCCAGCAAGCGCGGGATGCCGGGGCAATTTACATGCTCGGCCAGCAGCCTGATACGGTTGTGGAGGGCAATGTGATACGGCGGATGAAGGGCGATTACGCCTGCCTGTACCCGGACGAAGGCTCGGCGTATATCACCTATCGTGATAATGTTTGCGACACTGCACCCTTCTGGCTGCACCTGTGGACAAGTTCCATTCATGACATTGAGATTCAAAATACCTATTCCAATGTCAGTAAGAAACAGAATGAAGGGATCAATATCCAAATTGCGAATACGGTCTTGATCACCGGGCAGAGTTGGTCGCCAGAAGCCCTGGCGATTATCGAGCAGGCAGGGTTGGAATCCGAATATGAATACTTGCGTGATTGGCTGAAAGCCTTATTGTTGCCATAAACGGAGCAAAATGAAAAACAGCATCTCTCGCCGTGATTTTCTCAAACTGGCTGGCGCAGCTTCTGCCGGATTGGCGCTCTCTGCCTGTGGCGTAAAGGCTACTGAAATCCCAACGGCTACTCTTGTTGTGCCCACAAAGACAGCAGTTCCAACAACTATTCTCGCTCCAACTACTACGCCAAACTTCGAAAATTTGAACAAAGTTATCCATGAGCAAATTGGAAAGATTGTCAGGGCCTATCAACTGTCAGAAAATCAAAAAGAAATTCTGGCGAACAGTGTGGAAACGGTAGAAGTGGAAGGAAAGAATTTCTGGTTTATTGCATCACGTCTGCTAGACACACAAGACAAAAACCTTGCAGAATTAATTGGGGATGTACCAGTTGCCATTCAGCTGGACTTTGAAACATGGAGTGACCCAGGATTCAAAGAAGTCACAAACCTTCCCATCGGAGCAGAGTTTCAGGAATGGGAAGAAGACTCTCTTGCAACCCGCCCAAGCAGAAAACATTGGGATTTTGGCATTATTTCTTCAGAGTGGGGAATAACGGCTTTTGGGGTTGGAGCAACCGGTGAAAAAAGAAGCATCTTTGATTTTATAACTATAAAAGATGACGATACAGTTATACTGGACACTTCACAATGTACCTGGGAGCATTACGAAGACTACCATATTAGAGAAGCGGAAAAATATTTCAAGGATGACGCAAAAGGCATAGACAGGGCTGGAAAAAATCGCAGATTTATTCTTTTGCCAGTGGTTTACCCTGGTAGCGAACCGAAAGACTTCGAGAAACTGACAAAAAATCAGGCAATAAGCCTGCTTAAACAATATGTATCCGCAGTTATCAATAGATACAAAGAGCATTGTTTTGGCTACATGGGCGTAACCGAATTTGGAATGTCAAACGATGGATTGTTACAGAAAATAGGGAGTGAGTACATTGACATTATTTACCAACAAATAAGAGAGGCAGACCCAACTGCCGTATTGATATTGGAGCATACCGATAATCATGTCCCGGATACTGATATGACCAAGTTAACCAGAATGACAGCGCAACGATTAAAAGATAAAGGCTTAATTGATGTCATCGCGTCGGAATGTCACATAGATCTATTTACAGGATCGCCGCACAATGAAACCTATGATGAGATTTTTGAAACATTCAAGAGTTATCCCGTTCCGACATTTCCATCGTCCATAGATGTAAATGTCGCAGCATATAAAAATCAACCTGATAAATTTATTACACAAGCAAAAAAGACTCAAACTGTTTTGCAAGCATCCATTGACGCTGGCGCACCATATATAGGTTTTTGGGGTGGTTTCCCAGATGAACGCTCCTGGATTGAATTAGTTTTGGGCATACCTGAAGCAGACGCTACTCCCTGGGCTACTGGGTGGATAGAGAAGCCATTTTATTTTGAAATCCTACGAATACTATTTAGAAACTACGCCAAAATCGGCGCAAGTTCTTGAGATCGAATGCATGGCAATAAAGCATCAGCGTGTCTGTTGCAGAATATAGGAAAGTATGAACAAGAAACTCTCTCGCCGTGATTTTCTCAAACTGGCTGGCGTAGCTTCTGCCGGATTGGCGCTCTCTGCCTGTGGCGTAAAGGCTACTGAAATCCCAACGGCTACTCTTGTTGTACCTACAAAGACAGCAGTTCCAACAACTACTCCTGCTCCAACTGCTACGCCAAACTTCGAAAATTTGAACAAGGTTATCCATGAGCAAATTGGAAAGATTGTCAGGGCCTATCAACTGTCAGAAAATCAAAAAGAAATTCTGGCGAACAGTGTGGAAACGGTAGAAGTGGAAGGAAAGAATTTCTGGTTTGTTTCATCAAACTTGCTTCGCAAGCAGGATAATGACCTTGTGGCTCTGGTTGGGGATATTCCGCTTGCTTTACAAAAGGATTATGAAACCTGGGACAGCACAGGGTTTAAAGATGTTACAACTCTAAATATTGGGGCTGAGTTTGTTGAAAACGAAAACGGCTCTGATCTTTATATGAGAAAAAATTTTGGCTTTGGCGTGATAAGTTCAGTCTGGGGAGCGTCAACGTTTGACAATAGACCCATCAGCGATTTTGTCATTACCAAGAGCAATGGCTCGGTCAGATTGCAATTCGACAAATTAAATTATTCGGGGTTTGAAGATTATCAAACCAAGCAAGCCTTAAGCCACCTAAACGGCAGCGGCAGGCGTTTAATGCTTTTTCATTTAATCTATCCAAGACAAGATTCAATGCCAATTGGCTTTGACCAACTTTCCAGAGATCAAGCCATTAGCATCATGACACAATATATCGAAGCCACCGTTAATCGTTACAAAGATAGATTTTTTGCCTACAGCGTGGTTAATGAGTTTGGAATGAATGACGATGTCATGCTGAAGGTTATCGGAGAAGATTATATTGACATCGCTTTTGAAACGGTCAGAAAAACAGACGCAACCGCATTAACGATATTGAATCATCATGAAAACCACTTATCGACAGCATGGGTAATCAATGGTCTCGACATTCATCAAGCCACCCAAAGGATTGCACAACGGCTTAAAGATAAAGGTTTGATTGATTTTGTTGGGTCGCAATGTCACATTGATTTTGGCGCAGGTTCTCCGCCATATCTTCAGAACGAAATGACAAGAGTTTTCAAAAATTACCCAGCGCCAGTGATGATCACTGAATTAGATGCAAATACAACTTTATATGCAGATCGGCCAGATCGATTTCTAGTGCAAGCCGAGAAAGTCAAAGGAGTAATAGAAGCGGCGCTTGCTTCAGGGGCAAACTATATTAATCTTTGGGGCGGTTTTCCAGATGATATGAATTGGCTAAAGTTAATGGTCAACCAGCCAAACGCAGATTCTACACCCTGGTCGAAAGGCTGGTTGGAAAAACCAATGTACTTTGAAATTCTCCGAACGCTATTCAAAAACTATGCCAACCTATGAAATCTTCCCATTTTCTGACGTTGATTGCGCTCGCCTTGAGCGCTTGCGCCCCGGTAACTGCAACCTTACCGCCGAGAGCGACAGCCGCACCACCTGCCGTTGTGACGGCTACGCTGGAACCTCAAGCCGTTATTACTCAGGCCTCCAAACTATATGCAGGCCCGGCAAACACAGGCTTCGAGGTCATCACTACGCTGGTAAACGGAGAAGCGGTTACTCCCCTTGGCCTTTATGGTGATTTTGTCAAAATACAAACCCTGGGAAATTTACAAGGCTATGTTTTGATAAAACAAATTGAACCGCTGCCAGCGGATTTGCCTAAAATTCAGCCAGCCGACCTGCCCAAACAAACCCTGGATATCCTGCCCTTACTGCCCAATGGTTACCTGGTTCAGGAGAACGGTAGATATATTCTCGACAACACCGCATCCAGCGACTGGTACGGCCTGGATGTGGGACCCTGGCCTGTCAGCGCGCCTTTTTCGATTACTTTACAGGCTGAAATACAAGGGGAATTTGGCGGCATCCTGCTCTATGGCAGTTCATCTGAAACTGGGGATGAGTTACGACCGATACTGATTGTTCTGCCGAATGGGCGTATCCAGTTTCAGGATGGAATCACGTATGATACAGATGAAATTACTTTCCCCGCGCCCGCCGATAACCTCATCACTCTCGAATTTTCAGAGACCGCTGCTACCAGTTTTGATATCAAAAACAGCGCCGGGAAAATACTCAAAATCGTCTCCCTGACCGATTTTGCCAGGCTACGCAATTCACAGGGGCTGTTTCCCTATGAACAAGTTTTTATAGGGTTGCAAACTTCTCCCGGGAGCAAACTGGTTCTCTCTAAGCTCGTCATCCATGACACACCCAATGGCAAGTACAACCCGCTTGCCGAACGACAATGCAGCCTTGTACTCGGGGAAATGGAAACGGTTTTAGAACGAGAGCAGTTAAATTCGGCTGGACTATATTACTGGCCTGACACCGTTATGGGGGTATTGCGGGATGGGGATACTTACACTTTCCTGGCAGCCAATTCCAAAGATATTGGACTGACCACTGGAACAATGAATAACCCATTGGCAGGCTTGACTACCCCAAAAATTGCCTTGCAGCAAACCAAACAGTATTTTGATTACACATCCGGCGGACCGGTGTACCGGGATGCCTCGGGCATGTTATTGATGGTATATCACGCTGAAATCTGGCAACCCGGCATTCCAGATGGATTTGTCTCCTCATTAGGCATGGCAAAATCTGATGACGGCGGGCAAACCTGGCAGGACCTTGGGCTGATTATTGCTCCCAACCTGCCCGATTATCTTACTCATACCATAGACCTTGCCAGTGGCCCAATGGTTGTCAAAGATGATTATCTTTACATCTATTTTCGGGATGCGCTGAAAGCCGACAACGGGGGTTTGGATATCAACATGGCTGTCGCGCGAGCAAAAATTGCAGATGTCATCAGCGCAGCCCAGGCTGGCAATGCGGCAACCTGGGCTAAATATTATCGAAACGCTTGGGAAGAACCCGGCTTGGGAGGTAAATCCAGCCCATTAGAAATCGGCAACCCCGCATCGAGCGTCTTTGATGTGAAATATAGTGATTATCTTGGAAGATATGTTGGCGTTGGCACAATCGATGATGACGGGAATATGAACTTGTATTACACCGAATCCCAAGATGGTCTGTTTTGGTCGCCGCGCCGCATGGTTGACGAAAGCGCGGGCGAAGAAGTGTATCCTTCTCTGGTTGGCTTGGGCGCGAATCCACAGGTTTTAGGCAGTGAATTCTACGTTTACTTCGTCAAAACCGAAGAATGGTTTTCGGAGAAACGCTGGGAACAAGCCAGTCTCGTTCGTATAAAAATTTCGTGCGCAACGAAAGATTCTGAATGAGGCAATCATGAAAACCTGTGCGCCAATCTTTATCATCATTTTTGCGTTACTGCTGGCTTCCTGCGCCCCGGCTAGCTTGACTCCGAATGGCATGAGCACGCTCCCTGTTCCCACTGAAACCCAACCAGCGCAACCCAATCCGCCACCCACCAATACACCCATTCCTAGCCCGACCTGGGTTTATTTATCAGACCTTAAACCAAGTCTGGTCCAGGTCGGCTACTGGGATTTTGCAACGGGAAAATATCCGGCAAGCGAAGGCAGCATGATGCAGGGACAGGTCATCCATAACGGCAGCCAGACCTATCCTCATGGATTGTTTGCTGCCGCACCCTCGGATCTGCGCTACGATTTAAACGGTCAGTATCAGACTTTCCAAGCAGAGATTTTTATTGACCCATCCATGATCTGCGATGCCGATGGGGCCTTGTTCCAAGTTTACCTGGATGGCGAGTTGCTCTACAGCCAACCGGTAGAAACACCACGACAATCACCCAGTCAAGTCAGCACAGTATTTTTGGATGTACGCCAGGGTCAGCAACTCCTCTTGCACGCTGACCCTGGTGAGAAGGGCGACCAGGCCTGCGATGCTACGATTTGGGGTGAGGCCGCATTACTGACAGACCCGGCACCCGTTGCCGCTATTCCACCGACCGCCTCGCTTGGGCAGCAACCGATGCTTGCTCGTGAACTGGAACGTTTTACCCATGCCATGCGAGGCGCAGGCGCGCTGGACGCGGAACGTTCTCTTTCATTTGCGGATATTCAGGTAGCGAGTTTTAGAAATTTGGAAGGGACAACTTTCGAGACGGCTTTCATCCATCTCGACCCAGACCCGGCTCAAACAGGCGAGGCGCTCGAGGGAGATTATCCGCTTTTGATCAACGAAAAGGGGGATTGGAAAAAAGTGGGCCTGCGGTTCTGGGCACAAGCCAACCAGATGAGCCTGGCCCTGCCATTGATTGCAAACGATTCCATGCTGGATGACCCCACCTTCTCGCAGGAATTATTAAAAGAAAATGCAACGCAAATAGTTGTAGAGGAGTACATCTACGCCAATCACATTTTTGCAGATTTCACGAGCGCTGATTGGGATCGGGTGCTCGCTGATTGGGACCGGATTAAATCGAAGTTGGATGCGGGAACGCTTCCGGATAGTTTCAGCTTTCAGTGGCAAGGCATAGATCGAACCCTCGAAGTTGCCGATACATTAGGCCTGGATGTCCGGGCAGCCAATATCTTCCCCGATTCATCGAGTGTTCCGCAAGATATTGTGGAAGGACAATACCAGCCTGAAGAGCTTGAGCATTTTTTTGAGTTCATGGTCAAAGTGCCCATCGTCAAATATCGCAGCAGGATCAAGACCTGGGTCGTGGTCTCCGAATCTACCGGTTGGCTTTCCAGCGGGCGCGGCCCCGAGAAAAGCTGGGGCTTTCCGTATTTACAACTTGGCGGAGTCGACATCATCGAAAAAGCCTATGGTTGGGCATCGGAAGTCGAGCCACAAGCCACCCTTTTGTTAGCCGATGACTATATCCTGCTGAACAGGGTGTTTTCAGATTACGGCGCAACCCAACCCCACTGGAACCAGGTCTTCTTTAAGACACTCTCAACCCTGAAAGCTCGGCAGGTTCCGGTGGATGCGCTTGATATCGAGAATAATTTCTGGATTTACAACCCACCAGACCCGGAATTTATGCGCACCCAATTGATGCAGATACAAAACCTGGGTTATTCGCTCGCGGCCCCAGAAGTGACGGTGTTGGTTTCAGAAAGCTACCCGGTGCCGTCCATCCAGAGCCAAAAACAAGCGACAGTGGTTAATCCCCTCGCCGCCCAGGCTCTAATTTACCAGCAAACCCTGCAAGTCTACCTGGATTTGAACCTGCCAGCCTTTGGTTTGGGCGGATTGAGCGACCGCTTCTCCTTCTGGCGATATTCAGACTACCCCGAAGCTCATGCGATGATTTTCGACTATAACCAGCAGCCCAAAGCAGCCTATTACGTGCTCGTCAGCACGTTTTACCGGCATCTTGGCCCGTAAGGCTGGCACGCATACCAATGCAAAGCGCTTGGAGAATTATGATGAAGATCAAGATATTGGTTTCGTTCGGCCTGGCTGTGATGGTTTTGCTTGCCTGTTCCTCCGCGCCAGATTCCATTGCACCGACAGAAACACGCTTCCCATCCCCAACGGTGACAGCATCTCCAATCCCAACAGCCACCATCATACCAATGCCCACGCCACAGTTTCCGGCGGGTTCAACCACCACATCCCCAGTGGATGGGATGGTACAACGCAGCGTTCCTGCGGGCGAGTTTTACATGGGAACAGCCCAGGATAGCGAATGGGTTGATGAAAACGAAATGCCAGAGCATGTTGTTTCTCTTGCCGGGTTCTGGATGGATGAAACTGAAGTCACCAATGCCCAGTATGTGCAATGCGTACAGGCAGGTGGCTGCACGCCGCCACACAAAAGCAATTCCTATTCGCGCGCTGCATACTACGGCAATCCAGAATATGACAACTTCCCGGTTGTGCAGGTGGACTGGATGCAATCCAAAACCTATTGTGAGTGGGCCGGGCGACGTCTGCCGACCGAAGCCGAATGGGAAAAAACCGCCCGGGGCACATCCCCGCGTACTTATCCTTGGGCAGGGGAAGCCAAGGGTGAGTATTTCGCCAATTTTTCCATCTACCAGATTGGCGACACGACCGAAGTCCGGCATTATCCGCCTGGCGTCAGCCCTTACAAGGTTTACGATCTGGCCGGGAATGTGTACGAATGGGTGGCCGACTGGTATTCCGAAACCTATTATTCCGCATCCCCCAAAGAGAACCCAACCGGACCCGAAACCGGGCTGATGAGCGTTATTCGCGGCGGGGCCTGGTCCAGCGACTGGATTTTTATCCGCACCGCTTCACGCATGTCCTTTTACCCACAGGATTTCAGCGGTGACATTGGTTTCCGTTGCGCCCAGAGCCAATAAGGAGGCCCGGATGAACCACTCGACTCAAAAAAATCTTACCCGCCGCGATTTTTTGAAACTTTCCGCCCTAATGCTGGGCTCGCTGGCCCTGAATCCGGTGCTTCAGGCGGACAAACCGCCGCTGCGCGAGTTGGCGGCCAGGCTCAACATGGACGTGGGTGCCGCCATCCAGGAAATCGACCGCTGGAAGTTTTACGACAACCCGCAATACATCCAGTCTCTTTTGCAGTTTTCCATGTTGAAGGATGGTATGGCCGAGTGGCCTGATATGTGGGCAGATCAGATTTATGCCTACGAATACCTCACCCAACTGGGGCGTTTTGCAAAAAAACACAACATGCGCTTCTCGCTCGACATTCTTTTCCACCCCAGGCCTTTCGCTGATAATTCCAAATTGGCCTATCTCAATACTTCTGGCAAAGATGAGATGGAAGAGTGGATGAAAGAACGAGTGCGCAAGTTTTTCTCCGTGCCCTATTTCACGGATGTGCAGTTTGCCAATGAAGTGATGGGTGCCTCGGAATTTGACCCGCCTTACTGGCAAACCAACGGCCCTCTCTACCGCGCCTTCGGCAAAGAATGGCCTGCGATTGCTTACGGGTTGGCCTGGGACGAGGCCGTTAAAACCGGACGTAAAGTGGGCCAGGACGTGACGTTGGTATACCATACTGGCGGTTTGGTGGAAGTTCCTAATAGTAACCATGCCAATGCCGAATATAAATACTTGTCCGAACTGAAAAAGCAGCTTTCCGACCGATATGGGATCGAACGCCCCTTTGCTATTGGGCTGGAATATCATGTCCACACCGGACCTCTACCTTATTTCAACGGCTGCTGGGGGCCCGGCTCCTACCAGCTAAAAAAAGATGCCCTGATCGAGCATTTTCAGCGATTCAACGAATTGGGCGATGTCTACGTCAACGAGTTCAGCGTAGCAGGAACCGATGACCCGACAGTGAAAAAGGAGGCTTTGCATACGGTGCTCGAAGCCGCTATCGAGTCCAAAGCCTGCCACCGCTTCCTGATTTTCCAGCCATTCACACACGATACCGGCGACCCGACCTCGGATGTTTACCAGCGTACTTGCACCACTCAAAATGCGTTCGATAAAAATCTCAAACCCGATTACATGTTCGATGAGATGTACAAAATCTTTGAAAGCTACCAATGAACAACGCTAAGATTGTGATGAAAATATACTTTCAGATTTCTGTGCTCATGCTTGTGTTGATGCAGACTTCCTGCTCACCAACCGCTACGCCGGTCCTGCCAACAAAAACGGCTGTCCCGCCCCTGGCGACTTCCACGCTGATTCCCACTTCCACACTACCACCAACCTTGACGCCGATCCCAACCCTGGAAAAGCCACAAGCCACCCCAACCGCGCTCTATAAACCGATTGAATTATCGTCCGCAGATAATGAAACCTACCAAAAAGCTCTGGAGGATATTGCCCTTTACCGCCAGGGAGAACTACAAATTACCATCCAGGATGAAAGGGGAAATCCGTTGCCTGGTTACACAGTCAGGTATCGTCAAACCAGTCATGAGTTCCTGTTCGGTGGGGTGGCCGATCCCTTCTACGCTTCACAATTGCGGCAGGCGGGCATCAATACCATGACCGCCTACCTGGATTGGCGCTGGCTGGAACCGGAATACGGCAAATTTGATCTCGGCTTTACGAATTACTGGCTCGGGATCGATGAATTGAAATCGGCAGGCATGTTCGTCAAGACCAACAACCTATTCAATACCAGCGACACAGACAGCGCTCCCTATTTCAAGGATGTGCCCTACGATGAATTTCTCGAACATCTCCATGTTCATATCGCGACCACTGTTCAGAAATTCGCACCCTCTGTTGACTATTGGGAAGCCATCCTCGAACCCAATTTTGGCAACCACAACCCATTGAACCTGACCAAAGACCAATACTATGAGGCGATAGCAACCTCCATTGCCGCCATCCGCGAAAACGACCCGACTGCCACGATTGAAATCAACTTAAGCTACCCTTGTGGTGGAATTGATTGGTTGGACAACTTCCAGCTCGTCCAGGAAATGCTGGACAGGCAGATAGATTTCGATGTACTCGGCCTACAGCTTTACTATAATGCCTATATCGTAGATGGAAACTACCCGATGCCCCGAATGTCGTTCAGTGAAATGAGTGCCTGCTATGATCGCTATGAAAAGATGCTTGTCCCCTACGGGAAAAAAGTGGTTGGGTCCGAGTTTTCGGTCCCGTCCGAAGCTATTCCTGGGCAAAGTGGTTACTGGGATCAACCCTGGTCTGAGGTAACCCAGGCACAATATCTGACAACCGCTTTCACTATCTTTTTCTCGAAACCTTCCAATCTGGGACTGATCTGGTGGAATTCGGTCGAACCATCGCCCTTTGTTTATAATGGTGGGCTGGTCAAAGATGACGGAACCCCCAAGAAATCGTTTTACGCTCTGCAAAGCTTAATTGATGGCTGGACTACCAACGGTGCAGGCTATACCGATACCAACGGCAATATCAACATCCAGGGCTTCGGCGGGGACTACGAAATTGAAATTAGCGACCCCGCCACGGGAAGTAGCATGATGACACAGATGCATCTCACTGAGCGAACTTCCACCAACCAGGATGTCAAATTCATCCCCAACGGTTGGTTAGATGAACAAAAAACACAGTTGGAGAAATTAGTCGCCTATTGGGACACGGAAGCCGAACAAAAGCGCGCTCAAAAGGGAAGGGATTATCTGGCGCTGATCGATCACCATACTCAGAACCTGGAATGGGCGTTGGCTAAACAAACACTCTCGGCGGCGCTTGGTGAACTAGCCATCACTACGGAAGTGGTTATTCCCAACCAAAACCTGATTCCGATTGGGTATCGTGGCGAGGGCTTTACCATCGAAAA
>Ga0172369_10006364_pt1 | contig 14092 bp, 9 predicted proteins | sample LakKiv25m_FD_114539 | JGI IMG/M metagenome (GOLD analysis project Ga0172369, IMG submission 114539) | Freshwater microbial communities from Kabuno Bay, South-Kivu, Congo - kab_022012_11.25m | ecosystem: Environmental > Aquatic > Freshwater > Lake | place: Democratic Republic of the Congo...
AGATAGGCCGCGATGTCCTCATCCGACTCCAGATACCGAGTGATGTCCCAAGGGCGGGTAGTCGTCTTCGTCTTCGTCTTCGCCATCGTGGGCCTCCTCACAGTCGCCGCGCGAGCTCCTGAGCCCGCGCGATGTCAGGTTGCCGGGTCGACTTTTCGCCGCCCGCCAGCAGGATGATCAAGGCATCTCCGCGCTGTGCAAGACAGACTCGATAACCGGGCCCGAACTGGATACGAAGCTCCGAGACGCCCTCGCCTACCGGCTTGATGTCGCCGCAATCGCCGAGTGAGACACGACGGATTCGAGCGCCGATACGAAACCGCACGGTGCGATCCCGCAGTCCCTCGAACCGGTCCCGGGTTCAGCCGGGCCCTTCGCTACCGGGCAGCCGGCGGATGGGCAAGGCGCGGACCCGCGCGGGGAGGTGTGGGCCGATGCTGGTCATCGTCGTTGTTCAGGTTCACGCCGCCGGCTGAGCGCGACGGCGCGGCCGGGCCGTCAGCGTGCGGTCGCTGGTGCCGCCGGCAGCACGACCGTCGCCGTCGTCCCGGCGCCGGGCTCGCTCCGGATCGCGACCTCGCCGCCGTTGCGCCGCGCCAGCTCCCTGCAGATCCAGAGACCGGCGCCGAGCCCCGGCACGGCGAGCCGGCGGGCGAGCTCGCCGCGGAAGCCGAAGTCGAAGGCGCGAGCCAGCTCGTCCGAAGGGATGCCGGGACCCGTGTCGACGACGTCGACGCGCACCGTGCCGGCTTCGGAGCCGGCGCCGACACGGATGGTCACGCTGCCGGCCGGCGGCGCGTACGAGGCGGCGTTGCCGACCAGACCGGCGACGATCTGCCGCGCATCGTCGCGATCGGCCCACGCATGGGGCAACGGGCCGGACCCGGACCGCACCTCGATGGTCGCCCCCGCTTGCGCCCGGACGCGCCGCTGCGTCACGACCTGGTCGACGACATCGCTGAGCGAGATCTCTGTGGGCACGGGCAGTGCCGTCGAGCAGTCGGCCCAGCCGCTGTCGGCGGCGCTCCCGATCAGTCCCTCGAGCCGAACGACATTCCGCTCGATGATCTCCAGATACTCCCGCTGCTTCGCCGTGAGCTCGCCGGCTCCACCGTCGAGGAGCAGCGACAGGAGCGGGTACACGACGGCAAGCGGAGCACGCAGATCGTGCCGCACGTGCGATTGCCGCTCCCGAGCCGCCTCGGCGACCGCCCGGAGTGCTTCACCGCGGGCGCCCGCCTCGCCCGTCGGCCTCTGTCCCCCCGCACTCATGCCGGTACCGTACTGTGCGACACCAACGTCTCACTCCCCGGTCGCCGAGAAGATGAGCGACTCGTTGCCGCCCTCATCGAAGAGCGTGAGCGTGTCGCCCTCGAGGGCGCACGACGCCGCCCCATCCAGCAGCTCGATGTACGCCTGCTCGGCGCGCATGTCGGGCTCGGGGCCGGCCATCATCGTGCTGGCGATCTCGCTCACCGAGAAGGCGCCGTCGGCGCCGGTCTCGTACGATCCGCGATAGGTGTTCACAGCCGACGTGCCGCCGACGCCGCCGCCGGCGAACTCCGCCGTGATCGTGAAGTCGGACGGGTCGAGCGAGCTCAGCGACCAGCCGGAGAGGCGCCACGAGGACCCGTCGAGCTCCGCGGCGGTCTCTTCGGACGCCCCGCATCCGGCGCCGGTCAGCAGCACGGCCACGGCGCCGGCCAGCGCCATGGCCAGAGCGAGCGCGGTGAGACGTGACTTCATCGGGTCCTCCCAGTCGGTGCGTCCTGCCGGTCATGACGCGCCACCGGCACCGCCGGTTCACGCCTCGATCGCCACGGGAAGAGGCGAGTGGTGGGCGATGCTGGATTTGAACCAGCGACTCCCTGCTTGTAAGGCAGGTGCTCTACCCCTGAGCTAATCGCCCGCGCGCGACCAAGTATACGACGACACCGCCGGCCGGCCGGCGCCTTGCGCGTGGTGCCGATCGGTTGGGACGGTCATGCGACGGCCGCGACGATACCCCCGAACGCGGAGGGGGCGGGAGGCCCTTCCGGCCCCCCGCCCCCTCCGCAACCGCGCTCGTCGCCGCTCCGCTCCCCGATGGGGACTATTGCGGGCGGACCTCCCGCCACGTGTTCGGCACGAGTTTCACAGAGAGAGTCCAGCGGTCGGTGAGCTTCGTTATCGCGGAGTCGTCATACTTGATGTCGCACGTGCCCCTCATGTCGACGTAGCTCCGGAACACGGTCATGCCGAAGAACGCCGGTGTGCCGTGAGCGAAGTCGAGTTGCCCATCCGTGTAGAAGACGCCGTAGAACCTGTCGTTTCCCTGCATGTTGATCTTGATCAGCGGACCCGTGTTCGCACCGGGCGGCTCGGGCTCGGGGCCCAGGATGAGAAGGATGCCGGGTTCGTCACTCGCTTGCGGCACGGCGTGGGGTCCGTCATCCATGTTGATGCCCCCGCTGAGATTGACCGTGGTCCCGTCGTTGACCCTGATCACGCAGATGCCGCTCAAGTCGGCGGGCATGGCGTCGCCGGCCGCAACGTCGTAGTAGCGCCCCATTCCCTTCGCCATGCCGATGACCTGCTGGATCGTGCTGTCGGGCAGCAGGTCGCTGAGCGGCGGTACGGCGGCAACGGTGGTGGGGTCGATCACGTCGATCGTGCTCTGGAAGACTTCCCGCTCCTGGTCGTTACCCTCGGTTCCGATGGTGCCGTTGACGTAGCCCGCGACGTCGTAGCCACCGCTGTCGTAGATCGTGATCTTGGGATTGTTGCCTTGGCCGTTGCTGGACAGGCTGCCGCCGTCGTACACGGCGATGCCGTGCGGGAACGTCGTGTCGACGAACGTGCGCTCGACAAGCGCCTGGAACCGGGTGGCACGATCGCCGACCTTGCCCTGAGACTCGACATACATCATGTAGTTGCCGTTCGCGTCCCATGGAGCGTCGTTGTTGTCGACCTGACCGTCGCCGTCCGTGTCGGAGTCGTCGTAGTAGACGGCATCGACGAAGTCCCCCGTCGTGTTGGGGAACTCATCTGTCGGGAACTGGGCGCGGAGCCGCGCCACGTCCAGGCTCGGTGCGGGACTGGGCGTAGCGCTGCTGGGCCAGCTCAACGCGAGCGCGTACATCTGTGCGTCCATGGCGGCTTCGCCGACGGTGGCCGCCTTCTCCCGCGTCCGCGAGTCCGCCGTGTTGGCCTGCATGCTGGCGACCACGAAGACCAGGCTGGCCGTCATCACCGCCAGAGCCGCCGCGATGCCGATGATGATCAGCAGCGTCGCGCCGCTCTGACTGCCGAGTCGCGCTCGCGCGTTCATCCAGAGCCTCTCTCTCTGCGCCTTCTTCGCCCGCTACCGTGCATTGCGAAGCTGTGCCGTGCCGCGCAGATCCGCGTACACCGGCGCCCTCGTCGGATTCAGGTCGACCAGCAGGCGTAGTTGCACGGCGATGATGGCCAGTCTGTCGGCGCCGTACAGGGCGTGGGCGGATCGCAGGACGCCTGCCGAGTCGTAGTAGTTGTAGTCGAACAACGGGATGGGATGATCTGGGTCCGTGATGTTGACCACGTCGGCCAGAACCAGCATCGCGCCCTCACCGTCGTTCTGCTCGCTCAGGCTGAACGCCGAGGGCGACTCCGACATCATGTCGAGGTAGTGGCCGGGCGTCGTGTCGATCCTGCCGTCGTTGTCGAGATCCTCGAACCGCCACAACTCCTTGTCGGAGTACAGCCGGTACACGACCAGGTGCGGGCGGCTCGGAGAGGGCGTCGGCGAGGGTCCCGTCCAGCCCGCCGTCGAATTGCCGGCGTTGTTGAACGACGTGGAGAACGCGATCCAGTACGCTCTCGCCCGATAGATGATGGCGTCCGGAGCGTCGTACGTGCTCGTGCCGAGATACCCTTGCGGGGGCTTCTCGGCATCGCGGACTTCACGCTGAAGCCGCTGCATGGCCTGGCGGCCGCTGTCCCGTGCGTCGGCACTCTGGACCGTGAACCCGTAGGACCTGCTGAGGGAGAACCACCCGATGAGCAGCATCGCCGTGATGACGCTCATGACCGACATCGCGACGAGAAGCTCCACGAGGCTGATGCCCTGCCCAGGCTGTACGGCTCGGCTGCGGTCGCCGCCGGCGCGCGTGACCACCCCGTTCATGGCGACACCCCCGTGAGCGTGCCGAACGGGGCCTGGACGGTGGCGCCGTAGGTCTTCTCGCCCGGGACCGTGCCCGTCGCCGCATAGACGACATAGGCGCCGTCGGGCAGATCGCTGAACGTCACGGTGCCGTTCTTGGCGATGTAGGTGCCGGTTGGCGGGCTCGTTCCCCGATCGACGCCGCCCACGTCGTAGTAGTGACTTGTGGCGCTTCTCAGGACCCACACGTTGCAGTCATTGCCGGCGCCTTTCTGGACGGAAACCCGCAGATCGTGGAACGGCTCCTCGACCGTCGTGGCGTGCACCGTCGTGCTCCATGCGCCCGGGTTCAGTGCGCCGTCCACGGCGCGGATCTTGTAGTACCAGGTGGTGTCCCAGCCCGCCGCTGCGTCGGAGTAGGTGAGGCTCAGCAGGTTGGTCCAGTACGCCAGTGAAGACGCACCCCAGTCGACACCGTCCGGACTGCGCCAGATCTCGTAGCCGGCGACTCCCGTACTGGGAAGGCCCGGATCCGCTGCGGCGCCCCAGATCAGCGTGATGGTCGCAGCCGCCGGAGCTGCAGCGGCCGTCACGGACAAGGGCGCCGTCGGCGCCGTCGTGTCGGCGGAGTCACCCGGAGTAACCGGGTCCGAGTAGGCAAAGGCGCTCCGCCGCTCATCCATCGTCACCGCGCGCACGGCGTAGTAGTAGGTGGTGCCGTTCACCAGCGGCGGCGTGTTGTCGAGGTACGTCGTCGCAGGCTCCTCGACGGTCGCGATCAGGTTCGTCCAGGGCCCGGCGGCGGACTCGGCGCGAAAAACCTCGTAGGACGCGAGGTCAGATACCGGTGACATGCCCCAGCTCACGTTGGCGGCATGGTCGCCCGGAGTCGCGGTCACGACGCTGGGCGGCGCCGGCGGCAGCGTGTGCTCGATGCGTGGATATAGATGAGGCGTGTTGCCGGCGAAGCCGTCGGTCGAGTAGGCGGTGGCCTGCAGGTCATAGACCGTGTTCGCCGCCGTGGAGCAATCCCAGATCCAGTAGAACGTGCCGTTGCCGTCGTACCAGTAGTCGGCGGCAGGGTTCGTATCGCTCGTCTTGACGAGTTGGGTGTCGATCGTCTGCCCGCCGTAGGCGGCGATCTCGAACTGCAAGGAGGCAGGTATCACTCCCGAGGACAGGTCGACGTGAGCCGACAGGGTGACTGAAGCCAGGTCGTCGTCGCCCATGACCCCGCCGTCATCGATCACGGGGTCCGTCGAGAAATCGTTGATCGGCGGTCCCGAATACTGCCGGTAGACGATCGTCTGGAGGACGACCCTCTTGACCGGCGCGGGCGGGGCGTCCCAGTAGGCGGTCACCGTCACGACCTTGTACTGTGAGGTCAGCCCGGTGGTCGCGGCCGGATACCGCTCCACCGCGTAATCCGTGTGTATCGTGCGGCTGCCGGTGCCCGTGTTCAGCACGGTGCTCGGACCGAACTGTCCGTCCGCAAAGGACGGATTGTACAGGTTCGGCGTGCTGTCCGGATCGGCCTGGTCGGCCTCGATCGAGCCATAGGACAGCTGGCGGATCTTCTCGATCTTGTCCTGGGCCACGTTCGCGGCCTGCAGGCGGGCGGAATCGCTCGCGTTCTTCTGCGTCGCCCCCACGAACACGGGGACCATGGCCGCGAAGATCACGCCGGCGATGATGATGGTGACCAGCAGCTCGACGAAGCTGAAGCCAGCTCCGCGCGCGCAGGCCTGCCAGAAGTGCCTGCTCATGTACCCTGCCTCCGGATAGGAAGGGATGTTGTAGTCGCTGTATCGGCGTGGCCCGCCGAAACGTGAGCCTCTCTCTCACTCAGCTGTTGCCCCGCCGGGCACCGCTCTCTCGGTTGACTGCTTCGCCCATGCCGGCCGCGACCCTGCAGGGCCATCTGCACCGAGCCCTGCGCGACCGGTCACACCGTCATTGTCCCACCTGCTCTGCGGTGACGAAACCGCCGGGTGCGGGAGTCCGGCCTCGCGCACGACCGCGTCGTCACAGGAGACGACGACTCGCGAGGACCCGTGGCCGTTTCTTCGAGCACTCGGGAGAAAGAGACGGGGCGCCGGGCGGCTCTGGCGGCGGCCCGGCGCCCCTGGAATCCTCACGGTTGCCTGTTCCGGAGGCAGAGAGAGGTGTGAGGATCCCTCTTTGACGGGGCGCTGCCCCGCTGGGTCACTGCGGCCGAATCTCCTGCCACGTACCTGGCACTATCTTGGCCGACGTGGCGGCCACTCTCTGCAGGCTGTTGATGACATCGTCGTCGTACACGATGTCACCGGAGCCCGTCTGCCACCAGCTTTCGCCGGCGGAGATCACGCTGCCGTTGATGTTGCCACTCCCGGTGTGCTTGGTATCGCCACCCATGTTGCAGAGGAGACCGTAGAGATTCCCCGAGCCCGCCCAGTCGACGACGGTGTCTTCCCCAACGGAGATGATCGTCGTCGGCTTCGCGTTCGATCCGACGCCATCGCCGGCGATCTCACCTGAGCCTGTGACCTTGATATCCCCGTTGCCGACGACGAGCGTCGTGTTCAGGTTCCTCGAGCCGGTCATCTTGATGTCGCCGTCGACGTAGACCGGGCCCCATGCAAGGTCGGAGGACCCACTGTAGTCCAGGTCACCTCCCACATAGAGCGCCGCGAAAGAGATATCGCCGGACGAATTGATATCCACATCGCCGGTGACGTAGACGGACCCGAAGACGTAGTCGCCTGACGTCGTGATCTTGAGGTCGCCGTTCACGACGATCGGGCTCGTGTATGTCCCGGCCGATGGCCGCCACGTGCCGGAGTACGTGTTGTCAGGTGCGGCGGTGTCCTGAGCGGCCTGGGACGCCGCGATGAGCGACTGGACGACGGAATCGGGCATGAACATCTCGAGCGGCGGGATATCGTCACCCCGATCCCCAACAAAGAGGTTGACCGTGCTGAGATCTCCGCTGCCGACCTCGGAGAAGGAGCCGGCAATGTAGACCGCACCGGTGTACTGGCCCTCGCTGTTCATTGGGCTGGTGATATCGCCCGAGCCGGTCTTGCGACCGTCCCCGCCCGAATACACGGCCACCCCCGGCGCCAGGGTCGTGATGCCGATCAGCTGCATCTCCACCTGCGTGCGAATCCGAGAGGACTGGTCACCGACCTCCGCTTGCGACTCGATCCACATCACGCCGTCACCCCCGCCCGCGGTACCGTCCGGGCCTCCAGAGTCCCAATGGACGGAGGTGTCAATCGGGGACAGGTTGTCGTAGACGTCGACGACGATGAACTCGCCGCTGGCGGGTTGCGGATACTCGTCGCTCGAGAAGTCGTCTCGGAAGGCGACGGTGTCGACGCCGAGTGCGGGGCTGGCCGCGTCCCCGGGCCACGCGGTACCCAGAGAGTAGATGGCGCTGTCGAGACCCGCCTCTGCGACGTTGAACGACTTCGTCTTGGTTCGGTCGGCGGCGGTACCACCCTGCACGTTCGCCGTGACCATGACCAGCGTGGCGGCCAGAATCGCCAAGGCCGCCACGACCCCGATCACCAAGATGAGCGCGCTCCCCTCCTGACGCATCCTCCTGTTCATGACGAAGCCCTCCCTAGGTCTGCCGCAAGTTGCGCGGCTGCGCGGTGCTGATGAGATCCATGTAGATCGGCGAGTGAGCCGGATTCAGGTCGGCCAGAATGCGGATCTGGACGCTGAGGATCCGCTCAGGGTCCACCATCGTCGTCGTGGTCTGCACGTCGCCGTTGCCGTCCACATAGCTGTACGTGAACAGGGGCGTCGGGTTCGAGGAGTCGGGGATGATCGAGTTCACGATATTGCGAGCGAGGACATCTGTGCGATCGCCGCCGTCAAAGACCCCGTTTTCGTTGACGTCGCGCTGCCGATAGATGACCTTCGCGGACCCATCGTACCAGTACCTCGTGAGAAGTACGCGGCCCGCCCCATCGGCGCCGGGGTCGTTGAACGCGGTGCTGAAGCGGATCTCGTCAGGACCCGCGGAGATGATCGCCGGCGAGCCGGCGAGCGGCTGTCCCTCCCGCTGGCCCTGCGCATCACGAATCTCGCGACGCAGCCGCGCCATGGCGTCGCGGGCCGTCTCACGGGCGTGATCGCTGCTGATCGTCTGCGCAGACGAGGATTGCAGCGAGATCCACACCCCGACGATCATCGTCGTGAGCACCGACAAGATGATCATGCCTACGAGCAACTCGACCATCGACATGCCGTGTTGGCTGCGAGTCTTGACTGAGATATGGCGGCTGAACATCATGAAGTCACTGCGTCACATTCAGGGCCATGTTGGAGGTGAGTGTGATGGACTGCGAGAACCCACTCTGGCTCGTCACCGTGTAGGTGTCGTACGGCAGCCCCCCCCACTTCTTCGTGAAGCCGCTGTTGATCCGCTCGCTGCCGGGCTGTGTGGTCCAGGGAGTGCTATTCGTGACGCCTTGCTTCCACCACAGGAATGGCGAGGTCTCGCTCCTTACCCAGACGTAGACCGTGGCGGCGGTCACGTTCTTCACAGAGAGCGTGAACTCGGGAGCGGCGCCAGTGGTCACCGAGATCGTCGACGTCTTCGGCGAGAGCAGCCCCACACCATCGAAGGCCTGCACGGCGTAGCCGTACGTCTTCTCCCAGCCGATAAGGTCGGTGAATCCCTGGTCGTCGGCATCCAGGGTCGCCAACGGCACCGATGCGTTGTCGCTGCGAAAGACGTGGTAGCCCGCGACGCCCGTTGCCGGAAGGACCAGGTCGGTCGAAGGCTCCCACGCGAGTACGGCGCTGAGGTTGGACGGCACGGCGGTGAACGCACCCGGCGTAGTCGGTGGAGTGACGTCGCTCTGCGGAGCCGGCTGGGCCGACACCTCGTTGGAGGGGGGCCCGGCAACGTCGTCCTCATTGACCGCATACACCACATAGTAGTACGTGCGGTTGTTGGTCAGCCCGGTGTCCATGTAGCCATCGGACGTGAGGTCGTCCACGAGCAGGGTCTCGCCTCCGGCCGTGTCTCCGCGCCAGAGTTCGTAGTGGGAGAACTTGGTCGAGACGACATGGTCCCACGAGAGCGCAAGGACGGTGTCTCCAGGAGTGACGCTCAAGCCGGTCACCGACAAGACGCCGTTGGTGAGATTCAGGACAGCGGTCCGCGCCCAGGTGTTGCCGACATTGTCGTCCGAGAGATAGGCCTGTGCGCGGAAACTGTACTGACCGTCGCCTGCGCCTGCGGCATCCCAGCTCGTAGTGTAGATGCCCGGGGACGTGTTGCCCGCGCCACCTGTCTCAACATCCACCTGTCTCACGTACGAGCCGTCCTCGCCGAAGACGTAGAACGCGACCTTGGTGGTGCTCGCGCGATCGCCGGGCGCCACCGTGGCCGTGATCGAGAGAGGCACGGCGGTGATCTCGCCATCGAAGCTGAGTGGGCTCAGCTCGAGATTGGTGATCTGGGGACCGGCATACTGGCGCGAGATGTACGTCTGCAGTTCCACCGGCTTGACCGGGCCGGGTGGCGGTGTCCACGTGACGGTGACCCTCACACGCACGTATGCCGGCATGGCGCCACTGCCGCCTTGATTCTCCAGATCGTAGGCGACATCGAACACCCTTGCAGACTCGCCGGTGTAGGTGGTCCATGTGGTGCCGAACTGCCCGCCCGCGAAGCTCGAAGACTCCAGATTGGCTTGGGTGATCTGGTCGAAGTCGAGTTGGCGGATCTTCTCCATGCGATCCTGGGCGACGTTGAGCGCGATGTTGCGCATCCTGTCGCCCGAGGCCTTCTGCGACGCGCCAACGAACACGGGGACCATGGCCGCGAACGCGATGGCCGCGATGATGATGGTGACCAGGAGTTCGACCATGCTGAAGCCGCGAGGGGTGCGGCTGGCGTGGGACGCACAATCGCACCGCCGCGCATGCCGCGCGCATACCGGAGCGCACGACGCGCGACCATTCTTCGCCAGGCTGACCATATGGCACTCCTCCCAGCCGTTGCAGGGGGAGCTCTCGGTGCGCGGGTTGCCAGACCCACGCTGCTCCACAGAATCGGTATCGGCAGCCGACCGAAAACCGTGAGCGCTCGTACGGGCCACGCGTAGCCAGCCCAGGCGCGCTCCACGGCGCCTGCCCTGCCTTGCCCTGAAACCCTCACGGTCATCGCGCTGTGACCCTAGATTCTACTCCCCCCGCAACGGACCTGTATGGGAAAGCGTACCTAGTGTGCCCGGGTACGTGATGGGATAGGACAGAACGTTCGTCTACGGCCGTCGGGATCGGGCTTCGCGGCCGGGTGCCGCAGGCGGCCCGGCGCTACTGCTGCTGCAGGCGCTGCAGGTCGCGAAGCGCCTGCTGCAGCGCCTGGATACGCTCGCCGTACTCGGCGAAGTCGCCGGCCTTGAGGGCCTTCTGGGCGGCGCTGAACTCGCGGTTCGCGCGCGCGATGAGATCGCGCGCCTCGCCGCTCAGCCCGCCGCCTTCGCCGGTCCCGCCGGTGTCACCCGTGGTGCCGTTGTCCACATCGGTGTCACCCGACGCACTGCCCGGGTCGAGGCTCTCGCCGAAGGCGGCGGCGAGCGCCTCGCCGAGCGTCGGCTCCATCGCCACGACCTGTTTGGCGTCACCCTCGCCGCCCTCGGGCGCCGGCGCGCGGTAGAAGACGATCACGCGCTTGAGCTGCGGCAGCTGCGTCTGGTCGCTCTGCAGGTAGAGCGGTTGCACGTAGAGCAGCGAGTCCTCAATCGGCACGACGAGGAGGTTGCCGAGGATCACCTGCGAGCCCTGCTGGCCCCACAGCGTCCGCTGGGAGGAGATGTCCGGATCCTGGTTGATCGCCGACTCGACCTGATTGGGGCCGAACACGGTCGTGCTCTTGGAGAAGAGGTAGTTGAGCGCGGTGCCGTACTGCGGGACGTCGCTGCGCGCACCGAGCCATGCGATCATGTTCTGCCTGCCGTTCGGCACGAATGGGATCATGAGAAGGAACTCCTCCTTCTCTTCGCCGGGCAGCCGCATGATGACGTAGTAGGCCTGCATCGGCCCCGTGCCCGTGAGTGAGACGTTCTCCGGGATCATCCACTGGTCGCCCTTGTTGTAGAGGATCTCGGGCCCGTCGACGTGGTAGGTGGACCAGACCTCCGCCTGGAGGTCGAAGAGGCCCTCCGGGTACCGCACGTGCTTCAGGAGCTCCTCGGGTACCTCGCTGCGCGACGTGAACAGATCGGGGTAGATGCCCTGCCAGGTCCTGAGCAGCGGGTCCTCGTCGTCCCAGACGTAGAACGTCATCGAGCCGTTGTAGGCGTCGATGATGATCTTCACGGAGTTCCGCACGTAGTTGAGGTCGCTCTGGGGGGTCGAGTAGGGATAGCGGCCGGTGGTGGTGTAGGCGTCCTGCACCCACCAGAGCCGGCCGTCGGCAATCACCATGTAGGGGTCGGCGTCCAGGGCCAGGAAAGGCGCCGCGGTCTCGACGCGCTCGCGGATGTCGTTGCGGAAGATGATACGGCTGTCGTCCTTGAGGGCCGACGTCGTGAAGAACTTGATCGTGCCGTAGTGCGCCGAGAACGCCAGGCGGTTGAGCACCGGCGAGATCGGCACGCCGCCGGTGCCCGAGTAGCCGTCCGTGTAGACGTCGCCCGCGGCGCCGGGGTAGTCGAACTCGGCCTCCTTGGTGTTGACGAGGCTGTACTCGGTGCCGCGCTCGCCGAAGTAGATGCGCGGTTGCTCGATCTCGAGACCCGCGACGCTTCTCGGCGGCACGTCCTGCACGAGGAAGTCCGGCGAGCCGTCCGCCGTCACCTGGTTCACGGCGCTCATGGCGACCCCGAAGCCGTGCGTGTACGTCATGTGCTCGTTCACCCAGGTCTGCGCCTGCTGCGGAAGGCCCTCGATGTTGAGCTCCCGAGCCGAGAGCATCGTCTCCCGGTAGACGCCGTTGACCGTGTAGCGGTCCACGTCGGCGTCGAGGAAGACGTAGTAGGGTCGCAACTCCTGGAGCTGGCGGTAGCTCGTGACCAGGGTAGCGGGGTCCCAGAGCCGGATGTTGCGCAGCGTCGCTTGGTTGTCGTCGAGCCGCGCCGGTGTGAGCGTGGCGCGCGGCGAGATCGCCTGCTGCTCGATGTCGTGGAGCCCGTAGGCCTTCTTCGTCGCCTCGAGGTTGTTGGCGATGTAGTCGCGCTCCTTGCTGAGCTGGTTCGGGTTGACCACCAGCGACTGGTACGCAGCCGGCACGATGCCGCGCAGCACGATCAGCGCCGCGATCCACACGACGATGACGAGCGGCCACCACTGGTGTCGCCGGCGCATGTTCCACAAGAGGACCGCCGCAAGGATGAAGGCGATGACCATCGTGACCCGCGTGAGCGGCAGCCGCACGACGACGTCGGTGTACGCGGCGCCGTAGATTGCTCCGGCGGTCGAATACAGAAGGCTCCAGCCCTTGAAGAGCTGGCCGATGCCCACGACCACGAAGATGGCGGCGAGTATGGCCGAGAGATGGGCGACGGCGCGGCCGCCGAGCCTGACGTCGATCTGCGGCAGCTGGGGAGCCGCGGCGCGTTGGGCGCGGGCGAACGGCGAGCCCTGCCCGCCGTTCTCGGTCCCCGCGCCTCCGGCGCCGGAGGCTCCCGGGATCTTCTGCTTAAAGTCGATGCCGCCCATGATCAGGTGGACGATCCCGGCGAGGACGAGTGAGACGATGAGCGCACCCATGGCGAAGTCGAGCACGCTCTGCCACGCCGGGATCGAGAAGACGTAGAACGAGATGTCGCGACCGAAGACGGGGTCCGTCTCGCCCCACTGCACCTGGTTGAAGTAGAGCAGGAACGTCTGCCAGGCGCCGGAGGCCGAGACGGCGGCGATGAAGGCGGCGACAGCGCTGACGACCACGCCGCCGATGCCCACCCACCTGCGCACGACCGGGCTTCGCGGCTCGAGCAGGGTGCCGTCCTCGTCGGCCCGGTAGCTGGGCGCGAGCCGCCGGGCGAGTTCGACGTTCACCATGACGATGACGAAGAAGACCACGAAGGCGATGACCCCCAGCAGGAGCTGCGCCCAGATGCCCGTCCAGAACACGGAGCGGAAGCCGACCTCACCGAACCACAGCCAGTCGACGTAGAAGCCCAGCAGGCGGGCGCCCACGACCAGGACGAGGAAGACGACGGCGACCGTGACTGCGATCGCGATGTTGCGGCGACTTCCGCGCCCCGTGCTGCGACGGTTCTTCTTCGGCGCGGGCTTACGCGGGCGGATGGGGCGGACGTTGTCCATGTCGCCAGTATGGCAGATTCGGAGTCCGGTGAAACCGCGCCGCCTGAGTGCCCGTCTCCGGAATCCTCCTTGACAACCATCGGCACCGTTATGACTCTGACTTATTGTCACTAGATGACAATAAAAGCCTTGACTTCATGACAGTCTGTGCTCAGAATGCGCTGCATGCGCCGGTCCATCACAGAAGCACTGCACGCATGGAGCGATTCCCCGCGGCGGAAGCCGCTGGTCGTGCGCGGCGCGCGACAGGTCGGCAAGACGTGGGCCATCAGCGACTTCGGGCGTGCTCGCTTCTCCGCCGTGCACGCGGTCGATCTGGAGGCGCGCCGCAGGTGGCACCGGCTGTTTGAGGGAGATCTCGACGCGCGGAACATCGTCGCCGAGCTGGAGGTCGTGCTCGGGCGACGCATCGTCGCGGGACACGACCTCCTCTTCTTCGACGAGATACAGGCATGTCCGCGAGCACTGATGGCGCTGCGCTACTTCCACGAGCAGCTCCCCGAACTGCACGTGGTCGCGGCGGGGTCACTTCTCGAGTTCGCCCTCGGTGAGTACTCCTTCCCGGTCGGGCGCGTGCAGTTCCTCGACGTGCCGCCCATGACGTTCGCGGAGTTCCTCTGGGCTCTCGGGGAGGACGTCGCTGCGGAGATCGTGAGCGCGACACCGGCTCCACAGACCGCGGTCGCGCAC
>Ga0172369_10006365_pt1 | contig 14092 bp, 13 predicted proteins | sample LakKiv25m_FD_114539 | JGI IMG/M metagenome (GOLD analysis project Ga0172369, IMG submission 114539) | Freshwater microbial communities from Kabuno Bay, South-Kivu, Congo - kab_022012_11.25m | ecosystem: Environmental > Aquatic > Freshwater > Lake | place: Democratic Republic of the Congo...
ATTTTATCTTGATCCGCTTGAAGCGAGAAGAAAGGCGCAAAAATAATTATGCAACAAAATAATGAGACTTTAATTGATTTTTGCAAGCTTGGAATAGAAGACAAATTACTTTCTGTTTTAAACCGTAAAAATTTTGTAAATCCGACTCCGATACAGTGTCAGTGTATTCCTCGTGCGCTTGAAGGAAAAGATATTGTTGGTATAGCTCAAACAGGAACCGGAAAAACCCTTGCTTTTGGGATACCGTTACTTCAAAATTTAAGAGAAAAACAAGGACAAGCCCTGATACTTGTACCTACAAGAGAGCTTGCTTTGCAAATAAAAGAGTCTTTAATTGATATAGGCTCGTCTTTTGGCGCAAAAATTGAAGTTATTATCGGCGGGGTTCCATTGCAAAGGCAAATTATGGGATTGAAAAGAAAACCTCATATCGTAATAGCTACACCCGGCAGATTGATTGATCATTTAAGACAAGGAAGATATTCTCTTAAGTTTGTACATACGATTATTCTTGACGAGGCTGACAGGATGTTTGATATAGGATTTTTACCTGATATAAAAAATATTCTTTCAAAAGCTCCAAAAGAAAGACAAACTTTGTTGTTTTCCGCGACAATGCCATCCGAAATAGCTCAGGTTGCGTCTTGTTTTATGAATATGCCAATCAGGATAGAGGTTTCTCCTGCCGGAACTTCTTCAAACAACATAAAACAAGAATTATATATTATGGATAGACAATCAAAAGTTTGTATGCTTCAAAAAGTTCTTAATGATAATATCGGAAGCGCTTTGGTTTTTTCAAGGACAAAGCATGGCGCTAAAAAAATCACTGAATTCGTGCGCGCAATGGGCCATACCGCGGAGGAGATCCATTCAAACAGATCGCTGGCGCAAAGAAGAAGCGCTCTTTCCGGATTTAAGTCCGGCAAATATCGCGTTTTGGTCGCCACAGACATAGCGTCGCGCGGAATTGATGTTACCGATATCGCTATTGTAGTTAATTACGACATGCCTCAAAGCAACGAAGACTATGTTCATAGGATTGGCAGAACCGGAAGGGCCGGCAAAACAGGCAAAGCCATATCTTTCGCGAATCCTGATCAAAGAGGTAATATAAGACAGATTGAAAGACTTATAAAAAAAACAATTCCGATTTTACAAATTCCAAAATTTGATCAAAAAAGCGTGGCGATCGCTAAGTCGTTTGATTTTTCGCGTTTCAAACCTAATTCTTCCGATTGCAAGACAAGAACCAATAGCCCCAGCTTTGGCGGTCGCAGCAACAGATTTGGAGGGCATAGAAACAGCAAGCCAAATAGAAACCAAAGAAGAAATTACAGATAAAATTTATTTCAACAGTAAAAAGCCGATTTGTTCGGCTTTTTTGTTATGTTTTTTCAAGATGCAACCTTTTTTAAAAAATGGCGTTGTATTTAAATAGATTTGTAATTATATTATGGAAAATAAATACAACGAACAATTTAGCAAAAAAAAGAGTTTTTTTGCGGTCAGATTTTTTAAGGCAAGAAAAATCATTTCGGTTTTTACGATTATAATCATATCCGCATTAGGATATTACGCTTACGCAATGTATGACGAAGAAGATCAGCAAGCGACTTATAAAACCGAAAAAGCTGTTAAGGGTTCTATAGCAAATACTGTTTCCGGTACCGGTCAAGTGAGTATGTCTCAACAAGTTGAAATAAACTCCAAATCTTCCGGAGAAGTCGTTGCTGTTAAAGTTTCAGAAGGTCAGGAGGTAAAATCCGGAACTTTGTTGTTTCAAATTGATTCCTCTGACGCGGCAAAAAACGTAAGGGACGCGCAAACGGATTTGGAAACCGCTAAACTTGAGCTTGAAGAATTGATGAAATCCGCAGACGACCTTTCTCTTCTTCAGGCTAAAAATAATCTTGAAAAAGCCAGAGAGGATTATGAAAAATTAATAAGGACGCAAGAGAGTGAATATAATTCCGCGTTGGAAAATGAAACATCGGCACAAAAGGATTTGGAGGATGCTTACGAAGATGCTTTTAATGACGTATCAGACGTATTTTTGGATTTGCCGGGTATAATGTCGGATTTATATGATATTTTATATTCAAAAGAAATAGCTCAAAACGAAGACACTCTTTATTCGTATTTGACCAACATATCGTCTCTTGTGAACACAATAAGCCAGTGGGATTATGAAGAAAAAACCAAATTGGAACAATTTTCTTCCAAAGCCGAGGCAAATTACAAAAAAGCGAGAGAAGCTTATGATAAAAATTTTGAGAATTACAAAGATATAAGCAGATATTCTGAAAATGAAGACATTGTTGAATTGTTAAACGAAACTCTTGACACATCAAGGCTTATTTCGGAGGCGATAAAAAGCTCGTCAAATATGTTTGATTATTGGTCTGATTACAGATCTCAAAATGATAGCGAAATTTTTTCTTCAGTTACAAGCTATAAAAATACATTATCTTCTTTTACTGGCACGACCAACGGGCATATATCGTCATTGATTTCAATAAACAACTCCATAAACAATAATCTTGAAGCCATAAAGCAATCCAAAGAAGATGTAGAGGATATGAATAAGGATCATCCTGTTGAGATAGAATCTTCAAAAAGAGGTTTGATTGAGCTTGAGCAGAAACTCAAAGATTTGGAATCCGGTCCTGACGAGATGGATATAAGAGCCAAGAGAATTTCAATTCAAAAAGCGCAGGACAACCTTTTTTCCGCTCAATCAGATTTGTCGGATTATTATATTAAGGCTCCTTTTGACGGAATCGTGGCCGAAGTCAGTGTGTCAAAAGGTGACGATGTGTCTTCCGGAACATCGCTTGGGACAATGACAACTGATCAGCATATAGCTGAAATCACTTTAAACGAAATAGACATAGTTTCCGTCTCGGTAGGGCAAAAAGCAATTATAACTTTTGATGCTGTTGAAAGTTTGTCAATTACTGGCGAAGTCGCCTCGGTTGACATGATAGGATCGGTAACGCAGGGTGTTGTGAGCTATCGTGTGAAAATAGTTTTTGATGTGCAGGATGATAGAATAAAGCCCGGGATGAGCGTCAGTGTTTCAATAATAACAGAATCAAAGCAGGATGCCATTATTGTTCCTCTTGCTGCTGTGAAGACCGGTAAAGATTATAAATATGTTGAAATTATGAATAATAATGTTTTGAAGCAAATAGAAGTTGAAACAGGTGTTTCAAGCGATACCATGATTGAAATAAAAAGCGGAATAGAAGAAGGTGATTTGGTTGTAACTCAGACAACTTCAAGCAACTCCTCTTCAAATAGCTCTTCCTCAAAAAGCGGAACAAGTAATCAAATTCAAAATCAACGAGGAGGAATGATGATGATGATGCGTTAAAATATGATAAAATGCGTTAATATTTCTAAAACTTATTATTTGGGTTCAAATCCGTTGACTGTTTTAAAAGACGTTTCTTTTGAAATAAAGAAAGGCGAGTTCGTTGCAATCACAGGTCCATCCGGAAGCGGAAAATCAACTATAATGCATATTTTGGGCGCGTTAGATACTCCTTCGGAAGGTTCTTATTTTTTGAATGATCAGAATATTTCAGAGCTTTCTGATAATGATTTAGCTGAGCTGCGATCTCAGAAAATAGGTTTCGTTTTTCAGTCTTTTAATTTGCTGTCAAGATCAACTGTTTTGAGAAACGTAATGTTGCCTCTTATTTATGACACAAAAATTTTGAGACAAGAAAGATTAGAAAAAGCTGAGCAAGCGCTTTTGGCATCCGGGCTTTTGGAAGACAGGTGGAATCATCTTTCAAATCAATTATCCGGAGGTCAGATGCAGAGAGTCGCGATAGCCAGGGCTCTAGTTAATAATCCGGATATAATTTTAGCCGATGAGCCGACCGGAAATTTGGACTCAAAAACAGGTGATATAGTTCTTGAGACTTTCAAGAATTTAAACAAAAATAAGGGCCACACCATTGTTCTCATAACGCATGAAAGATATATAGCAGAACACGCGGATAGGATTATAGAAGTAAAAGATGGAGAAATAGTTTCCGATACAAGGCAATAATTATGCTTATAGTCGATTTATTTGAAGAAACTTATTTTGCACTTTTGTCCAATAAGGCCAGATCGTCTCTTACAACACTTGGAATTGTAATTGGAATAGCTTCTGTGATCACAATGATTTCAATAGGTCAGGGTGCGACTGCTGATATAACTTCAAACATACAGTCGCTAGGATCAAATCTTCTTGTTGTATCTCCGGGATCTTCGCGTTCAAACACTTCTGTTGTAAGAGGCGGTTTTGGTACGGCTGAAACTCTTACCATAAAAGACGCGGAATCAATAAAAAATGAAGTGGAAAACATTAATACCGTATCTCCTTATGTATCTTCAAGAAAACAGGTCAAGACTACAAGAGGAGCTAACACGAACACAAGCATTTACGGCGTAAGTTCGGAATACGCGCCGGTCAAAAACATAGAAGTTGAATCAGGATCGTTCATAAGTTTTTCTCATGTGGAAAGAATGTCAAAGGTGGCTGTGCTTGGTCCAACAACCAGAGATGATTTATATTCCGAAGGATATGATCCGACAGGAGAAAAGATAAGGGTTGAAGGAATTGAGTTTACGGTTATCGGTGTTACTGTATCAAAAGGCGGAACAGGCATGGGGAGCAGAGATGATTTGATTTATATACCTGTTTCAACAGCTCAAAAATATATAACAGGATCTGACTCGGTAAGCAGTATTGATATTGAGGTCTCAAGTGAAGATAAAATGGAGCAGGTTCAGCAAGAGGTTACGGATTTGCTTTTATCAAGGCATTCTATATCCGATCCAGCCCTTGCCGATTTTTCAATCATGAATCAGACCGATATTTTGGACACTGTTTCCTCTGTGAGTAAAACTTTGACTTTGCTTTTGGGCGCCATAGCAGGAATCTCTCTTTTGGTCGGAGGTATAGGAATCATGAACATGATGCTTACTTCGGTTACAGAGAGAACAAGAGAGATAGGGTTAAGAAAATCGCTTGGCGCGAAAAACAAAGATATAACTTTTCAATTTTTGTTTGAATCTGTTGCGCTTACTTTTGTCGGAGGAGTGATCGGTGTGGTAATCGGTTTTGTGTCTTCTGTTTTGGTAACCAAGTTTAGCGGGACGTCTACCGTTGTTTCTTTGTTTTCGGTTGTTCTCGCTTTTTCTGTTTCCGCTTTGATTGGAATAGTATTTGGATATTATCCTTCCAAAAGAGCGGCGAATTTGAACCCAATAGAAGCTTTGCGTTATGAATAAAATAATCAAACATTATGAAAAAATATAATATAGTATTATTTTTGTTTTTGATTCTTTTTGTTTTTGGTTGTGCAAAGAAGAATGACGAGACAGGCCAAGCTTCTGACGAAAGACAGGGTCAAGAAAACATGTCCGAACAAACTCAGAACAGATCTCGCGCTTTTGAAAGTTTGATTCAAGCCGAGTTTTCCGATTTAAAAGAAGGTGTTTTTATAATGGTTTTAGGCTCGCAAAATTCGGACCAATCAATAAATGCCAGTAGGATTGTAATAGGAGATAATGCTTCGTCTTTTGAAGATTTGGCTCCGGGTCCAGTTAGTTTTCAAAATAACAAACAAGAGCCTTTAGGAGACGAAAGAGAGCTTGGAGAAGAACGTAATTTTGGTGCAAATCAAAACCAATCCAACAGGGGTGGTTTTGATATTTCAAGATTTGAAAACATGACCGAAGAAGAAAGAGAACAAATGCGTCAACAGATGTCCGAGAGAAGAAATTTATCATCCGGCCCGGCTTTTTCCGGTCAAATCAGCGTTTCCGGGCAGGTGGTTAAGTTTGACGAAAAAAGCATTGTTATAAAGCTTGAAGAAGGGTCAAAAATAATTTTCTTTTCTGATGCAACCTTTTTTAATTTCGCAAAGAAAAAAGAAACTCAGGATTGATTTGATTTGTTTTGTCCGGATAAAATAAGAGCAGCCAAAAAAGTTGAAATCGGAACAGCGAGTATTATTCCGACGCTACCGGCAAGGGCTCTTACTATTTCCGTGGCAATCATCTCGTTATTGAGCATTTGTTCTATCGTAACCGATGTTCCTTGGTTTGCGGTAAATAAAATAAGAAGTGGAATAGAAACACCAGCATATGCCAAAAAAAGCGTGTTTACCATTGAGCTTAAATGCGAGATTCCGACTTTCATTGCTTTTGAATAAATTTCTTTTGAAGAAAATTTGCCTCCAGCTTTTTTGAGTTCGTCAACAAGCACAACTTGAGAAATTACAACATCATCAAGCACGCCTAGCGCGCCTATTATTATTCCCGCCAAAAGCAGGCCTTTTATATTTATGACATTTCCGGCTATGTCAGCAAGATACATCGCTTCTTCGCTTTCAAATCCGGAAAGCTTGGCAAACGAACTGAACCATATTGATATTATTCCCGTGAATGCGAGTGATAATACAACGGAAAATATGGCTATGTTTGATTTTTTGTTCAACCCTTCGGTAGTGTAAATCGCGAACCCGAGTATTATCAATGATCCTATTATGCTTATAAAAAGGGGGTTTGAACCATCCATTATTTTTGGAATTATGAATTTCAAAATAACAAAAAAAGTAAAAATCAGAACAACAAGCGCTCTGGCGCCTTTTGTTTTTCCGACCAACAAAACCAGCGCCGCAAAAATCGCGGCTAACAGGTATAACGCCTTGTGTCTTATGTGATCCAAGACGTAAAAATTTTCGCTCCCGTCTTCGGAAATGGTTTTTTCAACAAAGACTTTTTCTCCTTGTTCGTACTTTGGCATTGATATTACATCGTATTGATTTATTTCGGATGTTATTTCTTGTCCTTCAAGTTTTCCGTCAAGAGCTTTTAAAATTATTTTTTGATCTTTTGTTTCTATTATTTCAGCTTTGAACACTTCTGAAGCGTTCGCGATTTTGGGAGCGCAAAAAACCAGCGCCGCGAAAAACAAAAAAATTATTTTTAATCTCATAAATTTAATGTATGAATTTTACCGCGTACATTATTGAGATGCCAATAACAAAAATTAAAAGAGAAATTATTGATTTTACAATTTTTTGCTCTTTTCTTATTTCTGGCATAAGATCGGACGCGGCAAGATATATGAATCCGCCGGCCGCGAAAGGTATTAGATTTGACACCATTTCTTGCGCCTTGAAAGACATAAAGTATCCAATGAATCCTCCAATGATAACTGTTGTGGCAACAATATAATTTATTATTATGGCTTTTGATTTTTTGAATCCGGCGTGCACAAGAACTCCAAAATCTCCGATTTCTTGCGGTATTTCGTGAAGTGCTATCGCGATTGTTGTTGTTATTCCAAGCTTTATGTCAATCAAAAAAGTGCTTGCTATCACTATTCCGTCTATCAAATTATGAACTGTGTCGCCGACAAGATTCATATAGCCGAAAGAGTGTATCTCGCAATTTTGCTTATGGCAATGTTGCCAGTGAAGAAATTTTTCCAATATGAAGAAAAAAACAAAAGACGCGAGCACTATGTGATACATTTTTTCCGGCTCCATTGTTTCCGCGCCCTCGGGAAGAAGGTGCAAAAACGCGCCGCCTATAAGGGCTCCTGCAGAAAGAGAAACCAAAAATATTGTTATTTTATTTAATATTTCTTCTTTAAAATAAAGAAAAAGAACCGCTGACGCAACGCATAAGGTTATGCTAAAAGTCGCAATTGTTATATATGTTAAAATATTCATATAAAATATTATACATTCGTTTTATTGTTATTGCAATTTTATGCTATAATTAAAATAATTATGAAAATCAGGTTTTTAATCTTATTTTTGTTTGTTTTTGCGTGTTTTTCTTTTTCCCCTGTTTACTCTATGGCGCAAACCAATGGAGATTTTTATATTGCGAATGAAAATATCCAAGAAGAATTGCAAGATAAAACTGTTTATATATCTTTTTTTCATGGAGAGGGTTGTCCTCATTGCGCCAAAGAAGCTTCTTTTTTGGAAAAAATTTCAAAAGAATATGATAATTTGGATTTTAAAATTTTTGAAATATACAACAACAAAGAAAATGCCCAGCTTTTGATAAGGGTTGGCAAAGCTCTTGGGAAATCAACCTCAGGAGTCCCTTTTACTGTCATAGGGGATCAAGTTGTGTACGGATATCTTAATGACCAGACAACAGGCGCTCAAATCAGGTCTATAATTGAAAAACAGACAAATGATGGGTCGCGGGATATTGTTGGGGAGATAATGGAATCGTCAAATTTGAATTCAGAAAAAAAATCAGAGCAAGGTGGGGTTAAAAATCAAGACGACTATATCACTCTTCCTGTTTTTGGAGAAGTAAACATAAAAACTTTTTCTTTGCCGGCGCTTACTATTTTAATAGCGGCTGTTGACGGATTCAATCCTTGCGCCATGTGGGTTTTGTTGTTTTTAATAAGCCTTCTTCTTGGCATGGAGGATAAAAAGAAAATGTGGACGCTTGGGGTTGCTTTTATTGCCACATCCGCCATTGTTTATTTTTTGTTTCTTTCCGCTTGGCTCAATCTTTTTCTTTTTTTGGGTTTTATAGCATCTGTTCGCATCGGTGTCGGATTGGTGGCGATAGGAAGCGGAGCTTTTCATCTTAAGGAATGGTGGTCAAACAGATCCGGCGCGTGCAAAGTGACGAATGTAGAACAAAAGAAAAAAATAATGGATAAATTGAGAGAAATAGCGAGCCAGAAATATTTTATTTTCGCGCTTTTCGGAATAATAGGGCTTGCTTTTGCCGTTAATCTGGTAGAGCTTGTTTGTTCAGCCGGCCTCCCCGCGATTTATACCAATATTTTGAGTATTTCAAATTTGTCAACTTATCAATATTATTTATTTTTGCTTTTATATATTTTTATATTCATGCTTGATGATTTGTTGATTTTTATAATAGCAATGACCACTTTGCGCGCTACTGGAATAAGTTCAAAATATTCAAGGTGGTCAGGGCTTATCGGCGGGATAGTTATTTTAGCAATCGGAATCTTACTTATATTCAAACCGGGGTGGGTGATGTTTGGATAACTTGATATGAATGATTTAAAAAAGGAATCTTTGGATTTACATAAAAAACTTAAAGGAAAACTAAAAGTCACGAGCAAGATAAAACTGAATTCCAGACGAGCTCTTTCTTTGGCATATACTCCGGGCGTGGGGCAAGCGTGTTTGGAGATAGCGAAAAATCCCAAAAAAGCCAAAGAGCTTACAATAAAATCAAATTCAGTGGCGATAGTTTCCGATGGATCCGCTGTTTTGGGACTTGGGAATCTTGGCGCGCTTGCCGCTATTCCCGTGATGGAAGGAAAGGCCGCGTTGTTTTCCGAATTTGCCGAAATAGACGCTTTTCCGATTTGTCTTCAAACTCAGGATACGGAAGAAATAATAAAAACAGTAATAAACATAGCCCCTTGTTTTGGCGGAATAAATCTGGAAGATATTTCAGCTCCGAAATGTTTTGAGATAGAGGAGAGGTTAAAAAAGGAGCTGAATGTTCCCGTATTTCACGATGATCAACATGGCACAGCCGTGGTTGTTTTGGCTGCTTTTATAAACGCAATAAAAGTAAAAGGAGTAAAAAAAGAAAATGTTCGCGTGGTTGTGAACGGGGCCGGAGCGGCTGGTATTTCAATAGTGAAAATTTTACTTGATTTTGGAGTTAAAAATATAATTTCTTGCGATAGTGCTGGGATAATAAATCTAGATAGGCGAGATATTTCGGGCGCAAAACAAAAAATCGCGCTTTCTACGAATATGGAAAACAGAAAAGGAAATCTCTCTGACGCGCTTTTTGGGGCTGATGTTTTTATAGGAGTGAGCGCCGGAGGAGTTTTAAAAGAAAAAATGATAAAATCAATGGCAAAAAATCCAATAATATTCGCTCTTGCAAATCCGGAGCCCGAGGTGTATCCTGAACAAGCTAAAAAATCAGGAGCTTTTATTGTGGCGACCGGCAGATCGGATTTTGAAAATCAAGTCAACAACGTACTTGCGTTCCCGGGCATATTCAGGGGTGCGCTTGATAACAATGTAAAAGACATAACTCAAAAGATGCTTCTAAAAACCGCTTCTGCGCTGTCCTTGTGCGTTCCAAATCCTTCGCGAAATAAAATTCTTCCAAATCCTTTTGACAAATCAGTTGTTTCAAAAATATCAAAAACAATAAAATGATCTTTCCCAAACCACAGGAGGTACAAGGTGAAAAGAAGGGAATTCCTCGCGCTTCTTGGGGCTGCTTTGTATTCTTGCTCTTCCGAGAAGTCGCCGACAGGCAACCAGGAAGAGCTGGATGCTGTGTTTTCCGGAGGGTCTTCGGACATTTCAGCTGTTGTAGCCGATCAGTTTGATAGAGTGTACTCTTTGGCCCAAAATCCGGGCTCAGAGGCGATTTTCGGGCTTGAGGATACATCCGGGGACATGCAAACGCTCAGGCTTTCTATGAGCTCTGTTGGGCCGGCTTCCTACCTTCATCCTGTCATGAGGGTCGGGAGCAAAACCGCTCACATGGTCTTTGGTTGGGGCACCCTTGCTCCAACCGTGAAGTTGGTAGACTCAAGCGGAAACGAGCTTGCTTCCGCGTCGAAGATTCCATCAGGCTTCATGGAGACCGTAGCCAAGGAGTCGGGTTTGATTATCAAAGAAAGAGCCAATATGGATCTTGACTCTTTCTTGGTCTACGGGATCAGTCTTGCCGCTGGAGCTCTTGCCATTTGGCTCGGAGCCAAGATACTCGGCATGGTGGTTGCGGCGGCCGCATTTGTGGCTTTCAACGCGCTTCTCATTGGGGTCGTGCTGGCTGCAGTAGGCGCGTTGGAGCCCGCGGTCAGATGGGTTCTTGATCAGTTAAACATCTCCACCGATGACGTGGAGTCGTTTTTCAACAAGGGCGTCGGGTGGATTTCCGAGCTGATTCGCTTCATAGGAGATGGAATTCAGCAGGGATACTCAACATAGGTTTGTTCTTTTAAGACACGGTCGTAAGCTGCGCGCGACCGTGTTTTTTGTTATAATTGATGTGTAAGAATCTCGAGCGTTATTTACATTTTTTATAAGACTTTACCTATTATGTCATTCCGAAAAGTTAATTTCTCGGCGAGTAATCGAGCCGCTAGAAATTAACTTATCCGGAATCCATGCTATATATAGCTACAGACTTGCCCACAATCTGGATTCCGGACAAATGATTTTCTAGGAGCTCGCCAGCTCACTCAGAATATCTATTTTCCGGAATGACAAAAAGTGCAAACAACGATATTTAATCTAACATATTATGTCTTTAAAAGAATACAATAAAAAAAGAAATTTTAATCTGTCGCGCGAGCCAAAAGCGAAAAATCAAAAAGATGAGAAAAATTTGAAGAATGAAAAATCGGTTAAAGATTCTATTTTTGTGATACAAAAACATTTTGCCACAAGATTGCATTATGATTTTCGTTTGGAGGTTGACGGAGTTTTAAAATCTTGGGCCGTCCCAAAGGGTATTCCGGTTAATCCAAATGAAAAAAGGCTGGCTGTTGAAACAGAGGATCATCCGTTGGAATACGCCAGTTTCAAAGGCTTTATCCCGAAAGGAGAATATGGAGCAGGAAAAGTTGAAATTTTTGACAGTGGTTTCTATGAAATTATTTCCAAAACAAAATCAGGCAAAATAATGTCTACAAAAGGCGCGTTGCGATCCGGAAGGATTGAGATTTTTTTCAAAGGTAAAAAAATAAAAGGAGAATACGCGCTTTTAAGAACGAATATGTCCGGAAATTCAAAAAATTGGCTTATTTTCAAAAAGAATCCGAATAGAAAATGATTTTTTTAATTTTGTCGCATCATTGGGATTGATTTTTTCTGTTTCAACTCAACAATAAAATACGCTTTTTCTATTTATGGCAAAAATTGTGATTTTTGTTTAAAATTGCTATTATTCAATAGTGTTTATGATGCTATATAATACTCTTACAAGAAAAAAAGAGGATTTTAAACCGATCAACGGGAAAACAGTCGGTTTTTATTCTTGCGGCCCCACAGTGTATGATTACGCACATATCGGAAATTTGAGAACCTATATTTTTTCAGACACTTTAAAACGCACACTTTCTTTTTTTGGGTATAAAGTAAAACACGTCATGAATATAACCGATGTTGGGCATTTAACATCCGATTCGGACGAAGGAGAGGATAAGATTGAAAAAGGAGCCAAAAGAGAGGGCAAATCTGTTCGCGCCATAGCGAAATTTTATGAAAAAGCGTTTTTTTCAGATGCCAAAGAACTTAACATATTAAAACCAACAAAAATCGCGCGCGCGACCGAGACTATCTCGGACCAGATAAAGCTTATAAAAAAGATAAAAAAAGCAGGATATGCTTATGAAACCGAGTCTGCTTTGTATTTTGATGTTTCTAAATTTAAAGATTACGGCAAGCTTTCCGGTCAAAGCATTGAAGAAAAAATGGCGCTTTCAAGAGAAGGGCTTGTTTTGGATTCAGAAAAAAAATCTCAACTTGATTTCGCGTTGTGGGTCAAATGTGTAGGAAAACACAAAAACCATGCTTTGAGATGGAAGTCTCCATGGGGAGTTGGTTTTCCGGGATGGCATATAGAGTGCAGCGCGATTTCTTCTAAATATCTTGGCCAACCTTTTGATATACACACAGGAGGCGAGGATCACATAGGAACGCACCACGAAAATGAAATCGCGCAATCCGAGGTCGCTTGCGGAAAACCTCTCGCGAAAATTTGGATGCACACCAGACATATGGTTTTGGGAGACAAAAAGATGTCCAAATCTTCCGGAGAATTCATTACTTTATCAAAACTAAAACAAGATGGTTTTGACCCGCTTTGTTTCAGATATTTGTGTCTTACGGCTCATTATAGATCAAATCTTGCTTTTTCTTTGGAAAGTCTTGGCAAAGCTGAGGTCGCGTATTTTAATATGATTGATTTGGCATCGGATTTATTTTTGAAAAAATCTTCCCAAAAAAGAATATCCTCTAAATATGAAAAAGAATTTACTCATAGTATAGAAGACGATCTTGACACACCCGGAATGGTGGCTTTTGTATGGAAACTTTTAAAAGACAAAGAAGTGTCTTGCAAGCAGAAAATCAAGATTTTGGAAAATTTTGATTTTATATCAGGCCTTGATATTCTGTCTCGCGCCAAAAGACTGGCAAAAGAAAAATCATTCATTCCGGAAGAAATAAAGAATCTAGCCAAAGAAAGGCATATTTTAAGAGAGAAAAAGGATTTTAAGGGAGCTGACATAATTAGGCTAACTTTAGCAAAAAAAGGTTATGAAATAAAAGATAATGAAAAAGGATACGACATTATCCACAGTAAAAAAAGTTTATAATGTTTGCTTTTTTCGCGATTTTTGGTAAATTTATATAGTAAAATCAATAATAATTATTAGGAGACAATCAATATGGCAAAAATGACAAAGTCACAGCTCTTCGCCACCTTGTCCGAAAAGAGCGGCTTGAGCAAGAAGCAGATAACTGATTTCATGGATCAGTTCGTTGAGCTTGCTTACGACGAAGTTAAGAAAAGCGGAGAATTCGTGGTTCCCGGAATAGGCAAGCTCGTAAGAGTAAAGAGAGCCGCAAGGATGGGAAGAAATCCTGCCACAGGACAAGAGATTCAAATTCCCGCCAAAACAGTTGTTAAGTTCAGAGTGGCCAAAGCCACAAAAGACGCGGTTCTTTAATAAGAATTGAAGTTTTAAACAAAAAGCCGTCTTAATATGGCGGTTTTTTGTTTTTTATATTTTTCTTAATTCAATTTTTTTGTGTTATAATACTTAATGAATATATTTTTTAAAAAACGCAAAATGAAATTCAAAACAAGTGTCAAGTTAAAAAATTTTCCCGAGATAAAAACTTATTTGAAAAATATAGAAAAATCTTTTTCAGATTATTCGTATTCTTCGGATGAGTCTTTTTTAGCCATGGTGTCCGACAAAAAACTTTTCGCTTTGTCAGAGATGGTTGCCAAAGAAAAAAAACGTTTTAAACCGCAAGAACTTTTGGTTGTCGGAATAGGCGGGTCAAGCCTTGGC
>Ga0172369_10006367_pt1 | contig 14091 bp, 17 predicted proteins | sample LakKiv25m_FD_114539 | JGI IMG/M metagenome (GOLD analysis project Ga0172369, IMG submission 114539) | Freshwater microbial communities from Kabuno Bay, South-Kivu, Congo - kab_022012_11.25m | ecosystem: Environmental > Aquatic > Freshwater > Lake | place: Democratic Republic of the Congo...
CGTCTCTTTTTATTTAACGCGGGGAATAGAATGTGGCGATGAGTAAAAGTAAGACTCCGATGACGACGAAGATGAAGATGGTGAGGCAGCCGAAACGGCGGGTGCGGGTGGACAAAGTTTAATTTGGGGCTTGGGGAAACCTGCTAGGTCTTAAAGACCTAGCAGGTTTTTTCCAGATAGTCTTTCTCGATCATCAACTGCTTCAAAGATCCTTCTTCATCTTCTGCTTGTTGATGTAACTCTTCAAAACCTTTGACGCCACTGAACCACGCTAACACCTCGTCGCGTTTAAGAAAACTCGGCTGAGCTGAAAAGAATGCGTGATAGGATGAATAAGGGTATTCTCGAAAATCGTTTACGAATCTATGTGCTTGTGGGTTGCGGTGAATGTAACGCACCAATGCTAGAAAATATCGATCATTTGTAACTTCAATTCGTTCATAGCGCTTCTCAAATAAACTTCCAGTGCGTTGATATGCTTTGTTGATGGCTTTCGTATAAGCATTAAAGAAGTTGGAGAACTGTTGCTTAACATAGGGCGCGGTTACTGCAGATTCCTCAACCAATTTCTCTTTGACGCGAATGAGCAAGTGAAAGTGGTTGCGCAGCAAACAAAAAACAAATGTGTCGCATACGGGCTCAATGTGCTTTGTATAGAGGCGCAAAAAGTAATGATAATTGCGCTCTTCGACAAAGATATTTTCACCGTTATTGCCGCGATTGTAGAGGTGATAATACTTTCCGGGTTCAAGTGGAGGTAATAGTTCCATTGTCTTGATAAGACCTGCTGGTCTACTCTCGCTAATCTAAATCTGAATTACCAACCCACCCTCCGGCATCAACACCCTCCCGCCAAAAATTTTTTGCGCCTGCACAAACTCCGCCACACGCTTACGTTGCGAAGCGGCAACGTGAACCAGAATCAACGTTGACACTTTTGAATCGGCGGCGAGTTGTAAAACTGTTTGCGCGTCGGTATGCACCGCGCCTTCGTGACCGGGCAAGGCGTAACATTCGTGAATCAACACACCCGAATCTTTGAACAACGCGCGCGAAGCGGGCGTCACTTTGCCGTCGCCACTATAGGCGAAGTGACACGCGCCGCCCACTTCCCATCGGGTCGAGAGAACGGGGATGCCGTGATCGGGTAGGGCGGTTTTGATCGTGATGGGATTTAAGTTGACGGCGTCACCCGGAACGCACTCGGCGAAATTCACGCCGAAAGTGAGTCGCTTCCTCCCCGGCGTGTAAGCCAAGTCCATCAACTGCGTCACGTAATTTTTTGTGTCCGGCGTGCCGATGATCGTTAGGGGCTTGGCGCGGTTCTGTGGCGCGAGCTGCATCACCATTAAGAGAGCCGGCAGCCCAAAGGTGTGATCGGCGTGATGATGCGTGAGAAGGATCGCGTCGAGATAATTTTGGTCGAACCCGCGCCGCCAATAGGCTTGCGCCGCCGCGAAGCCGCAATCTATCAAAACATTTTTCGCGCCTTCATACAGCAGCGACGTGTTCGGCAAGTTTGGATCAAACGCTTCGCCTGCGCCTAGAATCGTAAGTGTTGTCATGTCCTAAATACCGTGATGCGTAAAAAGTGATTCGTGAACTTACCTCACGCATCACGTATCACGAATCACATTTTCGCTTTCTCTCCCCTCAACGTATCAGTCCACGCCTGCTTCGCCTCGCGCGGAGTCCAACCTAACTCGCGTTTCGCTTTCTCCGATGAATAACGAAAACTGACGTAAGATGATTCAACACCTTCACGCGAGATGAATGCCGACACGCCGACGAGTCGCAAAAAAAATTCGGCGATGATCCCTTGCGCGACAGCTAACGGCTTGGGCAGCCAAATAAACGGGGGGAGGCCGCCAACCGCTTCCTTCCACATTGGCATCAAGTCGCGCAGCGTGATCGCGCCCGCGCCAAAGAAATACACTTCACCCGTTTTCCCTTTGTCACCTGCCAAGGCGATCCCCTCTGCAACGTCGTCTACATGGACAAACGTAAAACATCCATCGGGTGCCCAGATGATCGGCGGCAGCAAATTGCGAACATAGAGCCAGGCGTAATAACCAAACGGCGAATGATCGCCCGCCCCGATCACTTGCGCCGGAGAAGCGATGATCACATTGGAATATTGCAAAGCGATCTCGTGCGCTTCAACTTTTGTCTGCTCATAGTAAGTTTTCACGGGCGCGACTCGCTTGAAAGATTCATCAACGGTGACGCCGCCGGTGTCGCCTGCGACAACGCACGACGACGTATACACCACTCGTTTAATTCCCAACTCTTGCGCCAAGCTCAAAACATTCTTCGTGCCTTCAACGTTTATCGCTTGCATCTTCTGTTTTGCGGATTCAGAAATCCCCAACTCATACCAGCCGGCGTTGTGATACACGATGTCGGCACCCTTCATCCCCTCGCGCATCGATTCTTTCTCGGTGACATCGCCTTTGGCGATTTTGACTCCCTCCATGCTTTTACCAGACCGCGAGAGCAGGGTGACTTCGTGTCCGCGTTTAAGCAACGCTTTGGTTAAGGGTGTGCCGATGAAGCCCGTGCCGCCAGTAATAAATACATTCATTTGATTTCTGATTTTTCATTTCTGATTGCTGATTGGGCGCGGTAATCAGAAATCAGAAATCAACGATCAGCAATTTATTCGTTCCCTTTCGCAATTGCTCTGCCTTCATCACTCGCCCACTCACTCCACGATCCCGGATATAGCTTGGCGCCTTTGAGTCCAGCGACTTCCATCGCAAACATGTTGAACGCCGCCGTGACGCCGCTGCCGCAATAACACACGACTTGCTCGGGCGATTTACCTTTGAGGATCACTTCAAATTTCTCGCGGAGTTGATCGGGCGGCAGCAGAGTCTGATCGGGCGCGAGCGCATCACCCCAATATAAATTTTTTGCGCCGGGGATGTGACCGGGTAAACGATCCAGCGGTTCTTCGTCGCCGCGATAACGGGCGGCGGCGCGAGCGTCAATCAGGGTGAACGCAGAAAGAGAGTCGGGGTGCGCGATCATCGAAGGGTTGGGATCGCCGTTAAAAGTTTTCGCGGCGCGAGTCTCGTTCTCGGATCGAGCCGGGTAATTTAATTCGATCCAGTTGTTCCATCCGCCATTTAAAATCGCCGCACGTTGATGCCCCATGTAACGCAGCATCCACCACAAACGCGCCGAGGCAATGCCGCCGCCCGTGTCGTCGTAAGCGACCACTTGCGTTTGCGAATCGATTCCCCATTTGCTAAACGTAGCGCGGAGTGAACCGGGTGTAGGCAACGGGTGACGACCATTGCGGCCATTTTTTATTCCGCTCATGTCTTCGTCGAGATGCGCGTAAACCGCGCCCGCGATGTGCGACTCTAAATAGGCACGGCGCATGGCTTCGGTGTCGGCGAGATTGAAACGACAGTCGAAGACGGCGAAGGTGTTGATATTGTTGAGCAGTTCGTCGGGAGAGATGAGTGTGGTGTACATGAGGTGATTATAAATTCTTTTCACGCAACCAAGCGATGACGCGATCCGCGACAGATTGCCAACCTGCTTCGAGCATCATGTCGTGCGCCATGCCCGGAAAAATTTCGGCGGTGGCACGGTAAGCGCGCGCGGTAGCTTGCACTTCGTTCACCGGAAAGATCGTGTCGTTCTGCGCGCCCAACACGAGCATCGGCGTCGTCACTTTTTGCGGGCGCGGCAGCTGCAAAAAACTTGCGCTCACGACCACGCCCCACGACTCATCCTGCATCCGCGCGAAATAATTTTTCACTTTCTCCACCGGCATGTCAGCGGAGAAAAAACTGTGATGCGTCAACTCCAACGTGCCGATGAGGTGATACCCTTTGAACGTGATCAACGCTTTCAACAGCGGCAGCGGAGTCTTGATCATAAAGCGCAGATCGAGCGGCAACATTCCGAAAGATGGAATGGAAGCGAGCAGCACGGCGGCGGGCGCGGGATTCGTTTCCAGATATTTTTGCGCGATGAAGCCGCCCATCGAGTGACCGATGATCGCCGGGGCTGCCGCCAACCCCTGCGCCACTTGCTTCACATCTTCAACATAATCGCCGATCAAATTCCAGCGCGTGTTGCCTTCGCTTTTGCCATGCCCGCGCAAACTTAACGCGTGAGACACATAACCGTGCTGCGCGAAGTAGGACAAAAAATATTCATCCCAACACCACGCGCCGTGCCACGCGCCATGCACAAAGAGCAACGGCGTGGGGCGCGGGTTCGATGCCGGTTGACGGGTGATGAGTTCGAGTTGCATGAGAGTCTCCTATCTCCAAAAGACCTGTCAGGTTTTTAAAACCTGACAGGTCTTTGCTGCGTCGCTAAATGTTCTGCCGCCACTTGCCGCGCGGCTTCTTCGGTGGTGATGTTTTGTGTTGAAGCGATCTCGAAAATTTTTCGCAACGCGCTCTGCACGCTATGGATGACTCGTCGCTCCGCCTCATCCTTTGACCACCCTAACGACTCTTGCCCCGTAACCCCCATCGCGCCGCCGACGTTGATGGCGTAATCGGGTGCGTAAAGGATTCCGCGAGACCGCAGCCGCTCGGCGGCGTCGGGTGAAGCGAGTTGGTTGTTTGCGCCGCCAGCGACGGCGCGACATTTGAGCTGCGGGATCGTCTCACGATTCAGAATCGCGCCCAATGCGTTTGGCGAGAAGATGTCACATTCGGTTGAATAAAGTGAATCGTTTGGCACGAACTTGAGTCGGCGTTCATCACGAAAATGTTGGATCGCCGATTCGTTCACATCGTTGAATAAAACTTCCGCGCCGTCGTCGAGTAACAACCCAATTAATTTTGCGCCGACTGCGCCCGCGCCTTGCACTAACACGCGCTTGCCTTTGAGCGACGTGTTTCCGTAAAGATGCTCGCACACAATTTGAATCCCCGCGAAGACCCCGATGCCGGTGATGGGACCTGATGACCCCGCGCCGCCGCGCGCGGGTGTGCGCCCGAAGACATACGGTGATCCGGTCTCGGCGATCACATCCATATCTTCCGACGACGTGCCGACATCAGGTCCCGTGTAATAGAGTCCGTTGAGTTGTTTGACGAGTGTGCCATACCGACGCAGAAGATTGGGGCGCAGTGGTGAGTCAAAATTTTGTGGTATGGCGATGACCGCTTTGCCGCCGCCGAAGTTCATGCCCGGCACGGCAAATTTAAAAGTCATGCCTGCTGATAGTCGCAGCACATCCTCCAGCGCATCGTGACGTGTGGAGTACGACTTCATCCGCGTGCCGCCGCCCGCTGGACCCAAACGCGTGGAGTGGATCGCAATAAATATCCACGCGCCTGTGATCTTGTCGTGGCGAATGATAACTTCTTCGCCATCCCAGTTTTGTAGAAGTGACTCGAACATAGAAGCAGTTTCCACAAGTGAATGATCCCGTCAGATCAAAAAACCCGACTCTGTATGAAGTCGGGTCTTGTTGCTTCAAACCGTCTCGAATTGCATGAGGCGCAATTTTTCGGGCGTGACACGAGTGCTGATGTCGAGAATCTCAATACCCACTACTTTTCCATTAGCGTCGAAATCCATGATGATACCTGGATGAACCTCTTCGGATTCGACGATTTCTGCGTCGTCTAACTCGAAGTAGAGAGCGTCGTCTTCTTTGTCAATGGATACTTTCATTTTTGTTTAGCCAAACGACGATCAAAAAAGAGAGTCACAACTTTATTGGGTTGAACGTCGGTGTTCATCACAATGTGCAGCACTCTGCCTTCTCTCTCGCGTATGGATTTGGTATAGTGCATATTGCCGTCATTGCCGCGCTGTTTCTTGTCGGGCGTGTTGAGCGTTCGCGAAATCCAATCATTGCTAATTTTCCGTTTGACCATCATGCTCTTTGCATGGGCTGAGAGTTCAAATTCCGCCATTGCAATATAGTATAAACTAATACTTTGGAGCGCGGAAGAAGAAAAATGAAGACTGAATTACCAAAAGCGATCACTGCTAAACAACGGTTAGCGATCCAGAAATTAATGGAACGATTGCATGCTCAATATAGCGAACGTATTCGCATGACAATTCTCTTTGGCTCGGTAGCGCGTGGAGATTTTAGGGCGGATTCGGATATTGATATGTTGATCATCACCGACAAAGTTGATTCGAGTTTTAAGTGGAAAGTGTGGGAGATAGGATCGGATGTGTCTTTGGAGTGTGATGTGATCTTTAACTTACGTGTTTACCCACGCACACGATGGGAAAGTCTTCGCGCTAAACAGAAGCCCTTGTGGCGCAATATTGAGCGTGAAGGCATTACTCTTGACTTCAAAGCGTTGCCATTGGCGATATAAAATATAAAGACCTGATTGAGAAACCAATCAGGTCTTTTTGTTTTTGTTGATCAAACGGTTAAGAGTTTGGGGCTAGTGGTCAGTCAAGCATGAAACTTTAGGTAGTCTAGCCCCTTGTGGGCGATCAACGCCCACAAGGCGCTAGACTACGAAACTATAAAATCACATTTGACTGACTACTAGAGAAAAATTGTCAGCGGATTAGAGTTTTAAATTTAAAAACTCACCTTACGCAGTTTTGCCCTTAACCCCCCTGTCCTAACGGACATCCCCCCATTTGCGCGATTGGCAACTGCCAAGATAAAAATTCTTCGGCGCAAATGGGGGGACTGAGGGGGGTTGAGATGAGCGCGTAACATCAGTTAAAAATATTTTTCGTTGTTCACCAGACCTGTCAGGTCTGTTTTTAAATTTGCCTCACCTTAAGTTTGGCAAGACCTGACAGGCCTATTCCATCTGTCAGCGATTCGGATTCCAAGTGATAATGTCGAGAAATAAAAATATTGTCTATCGCGGATTTCTCAAGTTATTAAATAATTCTTGACACCATAGTTCTTTTTGATTAAGTAGCTCCAAGAACTCGCGGTTGTTCCATTTCGCCAAATCGCGGAGAATATCTTCAAGCGATATAACATCATGAAGTCCGTATTTTGTTACTACACTAGAGCGACCTTGCTCATTGCAACTTCCCCAAACCAAAATGGCGTTTTGAATGCTTAGTTCTTTTCCGCCGACTTTCACTTGATATCGATTCGTATTCTTCGCTATATCAAGAAACACACGAAAAGCCTCTTGATCTTTGTTTTTCTGTAGATGTTCAAGTAGAGATGGAGAATCAAGTCTAAGAAATTTGTAATTCTCGAATTCTAACAAGCATTTCATCTCAACAACATATAAATTTCCATCCGTCCTCGACTCAAATGTGAAGTCTAAAGTGTGTCCACGCTCGTTGCTGCTTTTTCTAAGAGTCGGTCGCCCTAGATCTTTATAAGGTGAACGCGCATCATTACACCAGCACCGCACGAACTCTTCACTAAAGATTCCGAAGAATCGGGATAAAAACTTATCGCGTTTTGGGGTATCGGACTTAAAGATTCCTTCAAACATACTTATCCAACTTCCACTTGTGACCCCTCCCCCGTCTTCGTTATCGTAATCTGCGCCGGGAAGGCGTCTCGAAGTTCGTCAATGTGGGTGATGACGAGAATGAGTCGAAAATCATCGGCGATGGAGTTGATGGCAGAGACGAGCTTCTCGCGCCCTTGCGCGTCTTGCGAACCAAAGCCTTCGTCAATGATCAACGTTTGCAACTGTGCGCCTGCGCGCCGCGCTAATAATTGTGAGAGCGCAATACGAATCGCAAAGTTGACTCTAAACTGTTCGCCGCCCGAATAATTTTCGTACGGGCGCGTGCCAAGTTCATCCGAGATTTTGATGTCGAGCGTCTCACGCACATCACCCGCCTGCGTCTCGCGCTGAGTCTCAAAGCGCACGTTCATGCGCCCCGCCGTCATGCGGCGCAACACCTCATTGGCTTTGTTTTCAATTTCCGGCACGGCCGCTTCGATGATCATTGCCGGCACGCCGCGTTTGCCAAACGCTTCGCGCAATTCTTCAAACATCCCTTGCTTTTTCGCCAACTTATCGCGCGTCGAAATTTTTTCGGCGCGGCGTTTGGCCAGAGTCTCGAGCGCGCTTAAACGTTGACGCGCCGCCCCCAATTCTTCGGTGGCGATACGCGCATCGAGTCGCAGCTTGTCCAACGCGCTTCGCATGTCGTCGGCGTCAACGGCGAGCGCGGCAAATTTTTTCAAATCGGTTTCTAAAGCCGCCCTCTTCGCGCGATCTTCATCTAAACCCTTCGCTACGCGCTCGCGCCGCGCGCTCAACTTTTCTACTTGCTCTTTCGCTTCGGCAGCGGCGACCACGCGCGTTTGCAGTTCGGTTAATTTTTTTTGCAGGGTAGGTCGCTCGCGCAATTCAATGTTGATTTGATTCAAGCGTCCATCAATCTTCGTCAACTCATCGTTCAACGTCTTCAAGCGCGTCGTGTTCTCGCGGTATTTATCGCGCCGCGCCTGCACCTCTTGCGCCAGCTCCTCAATGATTGTATGGCGATGATCTTCGGTGAGCGGCTGCCCGCACGTTGGGCAGATGGGTTCGGTGGCGGCTTCCAATGTTTCGATTCGTTTTTTGATCGGCTCAGTCTGCGGCGCGAGCGTGTCGTTCTCACCTTTGCGTCGCGCCGACTCTTCGGCGGCAGCTTGCCGATTCGCCGTCAGCCCATTCTTCTCTTCTTCCAAGCTCTCCATCGCAGCGAGTCGCTTTTGGGTTGTCTCGAGTTCTAATGAGATCGCCGTTGTCAGCCCTTTAGCCGACGCGCTGTGAATCTCGGCATTGATCTCCGCTAAATCTTTTTCGTGTGAGGCGATCCATTGATCGAGTTCGCTGGCTTGTTTGCGTAAGCCTTCTAACGAAATGCGCGCCTTCTCCACTTCGCTCCACTTCGCCTCAGACGCTTTCAACTTCGCTTGCGCCTCATCCAGTTTGCGTTGAGACTGGGCAAGCGACTCTTCATATTCGGCTTTGCGACTCAACTCGTGATCATATCCGCTGATCTCGCCGTCAATGGTGATGATCTCTTCGCGGATCGAATTTATTTTTTGCTTGGCGCGATCTTCATATACTTCCCATTGTTCGAGACCCAGAATGTCGCTGAGAACTTGTTTGCGCTGGGCGGCGGTGCGATTGGTAAATTCGTCGGCGCGACCTTGTTGCAGATAAGCCGAGTTGGCAAAAGTTTCGTAATCGAGTTTGAGCAGGGCGATGATCTTCTTTTGTGTGGCGTTGATCGTCGCTTCACTTTGGCTCTTCCACTTCCCGTTTTCGCGGACCTGCACGTCGAGCGAACTGCCGCCGCGCTTGCCGCCTTTCTTCTGACGAATGACTTGATACGTTTGCGTGTTCAATTCAAACGTAAAGGCAACACGCATTTCATTTGCGCCTTGATGGATCAATTCTTCATCGGTCTTCGCCCGCGCCCGCCCCCACACCGCCCACGTCATTGCGTCCAGCAGCGACGACTTGCCCGCGCCATTCTCGCCGGTTAAACACGCGACGTGCAAGCCCGTGAGGTCCAATGGATCGGGATTTACGTAAGGAAGGAAGTTTTGAATCTCAAGTTTGATCGGAATCATAATGACGAATGTCGAATTACGAATGACGAATGGGAAGTTAGGTGCGTTTATTTAAGCGAGCTGTGCGTTTAATTGCGCCGATGATACGTGAAATCTCGTAGGCTTCTTGCACAAGAGAGTTAACTTCAGTGTCATTTTTTAAAAGTGTGGCATCGATTAATCTAAGCCAGTAATGACTTTCTTGCGCTTCTTTGAGCGCAATGCCGACCTTGTGAATGAAATCGGTCTTGCTTTCTGCTCCATCCGCTTCTTGCATGTTTGCCCCAACTGAAGTTCCCGAAGCAACCAGCTGCCGCCCAATTTGAATCCCTGCTGTTGTGTGTGGTAAACGATCCACTAAGCGAATGATTCGAACACCAAACTCAAAAGTTCTTTCTTGAATATTACGCGGTTGGTCAGCCACAATATTTTCTCCCTTAAGATCATTCGCCATTCGTCATTAGTCATTCGACATTGAATAGACTCTCGGCAGATCTAACGTATTGAGCAACTTCGTCAGTCTCTTTGCCCTTCGACAAAAAATATCTTTCCACGAGCTGCGCGGGCGAAAGCGTTTCAGGGCTTGATGCGCCAAGCGGCGTCCGCACTTCGCGCTCCACATCTTTGGTGATGGCCGCAATGGTGTATACGCCTGCGTCGCGCAAAAGTTTTTCAATGTCGCGCTCACGCAACGAGGCTTCTTGGTGCGCCTGCAGTTTAACGGTCACGCGCGCGATTGCGCCGTTGAGGTCGCGGGATTTGATCTTCGCTTGCACGGCAGAGACGGCGTCCCCTGATTCGCGAATGTCTATTTTGATCGTGACGAATGATCGCGCCTGAACTTTGACGAATGACCAATTCGTTTTTCCTCGATCAAGATTTACCCAACAGAATCCCTTATCCTCTACCTCTTCGCCAAAATCAATTCGCTCCAGCGAACCCGGATACACAACGGGCGGCGAGTCGTTTAAGTTTTGATGCTTGTGAATGTGGCCGAGCGCGACGTAATCCCAAACCGAATCGGTGAGCGATGATTTTGGCACGACCAGATCGCGCCCCAGCATCACGGATCGTTCTGATCCAAAGGTGGCGCCGCCAACCGAAAAGTGACCGACGAGGACGCGCGGCATTTTTTGGTCGGCGGCTTCCGCAGCGAGATCACGCATAATGGTGGTGATGATCTCTTGCAATTTTGAATCGAGTTGATCAATAGATGCGCCGCGATGATCTTCCTGCGCGAGCAGACGATTGCGAATCGGAAAAGGCACCCACGCCAAAAACACGTCGCCGCTTTTGGTGTGAATGACTCGGCTATCATCTTCGTAACCGATAATCACATTCGGCACATCCAGCGCGCGGAAGATGTCCACGCTCGTCGCCTTCTGCGCCATGCCCGGCACGTCGTGGTTGCCGACCAGCATGAAGACCGGAATTTTATCGGCGAGCTGTTTGATGCGTTTGGCAAACTCGCGCTGTTGAGTTGGATCGGGGTCACGAGTCTTGAAGGCGTCACCGGCGAAGATGACGAGATCGGCGTCGTGATCGAAAGAGTATTTCACGACTTCATCGAGCCGATCCAAAAAATCGCGGATGCGACTCGACACGCCGAGCTGCGGATCGAGCCGCCCATAATTTTCCATTCCAATATGCAGGTCGGCGAAGTGTAGAATTTTGATGGGCATGGGTGTTATTATATTAGTAAATGGTAATTGGTAATTACCAATTACTATTCACTATGTTCATCATCGTCATGGGTGTTTCAGGTGTAGGCAAAACAACCATCGGCGCGGCGTTGTCGAAGGATTTGGGTTGGAGCTTTGCCGACGCCGATGAATTTCATCCAGCAGCGAACATCGAAAAAATGAGTCGCGGGATTCCGTTGAATGATGAAGATCGCACGCCGTGGTTGCAGGCGATTCGGTCTTACATGATCGAGCGCATGAACAAAGGCGAGAGCGGCGTGGTGACGTGTTCGGCGTTGAAACAAAAGTATCGCGACGTGCTGCAGGTGAATGAGCAAGTGAGGTTTGTCTATCTCAAAGGCGATTACGATTTGATTCTCAAACGGATGCAAGCCCGCCAGCACTTTATGAAGCCGGAGATGCTGAAGAGTCAGTTTGATGCGTTGGAAGAACCAAAAGGAGCGGTAGTGGTGGGTGTTGAAGAGGAAGTTGGGAAAATAGTGGAAAGTGTGAGGAGAGAGTTGCGCTTGGGGGCAGAATAGTTTTATACTGGGGTCACAATGAAACGAGGATCGTTGAAACACCTTACGCCTGAAGAACGTCAAGCGTTAGATAAGTTCGTTGAAGCCTTGAAGCGTGAAGGCAATGGGCAGATTCTGCTTGCGGCTCTCTTTGGCTCGAAAGCGCGCGGCGATGGTGATGCGGAATCCGATGTGGATGTTTTAATCGTGGCTGAACCCACGACGGATGAATTACGAAAACAGATTCGCAAACTCACTCCAGAACTCCCCAGCTACGAATCGTTGAATGATTTTGTAATGGATCGCTCCAAGTGGCAGGACTACGCCCGGCGCAAAGCGGCATTTTGGCAAAACCTTCAACGTGACGGTGTGATGTTGTTGCGCGCGCCGACATTACCGGATGAATTAACTATCTTTGCAGACTTTAAAGAGGAGGGTATTGTGGCAGATCACAATCCTGAAATTAAACATTACTTGGAAGTAGCGCGTAACGCGGCGCGCGATTCTGAAAGGAATTTTAACGAGGGGGCGTATTACACTTCGTTCAACCGTTCCTATTACGCCGTCTTCTATGCGGCGAATGCTATGTTGGCGACATCAGGCTTACAACGCAGTAAACATTCCGGAGTCAAAAGCACTTTCCGCGAGAAATTTATCAAGACAAAATTGATCGAAAAGCAATACAGCGAAGACTACGAAGAAGTGATGAAGAAACGCGAAGATTCGGACTACGAAGTTAAATTTGTGCCGACTGAAGTAGAAGCGCGCGACTGCCTGGAGAGAGCAAAACGTTTTGTGGATCGAATAGAAAAATACTTGAAAGAGAAAAAGTTTTTGGAGTAAACAAATTTAACCGAGCAACTTTAAAAGCATCCTCACCATCCTCGCCGTTGCGCCCCAAATGATATGACCCTCGTATTCTTTGTAGTAATACACTGGCACGGGCGGACCACCCGCCATCGGCTGACGAAATTTTGTTTCTAAATTTGCCGGGTTGCGTAGCCAACTCAACGGCACGCCGAACACCGCCGCACACTCTTCGTAATTAATTTTGAACTGATAAGGATACGAGAACACTCCGACAATCGGCGTGATGCGCCACTGCGTCACCGTGAGCAGTTCATCCAGTCGTCCGATGATCGTCACATCATCGCGGCATAAGCCGATCTCCTCTTCCGCTTCACGCAACGCCGCAGCCATCGGCGACTCATCGCCATCATCCACCTTGCCGCCGGGGAACGCCACTTGCCCTTTGTGTTCCTCAAGATGATCCGTGCGGCGCGTGAACAACAAGTGCCACTCACCGTTGTGTTCGTAAAGCGGCACCAACACGGCGGCGGGTCGCGCTTCCCATTCAGCGAGCGTAATCGGTTGATGCGCGGACAACGTGGCGCGGATCGATTCGACGTTCATGCGTACGCCATCGTTCCGCAGTATTCGCACTCCACTTCGTCGTCGTCCATCCACCGCAGACGCGCGCCGCATTTGGAACAGTTGCTAATTAATTTTCGATCTGGCTTCGATTCAGGGGACGCCGCCTCGGCAGTGGCAAGCGACAACCCAAGTGGAGCTAACTTTCCGTTTATCTCCTTGGTGAGCGCATCTGCCTCTTCTTTGAATCCGGCGGCGCGCAATTCGACGATCATCTGCTGTGCGATCTGAATCGCCTTGCGCGGTCTGCCCGCTACGGCAATCTCAATCGCTTGTCGCGCTTGCGCCAACGCATTGTCGCCATCATCCGCTTTGAGATAGGCTTGATAGGCGCGATGATGCATCTGTGCCGCGCGTTTCGGGCGTTGATGAGTCTCTGCCAGTTCCGCCAACTCTGCCAGCGCATCACCCGCATCGTCGTACTTGCCGCTGTCGAAAAGTTGATTGGCGTGGTCGAGTGCCTTGCGCGCTTCGTTGGCGATCTCGCCACCCGCGCCGAACAACGCGCCCACACCAAACATTCCGCGCAAGAAGCGCCGCCTCTGCCTCATCGGTCTTCGTTGCCCTCTTTGTCCTCGTCGAAACATATCTCACCTCATTCGTCATTCGTCATTCATCATTCGTCATTTCTACTATCGTCCCGCTCTCAACTTTCCAAGTCTGCACCTTCTCCACAAAACTTGGCTCGAATAAATCCAAGTCCGTCGTCGTCATCAACGATTGTTCTGCCCCGCCGATGCGGTTTAACAGATCGCGCCGACGCTGCGGATCGAGTTCGGCTAAGACTTCGTCTAGCAACAAAATGGGCCACTCGCCTACCTTCTCTTTCATCCACGCCATCTCGGCTAGCTTCAGTGACAACACCGCCGTGCGTCCTTGTCCGCGCGATCCATAAATCCCCAGATCGATCCCGCTGGCGTTGAATCGTAGATCGTCACGGTGAGGTCCGGTCAGAGTC
>Ga0172369_10006369_pt1 | contig 14089 bp, 14 predicted proteins | sample LakKiv25m_FD_114539 | JGI IMG/M metagenome (GOLD analysis project Ga0172369, IMG submission 114539) | Freshwater microbial communities from Kabuno Bay, South-Kivu, Congo - kab_022012_11.25m | ecosystem: Environmental > Aquatic > Freshwater > Lake | place: Democratic Republic of the Congo...
GAAGAAGAGGAGGCCTGACATGCGTCTCGGCTTCTTCCTGAAAGAGGCGTTCGGTTCCATGCGCCGCAACTGGGTGATGGCGATGGCGGCCGTGATCACCGTGTTCATCAGCACGGCCATCCTCGGCGCCGTCCTCGTGACCCGGGACAACCTCAACCAGGGCGCGACGAGTCTCAAGAACCGTGTCATGATCGAGGTCTTCATCAGGGACGAGGCGACCGACGAGCAGGTGACGGCGCTGGAGCAGAAGATCCAGGGCATCCCTGCGATCAAGCGCTACGAGTACATCAGCAAGGACGAGGCTCTCAAGCGCTTCCGTGAGCGGTTCGGTGAGCGCATCGTCGCCAATCTCCCCATCAACCCGCTGCCGGCCAGCTACGAGATCCAGGTCAAGGACGCGAACGATGTGGATGCGGTGGCGCAGATGTTCTTCGAAGAACCCGCCGTCGACAACGACCCCGGTACGCACAACGGTGTGAAGTACGCGAAGGAGACGGTGCGCAAGATGCTGGGCACGATCAACCTGATCGGCTACGGCATGTGGGTGGCGACGATCATCTTCGCCCTCGCCGCCATCCTGCTCATCAGTACCACGGTGCGCCTCAGCATCTTCGCCCGCCGCCGCGAGGTCGAGATCATGCGCCTGGTCGGGGCCACGAACTGGTTCATCCGCTGGCCGTTCGTGCTGGAGGGCTTCATCACCGGGCTCATCGGGGCCGTCCTGGCGGCGGCCTTCGTCTGGACCTCCAACTGGGCGCTCGCCAACTGGCTCGAGACGAGCGACATCAACTTCCTCGACCTCAAGGTCTTCAGCATGTGGTGGCAGAGCGGCGCGTGGCCGCTCGGTCTCCTGCCGACGCTGGCCATCCTCGGCGCCGTCCTCGGCGCCGTGGGCAGCCTGGTGGCGCTGCGGCGCTACCTCAAGACGTGAGGCGCCGCGCGCGGCTCCGCTGAGTGCGGGCCGGCGGCGGCGTACAGGAACGCCGCCGCCGGCCGCCGAACTCCTATGACTGCCATGATCAACACGCGCAGACTCATCGCCCTCGTCGCACTCGCCGTCGCGGCCTTCGGGCTCCTCGGAGCGTTCTCCGCCGCGCCGGCGCGCGCCGAGACGGCGGCGGAACTACAGGACCAGCTCCGCGACGCGCGCGCCAAGATCAAGGTCGCCGAGAAGAAGAAGAAGTCGCTCGGCGGCCAGATCGCCGATATCGACGGCAAGCTCACGGCGATCGAAGAGCGACTCGTCGCGCTCGGCGACCAGATCGCCTCGGTCGAGGACAGGCTGTCGGTGACGCGCGAGAAGCTGGACGCCTTGCGTGCGGAGCTGCGTCTCAAGCGGCTCGAGCTCGCGGAGGCGCAGGCCGAGCTCGAGCTTGAGCAGGAGAACTTCGAGGCGCGCGTCGTCCTCACCTACAAGACCGACGATCTCGACTACATCGACGTCGTGCTCGCCTCCTCGAGCTTCGAGGACCTCGTCAGCCGCATGAGTGTGGTCCGCGACCTGCTCGGCGGCAACAACGAGTTGGTCGGAGGTCTCGAATCGACGCGCGACGAGGTGGACGCCGAGAAGGACGCCATCGCCAAGCGCGAGGGCGCCGTCGCCGACGCCGTCCACGAACTGCAGGCGCGGAGTGACCAGCTGGTCTCTCTGCGCGCCGCCCAGGCGGAGAGCCAGGCGCAGGCGCTGGCGATGCGGCGGCAGAAGTCGGGCGCGCTGAAGGGTGTCACCAGGAACCTGGCGGAACTCGAGCGCCAGGAGAACCAGATCCTCGCCGAGAGCGCGGCGCTCACCGGGGTCATCACGGCCTCCTCGGGCAGCGGTGTCGGCACCGGCGAGCTGATGTGGCCGGTCAACGGCCCCGTCTCCTCGCCCTTCGGCTGGCGCATCCATCCGATCCTCGGGTACAGGAAGTTCCACACCGGTATCGACATCGGGGTGGCGTACGGTACGCCGATCCACGCCTCCGACAGTGGAACCGTGATCTACGCCACCTGGATGGGCGGCTACGGCAACGTCGTGATCATCGATCACGGCAACGGCCTCTCCACCCTGTACGCGCACCAGTCGAGCATCGCCGTCAGTACGGGCGCCCGCGTCTCCCGGGGGCAGACGATCGGCTACATCGGCTCCACGGGTCTCAGCACCGGCCCGCACCTGCACTTCGAGGTGCGGGTGAACGGCAACCCCGTGGACCCCATGGGCTATCTCTAGCCGCCGCGGGTCCCGTTTGCCGCCCCTCCGCCGACCGGCTAGCATGCTACGGTGATGCGCGCCCTTCGCACGATCATCGTCGTCCTTCTCGTCTCCCTGGGATTCCTCGGGGGCTACTTCGCCGGCTGGTACCTGCACGGCGAGAACACGGTGCGCCTCAGCCCGTCGCACGAGACCACCGCGCAGCAGGCCGGCGAGTTGCAGCAGCAGATCATCGAGGAACTGCAGGGCCGCTACTACAAGCCGGTCAAGGTGAACGATCTGTCACAGGCCGGGGTCAACGGCATGCTCAAGTCCCTTGAGGACCCTTACACCGTCTACCTGACCCCGAAAGAGATGCGGGAGTTCGAGGAGAAGGAGAGCGGCGAGTACTCGGGCATCGGGGCCTCGCTGCAGAAGGAGGACGGTGGCCTGGTCATCACCGGCGTGTTCGACGGGTCGCCGGCGAAGGCCGCAGGCCTCGGCCCCGGCGACGTCATCGTGACCGTCGACGGCACACCGACGAAGGGCGTCGCCATCGAGACCAGCATCTCCCGCATCAAGGGCGACGAAGGCACGACGGTCAAGCTCGGGATCAGGCCCAAGGGCTCGAAGAAGGTCGAGGAAGTCGGCGTCGTGCGCCGCCGTATCGAGATCCCCGAGACGAGAGACCGACTGATCTCCGACAAAGGAGTCAAGGTCGGCTACGTCCAGCTCTACGAGTTCGGCGGCTACGCCTCGCGGGACGTGCGCCGCGACGTGAAGGCGCTGGCCGAGAAGGGCGCTGAGTGGTTCATCCTCGACCTGCGCTACAACGGCGGCGGTCTGCTCACCCAGGCGGTCGACGTCACCGGCGTGTTCCAGACCGGGCTTGTGACCTCCACCGAGGGGCTGCACTCGCCGCGCGAGGAGCTCTCGGCGACGGGTCCGGTGGTCACCAAGAAGCCGATGCTCGTGCTCGTCAACGGCTTCTCGGCCAGCGCTTCGGAGATCGTGACGGGGGCGCTCAAGGATCACGACCGCGCGACCGTCGTCGGGACGACGACGTTCGGCAAGGGTCTCGTCCAGAGCGTCGTTTCGCTCGGCGACGGCGCCGCCCTGAAGCTCACCACGGCCGTCTACTACACGCCGAACGGCACCAACATCCACAAGAAGGGCATCGCCCCCGACATCATCGTCAAGGACAGGGCGAAGACCAAGCAGGACGACGTGCTGCAGCGGGCGCTGCAGTACATCGCCGCGCAGGAGAAGTAGGAGCGTGAGCCGTCCGCGCCGCCCACGGCCGCCGGACGGCGGGGCGGGAGCGAATCCCGGCGCCGGCAGCGCCGGGCCGGAGCCCGCCGCACGGCCTCTCCCGTACCGCGTCGCCCGCTGGGGCAAGTTCTGGTCGCTCGAGCCGCTCTTCTCGGACACCCGCTCGTACCTTGTCGCCAAGGGCGGTGAGCAGCCACGCCGGGACGACCTCGTGCTGGCTGTGCCGGTGCACGGTGATCGCCGGCGCATCGTCGAGGTGCTGGGCGCCTCCGGAGACCTCCGCGCCGTCCTGCGGGCGCTCCTGCACGCCAGGGGCGTGCGCCAGGGGTTCGGAGACGGCGTGCTCGAGGAGGCGGCCGCAGTGGGCGCGCGCGCCGCGCGCGAGGACCGCGGCCGCCGTGACGTCACGGCGCTGCCTACCTTCACCATCGACCCGGACACGGCGCGCGACTTCGACGACGCCATCTCCGTCGCGCGAGAGGGCAAAGGGTATCGCGCCCACGTGCACATCGCCGACGTGTCGTACTTCGTCGACGTCGGCGCGGCGATCGATCAGGAGGCGCGCCGCCGGACCTCGAGTCTGTATCTGCCGGTCTTCGCGGAGCCGATGCTGCCGGCGGCGCTCAGCAGCGACCTCTGCAGCCTCGTCCCGCGGCAATCCCGCAAGTGCGTGACCGTGGAGTTCGTCTTCGACGCCGGCGGGCGCCGGACGGCGGTGCAGTTCTATCGCTCGCTGATCAGCAGCGACCATCGGCTCACCTACGGGTTCGCCGACACGATCATCGGGCCGGCCGTCGGAGAGGCCGGGGCGGCGGCGCCCGGCGAGCGGACCTCCGATCCCAAAGCTGCGCTCGCCGGTCTTGCCGGCACGAAGGACGCGGCCGCCGGAGCGCCGGCTCCTCCACGTGACGTGCCGGACGCGACCACCGAGGCCGACGCCTCGTTGCGCGAGCAGCTGCTCCTGGCCGCCGAGCTCGCCGGGGTGTTGCGCCGCCGGCGCCTGGCCCGCGGCGCGCTGACCATCGGCTCGTTCGAGCCCGAGTTCGCCTTCGATCATGCCGGCGCGCTGAGCGGCGCCGCGGCGCGGCCGGAGACGCCGTCGCACGCCCTGGTCGAGGAGTTCATGCTGGCCGCCAACGAGGCGGTCGCCGAGTACCTGCTGCGCAAGAAAGCGCGCACGCTCTACCGCGTCCACGAGCCGCCGGACGCGTTCAGCGTGCGCGAGCTCCTCGACCAGCTCGAAGAGCTCGGCGTGCCGACGCCGGCTTTCCCGGGCGGGCCGGCGGTCCCGGCCGCCCAGCTGGCCGAGGCGTTCGGGCGCCTGAGCCGCCTGGTCGCCGAGACGAGCGCGCGGGAGGGTCGCGGCCGCTTGTCCTGGTCCACTCTGATCCTGCGCTCGCTCAAGCAGGCGCGGTACGCGCCGGACAACCTCGGCCACTTCGGGCTGGCCAGCCTTGCGTACCTGCACTTCACGTCGCCGATCCGCCGCTACCCGGACCTCGTCACGCACCGCAGCCTGCTCTCCCACCTGGGCGAGGGCGGCGGCGAGCTGGGTGATGCGGAGCTCGCCGCCGCCGCTGAGGACTGCTCCACGCGGGAGCGGGAGTTCTCGCGCATCGAACTGACCGGCGACGATGTGGCGCTCTCCTTCCTGCTCGACCGGCGCCTCGGGGAGGAGGGCTGGGAGCAGGCCTTCAGCGGAGAGATCGTCGGGCTCGTCGGCGGCGGCCTGTTCGTGCGCTTCGGCGGCGTCTTCGAGGGTTTTCTCTCGTCCCGCCGTCTGGGCGGCGAGCGCTTCGAGGTCAGCGAGCACGAGACGGCGCTGGTCGGTGAGGCGACCGCCACGCGCTACCGCCTGGGCGACGCCGTCGAGGTCAAGGTGGAGCGTGTGGACCGTCTGACCGGCAAGGTCGATCTGGCGCCGGCGCTGCCGGACGGCGGCCGGCCGCCTCGCCGTCGCGGTCCCGGTCGCGAGCAGCACCGCCGCGGCCGCTGACGCAGGCGGCGGAGATGCTCCCGGTCGTCGCTGCACGCGGCGGGCGACGCACCCGACCGCCGGCGATCTCGGCCGCGCCGCCGCAGCCGATGCGCTACTCTAGGGTCATGGCACGAGAGACCGGCATCAAACGCGTCGCCGAGAACCGCAAGGCGCGCCACGACTACTTCATCGAGGACACCTTCGAGGCCGGCATCGCCCTCGTCGGCACTGAGGTGAAGTCGCTGCGCGAGGGTCGCATCAACCTTCGCGACAGCTATGTGGAAGTGCGGGGCAGCAACCACGCGCCCGAATTGTATCTCGTCGGCGCCCACATCAGCCCGTTCGAGCAGGGCAACATCTGGAACCACGAGCCCCTGCGCGAGCGCAAGCTCCTGCTGCATCGCCACGAGATCGAGCGCATCGCCGGGCGCGTGCACGAGCGCGGCCTCACGGTGGTCCCGACGAAGGTCTACTTCAAGGACGGTCGCGCCAAGATCGAGATCGGCCTGGCGCGCGGCAAGAAGCTCTACGACAAGCGGCACGACATGGCCGAGAAGGATGCACGCCGGGACGTCGAGCGTGTGCTGCGCGGTCGCGGGGAAGACAGGCGATAGGGGGCCGGCGCCTGCGGCGCCGGCCGGGACGGGGCGAAGGAGGTGCCGATGGACACGCTCGACCAGAAGCAGATCAAAGCGGCGCTCGGAGATCTCGACGGCTGGGACTTCGACGGCGAGGCGCTGACGCGGACGTTCCGCTTCGCCGACTTCGTGCACGCCGTCGGCTTCGTCGAGCACCTCGCCGAGGTGGCCGAGGAGCGGCGGCATCACCCCGACATCGACATCCGATACAACAAGGTGACGCTGCACCTCGTCAGTCACGACGCCGGCGGCGTGACCACCCGGGACGTCGAGCTGGCGGAAGCGATCGAGCACCTCGTCTGAGGGAGGCGCGCGGCCCGGCAGGGCTCCGCGCGCGCCGCTCTCGTCGGCGCCGGCCGCGGCCGCCTACGGCCGCGCGCCCGCCGTGCTACAATCCGCACCCGTGCCCTCGTAGCTCAGGGGATCAGAGCGCGCGCCTCCGGAGCGCGAGGTCGAAGGTTCGAATCCTTCCGGGGGCACCACAGTATCAACGTTCGAACCCTCAGCCTCGATTCTCTCGAGGTCGATTCCGTTTCCGGGCATCGTCCCAGCCACAGGTCTCCCAGGCGGCGTCGCCGTGCGGGAGGAAGTCCATGGGTGTGAGGGATGCGCCTTCGGTCAAGGGCAGAGACGGCCGTGGCGCCTCTTGGAGAAGGGCGAGATCGGCGCCGGCGCCGGCCAGTCTCTGACATCCAGGTGATTCACATTCCAGCTGACGAGCCGCATCACCGGACCTGCACGAGACCGAGGAGTCGCTGCACAAGGACCGCCAGCGATGCCGCGATGACGGCCGGGTCATCCCGTCCGGCCGCGGCTCGACCGGCGAGGGCGCACCCGCGTGCCGACTCGCGCGAGAACTCGGTGTTCAGGATGATCAGGCCCTGCTCGACGGTGGTCGCGATCGCTGCTGAGACCGTCGCATCAGGCGCCTCCAGCTCGGCCGACCGGGCTCGCCGCAGGACGCGCGCAGTGGCGGCGAGGTCTTCGCCGCGCAAGAGGCGCAGCATGTCGAGCGAGTCTTTGGCGATGTAGTCGTTACGTCGCGGATCATCAAGTCGCTCCGCCACCTTATGCACCTTTGAGATGAGCAGGGCCGCGCTGCCGGCGACGTGGACCTCGAAGCTCCTGGGATCTGCGTCCAGCGAGCCGACGACCATTAGGTCGCTGTCGACCAGGGCCAGTTCGAGGCCGAACGCCCTGCGGGCGAGACGATCGCCTTGGACGCCCAGCCGCGCCGCTCGAGTCCCCTCACCACTGACCGCTTCAGGGACCAGCAGATCGAGGTCGATGTTCACGGTTCTCTCATCGACCAGTTGCTCGATCACCCACGAAGCCACGACGGGTCCGCCCGTTCCCGTCTTCGGGCAGAAGCCGGCAGCGCGGAGAGCCTCGTTCAGCAGCGGGTCGCCGCCGAGGAGCGTTGGGTCGAGGGCGAGGTCCGCGTCGGTGGTGTGGGGAGTCGTCGCCAAGTCGCCTTCGCCCACCCGCAGGTACACCGCGTGAGCCCCAACCAGGATCGCCGCTTGGCGCTGCCGGCCAAGAGCTTCAAGCCCGTCGAGCAGGACGCGACGCGCGGCGACGTAGAGCGGATCGGGAACGGGTCTCTCAGGCATTGAGTCGCCAAGACTCCTCGTTGGCCGCCATCCATTCGAGCAGCCCATCGCCCTCGGCCGGCATGCGGTCCGGGCCGGTGAGGCAGTCGGCCGCGACTTGCGAAAGCGCGGCGTAGACCGTCTCGCCCTGGCTCCAGGTGCGCTCGAACACGACTGGGTCAAGAGGCTCGCAGAGGTAGACGTTGCCCGTGCTCGTCGCCCTCACGAGCCCGGTCTTCTCGGCGACGCCGATGGGGGCATCGACGTAGCACACGAGGAGCGACGGCGGCGCGATGGGTGCACGTTCGGCTGCAGCGAAGGAGCCGGTCACGGCATAGCGGCCGCCGGGCGTTCGGGACGCCCAGCCGGCAACGTCCCTGAGGAACGCAGGGATTCCCTGTGGCGCTAGGAACAGCCGCGCGGCGTTCGACTCGAGCAAGCGGTAGTCGGCGCTCCAGCGACGAATGAGATCGGCCCAGAGCACGCGCGTTATCGGCTGGACTGGTCCGCGCCCCTTGCGCTCGACGAGCGCGTCTCGCTCCAGGAGCCCGATGATCTTTGAGACGTAGCCCGGGGTCACGTCAGCGCGAGCCGCAACGGAGCGATATGTCGCCGGCTCGCGGTAGTCACACAGCGCACGTACCACCCGCGCCGCCTTTGCCCCGCGGAGCGACCGCGCGGACTCATCCGGGGGTGCCGGGTCCTTGTCAGAGCCCTGTCGACGTACGAAGACGCTGGGCCGTGCAATGCGGATCAACATGTTCCCGCTCATGTCTATGTAGTTCACGCCGGCCTCCTCAAGGAGGGCACGTGCTCTCGGGCTCAGGAACTGCGAGACGAGCAGGTACGAGGAATCGGGCGGCACCGGTTTCAGGGCGCGCAGCCAACTGCTGACATCGCGCGGGAAGGTGCGCCGTTTGGCCTCGACCATCAGTAGTGCTTTGCTCCCGTCGGGAGCTGCCACACTGAGGATCGCGTCGGGCTGAAGAATGCCGGGGCCGCGGACGGGTTCGTCGAAGCGACGCACCGCCCACCCCTGGCCGAGGCTGTCTGCGAGGAGCCGCTCCGCCTGGGTGATGAGATCAGATTCAGTGGGCATCATGTTTCCTAATTCAGTAATGTTTCCTGACACAGGAAACATGGTAGTCCTGGGAAACATTCCCGTCAAGGCGTTGACTCCAGGCGTGGTCCAATTGCCTCGAAGCATCACGGTCTTGGGCGCATTCGATGGCCTTGCTCCTAGCTCGAACTCCACGGCTTCCTGGCACGACCGGCGCACATCATGATGATGATGTTGATGATCGTAGTCGGCCGCGACGCCAAGCGGCGCCGACAAGTTGCCGGCGAGCAGAGGGAACGGCGCACTGCACGACCTCCAGCAGTTGGCCCGCAGAGAAGCCGCTGGCTGCGAGATGACCGCTTCGCGTATCCACCGAGTCCGACCAGGCCGTGCCAGGCTTCAGTTGTGCGCCTCCTTTGGAGGGTATGGGGTCGAATCTCGACTCACGTCATGTGCAATCGCCTTCCAGCTCGGCGCGTCTACTGGGCTGTGCCGAGGTAGTGCATCTGCTGGGAGGCCTCCTCCGCCGTACTCCAAACGCACTCCCGCCTTGTCGCGACCCCGCCGAAAGAGGGCGACGCGGCCGGATGATCGGGTGTGCCGGCATGGGCCGCAGGCTCGAATCCTTCCGGGGGCACCATTCCCTCTCCCCGCGTCCACTGCGGCTCGCCTCTCCTTCGGCTGGGATACGCTTGCGCGATGGACAAGCGCCCGCCCGCCTCCGCCTACGTCGCCGCCGTCGGCATGACGGTCGCCTTCGGCCTCTCCTTCGTCGCGACCAAGTACGCCCTGCGCGGCTTCGAGCCGCTGCTGCTGGCGCTGCTGCGCTTCACGCTGGCCGGCGGCATGCTCTGGGTCGTCTGGCGCCTGCGGCGCGGCGCGGAGCGTGCCTCCCGCCGCGAACTGCTGCGTCTCGCCCTGCTCGGCTTCGTCTCGCTCACCGTCTACTTCAGCTTCGAGAACCTGGGCATCGCCCGCACGAGCGCCTCCGAGGCGGCGATCCTCATCGCCACGATCCCGATCTTCGTTGTGCTGCTCAACGTGTTCACGCTCCGGGAGTGCAACGGAGCGCGGCAGTGGGCCGGCATCCTGCTCTCGTTCGCCGGCATCGTCGCCCTCGTGCTCCTCGGCGGTGGCAGTTCGGCGGGGGGGAGCCTCACGGGGAATCTGCTGGTTCTGGCGGCCTCACTCTCGGGGGCCGCCTACACCATCCTCGCGCGGCGCATGCTGGTGAGCCGCCCGGCGCTCTACGTGACCGCCTTCCAGAACCTCTTCGGGGCGCTCTTCATGCTCCCGCTGGCGATCGGCGAGGCGTTCATCGCCGGGGTGCGGCGGCCGACGGCGGGCGCGGCGGGCGGCGTGCTGTTTCTCACCGTCGTGTGCTCGATCACAGCGTATCTGCTGCTGAACTACGCGTTCCGCTTCATCCCGGCGAGCCGCGTGAGCGTGTTCATCAACCTGACGCCGGTGGTGGCCGTGGCGAGCGCGTACCTGCTGCTCGGCGAGAGGTTGACGGCGTGGCAGGCGGCCGCGGCGGTCGTGGTGGTGGCCGGGGTGTGGCTGACGAACAGCGGCGCGCGCGAGGCGCCTAGAAGTCCATCGGCAGGATGAGGTCCCGCTCCAGGGCGGCGGTGATGCGCTCCACCTCGTCCTCGAAGTTGGCCCGCGTCAGTCGTTCCGCCTCGCGGGCCAGGCTGCGCGCGCCGAGGTACAGCTCGCGGTTGAACGCCTCGACCGCCGCACGGCCGAGCAGCACGTGCCGGCGGGTCTCGCACTCCGGGCAGCGGAGTACGAGCTCCCAGACGGATTCCGCGCGGCGCTCCCAGTCGACGGGGTAGACGAGGTCGCACCCGCAGTGGGGGCAGACGCGGGCATCGGCGCCTTCACCGGAGGGGGAGACTGCCGGGCCGGGCCGCGCGGGGGCCTGAGGTTGCTGCGCCGTGGCGGCAGTCGCACCGGCGGTGCGGCCGGGAAGCGAGCGGATCGCCTGCGGATCGTCGAAGACGATCATGTCGATCTCGGTACCGTCGGGGAAGACGAAACGCTCTATCTTGTGGTCGTCCTGCATGTGGCTTCCGGAGGGTCTGACCCGGTCCGCCTCCTCTCTCATCTCTCGTATCGGACGGGTCGGCATCCGGCTTGAGTATCGGTCCGTACGAGACGCCGCCGTGGCGCAGAGCCTCCGGCACCGCCCCACCGGTGGCCGTCTGGACAGCCCGGCGCGCGGTGGGGGATACTATCGGGACGCCTCGTGGCGTCCGACCATGACCGTTCCCCCCACCGACAACCAGCAGCTCGCCGACCTGCCTATCGGCATGTTCGACTCCGGGATGGGCGGCCTCACCGTGCTGCACGAGTGCCTCGTGCGCCTGCCCGGCGAACACTTCGCCTACGTCGGCGACACCGCTCGCTTCCCCTACGGCGACAAGCGCCCGGACGAGCTCGAGTTGTACGCGCGGCAGATCACCGCGTTTCTCGAGACGGTCCCGGTCAAGCTGATCGTCGTCGCCTGCTACTCGGCGACCTCGGCGGCCCTGCCGGTGCTCCAGGAGAGCTTCGAGACGCCGATCATCGGCGTGGTCATGCCCGGTGCGCGAGCCGCTGTGGAGAGCTCGCGCTACCGCCGCATCGGCGTACTCGCGACCGAGGCCACCGTGGCCAGCGGCGCCTACCCGCGCGCGATCTGGAGCCTCGACTCGGGGGCCGAGGTCATCCAGCAGGCGTGCCCCGGCCTCGTATCCTTCATCGAGGAGGGCGACGTCGCGAGCCAGGATCTGGCCGACGCCGTCTGCGGCTTCACCGAGCCGCTCAAGGCGCATCGGCCGGACGTCGTGATCATGGGCTGCACCCACTACCCGCTCATCAGGCCGATGCTGCAGCGGTTCCTCGGGCGCGACGTCACGCTCGTCAATCCCGCCGCCGAGATCGCCCGCGAGGTCGAGGAGATCCTCATGCGGCAGCGCTTGGAGCGGCCCGGCGACGAGATGGGGTCGTACCGCTTCTACGCGACCGGCGACGCCGAGCGCTTTCGCAGCGTCGGGGCGCGCTTCCTGCAGATGCCCGTCACGCGGGTCCGGGCGCTGTCTCTCGAACGGCTCGACGCTCTCGTCGCGCCATGAGCAGCCGGTTTCTCGTGCGGGCGGCGCTCTACGCCGCCCTCTACGCCGTGCTGACACTCGCGCCCGGCCTCAACGCCCTCGCGTACGGCGAGGTCCAGTTCCGTCTCGCGGAGGCGCTGCTCGTCTTCGCCTGCTTCGACCCGGCCGCGGTGGTCGGGCTCACGGTGGGGACCGCGATCGGCAATCTGAACAGCCCGATGTTCCCCGTCGATGTCGTGGCCGGGGCGCTGCTCACCCTGGCCGCCGCGACGGTCATGCGCGCCGTCGGCCCGCGGGTCCCGGCGCTGTTCGCGCCGGTCGTGGTCAACGCTCTCGGCGTCGCCGCGATGCTCGCGCTGCTCCTCGACCTGCCCTTCTGGCCGAGCGTCGCCTGGGTCGGCCTCGGCGAGACGGCCGTGATGTTCACGGCCGGGCTCGCGCTGTTCCTCGTGGTGCGCCGCCACCGCGAGCTGTTCGGGATCACTCGACCGGCCGCCTGAGGGCGCGCTGCGGCCGCCTTTGGGCGGCGAGGAGGACGACGTGAGAAAAGGACGCAAGCCGGACGAGCTCCGGCCGGTGTGCATCACGCCGGCGGTGGCGAAGTTCGCCGCCGGCTCGGCACGGATAGAGCTTGGCGACACGCAGGTCTTCTGCACGGCGTCGCTGAGTGACGGCGTGCCCGGCTGGCTGCGTGGTTCCGGCCGCGGCTGGCTCACGGCGGAGTACAGCATGCTGCCGGGCGCGACGCCGTCGCGTACCGTCCGCGAAGCCGTGCGTGGCAAGCAGAGCGGCCGTACCATGGAGATCCAGCGCCTGATCGGCCGCAGCCTGCGCAGCGTCGTCGACCTCGGCATCATCGGTGAGCGCACGATCGCCGTGGACTGTGACGTGCTCCAGGCCGACGGCGGCACGCGCACGGCGAGCATCACCGGGGCCTACGTGGCCGTCTACCAGGTGGCTCTCGCCATCAAGGATCTGCTCGGGTTGCACGAGGTGCCGCTCTTCGACTCCGTGGCGGCCGTGTCGACCGGACTCGTCGAGGGGGAGACGCGGCTCGACCTCGACTATGAAGAGGACTCGGCCGCGGAGGTCGACCTCAACGCCGTGATCACCGGAGACGGACGCCTTGTCGAGGTGCAGGCGACCGCGGAGGGTGAACCCTACTCGCGGCCGGCTCTGGAGGCGATGCTGGACCTGGCCGCCGCCGGTGCGGCTACTCTGGCCGCCGCTCAAGCGGCGGCCCTCGGCGAGCTCGGGTAGGCGGCGCCGTGCGCTTCATGCTGGCGACCGGCAACCGGCACAAGCTCGGCGAGTTCCGCCGGATCCTGGCGCCCTGCAAGGTGCGGCCGATGCCGGGGTGGGTGGATCTGCCTCCCGAAGGCGTCGAGTCGTTCGCAGAGAACGCGCTCGGCAAGGCGCTCGGGCTCGCACGGGCGCTGTCGGCGCGTACGCCGGCGACGGCCGGCCTCGACCCGGCCGCCTTCGAGCGGCCGACCGACCTCTGGTGCATCGCCGACGATTCGGGACTCGAGGTGGAGGCGCTGGGGTGGGCGCCGGGCGTCACGAGCGCTCGCTATGCGGGCGTGGACGGGCCCGGCGCCGATGCGGCGAACGTGGCGCGCCTCCTGCGCGAGATGGCCGGCCTGGCCGGCCCACGCGCGCGCCGGGCGCGCTTCGTCTGCTCGGTCGCGGCCGTCGCTCCGGACATGACGCGCTACTCCGCGACCGGACACTGGTGGGGCGCCATCGCCGAGGCGCCGCGCGGTGAAGGCGGCTTCGGATACGACCCCGTCTTCGTCCCGGACGGTTCGGACCTCACGGTCGCCGAGTGGCCACAGGCCGCCAAGGACGAGGCCAGCCATCGCGCGCGGGCCGGCGGAGCCCTCCTCGACGTCCTGCGAACGAAAGGTCTCCTGGATGGGATCCGGCCCGCGTAAGGAGCACGAGGCGGCCGCTCCTGCCGGCGACCTCACGAACCACGCGCTCAAGTCGCGCGCCGCGGCGATCTCGATTGCTTCCAACTCGGTCCTGATCGCGTTCAAACTCGCCGTCGGGATCCTCTCGGGGTCGATCGCGATCATCTCCGAGGCGCTGCACTCCGGCTCCGACCTGCTGGCGGCGCTGATCGCCTTCTGGTCGGTGCGCCGGGCCGCGCAGCCGCCGGACGAAGGTCACCCCTACGGCCACGAGAAGTTCGAGAACCTGAGCGGCGTCATCGAGGCGCTTCTCATCATCGCCGCCGCCGCGGTGATCATCTACGAGGGCGTCATGAAGATCA
>Ga0172369_10006370_pt1 | contig 14089 bp, 9 predicted proteins | sample LakKiv25m_FD_114539 | JGI IMG/M metagenome (GOLD analysis project Ga0172369, IMG submission 114539) | Freshwater microbial communities from Kabuno Bay, South-Kivu, Congo - kab_022012_11.25m | ecosystem: Environmental > Aquatic > Freshwater > Lake | place: Democratic Republic of the Congo...
GAGAGTAGTGGCCTCCTTGGGAGGCTCATAATCAAGTAACAGAACACCGCTTTGAGCGGTTCACAAATTTCAAGCCTCCGGCTTTGCCGGAGGTATCTGACTCTGCTGGGTCTGGTGCTGCTTGGCTTACTTCTCATCATTCTTGCCTGCACCCGTCTCATTCTCCGGCACGATTTTCTGCAGTCGGAGCGCACACACACGCTCAATAACGCCGTCCGAACGCATGCCTTTATCCACAACGAGATGCACGTGCTGGATCAGCTTGCCCAGGAGTGGACTCAACGGCCCGATCTGTATGACATGCTGCGGGATGAGCGTACGGTTCGGGCCATCCCGGAGAATTTACACGATACGACGATTCGCAGCCTCGATTTACATCTGTGTGTGATACGCGATGCGGCGGGCCGCGTGGTGTTCGACCGCGACATCGACCAGGGTCATCGCCAGGACGGTCCGGTGCTCGCGGAAATGATGACCGCGCTTGAACGCTATCGATCGCTGGCCGCGGGCATAGCGGGCCGGCAGGTTAAGGCGGTGACCGGCATCGTGCTGACCCCGCGGGGACCGATGCTGGTTGCCGTGCGTCCGATGATCGGCGATACCCCGCAGGCACCGTCGCGGGGTTCGCTGTTGATCGGACGCTATCTCGACACGGAAGCGCTTGACCGCTGTGCGACCGTGACCAATCTGCCACAAGCGCTGTTTTTATTCTCCGCTACAAACGTATCGCCGGATGTCCACCGAGCGCAATCTCTGCTGTCCCGGACATCCGTCGAGTCGGCGATCCACCCGTTGAATGCGCAAACGATCGCCGGTTATGCGGCCTTTCGTGATCTTAACGGCGCGCCGGCCTTTCTCCTTCGCTTCACGCTGTACCGCGATATCTATCAGAACGGCCTGCAGAGCATGCATTACCTGCTGCTGGTCATTCTGCTGGTGGGCCTTTGTTTCAGCCTGGCCATCATCTGGCTGGTCGATCGCCTGGTGTTTCGCCCGCTCCTGGCGCTGCAGACGGGCGTGCGCCGCATCGGGCAGGACGGCGAGTTGGCAGCGCGCCTGACGGTGCGTACGCCGGTACGCATCCACGATGAGTTCGACCATCTGACGGACGCGGTAAACCGGATGCTCGACGCATTGGAGACCGAGCACCGGCAAACACTGACCGCGCTACATGACCGGCAGGCACGCGTCAAGACCATTCTGGATTCCATCAGCACAGGTGTGCTGATTCTCGATCCGGATACATGTCAGATCATCGAGGCTAATCAATCCGCGTGCCGTTTGATCGGGAGCACGCCATCGGAGATTGTGGGAGTGCCCTGCACCCGCTACCTTCAGGGCATTGACTGCGCGCAGGCGCGTGCCGACGGCGGCAGTGAGCAGGTGCTTCATCGAGCGATCGGCGGTAACCTGTCCGTGTTGATAAGGGTTGCGCCGATTATGCTCGACGAGCGGCGTCACCTGGTTGCCAGCCTGGTCGATATCTCCGCGCTCAAGCAGGTGGAACGGAAACTGGTCGAGCGGGAGCATCACCTGACAGCGCTGGTGCAGGCGCATCAGCATCTCCTGCTCGCCTCGCCGGAGGACGATATTGCCACGGGCTTAGCGGAAGTGCTCGGTTTGCTGGGCCACGCTTCCCATGCATGCCGGACATTTCTCTACACCGTCGATCCCGGTCCCAAAGGCGAGGCGAATATGCGCCCGATGGCGTCCTGGAGCATAACGGGCGTCTCCGCGGAACCATCCGTCGCCTTTACGCTTCTCCCGCGTTGGCGCGAGGCGCTGTCCCGCGGTGAGCAGATCGCGGGGGATACGGTCACTTTTTCCGGAGATGAGCAGATGGCGCTGGTGCTGCGCGGCGTCGTTTCATTCTGCCTGCTGCCGCTGCAGCGTGGCGAGCGACTGGTTGGCTTTGTAGGCTTCGAGCAATGCGGTGCGGAAAGCGGTTGGGATGACGCAACATACGATCTCCTGCGGGCAGCGGTGGGAGCGCTGTACCTGCTCTGGGAGCAACGCCAGGCGCAGCATGCGTTATGGCAAAGCGAAAATCGCTACCGCTTGCTTTTTAACAGCGGGAATGATATGATCTTCGTGAATATCCTTGCATCGTCCGAAGACCAGTACCAGACCGGGGCGTATATCGAGGTGAACGATATCGCCTGCCGCCAATTGGGGTATGCACGCGAGAAATTGCTGCAGTTGCCCCCCTCGGAAATCGAAGGATCGCCGCACGAAGGGGACACGGCGCTCCCGGCGCTGACCCCGACCAGCCGGCACCGCGTCTATGAGACCGACTACCGGACCCGCGCGGGCCGGCTCATTCCCGCGGAAGCGAGCCAGCATGTCTTCGAGTTGGACGGGCAGCCGGCATTGCTCACCATTGCGCGCGATTTGACCGAACGCAAGTCCGCCGACGAGCAGATCAAGCATGTCATCGCGGATTTATCGCGCTCGAATGAAGAGTTGCAGCTCTTTGCCTATATCGCCTCGCATGACCTGCAGGAGCCGTTGCGCATGGTGGCCAGCTATATGGAGTTGCTGGCGCGACGATATCAGGCACAGTTCGACGAACGCGCCCATAAATATATTACCTATGCGGTGGACGGCGCCACCCGCATGCAGGAAATGATCAATGCCCTGCTCCAGTATTCACGTGTGGGAACACAGGGGAAAGCCCTGGAACCCGTGGCGCTGGAGAAGGTGTTGGCGACGACCCTGCAGAATTTACAAATCAGCATCCAGGAAGCGCACGCCGTGATTACCTACGGTACGCTGCCGGTAGTCGCGGCTGATGAGGGACAGCTTACCCAGCTCTTTCAAAATCTGATCACTAATGCATTGAAATTTCACGGCGAGGCGGTGCCGCGCGTGCATATCGCGGCGGAACGGCAGGGCGCGGAATGGCAGCTCGCGGTACGGGATAACGGCATCGGCATCGACACCCGCTACGCGGAACGTATCTTTGTCCTGTTCCAGCGCTTGCATTCTCGGACGGAGTATCCCGGCACCGGGATGGGACTTGCCATCTGTAAAAAGATCGTCGAGCGTCATGGCGGACGCATCTGGGTGAATGCCCGGCCCGGACAGGGATCGACATTTTATTTCACTTTACCCGCAGAGAGAGGAGAGGGAGCATGACGTTGCTACAAGCAAGACCCATTCAAATACTGCTGGTGGAGGACAACCCTGGCGACCTGGAACTGATGCTGGAAGCGCTCGAAGAAAGCAAGATGATGATAAATCTGACGTTAGCCAAAGACGGCGAAGAGGCGATGGCGGTGCTGTACCGCCAGGAAGGGCATGAGCAGGATCCTGTTCCGGATATCGTCCTGCTGGATTTGAATTTGCCCAAGAAGGATGGCCGTGAAGTGCTGGCGGAAATCAAAGCCGACGAGAAACTGCATCGTATTCCCGTGGTGATCCTGACTACCTCGGCAGCGGAGAGTGATATTTTACGAGCGTATGAATTGAACGCCAATTGCTACATCACGAAACCCGTCGGCCTGCAACAATTCCTGGAGGTCGTCAACTCGATCAAAAGCTTCTGGTTGACCGTGGTGAAATTACCTCGCGTTGAATGAATGCCGACCTTTGAATGATGAGTTAGTTAAAGCACTTATCACAATCATGCTCCGATAACATCGTGGAGTTGAGGGCAAGGGCCATCGGATGCGGAAAGGAGAATCCAGTGATTCGGGTTATCATTGCCGATGATGAAGAAGCAACCGCGTATTTAATCCAGGAAGCGCTGCAGATGACCGGCAATGTCGAAGTGATGGCGATCGCCTCGAATGGGTTGGAGTGCCTGCAGTTATATGAACAACTGCATTCGGATGCGCTCTTTTTAGACATCAATATGTCGCAACTCGGCGGTATCGAGGTGGCGGAAAGCCTCATGCAGACCGATAACCCGCCGCTGATTGCCTTTGTCACCAACTTCGACGACTATGCCGTGCGCGCCTTCGAACTTAACGCGGTGGATTATGTCGTCAAAATCAGTGATTTGCCTACTCTGGTCGAGCGCATCGCGCGGACGGTTACGCGCATGCAGACGGCGCTGGAGCAGAAATCCCCCGCGCTCGACGAGATACGCGCGGTGATCGCCCACCTGTCCAGACAGCAACTGCACCCGCTGCAGCGTAAATTGCCGATCCGCGATACCGAGGAAGGAACCATACGGTTGCTGGACCCGCTCGATGTGATTTGCATCATCCGCCAGCAGCGCCGGACCATGCTGATCACCCGGCACAACGCCTATCCCACCTACTACACCGTCGATAGCCTCGATGAACGCCTGACCACCGAGGGATTTTTTCGCGCCAACCAGGGCACGCTGGTCAATACCCGGTATATCGAGCACCTGCTGCCGAACGGGGATGGATCATATGATGTCTTCCTGAAAACCGAGTTGTCCGGCGACGCGCAGGCGCTCAATACCCCCGTCACCGTATCACGATCCCGCGCCCGGCAATTGCTGCAGATGCTGAATATCTGAAGTAATGGGAATCGGGCATCAGCAACAATATATTGGCATAGCTCCCCCGGGTTCCTCCTGATTCGTTCGCTTCTCCAGCCTCACTACTGATATGACAAGCGCCTGCGTCTTCTTACCCTTGCTCTATCGTCTTGCGCTTGCTCTCAACCGCCGCTTGAATCCCTGCAATCCTTGCGGTGATGATTATCCGTAAGGTTTGCAGAGATTCAAGAAGCGATTGAGAGCAAGCGCAAGATGATAGAGCAAGAGTACAAAATACCGAGTGACAACCGTAACATGACGCATAGGTGCTCACTACACGGGCGTGTCTCCAAATTCCACCAACGAGGCGAATGTATCAAAATCTAAACACCTTGCCGCCTGTATCATCCTCCCATCCTGGTAATATCTATTCTGGCGATTACTTCATGATCGGAAGAGATTGGGTCCAAGTAATCTTACCAACTTAAAAAATCGCACAAATGGAAGACAATAATGGGAAATCTGATAATGAAGAAAATAGTCATCGCGCTCGCTGTTCTCTCTTTGCTGGCACTGTGCGTGTCGAGTGCTCTCGCAGGTCCAATCATTAATAATCAGAGCACCGCCGGGACATGGCTCTACATTGCCAGTTGGGTGCAGGTGGAGTTCGACGATGCCACCCCGTTTTTTCTCGACATCGAAGCGGGCAACACCGCGTCGGGAGACACCCTGACCTCTTCGAAATCCTTCACGGTCCACAAAAACTGCGCTGCCATCGTCACCGGCGTGATGATGACCCCGCCGGTCAGTACGCCGGCCGGTATCACCTTCAGCCATTACTTCAATGGCGATCCAGCGACCATGTCAGTGACCTATCCCACTGCGGGTGTCGACTCCGGAACCGTTCATCTGGTCGCCACCGGCAACAACATCGACACTGTTCTCGCCGGTCTCTGGAAAGATGGTTTGTTTCGTCTCGCGATCGATACGCTCAATCCTGAGCCGGATACCGCTCCGTTCCCGCAGCCGTAAACGGTCAACTCGACAGAGTGCTGCAACTTGCGACCAACCGGGGCAGAAAAGCGTACTAGGAAGGTGATTTGACCGATGCAACCAACTCACGGTACTTATCACTGATAACTTATCACGCTGCTTTCCGCGACCGGCAGCGTGAAGAAAAACGTGCTGCCCTTCCCGACTTCGCTCTCGACCCACACCCGCCCGCCGTGTGCTTCCACCAGGCGTTTGGCGACATATAGGCCCAGGCCGGTGCCTTCGGCTCGGCGGATTTGCTCGACGCGGTAGAAGCGGTCGAAGATATACGGCAGGTCGCCGGGAGCGATGCCGATGCCCTGGTCGGCGACGGAGATGACGACTTCGCCATCTTGCGGGCGGGTTGTCACGCGGATGGGGGTGTCCGAGGCGGCAAATTTCTGCGCGTTATCCAGCAGGCCAAGCAGGATCGTGTCCAGGTAGCGCGGGTCGGCCTGCACCGGCGGCAGGTCGGTCGGCAGATCGAGGTGCAACCGACCGGATTCCAGTACCGCATCGAAGCGCCGCGAGAAATCGTGCAGATAGGAGGAGAGCGCCACTGATCCGATGTTGAGTGTGAGCGTATGCTCTTCCAGGTGTGTCGCCAGCGTAAAGTCATCGATCATGCTGCTCATCCGAAAGATGGCGCGCTGCAGGGCGTCAATGAGCGTGCGGTAGGGTGCGACCAGTTCACTCGACTGCAGTTGCTCGAGTAGGAATTCCAGGTTGCCCTTAATGAGCGTGGCGGGGACGCGCAGGTTGTGCGCCAGCGTGTAGAGGTAGCGGCGCTCGCGCTCTTGCAACTCATGAAGTTGGGTGATATCGGTGAACGAACCCACAGCGCCGAGTATCTGGCCATCAGCACCGCGAATGGGAACGGCGCTGGCAATGATCCATTTGTCGCCGGTGGGACGGCGCATCACCGCGATCGTTCCGAGTGTCTGCTCCCCATGCAAGGCTCGGTATGTCGGCGTTTCTTCCAGGATGAATCGTGTGCCATCGGGTTTGAAGACCGGCACAGCCTGATACAGGGTGGTGTGCTGCATCGCGGGCTGTTTTTCGGGGGTCTGCTTAAAGACGCGAATTGCTTCGGGGTTCGCGTACCGTATCAGTCCGTCAGCGTCATAAATGGTCACGCCGTCAGCAATGGCATCGAAAGTTGCTGTCAATTCCGCTGCCCGGCGCTGCACCTCATCCAGCAGGCGTTTGCGCTCTTCTTCGGCTTGTTTACGCTCGGTAATGTCAACGATGGCGCCGATCATCTGGACGGGGCGGCATTCCTTATCCCAAATAACTTCCCCCCTGGAGTGGACCCATCGTATTGAGGAATCACGCCTGACAATCCGGAACTCCAAGTTGAAGGGCCGTATATTAGACAGGGCGTTATCGATCGCTTGTTGTGCGAGCTGCCGATCATCGGGGTAAAGATGAGCGAAAAACGAAGGGTAGTCAGGTATAAACTGTCCGGGGTCCTCCCCGAACATGCGATATATCTGCTCAGACCAGATCAGCTTGTCGGACGCAATGTTCCATTCCCAGCTTCCAGTCTCTGCGATCTGTTCCGCCCGCACAAGCATAGCCTGGAACTTGCGGAGTGCCTCTTCGGCCTGCTTTAATGACGTAATGTCCAATCCCGCCACTACCGCGCCACGCACGTGGCCTTCGCCATCGAACAGAGGCACAGCGCCCGCGAACAAGGAGAGGACGCGCCCGTTGGGGAAGACTAATTCCATCTCGAAAGGCTCGACCGGTTTGCCGGTGGCGATAGCGAGCTGGGCGGGCAGCTCATCGGGGGGAGACTCTACGCCGTTGCGGAATGTCCGGTAGGTCACCGCTGCTTCGCCGGGCAGGGCGCTGCGCGAGATATTCCCACCACGCGCGGTCTGCATAATGATCTGGTCGGCGTAGGCATTGCCGGTGATCTCCCGGCTTTCCGGATCGTGTGCGATCCAGATGGCCACCGGGGCGACGTCCAGGATGGCCTGCAGCTCGGTGACACGGCTGGCAAGCTCATCGGCAAGGCGCTCGCGCTCCTCTTCAACTTGTTTTCGGTCGGTGATGTCTAACCAGGTGGAGAGAATCACTTCTTCACCGGCAATATTCAAAATATCTGCTGACGCCAGCGCGATAAACGGATCGCCTGACTTGCGTAACAGCGTCAGTTCCCAATTGCGGTAATATCCTTTCGCCTGTAATTCCGCAACGCCGCGCATCCTGTTAGCTAACGACGCCCAGAGATGCAGGTTCGTTGACTTGCTCCCAATAACCTCCTCGCGGTGATATCCGAACATCGTCTGCCAGGTATCATTTACCTCCAGGATCTCTCCGTCATCAAAACGCGTCAGCGCAACGGCAGCAGGATTAGCGGCGAACGCTTTGGCATATTTCTCCTCGGAGACGCGCAGCGCTTCCTGCATCCTGGTCTGTGCTGACACATCTTTATAAAAGACCGATACGCCATCCGGCGTCGGAAACACCCGCACTTCTATCCACCGATCAAAACCGGCATGATACGAAACGAAGGTGATGGATTCGTGCTCAACCAGTACCCGCTCATACTGGCTGATGGATTTATAGGACTCGGAATCCGGATAAACCGTACGGACATCTCTTCCGAGGAGATCCTCTCGAACGGCCGACTGAAGGCGCTCCGCATTTTTATTGACATAAGTGTAGCGCAGGTTGCGATCGAAGCTGATAAAGGCATCAGGCATATTTTCAAGTATCGCAATGAGACGTCTCTCGCTCTCGCGCAACGCTTCCTGTGCGCGCCGGCGATCAGTGACATCGTGAAACACCAGCACCACGCCGATGATGTTGCCACCGATATCTTTGATCGGCGCCGCACTGTCCTCAATAGCGATTTCCCGCCCGTCCCGACGTATCAAGGCTGAGTGGTTCGCCAATTCAATGATGTGGCCTTCGCGCAGCACGCGCCCGACGATATCCTCCGCGGCTTGCCGCGTCTGGTCGTTGATGATCCGGAAGACCTGTGATATCGGCTGGCCGGCGGCTTCCGCATTGCTCCACCCGGTAAGCGTGTCCGCTGCCAGATTGAGGAAGGTGATTGCTCCATGGGTGTCGGTGCTGATTACCGCATCGCCGATGCTGGTGAGCGTCACGCGCAGCCGCTCTTCACTCTCCTGCAGCGCCTCCTCGGCCCGTTTGCGGTCGGTGATATCCAGCACAAAAGCTACGCCATGGATCCGCTCCTCATCCAGCATGGCGCCCGCGATGAGAATAGGCAAGCGCGTGCCATCTTTGCGGAGATATTCCTTTTCAAACGGTTGCGCGTTCACACCGGTGGCTTTCAGTTCAGTCATGGAACGCTCATCCAGATATTGATACTCGGGTGGCGTCATATGCACCCAATCGATATGACCGGCTGTCAGGTCATCCCGCGTGTAGCCGATCATGTCGAGGAACTGCTCGTTAGCCTCTTCGATCACGCCATCCATATTCCAATAGATCACCCCGAGCAAACCCGATTCGTAAAGACGGCGCAGGCGTGCTTCGTTCTCCTCCAGGCGGCGGCTTTTCAGTTGTTCCAATTCCCGGGCTTTCTCGTATAGTTGGGACATCTCCTCATTGGCCTGCTTGAGCTGCCGGTTCGCGTCTGCCACTTCACGCGACCGGGCATACAGATCGGCCTCTATTTGCGCCGTTCGCTCGCGCAGTGAATCCGCCAGCCTGTTCTGTTCGGCGTCCTGCTGCTGCCGCAACATATAGTCGGTCACATTTTCCACCCGATGAAAGATATAGGCGACGGAACCGTCCGGGTTGAAAATCGGGGAGTTGACCGGACTCCAATACCGTGTATCGAACCCGCCGCCTTCCGCTTCCGGCCTGCGCACATCGTGCCGCTGCACGACCATGGCATCCGTCTCGCCCGTCCGCAGCACATGCATGAAGGAAGCCAGCGAGTTGCGCTGCGCGTCGGCCGCCGGATCATTCGGGTTGTCCGGAAATACCTCGAAGACGTATTTGCCGATGATCTCCTCGCGGCGCGTCAGGGTGGCCCGCAGGTAGGCATCGGTCGCGGCTACGATGCGCAGCTTGGGATCGAGCACCATGAACAGGCCCGGCGCTTGCTCGAACAGCATTTGAAAATCCGGTTCAACAACGGCCTTGTTGCTCATAATTGGCTCCTGGCGCCGGAAGCCCGCGGGATATCCCGGGGTTCTCTCGATAATCAAGCTGTGTGTTGCCCGACACCCTCTTTGCGGGCGGTGGATATGGTAAAGTATAATGGCTTACGCTGAAAACGGCAATGAAATGGAGCAAAGTCGCTATGGCAGCAAAGATACTGCTGGTCGAAGACGATTGGGATCAGGCCGTCCTTTTTGCCCGTGTGCTGGAAACCTCCGGGCATACGGTGGTCGCTGCCGCGACCGCTGAAGAGGCACAGGCGCGACTGGCGGCGGAATCCTTCGATCTACTGCTGGCCGATTGGGATCTCGGAGGCGGGATGAACGGTGATGCGTTGATCTGCTGGGCGAAAACGCGGTATCCCGGCATGAAGACCATCCTGTTCAGCAATCATCTGGAAGTGAATGAGATTGCGGCCGCCTGCGGCGCCGATGCCGCGCTCCGCAAGGTAGACGGCATCGGCCCCCTGCGCCGGCTGGTGTCGTGTCTGACTTCCTCAGATACAGGTAATGAATGATGATTACATTATTTGTACCATTTTTAAAGCTATAAAAATAAAGCACCAAATAAGATAGTCTAGCAGGCTCCACCCGAACCTAATTCTTAATCAGCTAGATTCACCTCATAATTATTTATCATGCTACATATAAAGATATTTCTTTCAGATTATTTTTCAGTAGGGATAATATTAGAAATATGCTGCTTCAATCGAGTTAGAGTGTTTTTCCTTTCTTGTATATATATTTGTAAACCTGGAAAATCGTTAATGAATTTCTTTCGATCTTCTTCTGTATGATTTGAACCTAATATTAAATCAGGATTAATTGCATCAATAAATAGAATGAGTAATGAACCAATTGCAAAAGCAAAGAAGAATGCTTCGGTGGTTTCAGAAGATGTGATTCCAATGCCTGGTTTTTCATGTAATAATTCATTTCGTTTATTATTTAACTTATTTACGAAATATATCCCGGGTTCACCAAATAAATCTATACCAAAGGTTGAATTCATGAAATTCAACCTTTCACCAATATTTTTTCTATCTAAGATAGCTATTTGACGTTCTATCTCATCCGAAACAACCTTTTCATAACCTTCCATAAGAAGCTTACCAAGAGGAACAGTTCTTTGACTATCAAGAATTGTGGGATTATCCCATAATAAAACTCTAATAGCCATTTTTAATTGGTCTTCTAAAACAGCAAAAAACGTAATATAGAAAGAAGAATTTATGTGTTCAATTATTTCTTCTATTTGATCTTTTCTATACGGTGCTCGGGATACTTTGAAGTCATCGTATAATTGATAAGAAGGGAAATCTGTTATATTTTTTCCATTAAGCTCAGCAGTTTCAGTCAGAATTTTAATAAAATCATTATAATCTTCAAAGAGGTAACTATCAAAGGCTGTATCATTCTCAATAAAACCTTTGATTGCTCGAATTGCGAGTCTCCAAGACTCGTGTAACTGACCTATTTTCTCAGCATATCCATCCCATGATAATTTCATTTTCCAACTTCCAACAATAAATAAGAAACGGACGGATCTATTGATTCGCCCGTTCCTATACTTACTGTCCGAGTTGATAGCGCACGAAGCGCTTTACCGTCAGCTCGGCGCCGGCGGCTTTCGCGGTTTCGACGACAAGGGCTTTTACGGTTTTATCCGGGTCCTTGATGAAGGGCTGCTCGACCAGCACGTTGTCTTTGTAGAACTTCTCCAGGCGTCCCTCGGCGATGCGATCGAGGAACTCCTCCTTTTTGCCTTCATTGCGGCCCTGGGTGCGATAAATTTCCATTTCGCGCTCGATCACCGCTGCCGGCACGTCCTCGCGGGTCAGGTATTCCGGCGAGGCGGCGGCAACCTACATGGCCAGGTCTTTGGCCAGCGCGCGCACCGCGTCGGTATTGGCGCCGTCCACCTGCACCAGGGTGCCGATCTTGCCGCCGAGGTGGATGTAGAACTCCACCACGCCGGCGCCGGCGAACCGGATGCCGCGGCGGAACTGGATATTCTCGCCAGTCTTCGACACGGCCTGCTGGATCTCCGCGTTCTTATCGGCAGGCAGATCGTCCGCATCGGCCGTTTCCGCCGTGCCGGCCAGCACCCAGCGCGCCATGTCGGCGGCGAGAGCCTGGAATTGATCGGTTTTCGCCACGAAATCGGTCTCGCAGTTCAGCTCGACCAGCGTGGCGGCGATGTGATCGTCGGCCTGCGCGGCGGCAATGGCGCCTTCCGCGGTGGCGCGGTGGGCGCGCTTGCCGGCGTCGGCCAGCCCACGTTCGCGCAGCAGGTCGACTGCCTTCTCCTCGTCGCCGTTCGCGTCCACCAGGGCGCGCTTGGCATCCATCATCTTCGCGCCGGTCTTCTGGCGCAGCGCCATCACCATACTGGCGGTTACTTCAGCCACGGTAGCCTCCTCATATCTCGAATATTGGATTTTCAATCTGTAACTACCCTTGATAGACGAGTAATCCCCAAGAAAATCCGCTATCCAGCAAAGCAATCAACACTCAAAGGGTGGGCCGTTGCCCGGTGGGGCAACGGCCTGCATAGCCTTCCGGATTTCAGATCGGTAATTATAGATTGGCAAGCTTTTCGGTTCACCGGCAATCTAAAATCCAAAATCCAAAATCAAAAATACGCTAGTCTTCTTCCCCAATGACGCCGTAGTCCTTCGCCACTTCGTAGTATTTCTCTTTCTCGGTGACGAAAGGCTCTTCTTCCTCTTCGACAAACTCGACGGCGTCGGCGTATTTCACGGTGGCGTCCTCGGTGGCCTCCTCCTGCATCTCCGCTTCCGCGGTGCCGATCGGCTCGGTGGCCTCCTCTTCTTCCTCCAGCACCTGTTCAGGCAGTGGGCGGAAGGGCGACAGGTCGGGCGTGTAGCCCCCGACGCCATATTGCTCGATCATCTTCGCGTCATACTCGTGGCGGCCTTCGATGATCGCTTCGGAGAGCTTATGCGAGATGAGGCGGATCGCGCGAATGGCGTCATCGTTAGCGGGGATGACGTAATCCACCATGTCCGGATCGCAGTTAGTATCCACCACGGCCACCACCGGGATATCCAGCCGGCGCGCTTCGAGGATGGCGATATTTTCCTTTTTCACGTCCACCACGAAGATGGCGTCGGGCGCGGTGCGCAGGTGCTCGATGCCCCCCAGCGTGCGCTCCAGCTTCTCCATCTCTTCGCGCAGCTTGATGACTTCCTTCTTCGGCAGGCGCTCGAAGGTGCCGTTCGCTTCCAACTCGCGCAGCTCGCGCATGCGGCGGATGCGCTGCTGAATGGTGGGGAAGTTGGTCATCATCCCGCCCAGCCAGCGATGGGTGACGAAATGCATGCCGCAGCGCTGCGCGGATTCATACACCGCGTCCTGCGCCTGCTTTTTCGTGCCCACGAACAGCACCTGGCCGCCGTTGGCCGCGATCTCGCGGATGAAGGCGTAGGCGTCTTCCATGCGGCGCAACGTCTCGTGGAGGTCGATGATGTAAATGCCGTTGCGTGCACCGTAGATGAAACGCTTCATCTTCGGGTTCCAGCGGTGAGTCTGGTGGCCGAAATGCACGCCGGCCTCCAGCAGCTCTTTCATAGAGACTAATGCCATGGATACTCCCTTGACTCCCACAGTGTGGGAAGATTTTTTGTGTTCGCAACATCAGATTGCCATGATCGGCTACCGCGACAGGGAGTGCATCACGCCGCGGCTATCGGTCGCAAACCGGTCAATTATAGGGAGATCGGGGGTGAACGTCAAGAACGAAACTGACGGTCAGAGAACGAATGCTATCGGACTGCTACGTATATCAGTTCCGTCGCCTTCTCCCTTCCCTCATATTCACCCTCCCACGCAAACTCATTCCCCTCCAATCTTCCACCCCTCCAATCTTCCACCCCTCCAATCTTCCATCCCTCCAATCTTCCATCCCTCCAATCTTCCATCCATCCAATCTTCCACCCCTCCAATCTTCCATCCTTCCATTCTCCCATCGCCCAAACCGGGGATCTGCCTGAATCTGTGCCCAGGTAAAACAGGAACTTCTCGATAGAGGGTGAATTAGCAACGCAAAGGGAGCAATATGCATTTTTCCGGACCATTTTCTCTGGAGGACGCGAGCGAGCGGGAGTGGGTGCTTGCCAACGGTTTGGGGGGGTATGCCTCGTCCACGCTGTGCGGGATGTCCACGCGGCGATATCACGGACTGCTGGTGGCCGCGCTGCAGCCGCCGGGCGGGCGTACACTGCTGGTGGCGAAGCTGGATGAAGTGGTCACCATTGACGAGAAGCCCTTTCCGCTGGCGACGAACCGCTATCCCGGCCTCTACCACCCCGAAGGCTACCACTGGCTGCGTTCCTTCGACCTGGAGGCGGACGCCGTCCGCATGATCTTCGCCGCGAGCGGGGCGGAGTTGGAGAAGCGCGTCACGGTGGGGCAGGGGGAGAACGCCACC
>Ga0172369_10006379_pt1 | contig 14078 bp, 16 predicted proteins | sample LakKiv25m_FD_114539 | JGI IMG/M metagenome (GOLD analysis project Ga0172369, IMG submission 114539) | Freshwater microbial communities from Kabuno Bay, South-Kivu, Congo - kab_022012_11.25m | ecosystem: Environmental > Aquatic > Freshwater > Lake | place: Democratic Republic of the Congo...
GACGAGGCGCTACGCACCAACCTGATCCTCAAAGGGCTTGCCCGGGCGCGGCAGTTCACCTGGGCGCGCACGGCGGAGTTGACCTGGGAAATTTACAGGGAACTGGTCTAATCAGCCCTGATCGTCATCGACGGCGATTTTGAGCGCCCGGAGAAACTTTTCGTCCTGGGAACTCCAGCGGATGCGGGCGGTCGCCTCATCGTCCCTGGTCGAGATCTCCAATGACGCGTGGGTTGGCATCTCGTCATCGCCGTCCGCGCCGTCTTCTTCCCTGCGGTTGAAGCCGATTGTGGCTTCGAGGACAAGAAAGACGTCATAGCCGGCCCGCTTGATCTCGCTGATGGCTTCGGAGATGCGATCCGAGTCCGACAGCGATTCATTGATCGCATTGCCGAGTTCGTGCATCAGTTCTTTGAGTCGATCGTCCAAATTATGCCTCGCGGTATGGCTACCTTCAGGATACCATCCGGGCAGACTCGCATCGCCTTTCCGGCGGCGCCCGTCACTCCACTTATCGGCAAGCCGGCGGGATACCATAAGCGGTTCCTGACAGTCTCTCTGTTTGCCTGCGGCCGCCGTGCTGGGATAATGAAATGTCGCCGGACCGCAAAACATGAGACTCGTCAGAAAATTCCTTGAGATCGTCATGCCTGGGGTGATCAAGCCGCTTCATGCCCTTTGGAATGAGATCATCGGTTTTCTGTTTCTTGCGATTGCCGTGTTCATGATCCGGCCGACGTGGAAGGCGTACCAGAAGTTGCAGACAGACATCGATCCGGGCGAAGCGATCGTCGGGCTCATCGGCGGCGCCGCCCTCCTCATCGTGGGCTTGGTCTTTGGCCTGCACGGTTTCTGGAAAGCGCGGCGTATCTCAAAGTCATGAGAAACGCCGCCTTCCGGCGCTTTCGTTATTCTTGCTTGGCTCGCTGCTCGAAGTCCTGCAACTGCTTCTTCACGAATTCGCTATCGCGGCCGTTGGGAGCCAGGTCGAGGTACGCCTTGAGAGACCCCGCCGCGCCCTTAAAATCGTTCTTGTTGGCTAGAGCCACGCCGAGAATGTGGTGGACTTTCGGGAACCGCCGGTCGCGGTCCAATTTGATCGTTTCCCGCGCGCTCTTCACCGCATCGTCGTAGTGGTGGAGCTGCAGGTGAGCGAGACTGCTGAAGTACCACGCCTGGGGATAGGAATACGGATCGAGCTTGAGGACGCTGCCGCTGGTGGCCAGGATCTGGTCCCAGTTGTTTGACGTCAAGGACAGCTCGAGCAGCCCGAGATGCGGCTTTACATACTTGGCGTCGGATTCCACGGCCTTCCTGAAAGCGCTGGATGCGTCCTCGTTGCGTTTCTGCGCCACATACGCCACGCCCAGTTCAAACCACGCCTCGGCGTATTGCGGATGAAGTTCAACAGCCTTCAGAAGGCTGGTCTGGGCTTCTCCAAACTTCTTTTTCTTATTCTGGCCCTGGCCCTTTTCGAAAGCCTTCCGGGCGTCCTTTGGAGCGCTCAGAGACGTGAACGACGTAGTCTGGGCGTCAATTTTTCCAAGACGCCGCATCAAGATGGTTCCGACGTCGGGGTTGTCAAGCAGACGCCGTCCGGCCAGGTTGATCGACTCAGAAAGGTACCCAGGCAGATTCGCCCGAAGCTCGCATCCCTGCAACTCCCGCTCTGTGACGCCTCCGGCCGGCCCTGCCGAGTCCATACCGCCAAACGGGGAATTCCGGCCTCCGAAAGCGTCGTTGAGGCTGCCCATGCTGGCGTCGGCCCCAATCATGGCAGGCTGTTGGCCCAGGGTGATGTGGAAGCGGCCCTTGCTATCCGAATAGCCGTACGGCCGGTGTTGTCCGTTGCAGTAAAGCTCGATGACCGCCGACTCCGGGGGAGGAGATCCTTCTTCGGTGATGAGCCGGCCAGACAGAAACATCGGCCGGCGGAACTCCTGCTGCTGTGGCCCCTGGGTAGGAGTCCGCTGCTGGGGGCCCTGCGGCGTGGTCGCGCCTGCACCCGTTCCGGCGCCGGGCGTTCCGGTTCCGCCGCCTCCAGGGGTCCCGGTTCCGCCGCCCGTTCCGCCACCTGTACCACCGCCGGGAGGCGCGGTTCCGCCGCCGGTCTGGAACGCAAGAACAAGCGGCGCTAGCAGCATCAGGCCAGCGAACGCCAAAAACGAGTGACGAGAAAGTCGAATAGCCACCGCGGCACCCCTCTCCGGAAGATCTGATACGGCAGAAGTTAGCCGTATTATGCCACAAGCCGTGTAGAAGTCCAGCTTTCCGTATAAGATGGTGTGGACTGGAGACAACCCATGAAAAGAACCCTTTACTCTGCAATCGCGGTTCTCGCGCTGATGCTGGGCGGCTGCTCCGAGATGAGTACTGCGCCCGCCGCCAAGAAGGAAGTGAAGCCAGCCGTGCCGATTGGAGGGCAATCAGGCATCTTCTACATGTATCAGGCGGCGCGCCAGTGGAACAAAGACGCCCAGATACTTACGGTGGAGAACGTCAATTTGGATTCGGTGAAGCCGGATGCCGGCAAGTATGGCGCGTGGCGGGCAACGTTCGTTTCCCTGACCGCGAAGACGCAGAAAATCTTCACCTACAGCGTCGTTGAGGAGGGCGCCATCCGCAAGGGGACTTACATGGGCAGCGAATCCGTCTACGCGCCAAAGGCGGCAACGCGCGTCATCCCTATTCAGAAGGTCAAGGTGGACACGCCCGCCGCCCTGGAGGTTGCCAAGAAGGAACTGAAAGCGGTGGTGGAAAAGAATCCGGATGCCCCAATCCAATTCCTGATGGAGTGGACCTACCAGACTCCGAATCCGGCGTGGAGAGTGATCGTCGGGCCCAGCATCGGCCAGAGCCTGGGATCGGTATACGTGGACGCGGACACCGGCAAGTTTTTGAAGAAGGTCCGGTAAATCCCTTGCAGCACCGGCGACGGGCCTGCCCCAGGGCGGCCCGGTCCGTAGCTTCACCTGAGATGCGGCGCCGGGTGAGCGGGAGAACGCACTGGGACCAGCCAGCGCGGTGGCTGGCTCATGCGGCGGCGCGCGTTGCTTCAGGAAGATTCCGCAAGCCCTCTCGCCGACGTTAACTGTGCCTCTACAATAAAACTGTGTTCAGACGACAGTTCGCAGGCATGGGCCTGGCCAGCCCTTTGCTCGCAGTCCATCAGAGCGAGGATAGACAAAACGAACGCGGCACGGCCGTTGAGCGGGTCGCCAGCGGCTTCAAGTTCACCGAGGGACCGGCGTGGCTGGACGACGGAGCGTTGATTTTCAGCGACATTCCGCCGTCCCGAATCCTCAAGTGGAGTGCCCGGGACGGCGTGCAAGTCATCCGGGAGAACAGCGGCGGGGCCAATGGAAACGCGGTTGACGGGCGGGGCAGAATCTACAGTTGTGAAGGCACTGCCAGACGCGTCACCCGGACCGGGGAACGCGGCAAGGTGGAAGTGCTGGCCGAGAGCTTTGAAGGGAAGCGATTGAACTCGCCCAACGACGTTGCGTTGCGCAAGGACGGTCACGCCTGGTTTACCGACCCAGCCTTCGGAAACCGTGAAGACGCGCGCGAGCTTCCGTTTAACGGCGTATTCCACTTGAAGCCGAACAGGGAACTCGAGGTGGTCGCCCGCATGGACCGGCGGCCCAACGGTGTGGCGATATCGCCCGATGGGCGGGTGCTCTATGTCGCTGTATCGGACGAACGGACGGTTCGCGCCTGGGACATCGGAGGAAACGGGGAGGCTTCAAACCAAAGGCTTGCCATCGCCGGAATCGAGGGGCCGCCCGACGGCTTGAAGGTGGACGAGCAGGGCAACGTCTATGTCGCCGCGAACAAGTTGGCGATTTACGACTCACGGGGCAGCTTGCTGAAGTCGATTCCTCTGTCCGAGAAGCCGTCGAACCTATGCTTCTCAGCCAACGCGCGCACGCTCTTCGTGACGGCGCGGTCATCCGTCTTCCGGGTCTTTCTGGATGGCAGACCGCCTCAGGCGCAGCCGTGAGCGGGAAGCGCCAATACCCGGACCGGCCCTTGCTTGGAGTGGGGGCGGTCGTTTTTAACGGTGACGACGTCCTCCTCATTGAGAGAGGCAGACCGCCGCTGGTGGGGTGGTGGACCGTTCCCGGCGGGATGGTGGAGGTGGGAGAACGTCTCGATGCGGCGGTGGCGCGTGAAGTGCTTGAGGAGACGGGCTTGCGGGTGAAACCAGCAAAGGTGGCGGCGCTATTTGAACGGATCATGCCCGACGCGGCCGGCCGGACCGAGTATCACTATGTCATCGTCGACTTTCTCTGCGAACTGGTGGGCGGCGATCTAAAGGCGGCCAGTGACGTGGCCAGCGCGGCCTGGGTGCCGGTGAGGGATCTGCCCAACTGGAAAGTCGCTCCAGGGACGCCGCCTGTGATCGCGCGGGCGCGGGAGATGCTTGGATGAACCGCGAGAGCCTGGAATTGCTCGAGTACGCGTCGTTGAAGACGTTGATCGCCCGTTGGGTGGCAAGCGAAGGGGGCCGCCAGTTGCTGGATGGAATCGAGCCTTCAGCCGACAGGTCCGCCGTCGAGAGCCAACTGGCCGAAACCGCCGAAGCGATGGTCTGGAACGAAGAAGCCGGCGGGCCAAAGACCCGTGGCGGCGAGATGCCAGCTCAGTTGTCCTTCTCCGGCATCCCTGAGACCGCGGCCGTGGTGGCCAAGTTACGGATCGAGGGGTCCGTGCTTGAGCCGTTGGAGTTGCTGGCCGTCATTGTCCTGCTGGAGAAGGCGGAACAGGTCAGGCAGGCCTTGGCGGCGTATGCCGCCGCCTTTCCGTTGCTGGCCCGGCGAGCCGCGGAGATCGCCGATTTCCGGGAAACCGTGAAGGCAGTTTCCGGCAAGATCCTGCCCGATGGAACGATCGCCGATCACGCCAGCCCAATGTTGGCGCGTGTGCGGCGCGACATGGAGCGCCAGCGCCGCCAGATCCACGAATCGCTCGAACGTTTTCTCAAGCAGCACCGCGACGACGGAATGCTGCAGGAGGAATTTGTCACCATCCGCAACGACCGTTTTGTCGTACCGGTGGTTCCGGGCGCGAAAAGACGCGCCGCGGGGGTGATTCATGCAGCCAGCGGCAGCGGACACACGCTGTTTCTCGAACCGCTGGAAACGATTGATCTGAATAACGATCTGGTCAGGCTGACCGACGACGAGATGCGGGAGATCCACCGCATTTTGGCGGACCTGACCGGGCGTTTGCGACAGCAGGCGCGGGACGTACAGCGGGCTGGAGCCGCCTTGGCGGCACTCGACTTCGCCTTTGCCAAGGCGCGTTTCGCCGAATCGTTCGATTGTGTGATTCCCCGGTTCGCGGGCGGCGAATCGCCGCGCTTTGTGCTCAGACGGGCCCGCCATCCCCTGCTTGAAGATGTGCTTCGCCGCAAACAGGCAAAAGTGGTCCCGGTTTCCATCGACCTCGATTCGCGGCAGCGCACCTTGCTCATCTCCGGACCCAACACCGGTGGGAAAACGGTGTCAATGAAGACTGCCGGGTTGCTCGCGCTGATGGCTCAGTCGGGGTTTCCGGTACCGGCTGACGAAGCCATCCTCCCGGTGTTTAACGACGTGCTGGCCGACATCGGCGACAACCAGTCGATCGAACAGAGCCTGTCGAGTTTCAGCGCGCACGTGGCGCGGGTGAAGGAGATTGTCGAGGCGGGAGCGCCTGGCGTACTGGTGCTGCTCGACGAACTGGGACGAGCCACCGATCCGGAGGAGGGCGGAGCGCTTGGCGTGGCTGTGCTTGACGAATTCAACCGTATAGGCGCTTTCACCCTGGCTTCGACCCACCTGCTGGCGCTCAAGGTATACGGGGCGACCACGGAAGGCGTCGTCAACGCCTCGATGGGATTCAATGAGGAGACCCTGGAGCCCACTTACGAACTCCGCACGGGCGCGCCGGGCAAGTCGGCCGGCCTGGATATCGCCTCGCGCCTGGGCCTGCCGCCGCGGTTGATCGAACGTGCGCGCGCGGCCATGTCGGACACCGAGCGCGACATCGCCCATTTCCTGAAAGAGCTCGAGAGCAAGGCCGGCGAGGCGCGCGAGGAGGCCGCGGCGCTGCGCAAGCGGCAACTCGGACTCGAGCAGAGGGAAAAAGATTTGACAGCCGCGCTGGAGAAACGCGAGTCCCGCCGGGTGAAAGAGATCGAGGAGCGCGCCGAAAAGGCAATCAGGGTTTTCGAGCAGGAGGCGCGCGAGGCCATTAGCCGGGCGGCCGCAACGCCAGAGACCCGCAAACAGGCTGAGCGGGCTCAGCGGGACTTGGCCCGCGCACGCCGTGAGATGCGGGAGGAATTTGCGGCGATGGCGGCGGGAACGGCCGCTCCGCCCAAACCGTCCATGGAGACGTTGGCGCCCGGGATGCGCGTGAGATTGAAGGATGTCAGCCAGCCAGCGAAGGTGCTGAAGGTTCTGGGCGGCGGGATGATCGAGGTCGAGGTCGGGTTCCTTAAAATGCAGGCGTCCGCCGACGACGTGAAAGAAGTGCTGCCGGAGGCCGCGGGCGCGGGCAAACGGCTTCCGGCGGGAATTTCCTTCACGGCGGGACCGCGGTTCGAAACGCTGACCAGCGAAGTGAACATCATCGGCAAGACGGCGGACGAAGCCGAAGTCGAGGTCGAACGGTTCATTGATGCGTGCACCCTCGCCGATGTCGCGCGCGTGCGGATCGTCCACGGCCACGGCATGGGTATTTTGCGAAAGATGGTCCAACAGTTACTGGCCAGGCATCCACACGTGGAGAGCTATGGCCCGGCGACCCCGGCCGAAGGCGGTACAGGCGCAACCATCGCGCAGCTGAAGTCGCTCTAAAGCCCGCCGCAACGGCGGCCGGGCGGCGGAGCCGGCGCCGGAAACGGCCAAGGCTACTTCTGCTTGGCGATCACCAGGTCTTTGATCTTGTCGTAAGTGGCTTGGGGAACGATTTGTTTGGACACAAGCTCGTTCTTCCCCTTGTAGGGCCTCGCTTTGACGATCTTTGCGGCGTAAGCGTCACCGATGCCCGGCAGCACCTTCAACTGGTCCACCGTGGCCGAATTCAGATCGACCAGATCAGCGGCCTTGGCGGCGGCCGGCGGGGCATTCTTCGCGATGCCGGCCTTTTTGGGCGGCGCGGCCAAGGCGGTGGACAGCGCCAACGCGAAAACAAACAGGAAAGTTAGGATCTTCATGAGATGGAATCTTAGCACGCAAGTCCAGGAGAGTCAGCGGGTAAGTTGTTCGACAATGAGTTTGGCGAGATCGGCGATCAGAATCTGGCCCTCGTTGTCGGCGCTGTAGTCGATCTTCTTCAGCCCATCGACGGTGATCGCCACGGCGATCCGGGCTTTCGGCGTGGTCACCAGCGCGACGTCGGAGCGCAGGGCGTCGAGGCCGCCGGATTTGCTGGCCACGGGCAAATCTCCGAGCCGCCGCCCGATGGCATCCTTGTAGCGCTGGCGCTCCATCGTGGCCAGAATCTCCTTGCTGGCTGCTGGTGACACAATCTTGCCGCCAGCCAGCATTTCGATGAGTTGAACCATCTCGCGGGACGTGCTCACGCCAAGGCCGAACCGTTCGTTTTCCTTGAGCAATCCCGCCTTGCTCCATCCAGTTGCCTGTTTGAGATCGGTTCCATCCCCGCGCACTTTGCGCAGCGAGCGGGTCTGATTCAACCCGATCGTATCCAGGTAATCGTTCACGGCGTCCGCTGTGATGCGGCCCAGGATCAGGTTGGTGGCCGTGTTGTCGCTCACAACGATCATCAGGTTTGAGACGTCTCGCACGCTGAACCGTGCACCCGGCGTGAACTCCGAAAGCACGCCGGAACCCGAAACCGTGTCAGCCTTGGTCAGCGTGAGGGTCTCGTCCCACCGGACCTTGCCTTTGGCCACCTGGTCATAGAGGGCCGTCAGAATGGGCAACTTGATCGTTGATGCCGTGCGGACCTTTTCGTCCTGCCGCCAGCCGACGGCTCGGCCTGTCTCCAGGTTCTTAGCGTAGAGGAAGACGTCGGCCCGGAGCCAGGTTTGGGCGTCGCGCGCTGCGGCGGCAACAGCGGCTTCCGGCGTTGGAGCCTGGGCGGAACAAAGCGCCGTCAGGAGAAATGCTGCGGGGAGTCTCATCGGGTAATTGCCAAGTGTAGCGCGCCGAACTGCGATCGCGTCAGCTATCCTCACGTGTGAGGGAGGGCCAGTTATGCGCGCCATTTATCTCGAACAGGGCCAACCGGCGAGGGCGGCGAACCTGCCGGGGCCGGCCGGCGGCGACGGCGATGTTCTCGTCAAAGTCGAGTATTCGTCTCTGAACTACAAGGACGCCCTGGCCATCCTGGCCCGGGCGCCCATCGTTCGCAGATGGCCGATGGTGGCGGGTATCGATTTCGCCGGTGTTGTGGAGGAGAGCGGCGATGAGCGATTCAACCCGGGCGACAAGGTGCTGGCCAACGGGCACGGCCTCGGCGAACAACACTGGGGCGGTCTGGCTGAATGGGTGCGTGTCCCGGCGAACTGGCTGCAAAAAGTCCCGGAGCCATTCTCGACGCGTGACGCCATGTGCGCCGGGACAGCGGGCTACGCCGCCGCGCTGGCTGTAGGAGCACTCGTTCAACACGGCTTGAAGCCAGACTCCGGCGCGATCCTGGTGACAGGCGCCTCCGGCGGGCTGGGCGGGTTCGCCGTGATGCTGCTGGCCTCACTGGGTTACACGGTTGAGGCGGCGACAGGACGATTGGAGGAAGAGTCCTACCTCCGCGGGCTTGGCGCCTCAACCCTGGTGCCGCGGCAGGAGTTGCACGCTCCGCACAAGCCGCTTTCAAAGGCCCGTTGGGCGGGCGTGGTGGACAGCGCCGGCGGTATAACGCTCGCCAACGCCTGCTCGGCCGTGAAACACCGCGGAGCCGTGGCGGCTTGCGGCAACGCAGGGGGAATGGACTTGCCTGTGACAGTCGCGCCCTTCATCCTGCGCGGCGTCACCCTCTACGGCATTGACTCAAACCAGGCGCCGATGAGTGAACGCGAGGCGGCGTGGACGATGCTGGCCCGGCACATCGCTCCACTTAAACTGCACGTCATCGCGCGGGCGATCGGCCTGCAGGACTCGCTGAAAGCGGCCCAGGACTTGCTCGAAGGGCGGGTACGGGGGCGGCTTGCCGTGAATGTCAGAGTGTGAACACAACAGGCGGCGATCATGCCTGGGCGCCCGGACACGCACGGCCGGTGCGAGTCCGCTTACGGTGGAAAAGTCCGTCAGGCGTGCGCGTCGACCATCTTGACGAGCTCGTTCTTACCGACGGCCCCTACCCGCTGGTCCACCACCTTGCCGCCCTTGAAAAGCAGCAGCGTGGGAATGCCACGGACGTTGTAACGGGCGGCGATAGAAGAGTGCTCATCCACGTTGACCTTGCCGACCTTCACCTTTCCGGCGTATTCGTCCGCGAACGAGTCAACCGTGGGGGCAATCATCCGGCAGGGGCCGCACCATTCGGCCCAAAAGTCCACAAGAACCGGTACGTCGGATTGCAGGACGTCTTGATCGAAGCTGTCGGTGGTGAATGCCAGTGTGTTGTTGCCAGCCATGTAACTAATGATTCTCCATTCTTGAAGATGTGACGCTCTGGACGAAAGATTCAGGGCCGTGCCTTGACTCGCGCGTACAGATCGCTGTACTGTCGGGCCGAAGCAGCCCATGAAAAGTCTTTCGCCATGCCCCTTTTCATGCGCGCGACCCAACTCCGGCGGTTCCTGTAAGCTGCCTGCGCCTCATCCAGCGCGGCTTCCAGCGCATGAACGCTGTACTCGTTAAACTTGAAGCCTGTATCCTTTTGAATTGTATCCTCCAGGCCGCCGGTGGCGCGCACAATCGGCACGGTGCCATACCGCAGCGAGTAGATCTGATTCAAACCGCAGGGCTCGTACAAAGACGGCATGAGAAACATGTCAGCGCCGGCTTCGATGCGGTGAGCCAGGCCATTGTTGTAACCGATCCAGACGCCCACCTTTGCCGGCATCCACCGCTGCCAGTCGTTGAACAGATTTTCGTACCGCGTCTCGCCAGACCCGAGGACCACCAATTGAACGTCGTGATGAGAGAAGTAGTGGGACAGCCCGGCGATGAGGTCGAAACCTTTTTGTCCGGCGAAACGGGAGACGATCCCGATCAGCGGACGATCCACGTGGTCGCTCGGCAGGTGGAACTCGTCGAGAAGCGCCTTCTTGCACGTTTTCTTGCCGGCCAGATCGTCGGCCGAGTACGGGGCCGGGATCAGTGGATCGGTTTCCGGAGACCATTCCGAGTAGTCCACTCCGTTGAGGATACCCGTGAGTCTGCTGGAGACCGATCGCATGATGCCGTCGAATCCGAACCCCCCCTCCGGAGTTTGGATCTCCCGTGCGTATGTCGGCGAGACTGTTGTCACCCGGTCGGACATGACGATGCCGGCCTTGAGATAGCTGATATCACCGTAGTACTCCAGCTTGTCTGTCGTCATCCAGCCGGAGTTGAGGCCGAGGTCGGGCAACAGGTTGGCGCTAAAGCGCCCGTGGTAACCCAGGTTATGGATCGTGAAGACGGTCCGGATGTCGTGAAAAGCCGTGTTGGACCATTGCTGATCGTGCCGGTAGACCGGGACCAGACCGGTCTGCCAGTCGTGACAGTGAATGATGTCCGGGTTGAAGAGCGTCTGCGCGACGCCGAGCGCCGCCAGCGAGAGAACGGCGAAACGACGGTGGTTATCCCAATAATCATGGGAGTTCTGGGCATAGAGCCCTTCCCGGCCGAACAGCACCGGGTGTTCGACAAAATAGAAGCGGACCCCCTTTTCGACACAGGTCCGGATATCCACGTTCCACGGATGGGGCCCAGCGAATAGCCGCAGATTGTCATAGGCAGATTCAGTCGAGTCCCAAGGGATCTGCGGGTAGCGCGGCATCACCACAGCCACCTCCTCGCCGATCGAAGCCAGAGCGGCCGGCAAGGCGCCAACAACGTCGGCAAGCCCGCCGGTTTTAGCGAACGGGGTGGCCTCTGAACTGACCATCAGGATGCGTGCCATGTCCCCTTCATGGTAGCCCGGGGGGCCGAAGTCCGGGGGCTGCTGTGATACCCTTGAAACGTAGGCAAGGAGCGAGATCATGGGTTCGTTGGGCTGGCAGGAGACGATTGTCATTTTTGTGCTCGCCCTCCTTCTGTTTGGGCCCAAGAAACTCCCCGAGCTCGGCAAGAATCTGGCCAAGGCGATTGGGGAGTTCCGGCGTGCTTCGAATGAACTGAAGGACACGTGGCAGCGCGAGATGACCGCCATCGAGCGCGAGACTGAGGAGATCAAGAAGGAGACCCAGTCCGCCGTCGAATCCACATACGACTACCCGGATTCCAGCTACGACTACAACTACGATTCGTCCTACGACTATGGCGCCTACGGCGAGGCGCAAGCCGCCGATTCCCCGTCCGCCGTTGAAGAAACAACGGCTGGCGCGGACTCCGGGATCGAAAGCTCCGCTGACGGGGAAGCGCCCGCCATCACTGTGGCCGACGGAGCCGTCCCCGCGTCGGTCGAAGCGCCGGTCGACGCAAGCGCCGCCGAACCGGCTCCGCCCGAGTCGGCGAAAGCTGGCTGAACGGCGCCGGATCGTTTGTAGCACAAGGACACATCGGCGAGAGGATTGATGGCAGACGCCAACCAAGAACAGGAACCGCGCTCAGGCGAGCAGCAACAGGCGGCGCCCGATGACGGCGGCCAGTCTGAGCAGAATGGCGGTCTGACGCCGGAGGATGACAGCGGCGAACTGCAGGCGCCGGCCAGCGAGTACGAGGCGGAAGAGGCGCCGGTAGCCGCCGAGGCCTCCGGGCCCGCCGCGCAAATCCAGACTGCAGCCCCGCCCCCGGAGCCGCCCGCCCCGTCATTGCCTGCCACCACACCCGAGGCCGAGGAGGACGACGAAGACGAAGGCATGCTGCGCATGTCTTTCATGGAGCACCTGGAAGAACTTCGGCAGCGCATTATCCGGGCTCTGGGCGGCATCGCCGCAGCGTTTGCCATTTGCATCTTCTACTCGAACGAGATCTGGAACGCCGTTCGCCAGCCGGCCGCCACGGCGCTGAAACAGCTAGGCTTGCCGGGTGAATTGGCCCAGATCACGCCGACTGAGGCTTTCAGCATCATCTGGATCAAGCTCCCCGTGCTGGCGGCTCTTTTCCTCGCCTCGCCGTGGGTGCTGTATCAGGTCTGGGCGTTCATTGCCCCCGGACTTTACAAAAAAGAACGGCGGCTCGCCGCGCCGTTCATCCTGACAACCGCCGGCTTGTTTATTCTCGGCGGGCTCTTCGCTTACTTCGTCGCCTTCCGGTTTGGCCTGCGCTTCCTGTTGGGTATCGGCGTGGACATCGGCGTGCGGCCCATCATTTCGATGACCGAGTATACTGATTTGTTCATCAACGTCATGCTCGGCGTCGGCCTGGTCTTCGAGCTGCCCGTACTCATCTTTTTCCTGACGCTCCTGCGCATCGCCTCGCCGCGCTTCCTGATGCGCCATTCGCGGTATGCCATCCTGCTTATCGTGGTTGGCGCCGCAGTGATCACACCGACGCCGGATGTGTACAACCTGACGATCTTCGCCGTGCCCATGATCGTGTTGTACTTCGCCGGAGTCTTCGCCAGCTACCTGCTGGTCTTGAGCCGTGAGGGAAGGCGGTTCCCCTGGGGCAAAGTGCTCATGTGGACCGCAGTGGCCGCCGTGCTCGTTTCAGCGGCGGTCTATATGGCGATGAGCGTTTACCACTTCAGCTTCGTCCCGGACTGGCCCTTCATCCGGCGATAGCCCGCGGCGCGGCCTCACTTCTTGAAATACCAGAGCCAGAAGTACTGTCCGCCCGCGCCGTGGCTGAAACGCATCTCGAAGCCACACCGTTTGGCCATGTCGTGAGCGTCCGCTTCCGAAAACGGCACGCCGAGCCAGGTGTCGTCCGGATCGGTTTGCATCGTCGCATCGCCCTGAACCTGAAACTTGAACAGCCCGCCCGGCCGCAGCAGCCGGCAAACTTCCCGCACGTAGGTCTCGATCACTTCCCTGCTCGGGATATGCTGGAATACGATCGTCGAAAAAGCAAAATCGAAAGGCTTGTCGGAAGGGATCACCGAGAGATCCATGCCGTTGTTCTGATAGGCGTGGGCGTGGGGTAGCGCTGACAGAGCCTGCCGCGCCAGCGCAACCATCTCCCCGGACACATCGACTGCATGCACTTCACCGAAAAGGCGCGCAAGCGCGCGTGTGATGCGTCCCGCCCCGCACCCGATTTCAAGGATTCGCATCTGAGACGGGTCTTTCCCCTGGCAGATGTTGATCATGTCGGTGAGGATCTCTTCGCGGACAGTCTGCTCACCCGAAGCGAAGAACTGTTCGTCGCTCCAGTCCGTACGTTCGGTGTTGACATAGAAGCGGGCGTTCTCACGGGCGCGCTCATCCCAGTCGCGGCGCATCTTGTCGAGGGTGACTTCCAGGTTTCGCTTCTCGTCCATCATCAACAATTGTAGCGATGAAGTGGTTCGGCGAGTGTTGTCCCATGCGAAACGACGTGAAGGGGGTGGGAGTCGAGTTGCTGGGGATGGATGATGAGCATCGGCACTTCGCGTGGTTGGGCCTGGTGCATGAGGAGTAGCCCGGCCACCCTCGGAAATCGCTCCGCGATGCCCACACTCCCACAGCGTCAAACCGCGCGCCTCTCGACAAACCTGGCCGCAAGGAGCCCAACCTCGGCTCACCTTTCATCCTCCCGCTTATCCGTCGACGAGAAAATGCTGGCGGCCCATGCTATATTGAGGATGGTCCGAGTGTGGGCGGCTAGCTCAGCTGGGAGAGCACCGCGTTCGCAACGCGGGGGTCGTGGGTTCGAATCCCATGCCGTCCACCAGGCTCTCCTTCATCAAGGCTCTACGGCTCGGCTCGGCTCTCCGCCAATTCCGGGGGCAACGCCAATCCCAGACCTTTCTAAGAACATAGCACCTGCACGCGCTGACGGTAGTTTTCGAAGTTGCGGAATCCATAGGCCTGCCTGGTGATGGTCTCC
>Ga0172369_10006381_pt1 | contig 14073 bp, 14 predicted proteins | sample LakKiv25m_FD_114539 | JGI IMG/M metagenome (GOLD analysis project Ga0172369, IMG submission 114539) | Freshwater microbial communities from Kabuno Bay, South-Kivu, Congo - kab_022012_11.25m | ecosystem: Environmental > Aquatic > Freshwater > Lake | place: Democratic Republic of the Congo...
AAGTAGAAATAGCGGGAATCGATTTGGTTAGGGATAGTGAAGATGGAAAAATTTATGTAATTGAAGTGAATGAGGCGCCCCAGTTTAAGGTTTTTGAAAAGAGGACAAAGGTGAATGCGGCGAGGGAGATTATGAGTTACTTGAAAACAAAATTCGAAACGGAAAATAACGCCCCCCTACCCCCTCTTAATTTAAGAGGGGGCGAACGGAGTTCGGGGGAGTTACTCCGTGTGTTGGTGTTGGGGAGGTTTTCGAAAGAATATGAGCCGAAGAGGATTTTGGAGGAAGCGAGAAAATTGGGTAAGGCGGATGTTATTAAATATGGAGCGGTAAAAATTACAGAGAATGGGGTTGAACTTCCAAAAGGTAAGAAGTTATCTGATTATGGATTGATTGTGGCAAGGTCAGCTTCGAAAAAAGGGAGCAGTATGGTGACTGTTAAAACAATGGTTTTGTTAGAAGCAAGGAGATTAAAAATTCCAGTAGTTAATGGAGAAAGTTTTTTGAAATATCCACTTCTTGGAAAGACAGAGCAGGGAATGTTGTTAAATAAAGCCGGATTACCGGCCGTAGAATTTATAACTTTTGGCTCAAGAAAAGGATGGGAAGAAATAATTGACAAGGGACAAGGGACAAGGGACAAATTGAGGTTGCCAGTGATGGTTAAGGGGAGATTTGGGAGCCATGGGAGAACAGTTAAATTAGTTAAAGATAATGAGGAATTTAAAAAATTAATAGAGAACTACAAGGGGGAAAATGTTTTGATCCAGCCAGTGTTGCCTGTAAGAACTTGGTTTAGGGCGATTGTTTGTAGGGGGGAGTATTTGGGGGAAATGAAACACACTCAGCGCGCGAAGTATCGCGAGTCGGCGGAGTCGGCGGATCAGCAAAGTCAGATGATCAGCGGAGATGATATGGCGAGGTTGAAAGAGATTTGTTTGGCGGCGGCAAAATTATTTGAATGTGATTACTGCGGGATTGATGTGGGTTGGAGAGAGGATAAAAAAGACTGGGTGATTTTTGAGGTAAATCGGACGGCCCAGTTTCAGTTCTTTGAGAAGCGGACTGGTGTCAACGTTGCTGCGAAGATGTTGGAACTTTGTAATCTTCGATAAGTTTTGTAGATAATGATTTTATCTCTTGACTTGTGAAGGTAGTGCTTTGGACTTTAATCTTGCCGGTTCTTAACTTTTCTTGAAACTCGTGGACCAATTTTTTGGGCTTAGATACAGTCTTGAAATTTTGTGGAACGTCTTTGGGAATGACGATTGTAATTGTAAAATCTTTGTCGAGTTTGGCAATCGGTTCGCCTTTGCTTTGGGCTCTCATTTTGGCAGCATGGCCGAGTCCTCTTTTGGTCAAGTTGTCCACACTTGCCATATTTAAGATATCAATCACACGTCTAATTGCTTTTTCTATACCTGCTGAAGAGAGCTGTTTTAAGCATCGATAGTCCAGGTAGTTGGACTTCTTGGCATCATAGGCACCAGTTATGGTCCAGACCCCGGACTCATCATCATAGGTTAGTTTAATGAGATCTGGGTTACGTGGAATTAGTTCCTTTCTAAATCCGAATTGACTTGGATTTTGAAGTATCTTAAGAATTTCAGTTTCAAACGGATGTATTTCTCGACCCTCTCTTAGTTCTATTTCAGCTAGAATTTCATGAAGTAAACCTCCTGCAAGCTTTTGGAGATCGTTTTTATATTGAGGTTGAGGGGGACCAAATATGGAGATGTTATTATCGAGTCTTATATAAAGTTCCTGACGTAAATGTAAGGGGTGGAGTTCGAGTTCTTTGAGGCGAGGGTCGTCGTCTTTGTAAATTAAATATTTGGGGATATTTGTTCCATCAGTGAAAATCTTTAATATATCTTGTTGTACCTTGATATCATTTTCAGTGAGGACTGCTAACTGATTTTCGATAAAGTTGCCAAATTTTTTGGCCTCGATTCCCTTAATACCTTTTGGATCATTTGATTCTTCGTCTAGTAGCCTTATTTGGGTTGTGGTGTATTGTTCCGGATTTTCATCAACTAATGCCTGACCAATTTGATCGGCAATGCGAGAAAAAACAGCGAATGGTTTGTTGCTGTCAGAGATATTGAAAGTAGTTTCTGAGGTCAGTACTTGAACTAGTTTTACAATTGCATTTAGTTTTTCTTCAGATATATCTTTACCTTTGAGATAATGTTTGGCTACGGTCTCGGTCATTTCAATGGACCTGTTTTCTGCATCTGTCTTTTGAAATTGAGTTTTTCCGTCTTTTCCTCTGAGACTGATAAACTCGAGTTTGTTTTCAGTTTCTTTTACTTCGGCATATGCATTGCCCAAGTCATGAGTCATCCCAAAAAGTTCCATTACTGTTTCTAAAAAACTTTGTAGGATCATTACCTTTTTGAGCGGCATTAAGCAATTGTTTGGCCGCTTCGACGGCGTTTAAAAAATGACGGAAGTCATGAAATGCTCCATCGGGATGGTTGGTACCTTTAATAAATTCATCGCTTGCAATCTTAATTTCGGAATACTTTTTTGTAAGTTTTTCTCTTCTTTCATTTATCTGGTTAACCATGTCGTGGTTTACGGACACTTCCATAGGTTCTAGTATAGATGCTATATTTATATTATGAATAAAATGACTAAGAGGGCTTTGGTGGGTGCAATGAGTATTAGTATGACTTTGGCGACGGCGATGCCTGCCATGGCGGAGTCTGGGGGATTGCGAGATAAAGTTAAAGAAAAGGTGGAGAGAAAGATTACGGCAGTTTGTGGGGCGGTGAATAAGAGAATTGACGCCAAGATTAACAATTATAACGAGAGAAAAGATTTACATATTGCTAAGAACCAAAGAAACGTGTCGAGGTGGAAGGAATTGGCGGATCGATTGGAAAAGAAGGGTTATGACGTGACAAAGCTGAGAACTGATCTGAAAACCTTGGAAATAATGTTAACGACAGCGGCGGCTAATTACTCAACCTTTATTTCTAAACTTGAGACTAGCAAAAACTATGATTGCGGCGAGTCAAAGGGAAAATTCAAGGAGATGTTGGAGGGGTCGAAGGTAAAACTGTCAACTTTTAGAACAGAAGCGAAGAGTATTGCTGATTTTATTAAGAATACGATTATGCCTGACCTAAAAGCCATTCGTGCCCAAAAACCAATTAATAAACTAGAAAAATAATATGGCGAAAAAAGTAACCAAGCAAGTTGTAAAAAAAAGTTCTCAGGTAAGTGGATTTAGTTTGAAGTTATTGTTGGCAGTGGTGTTGCTTTTGTTGTCGGTTTTGGTCTTTGATATGGTGGAGAACTTTTTGGGTGGTAAGAGGGCGCCGAAAACAGATTGGAGCAAAATCACGGTTCAGGATCAAATTGACATGGAACTAAAAAATGCGCAAGAAGCGATTAAACTGGACATTAAGGACTTTGATGATGCGACTTTGGGTAAATAGGTTTATGTTACGGTAAAATATCACCATGAAAATTGCGGTAGGTTTGTCTGGTGGGGTGGATAGTGCGGTAACGGCACTGCTTTTGCGTGATCAAGGGCACGAAGTGGTTGGGGTGCATTTGTATTGCTGGCCGCCGAGATCGGAAATTGACAAGGGACAATTGACAATTGAAAATTATGAGCAGGCGCGTAGAGACTGGATACGGAGGAATGGGTGTAGGGCGGATGAGGATGAACAGATGGCTTTGAAGATAGCTTTGGAGTTAGGAATTAAATTTGTAAAACTTGATTTTTCGGAGGAATACAACAAGCGAGTGGTTGACTATTTTTATGCTGAATATGAAGCCGGGAGGACGCCTAACCCGGATGTGTTATGTAATAGCGAAATAAAATTTGGATTATTTTTGGATTGGACCCTTAAAAATAATTTTGATTACATTGCGACAGGACATTACGCTAAACTGTGTCACGGTGACACTGTGTCACGATTGTGTATTCCTAAAGATAAGCATAAGGATCAGACGTATTTTTTGTGGAAGTTGACGGAGAAAGAATTGAAGCATGTTTTGTTTCCGTTGGGTGATTATTTAAAATCTGAGGTGAGGGAGATTGCCCTAAGAAATAACTTGACGGTAGCCAAGAGAAAGGATTCGCAGGGGATTTGCTTTATTGGTAATGTCGAGGCGAGAGAATTTTTGGCCAGAAGATTAAAAAAGAAGATTGGCAAGGTGTTGGATAAAACGGGAAGAGTAATCGGGGAACATGATGGAATCTGGTTCTATACCATTGGACAGCGGGGCGGGTGGAGGATGGACCCGAAATTTCAGAGAGAAATCTCGCAGTGTCACGGTGACACTGTGTCAAGCAATGGAGAGACACCGGTATATTACGTGATAAGTAAAGATGCAGAGAAGAATGAATTGGTGGTAGGGGTGGGAGAAGAAGCTAAATCTGATTCTTTTAGTGTTACGGAAATTAATTGGTTGACTTTACCTCACCCTGACCCTCTCCTTATAAAGGAGAGGGAATTGCTGGTGAGGATTAGGCATGGAGGAGAGTTGATTAAGGGACAATTGAGAATGGAGAATGGACAATTGAAGGCGATGTTGGATAAAAGTATCAGAGGAATCGCCCCGGGTCAGTCGGCGGTGTTTTATAAAAAATTGACATTGAAGAATGGAGAATTGACAAATGAAGAGGTGGAGATGGTGGGAGGAGGGGTGATTGCATAAAAAACCCCGCGCACATAGCGCGGGGCAAGGTGGAGAAAACCTGTCAATCAACCTTTTTGATGACGATTTCGAGGTTCTCAAATTTGGGAAGACGACCGACGAAGGCTTCCCGCAAGTTCAGATCGGTGGTTAACCAGTCGACAACGATGACGCGGGTGACACGATTCTGAGGCGATTTTTTACTGGAGAGAATGAGTGTTGCCAGATGCGTCGTCACTGCCACCGCTACCTTCCTCTTGAAGAACTGACCGGTGGTGATGGTCTTGGTGACAGTATTATGGATGTAGAGAGTGTTTCTTTCGATGTCACCAATCACCGTGTACCCCATGTTCTTGAAATACACCCCCAGGTATTTGAGCCAGGTCGTGGTGTAGTGTCCGTCGGGGCAGATCATCATCCCATAAGCTGCCGGTTCGAGAGACTTGTAGCAGAAGGGACAGGCAGTGTGCCCTTCATCGGTGCTGATTTCAACCCGGAAATTCCTGGCAAATACTGGGTCGAACTTTGAAAAGGCGTCTCGAACAACTGAAATTTGTTTCGAGTCCTTGATTCTAATGAAGAGGCCAATCTGCTCTTCTCTTAATTCGACTTTAACCACTATGGTGGGAAACTGTTCCCGGAAGAATGTGTCCAGGTACGAATTGAATCCGCAAGTTCGGCAATTAACACTTATGTACGAACTCGCGTAGGATTCGCTCCAGATCAGTGCACAGCCTTCATGTCCGCATTGGGGACACTTGTTTAACTTCTTTTCCATTATTGACTCCTTTAAGGTGCAAGATGGCGGTATTTTAGCACGAGCCTGTTGCAGATTCGAAATGGCTGGGGTAGAATACTACAGCTCATTAACATGTGAATCTTGCCATTTCAATTGTGGCAGGAAGTGATTTTATATAAGAAATTTTTTATTAATTTCTTCGGAAATTTTTTTGAGAGTTTGATCCTGGCTCAGGATGAACGCTGGCAGTGTGCCTTAAGCATGCAAGTCGAACGGCTAAGTGCTTCGCACACAGAGTTCAGAGATAAGAGTTCAGAGATCAGTTTTGGATATTCCAGACTGTTCCCTGTTCCCTGTAATCTGAGAGCTGTGCGCGGAGCGCGAGGCAGTGGCAGACGGGTGAGTACAAGGTAAGAATCTACCTCTTAATGGGGGATAGCTCGCCGAAAGGCGGGGTAATACCGCATAAGTTCGTAAGAAGAAAGGTCCGATTTATCGGACCGTTGAGAGATGAGCTTACTGGCTATCAGCTAGTTGGTAGGGTAATGGCCTACCAAGGCAACGACGGCTAGGGGGCGTGAGAGCGTGGCCCCCCACAAGGTAACTGAGATACGGTGCCTACACCTACGGGTGGCAGCAACTGGGAATTTTGCACAATGGACGAAAGTCTGATGCAGCGACACTGCGTGTGGGATGAAGGCCCTCGGGTCGTAAACCACTGTGGCAAGGGATAAAACAAATGATAGTACCTTACTAGAAAGTACCTGCTAACCACGTGCCAGAAGCCTCGGTAATACGTGGGGTACAAGCGTTATCCGGAATCACTGGGCGTAAAGAGTATCTTAGGCGGTCTCTTAAGTGTTTGGTTAAAGCTCCCGGCTCAACTGGGAAAATGCCAAGCAAACTGAGAGACTAGAGTAAATTCGGGGATGTCGGAATTCTTGGTGGAGGGGTGAAATCCGTTGATATCAAGAAGAACACCAATGGCGAAGGCAGACATCTAGGGTTTTACAGACGCTGACGAACGAAAGCTAGGGGAGCGAAAGGGATTAGAGACCCCTGTAGTCCTAGCCGTAAACAATGAACACTAGCTGGTCCGGTTTTCGGACTGGTGTAAGCTAACGCGTTAAGTGTTCCGCCTGGGGAGTACGACCGCAAGGTTAAAACTCAAAGGAATTGACGGGGAAACGCACAACCAGCGTGCCATGTGGTTTAATTCGAAACGAAACGATAAACCTTACCTGGGCTTGACATCCCGCCGTTTATTTCTATGGAAACATGGGAAGATCCGTAAGGAAGGCGGGACAGATGTTGCATGGCTGTCGTCAGTTCGTGTCGTGAACGCTATCGCGACCTTCCACAGTAATGTGGAATGATAAATCTGGCTCATATCGGAGAAGCCCTCTTTACTTTCGGATAACCTTCGGGTTAAATGAATATAAATGGGTAATTCCGAGGGAAGTCTGGTAATTTCTCAAATATATAAGGCTAGAAGAAACCTTATTTTGAGAACAAGTGCAGAACAACTTTCGGTTATTCTTGGTTCAGTTTTGGGAGATGCTTATATTTATCCGCAAGGAAAAATATGCATTGAACAATCTGCTGAGCAAAAAAGTTACTTATTGTGGAAATATAGATTTCTCAAGAATTTATGCTACCCAAAAGTATCAAGAGTAATCAGATTTGATCATCGTTACAATAAGAAAAACATAAGTTTTAGGTTTTTCTTGAGACAGTATTTTCGACCCCTTAGACATATTTTTTATGACAACGGGAAGAAAATTGTCCCCAACTGTTTAGCGAAGGTGTTTACACCTTTGGCACTAGCAGTTTGGTATATGGATGATGGTCACCTAGAACACGGCAAATATCCATTATTTGCTACTGAAGGTTTTTCTGACTTAGACATTAAATTGTTAACTAAAATGATTTTTTCTAATTTTGACCTCAATACAAAAATTGATGCCAATAGAAGAATTAGGATTAATAGTAGTTCAAAAGATAGGTTCTATAAATTAGTAGAGCCTTGGGTTTACCCAAATTTGAGATACAAATTACCATGACCCTGTAACGACTTTAGATCCTTTTAACTAAGGGATCGAAGATTCCGCGTAAAGGCGGGATAATACGCCAGCCCCTGATATTTTCAGGGTGAAGGAATAGTCTAGCTTTGAAGAAATTCAAAAGACAAATGGAGGCGTCGATTTAAGTATCGTAACGAACGCAACCCCTGCTGTATGTTAAATATCCATACGGGACTGCCTTGGTTTATACCAGGGAGGAAGGAGGGGATGACGTCAAGTCATCATGGCTCTTACGCCCAGGGCCACACACATGGCGTAATGGGTGGGACAACGGGTCGCGAAAGGGTAACCTGGAGCCAATCCTTATAAACCCATCCTCAGTTCGGATTGTGGGCTGCAATTCGCCCACATGAAGGGGAGTTGGTAGTAATCGCGGATCATCATTACCGCGGTGAATACGTTCTCGTTTCTTGTACACACGTCCTATAGCGCGCGCGGCAGTTAGTTCTGCAAGGTGGTTAAAATCCACCCTATATTTTTGATATAGTAGCCAAAAAAATTTGGCAGCTCCAGTTGGGTAACTGATTGGGGCGGAGGGCCTGAGGCAAAAGGCAGACCCACGAATATACAGGTGATCGACCCAATTTGGTGTGTTTTGGGGAAGATCTTTTAAAAAAACCTGATGGGTATGTCCGGAATGGTGGAACTAATGACCCGTGGAGATCCTAACAAGATCTAGGAAATTGCTTGTTAGGAAGTCAGCTGTATCCATAGTAGTATCACTTGATTTTCGGGTTTACTTTGGTAAACTGAATTGAGAGCGGTATGAAGGGAACAACCTGTTTGATCAAGAGTGACTATATTGTTGTTTTGGAAAAGGTGAAGCAATACTTAGGTTTCGGCTTTATTTATTTTCAGAACGAAAAGCGGTTGAATCATTCATCAAGGAGCATTTTACAGACGAAGGATTGATGAAGATTAGACAACTGAAATCACAAATGCATCATTAGGACTCGCCCGGTGCGGGAAATCCGCTCGCCGGGTGGGAACGCAACTAAACCTATATTGATTGCAATCCGCCCGTCAAGTCAACAAAGTCAGTAGCGCCCGAAGTGGAATTCCCTAACCGCAAGGATGGGAACCCCTAAGGTGAGACTGGCGATGGGGGCTAAGTCGTAAAATTGTTGCGACTCCCGATGTAATGTCGGGAAAAAATCTCGCTGTATCGGGGAAGCCTAAAGTTCCGTATTAATATGGAATTATGGTAATCCCGAGGGAACCCCTACTACGCGTAAAGCTACGCAGGGGACTCCGTAGAGACTATACGCGAGCTTCACAAATGACGAAGGCTTATATCTTGGAGCTCTCCATGATGCTACACGGAGAAAAACTACATTTCGGATTTCTCAGAAGTCGGAAAGATATGTTTTTGCCATACAAAATAGCATCAGAAATCTTGGTGGAAACGCTTGGATTTATAGGGAGGGTAAAAATAGAAGCGTTTATGTTGTTGAGTTTTCTAAAACTTTTTTGAAAGGTGTAAAAATCGAATCAGAAGAGGAGAGAATTAACTACATTCGTGGATATTTTGATACTGATGGTGGGATTGCTAAAACCGACAAAACTAGGTACTACATCTATTTTTGCCAGAAAGATTTCTATGATCTTAATCAGGTACGAGATTACCTGTTAGATCTAGGGATAGATTGTGGAGTGATCCATAATCCAAGTAAAAGAATTGACCCGAAATATTGGCGATTCTTTATCTGTGCGAAGTCTTATAATGACTTTGCTTTGAAAATCGGTTCTTGGCATCCTGAAAAGTTTATTTATTTGCGGATGAAGAGATAGTCCGAGCCCGTGGAAACACGTGGAAGACCTCGAACAAGGTATCCGTTCTGGAAGGAGCGGATGGATCACCTCCTTTCTAGGAGTATAGGGCGCACGAGCCCGAAAGATCATGTACGCCACAGTTTTTGTTGAAGACTGTATAAATATCATCAACTATTTTTCACCGATGGGTGAAATAAGCTTCCTGTCACAATTGAGTTGGTAAAAAAATACCCGCTTCCTTTTTTAGGGGGCGGGTATTTTTGTGGTGGGCGCTCATGGGGTCGAACCATGTACCTCGGTCTTATCAGGACCGCGCTCTAACCAGATGAGCTAAGCGCCCGTTTTCCAGCCTTGATTTTATCATAATGTGAGCCTGTATAATTCTCAGACATGTGGGAGAAGGAAAGAGCAATAAAATATGAGCGTCTACCTGAGGGGTGGAACAGCTTAACGACTGTTGAATGTATGGCAAACTCAAAACCAAATGACGGTTTTGATATGGTCTGGCTTGAACCGATTCCCGTCCTCTGTGTCATCCCCGCGAAGGCAGGTCATTGATCCCGAGTATCCCCTCGGGGGATCCATCTCTGATATAGATCCGCCTACGCGGGAATGACAAAGGATAAAGAATCAAAAACGAAGCTGGGAATAAGAGAAACTATCGTGTTTGATAAAGAATATCAGGTGCCGAATGCTAGAATTAACCCCTATGCCGCAAAAAAAAGAGATAGTTAGAGTAGTTACCCATGATGGATTTTTCCATGCTGATGAAGTGTTCGCTTTGGCGGTTTTGAAATTGGTTTTTGATAAAGAAGGGAAAGATATGGAAATTATCCGAACACGGGATAAGGGAATAATCGAAAAGACGGAAATGGTGGTGGATGTAGGGGGTGTTTATGATCTTGCAAAAATGCGCTTTGATCATCATCAGAAAGAGAAACCGGGGAATCATGAGAATGGTTTGCCCTATGCATCGTTTGGTTTGGTCTGGAAACATTTTGGTGGGAGATTGGTTGATGCAGAAATTGCCGGAATAATCGAACAAAAACTGGTGGTTCCAATTGATGCTTTGGATAATGGAATTAATTTGTCGACGCCAATTTACAAAGGAGTCGGGGAATATACAAACGCACATATTATTTCGGCTATTGGGAGAGCTTATCCTGATGATCAAGCTAATTTAGCCTTTGAAAAAGCATTGGAATTTGCGACCTTGGTTTTGAAGGGTGAAATCGCGGGAGTTTGTGAAAAAATATGGGGGAGGAGGGAAACGGAAGAGGTGATCAAAAAACAGAATCAACCAGAGATTTTAGTTTTAGAGAAATACTCCAGCTGGGAGTTGGCAGTATCAAAATGTAAGAATATAAAAATGGTTATCTTCCCTGACAAATTCTCACCACGATGGTGTATTCAAGCGGCCAGGGATGACCTGGAAATATTTGGACATGATAGAGTCAGCTTCCCTATCGATTGGCGCGGATTATCAGACGATAAATTGAAGCAGGTATCTGGAATTGAGAGTGCGGTGTTTTGTCATGCGGCGGGATATTTTGGAGTGACCGAAACAAAAGGGGGAGCAATAGAAATGGTTAAGAAGGTATTGTCATCCTGAAGTTGTTCCGATTTTATCGAGGATCCTCGGTATGTCCGGGATTTCAGGATCGATCCCGAAATAAATTCGGGATGACAAAAGTTAGACTTGGCTAAAACTTTTAGTTGTGGTAGTGTTAGATAATGATAAACAAAAATATAAGTTGGTGGAGAAAATTTTTAGCATTTGCTGGTCCTGGTTACATGATTGCGGTTGGTTACATGGACCCTGGTAATTGGGCGACGGATATTGCCGGTGGGTCAAAGTTTGGGTACACTCTGTTAAGCGTAATTTTAATTTCCAATTTTTTGGCGATTATCTTGCAACATTTGGCGTTGAAGTTGGGGATCGTAACAGGAAAGGACTTGGCTTCAATAAGCTATAAATTCCCCAATTGGTTAAGAAAAATATTGTGGGTGATGGCAGAGGTGGCGATAACGGCCTGTGACCTCGCTGAGGTTATTGGGTCGGCGATTGCTCTGAATCTGTTGTTTAAATTGCCTTTGATAATTGGTGCGTTGGTGACGGTAATTGATGTTTTCTTGCTGTTGTTTTTGCAGGAAAAAGGGATGAGATATCTGGAAGCGTTAGTCATAAGTTTGATCGGGGTAATCATGTTGAGTTTTGGACTGGAGATGTTTTTATCTAGACCAGAAATCGGCATGATCGTTGGCGGGCTGGTGCCATCTGTGGAGATACTAAAAAATTCTGAAATGTTATATATCGCGATTGGAATCTTGGGGGCGACAGTGATGCCCCACAATCTTTATTTACACTCATATCTGGCGCAGACAAGAAAGTTTGGAAACAAGAATGAAGACAAGAAAGAAGCAATTATGTTTTCCACAATTGATTCAACTTTGGCCCTATGTTTTGCTTTTGTGGTTAACTGCTCAATTTTAATTTTGGCGGCGGCGGCATTTCATAAGAATGGATTATTTGAAGTGGCGGAAATTCAGGATGCCCATAGATTATTGTCTCCACTACTGGGAACGAGTTTGTCGGGAATTATGTTTGCCATTGCTTTGTTAGCATCAGGTCATAATTCGACGATAACGGGAACCTTAGCGGGACAGGTGGTGATGGAGGGATTTGTGAACATCAAGATGAAGCCGTGGTTGAGAAGACTGGTGACAAGAAGTTTGGCGGTTACCCCGGCAGTAGTTGTGATCTGGATGTATGGGGAGCATGGATTAGCAAAGTTATTGGTCTTAAGCCAAGTGATTTTAAGTATGCAGTTGCCTTTCGCAGTGATTCCGCTGGTCTATTTTACCGGGAACAAAAAGCTGATGGGAAAATTTGCAAACTCGAAGATGTTGGCTACAATAGCCTGGATTATTGCTGGAGTGATAACGTCCCTAAATATCTATTTAATTTATGAAAGTTTTAAGTGAGCCAAACGAAGACTATCTAGAAAGGATAGCGGAGCTGATTGCGGAGAAGGGATATGCGCGAGTGAGTGATATGGCGGAAAAATTGGAAATTAAACCGGCGTCGGTGACAAAGATGATACAGAAGTTGGAAGAGTTGGGTTATGTTAACCGAGAGCCATATAGGGGATTTGTCTTGACGACCAAGGGTAGGGTGGTGGGAAGAAAGATTGCACATAGACATTTAGTATTGACGGAATTTTTGAAAAAGCTAAGGATTCCCAAAAAGATAATAGAGAAAGATGTTGAGGGAATGGAGCATCATCTAAGTGATGTAACGGTAAAAGCATTGGAAAAACTGATAAAGTGATACTTGGGTTCCTGCAGGGCCAGGCCCTGCAGGACGAAAGTTATGCCACAGAAGAATAGTCGGAAGGAATATGGGGTAGGTGGGTTTTACCATATCTATAATCGTGGGGTGGAAAAAAGGGATATTTTTCTAGACGAACAGGATTATAAAGTTTTTCTAGGTTATATGAAATTTTATCTCGAAGATGATGACCTGCAGGGCCTGGCCCTGCAGGGGGTGAAGGTGTCCCCATCCAAGATTTCAAAGAATTATCATGACCAGATTGATTTGTTGGCGTATTGTCTGATGCCGAACCATTTTCACTTTTTTGTAAGTCAGTCGACTGGTAGGGCGATTGCGGAGTTTATGCAGTCTTTAGTTTTGAAGTATGTCATGTACTTTAATAAAAAATATAAAAGAGTTGGTGGCTTATTTCAAAGTAGATATAAAACTGTTTTGATAAGTAACGAAAGTCAATTTGTTTACATTTCTAAATATATTCATCGGAACCCCAAAGATATTTTACCTGCAGGGCCAGGCCCTGCAGGCTTGCGAGACTATCGGTACTCTAGCTATGGGAATTATTTGGGATTGGTCAAACAAAAATGGATAAAAACGGAGAAGATTTTATCGTATTTTGAGGAAGGTGATCCGAGAAGAGGATACAGAAATTTTGTCGAAGATTCTGAATCGGATGATTTAATAAGGGTTTATGAGGAGATGATTGATTTAGACGATAAGGATTGACCGCAGTTACCTGCAGGGCCAGGCCCTGCAGGAGTTATTATACCTTGTCAAGTTGTGTTTTACAGCCATGTATGGCTGAAAAATCTATTAAATAAAATATATAAATATCTCGAGATAGAATACTTCAAATAAATGAAGGAAACAGAAAAACAGAGAGAGGATCGTCTTTGGCCAAAATGGTTAGATCGATGTTCTCAGCCGGAGGTTGTAAGGCTATTCCATCAGGAACAGATGAGTCAACAATCTGCCCTTTTTCTTGAGACGATTAAAGTTTTGGAGGAGAAGATCGAGCTTGAAGGAACTGCCTTTTTTAGTGTGCCAAGGTCCGATTATGTGGATTGCCGTCTTCCACTTAATCTCAGGAGTCATTCTTACGGAAAATATCAGATTTCTGTTGCTATGTCTAAGGAGATTTCTGGATTTTTTGTAAAAATTGTAATTTTGACTACTCCAGTTGATCCTGAATTTAGGATAGATTCATTTACAGATTTTGTTTATATCGCCAAAGCGTGGAACCCTGATCGGGGTGGCTATGAATATACTTTTAATCGTCGAACTCTTGTCTTTGATCTGGAAAAACTTGGCAATACATCTTTAAACATCGTCGAACCCAATCCCCCTTCTACGAGAGCGTGGTTTGTTGAAGGTGCGGCCATATCTTTGGATGATGTTGATATCGAATACAATCTTAAAGAGATTCTCAACGCTATCCCAACCTGGACTCCGGCACCACGTGGACCTGCAGGGCCAGGCCCTGCAGG
>Ga0172369_10006383_pt1 | contig 14072 bp, 11 predicted proteins | sample LakKiv25m_FD_114539 | JGI IMG/M metagenome (GOLD analysis project Ga0172369, IMG submission 114539) | Freshwater microbial communities from Kabuno Bay, South-Kivu, Congo - kab_022012_11.25m | ecosystem: Environmental > Aquatic > Freshwater > Lake | place: Democratic Republic of the Congo...
CCAAAAATCGGCTTTCATCCGAATAAATAATTGACAATCCCTTTTTACTGCGATAAAATTATTCATAGGAAAATTAGTCCTTCGTCCCGAGCCACCAGCATGTAAAAATGGTGTGGCGAGGGACTCGGGACAAATTTTACAAATCGTTATAGCTGGTAAAATTTGGAGGTGAAAAATGGGGAAGATTTTAAGTATAATAGGTGGCACAGCAGCAGTAGTTCTTGGTATCCTGGGGCTTATAAACTGGTGGTATTCTTTTGTTGAATTATTAAAGGCGTCTATACCGTGTTTTCTTATAATGGGTGGCTTAATAGCTTTTTTTGCAGGCGTAAGCGAACTTAAAGACGAGCTTACTTCAAAAAAAGAAGAAGAGAAGAAATAATTTTTCGGGCAAAGGAGTTGTAGGGGCACGGCATGCCGTGCCCCTACTTTTTATCTCCCCTTATTATTTTATGCAGAATCAAGATATAGTGCAGGTTTTTAATGAAATAGCAGATATCCTCCAGATGCAGGATGAGAATTTATTCCGCATCCGTTCTTACCGGAATGCCGCCTCAATAATAGAAAATTTTTCAGAAGACTTAAACGCCGTATATAAAAATGGTGCACTTTTAAAAATTCCGGGCGTAGGTGAATCTATTGCCCAGAAGATAGAAGAATTGATAAAAACCGGCGAGTGTAAGCTTCATCAGGAATTATTAAAAAAGATACCTCATGGTGTTCTTGAGATTATGCGTGTGCCTGGCATGGGGCCGAAACATGCCATGCTTGTTTACAAAGAGTTGGGCGTAGACAGTTTAAACAGGTTAAGGCGCGCTGCAGAAGCAGGTAAGCTTGAGATTTTGCCGCGCATGGGTAAAAAATTACAGCAAAAAATATTAAGCGGGATAAGCCAGCTTATGGTAAGTGAAGGCAAATTTAAGCTCATAACCGCATTATCTTACGCAGAGGCAATAGCGAAGGAACTTAAAAAATGCAAGGCTATAAAAAGGCTTGAATTTGCAGGCAGCCTGCGCCGTAAAAAAGAACTTATAGGAGATATTGATATACTTGCAATTTCTAATAAGCCCAAGGATGTCATAGATATTTTTACAGAATTAGATGACATAAAAGAGATATTGGCAAAAGGGCATACTAAGTCAAGTATCCTGTTAAAATGCGGCTTGCAGGTTGATCTGCGTGTTTTAGAGCCTTCCAGTTTTGGCGCGGCGCTGTATCATTTTACAGGTTCAAAAGAGCATAATGTTGCGATTCGCGATATGGCTAAAAAAATGAGTCTAAAGGTAAACGAATATGGCATATTCAGAAAAAATAAAAGGATTGCCGGAGAAAAAGAAGAAGACGTTTTTAAGGTGTTGGGGTTATCTTATATTGAACCTGAATTGAGAGAAAATAGAGGCGAGATACAACTTGCTAAAATAGGAAAGCTGCCTCATCTTTTGGAAGAAAAAGATTTGCGCGGCGATTTTCACATGCATACAAGAGAAAGCGATGGCAGGGATAATATAGAAAAGATGGCTGAAAAAGCAATGCTGAAGGGCTACGAATATATTGCTATTACTGAACACTCTAAATCAATAACTGTTGCGCGCGGCAAAGATGAAAAACAACTGTTTAGCCATTTTAAAAAGATAGATAAAATAAACAGCCGCTTTAGCGATTTTAAGATATTAAAAGGCGTAGAGGTTGATATAAAAACTGATGGTTCGCTTGATCTCGAAGATGATTTTTTAAAACAATGTGATGTAGTTTTAGCTGCTATTCATTCCAAATTCAATATGCCGAAAGATGTTATGACAGAGCGAATTATAAAAGCAATAAAAAATAAGAATGTTGATATACTGGCACATCCCACTGGCAGGCTTTTGAAAGAAAGGGAGCCGTATGCAGTTGATGTTGAAAGCGTTTTAAGAGTTGCAAAAGAATACGGCGTGGCTATGGAATTGAGCGCGTACCCTGACAGGCTTGATTTAAATGATGTATATTGTAAACTGGCAAAAGATCTAGGAGTTAAAATTGCCATCGGGACAGACAGTCACAGCGCTGTACAGCTTGACAATATGCGTTGGGGCGTATATACTGCAAGGCGTGGCTGGTTGGAGAAAAAAGACGTATTAAATACGTTAACCGTTAAGCAATTGTTAAGTGTTTTTAAAAAATAAATCCACTGCAATAAGCTTGGGGACAGGTTGAGCCAGACAACAATTTTCCGTAACAACCTGTCCCCATCGGTAACTTAATAGGAGATAACTAATGTACAAACTAGTTTTATTAAGGCATGGTGAAAGCACATGGAACAAGGAAAACAAATTTACCGGATGGACTGATGTAGACCTTTCTGAAAAAGGGCTTATGGAAGCTAAAAAAGCAGGCGAGGTTTTAAAGAAAGAGGGGTTTGTTTTTGACGTTGCTTATACTTCTGTTTTGAAAAGGGCCATAAGGACTTTGTGGATAGTTCTTGATCAAATGGATTTGATGTGGATACCTGTTTATAATTCATGGAGATTGAATGAAAGACATTATGGCGCCCTTCAAGGGCTTAATAAATCAGAGATGGCTTTAAAATATGGCGAGGATCAGGTTTTGATATGGCGAAGAAGTTATGATATCCGTCCTCCGGAATTAGAATTAAAAGACCCACGGCATCCTATTCATGATTCAAGGTACAAATCTATGGATAAAAAAGACGTTCCTTCTACGGAATGCCTGAAGGATACTGTTGCAAGGTTTTTGCCTCATTGGCACAAGGTCATAGCGCCCGAAATAAAAAACGGAAAGAAAATAATAATTGCCGCTCATGGTAATAGCCTCCGGGCCCTGGTTAAATATCTTGATAATATTTCAGACCAGGAGATTGTAAAATTAAACATACCTACCGGTATACCTTTAGTTTATGAGTTAGATGATAACTTAAAACCAATAAAACATTATTATTTAGGCGATCCGGAAGAAATAAAAAAAGCAATGGAGAGCGTCGCAAACCAAGGTAAAGCCAAATAAAATTTTCAAAAATAAATTTTTATAAAAATTTTTCTTTACTTTTTATTTTTTAATTGATACACTACAATTGAATTCCGCAATTACCTTCTAATCAATCACTAAAAAATAATCAATGCATTTATTATTAATTGTTATTACATTATTAATGGGCGGCGCAGTTGGCTGGTCTATAGGAGCCAATGATGCTGCCAATTCATTAGGCACTGCTGTCGGCTCTAAGGTTATTACGTTAAAACGCGCAATAATCCTTATAGCTATTTTTGGTTTTTTAGGTGCTTATCTGCATGGTTCGCATGTAGCTAAAACCATTGGCAAGGGTATTGTGCCATTGGATCAGCTGGGTGGGAATGTATCCTTATATATAGCATTAGTGGCTTCATTTGCCGCATGCGCATGGGTGGTTTTGGCCACTTACTGGAAGATGCCTATTTCTACAAGTCATTCAATAGTAGGTGCAGTCGCAGGCGCAGGTATTGCAGTAGGAGCGCCTGTAAAATATAAAGTATTGGTAGATATTTTTATGTGCTGGATTTTTACTCCGGTAGGCGCGGCTATTTTGGGTTATATATGCTGTCAGATTTTCAAAAATATATTTTATAGATTTGTGCCTCATAAATATATGAAGGCTATAATGGCCTTCCTTATAATATCAAGCGGCTGTTATGTTGCTTACACTTGGGGTGCCAATGATGTTGCAAATGCAACCGGTATTATAGCAGGAAGCGGCATAATATCAATTAATCTAAGCATAGCCATAGGTGGTATAGCAATAGTTTTAGGTATAGTTACCTGGGGGTATAAAGTTATAGAGACAGTAGGTTCAGAGATAACACATTTATTGCCTGTTATGGCGTTTTCTGCGCAATTGGCCAGCGCCATAAATGTTAATGTTTATACGCTTTTGGGGATACCTGTTTCTACAAGCCATTCAATAGTCGGCGCAATTTTTGGCGTAGGGCTTGTCAGGGGTATAAGGGTTTTAAATATAAAGATAATTAAAGAGATAATTATATGCTGGCTTGCAACGCCTTTTATTTCCGGCATAATAAGTTTTTTTGTATTAAAAGGTATAGTGACTTTAATGAAAATATAGAGAGGGCAAAAAAATGAAAGAGATGAGAAATATTTTAGGATGGCTTGGTATGGCTGAAGAAAAATCAATATTGGATGATGCGCAGAAACACGTAGATGAAACCTGTAAGACAATTGCATATTTTGCCGAGGCTGTAAAGGCTTTCATGCAGAATGATTTAAATGCCAAGACAACTGCTCTTGAAAATGTTAGGTTAAGCGAGGGCAGGGCAGATATTTTAAGGTCTAAAATGGTAAGTCAACTTTCCGAGGGGATGCTTATGCCGCCTGACAGAGAGGACCTGATGCATTTTGTAATTACCTTGGATAAAATTGCTGATTGGACAAATGGCGCAGGGCGGCTGCTTGGTTTCATTGAACAGAAACTTCCTGATAATGTCCTAAAAAATATTTCACTTGCAACAGATTTAATAGTTAATTCTGTAACCAAACTAAAAGAGGCAATAGGTTTTCTTACTAAAAATGATTTGAAAAAGGCCCTTGTGGATTGCGAAGAGATTTGCCACATAGAACATCAGGCCGATGATCAGAAAAAACTTTTAATAGAATCAATTATACACGCTAAGCTTGAGCCAACGGAACTTTTATTATCATATCAGTTGGCGGAATATCTGGAGGGCGTAACAGATAAGATAGAGGATGCTGCTGATCTTGTCAAAGTTGTAGCAATAAGGTCTAAATAAATTCCAAATCAAAATCTAACCTGGTTAGAATTGCCAGATTAGATCCCTCGGTCGGATTGGCCTCGGGATCAAGAAAAATTTAAACTGCCGGATTGGCCAAATTTTTCTTGACAAGCTTTTTTGAAGTGATACAATATGTGGTATATTCTTGGATTAACAATAACAATATATAGTGGCCAGGGAGGTTTGATATGTCTCATCAGGAGAGTGGTTTTAAGTTGACGGAAAACGCCCGCGTCGTATTAAGTAAAAGGTATCTTAAAAAAGATGAAACCGGTGCGCCTATTGAAAAACCTGAAGATATGTTTAGAAGGGTGGCAAATAACATATCTGGCGCTGACAGGTTTTATGACAGGCATGCCGATACGCGAAAAACAGAAGATGAATTTTATTATGCAATGACAGAATTGGAATTTCTTCCTAATTCGCCGACTTTGATGAATGCTGGCCGTGACCTGCAGCAGCTTTCTGCATGTTTCGTTCTGCCGATAGAAGATTCAATGGAAGGTATTTTTGAAACACTTAAAAATACAAGCCTTATCCATAAAAGCGGTGGCGGCACTGGATTTTCTTTTTCCAGATTAAGAGGCAAAGGCGCTTGGGTTAAAACTACTCATGGAGTTGCAAGCGGCCCGATTTCATTCTTGAAAGTTTTTGATTCAGCCACGCAGGCTGTAATCCAAGGCGGCACAAGGCGCGGCGCAAATATGGGAATTTTGCGCATAGACCATCCTGATATAATGGAATTTATTACCTGCAAAGAAGACGATAAATCAATAACGAATTTTAATATTTCAGTTGCTGTAACAGATGATTTTATGCAGAAGGTTTTTTCTGGCGAAGACTACGATTTGATAGATCCTCACACCAACAGTGCCGTCGGTAAATTAAACGCCAGAGAAGTTTTTCAGCTTATTATTAAACAGGCCCATAAGAACGGAGAGCCTGGGATAATCTTTATTGATAGGATGAATCAATTTAACCCAACCCCAAAATTTGGGATGTATGAATCAACGAATCCATGCGGCGAACAAGTATTATTGCCGTATGAGAGTTGCAATCTAGGCAGTGTGAATCTGGCTAAGATGGTTGTAGAAAAAAATAGTAAAAATGAAGTTGATTGGCAGAGGCTTGCCAGGGTTGTGCGTATCGCAGTGCATTTTTTAGATAATGTCATAGATATGAATAGATATCCGATTAAAAAAATCGAACAGATTACAAAGGCCAACAGAAAAATCGGATTAGGCGTTATGGGTTTTTCGGATATGCTTATTAGCCTTGGTATTCCTTATAATAGTGAAGAGGCGGTTGCTTTTAGCGAAAAACTGATGAAGTTTGTTTTAGATGAAGCAGTAAAGGCGTCTGTGGATCTTGCAAAGAAAAGGAGCGCATTCCCGAATTTTAAAGATAGTATATATGCAGGTAGTACTCCCATAAGGAATGCTACCTTAACCACCATAGCGCCTACGGGTACATTGAGTATTATTGCCGGATGTTCAAGCGGCATAGAGCCTATTTTTTCTATTTGTTATTACAGAAAGGTATTGGATGGCCAGAAACTTATGGAAGTTAATCTTGCTTTTGAAAAAATCGCAAAAGATAGAGGTTTCTATAGCGAAGAGCTTATGAAAAAGATTTCAACACAATCATCTATACATAATATAGAAGAGGTACCTGAAGATATCAGAAAGATTTTTGTAACAGCCCATGACATATCCCCTGCCTGGCATATAAAAATGCAGGCCGCCTTTCAAAAAAATACAAACAATGCAGTAAGTAAAACAGTAAATTTTCCATATGAGGCAACTCCGGAAGATGTTAAAGAGGTTTATATGCTTGCGTATAAACTTGGATGTAAGGGTGTTACTATATACAGAGATAGAAGCAGGCAGGAACAGGTTTTAAATATTGACAGGGGCGCGAGGAGCACCGAAGTTAATATAGAAGTAAAGCAGGGCAGCAAAGAAGCTATAGAAAAACACGAAAGAAACGAAGAATTAGATAAAGTGGTACAGCAGCTACAGCCTTCAAAGGAAAAAATTGCACCAAGGCCAAGGCCAAAAGTTGTATGCGGCACTACAACTAAAGTTCAGACAGGCTGTGGTAATTTATATGTTACGATAAACGAAGATGAGCAGGGCCGTCCGTTTGAAATTTTTACCCAAATGGGAAAAGCAGGCGGTTGCGCTGCAAGCCAGCTTGAGGCTGTAGGTCGTTTAGTGTCTTTAGCTTTGAGAAGTGGATTGGATATCAAGTCTATAATAGAGCAATTAGAAGGTATACGATGTCCGTCTCCATCCTGGGAAAAAGGCGGAAGGATTTTTTCTTGCGCAGATGCTATTGGGAAAGTTGTAGAAAGAACGCTATTAAATAAAAAGAAAGCCGATCCTAAAGAAGAAAAGAAATCTCATGATATTAAGAAAATTGAAGAGATAGAAGGCCTTGGCAAAGATGCGAATGGAAAAGGTGAAGATTTGGCCGGCCCCGAATATAGCAGCCAGGTTTTAACAAAGACCAAAAGCAAGGTAAATGATGTTGTTGGCGTTTGCCCTGACTGTGGAGGCGCGCTTCATTATCAGGAAGGCTGTATGATTTGTCATGGGTGCGGCTTCACAAAATGCGGATAAGGGCCAAAAACAGGCAATTTTTGAAATTTTGGTTGACATATCCATATTTTTGCGTTAAAATTTTAAAAAGTAAGTAAAGCGCAACAGTACCTATTTCTTTTATTTATGTTAAATAAAAAGGGATCGGTAAAAATGTGAGAGGAGGTGAAGTATGGACTGGAAAATGATCGTAATAGAACCTGCCATAACAATATTGAATAATGTCGCATCGTATGCTTCTAGGGCATTTGGTATTTTGGTAATACTTATCATTGGTTGGTTCGTAGCCAAGGTAATCCAGAACATAGTAACACGCTTTTTGAAAATTGCGCAGTTGGACGTAGCAGCCGATAAGGCGGGCATAACGAAGATTTTGTCAAAGGGTGAAATCAAATACACGTTAGCAGAACTAATAGGTTTATTGGTTTATTGGTTAGTTATGCTGATAGTTGTAGTAGCTGCTGTAAATGCCCTTAATCTTACGGTGGCCGCGCAGCTTCTAAACCAGATAGTTGCATATATACCGAATGTTATTGCAGCAGTATTTATACTGTCAGTAGGTATGTTTGTGGCTGTATTGGTTTCAAGGTCGGTTAATACAGTTGCAATAAATGCCGGCATGAAGCAATCGCAGCTATTGGCAAAGATTTCAGAGACAGTTATAATTGTAGTGGCTATATTGATGGCTCTGGAGCAGCTTAAGATTGCAACAACAATCTTAAATCTGATTATACCTATAGTTATTGGTTCTGTAGGTCTTGCATTAGCCCTTGCATTTGGGTTAGGCGGTAAGGATGCAGCTGCTAAAGCCATAAAAGAAACTTTGGATAAGTTAAAATAACCATTATTTTTCTTTTGTGTAAATTAGTAGTAATCAATCATGGGGCTCTCTTAACGCGAGAGCCCCGTTTGATTTAAAAAAAGTGAATGGTATGAAAAATAAAAGCGTAATCATATTATTATTGTTATTATCAGTTTTTCCCTTGTTATTTATTACTGTTTCCGGTTGTTCTCCTATAACTATCAGCGAGGACCAGAGAAAACAGCTTTTATCCTACGATCCGGACTTCCAGAAGATACTAGATGTAAAAAATAAGCTAGACGTGCAACTTGCAGATCTGCGTGCTGAATTTTTATCCGAAAAGAATATCTATGAATCCAAGGCAGCCGCGCTGCGGAATGAATTTGAGACGAAAAGAACCAGATTTTATACAATAACCCAACAGATAAAGTCTCAGCTGAATTTGGAAAGAGAAAAAATAAAACTAGCCATAACTAATATGTCAGAGCAGCTTAAGGATAAAAATAAAAATATTAAAGCAGTTCAGGATATGTTTAGGCAGTCAAAGTCAATAATGGAAGGCAAATTTGGCGGTAATCTCCAAGAAAAAGATAAATTGGAGTGGCAGAAAAGATACGAGTCATTAAGTGAAGAATCTGCGGTGCTTGCTAAAGAAATTTCCGATATAAAAGAAAAATTGTATATATTAAAATTAAAGCAGAGATCTCTTATTCAATAAGATCCAAATGTATTATCCTCCTAGGTCATTTGCCAAGCAGCTTCATCAAAAAAAATCTCTAATCCCGCTTAAGAAAGAAATAGAGTTTTGTGCTGAACCATTTGAAGTTTATAAAAGAGTTTCTTCTCGAGAAAAAAAGAATTTTTTTAATTTTATATTAGACAGCCAAAGGCGCAGCCCTAAAACAGGCAGGTTTTCTTTTATTGGTGCAGAGCCTTTTTTGATATTTAAAAGTAAAGGTAGAGATATTCAAATAATAAAAGATAAAGCCAGTAAAAATTTTACAGGCGATCCAATCAAGGCGCTTAGTTCATTGTTAAATAAATATAAATCTGCGAAAATAGCGCAGGTGAATGGTTTTACCGGCGGAGCAGTTGGTTATTTTTCTTATGATTGTTGCCATTTTTTTGAGAAATTGCCCAGTTTAGCTAAAGATGATTTGAATTTGGCGGATATATTTTTTGTATTTGTTGACACGGTTTGCGTGTTTGACCATTTTGAAAATAAAGTGTCAATAGTTTCGAATATATATCCCGACGAACCATTTGATAAGGCATATAATGAAGCGATAAATAGAATTGAGAGGTTTGAGGATATTATACGTAGGGGCGGGCCTATGTGTCCGCCCCATGATAATCAATATGTATGTAGGGGTTTGATTAATCAAACCCCTACGAAATATGAATCCACGTTCACGAAAGCCGGTTTTGAGAATGTCGTGCGCCGCGCAAAAGAATATATCGCGGCAGGGGATATATATCAAGCTAATCTTTCGCAGCGTTTCTGTTTTGACGCGGAGCTGATAGATCCTTTTGAATTATATGAACGCTTAAGCGCGATTAATCCTTCTCCGTTTGCATGTTTTCTTAATTTCGGGGATTTGAAGATTGCCAGCTCTTCGCCTGAACGACTGCTAAAAGTTGAAAACGGATTCATACAGACAAGGCCTATAGCAGGCACAAGGCCTAGGGGAAAGAATATATCTGAAGACTTGGCTTTATCATGTGAGTTGATCTTAAGCGATAAAGAACGCGCTGAACATTTGATGCTTGTTGATCTGGAGCGTAATGATTTAGGCAGGATTTGTGAATACGGCAGCGTAAAAGTGGACGAATTTATGGCAATGGAGAGTTATTCCCATGTTATTCATATAGTTTCAAATATAACAGGGAAAATTAAAGCTGAAAAAGGTATATTTGATTTATTAGCTGCCAGTTTTCCCGGGGGCACAATCACTGGCTGCCCTAAAATAAGATGCATGCAAATTATAGATGAGCTTGAGCCTGTAAAAAGAAATATCTATACGGGATCTATAGGTTATTTGGGCTTTAATGGAGATATTGATTTAAATATTGCTATAAGGACCTTTGTGATCAATAAAGGCAAGGCGTATATTCAAGTAGGGGCCGGCATAGTTGCTGATTCTGATCCCCAAAAGGAATATTACGAAACGCTTTATAAAGCAGAGGCATTATTTAAGGCGCTTGAAGATATAAATGAAAAGGCATGTGTTTTATGAAATAGATGATTTTATTCCCTGTAGCGTTTTTGAATCATTGCGAAGCTACGGCGGAAGAATTTTTAAGCTTGATGAACACCTTGCAAGGTTTAAAGAATCAGTAAAAACAATAGGTTTAGAATTGTCAGAAGGCGAAGTTTCAAGCCTTAAAGATAATATATTGGCTGAATACAAAAAAAGTTGCATAAAGGACGCTTATATAAGATTTGCGCTTTCTGCGCCGGATAAAAAAATAAATTTAATAATCAAAAAAGCGAAGCTGGTACCCGAAATATTTTATAAAAAAGGCGTTTTTTTAAGGACATCCGTCGATAAAAAAAATTCAGCCAACGCCTTTAAATATAGCATAAAATCGTCAAATTTTATGCCAGGAGTTTTTGCGAAGATAGAATCAGTCGGTTTGTTTGATGCTTTAATGTTGAATGATATGGGTTATGTCGCGGAATCTACCATATCCAATATTTTTATGATAAAAGGAAAAGATGTCTTTACGCCTCCTGTGTCAACAGGTTTGTTGGGTGGTATTACCAGACAGGTAGTTTTTGATTTGGCGCAGATTATAGGCATAAAGATTAATCAAGTTAACATTACAAGGCATGATTTGTATAATGCTGATGAATGTTTTTTGACCAGTACCAATATCAAAGTTTTGCCGGTGGCAAAAATAGATGCAAGGGTTATAGGCAGTGGAAAGCCCGGGGTAATAACAAAAAAATTAATTAGGGAGTTTGACGAGCTGATAAAAGGAAGTCCCTCGCGGCATTCGTAATAGCTGGCCTCTCGGGACAATTTTTCAGCAAAAAATATTTAGCAAGAAAAATTGGAGGGTTAAAATGGTTAAAGTTAAAAGGGCCTTGATCAGTGTTTCAGATAAAACCGGGCTTGATGATTTTGTAAGGGCCTTAAGCCGGATGGGTGTTGAGATTATTTCAACCGGCGGCACTGCAAAACGCATAGAAGAGTTAGGCGTGCCGGTTAAAAAGATTTCAGATTATACCGGTTTTCCTGAAATCTTAGACGGGAGAGTAAAAACGCTGCATCCTAAGATTCATGGCGGGCTGTTGGCTGTAAGATCTAATCCCCAGCATATGGCATGTATTAAAGACCATGGCATAGGCCTTATAGATATGGTAGTAGTTAATCTTTATCCGTTTGAAAAAACAGTGGCAAAACCAGGGACTGTTCTTGAGGAGGCCATAGAAAATATTGATATAGGCGGCCCATCCATGCTGCGTTCTGCTGCAAAAAATTATAAAGGAGTTGTTGTTATTTGTAATCCTGATATGTATAAAGATGTTCTAGAAGAGATGAATAATAATAATGGCAGCGTTTCAGAAAAAATGCGCGCAAGATTGGCAGTAGAAGTTTTCCAAAGGACATCGGAATATGACAAGGCAATAAATCAATATTTGAGGCCGCAATTAACAGGCAATACTCTGCAGCTGTCAGCTGGCATTTTGCCGGAAGAGCTTGTGTTGAAATATAAAAAGATACAAAATCTTAGATATGGTGAAAATCCGCATCAGAAGGCCGCTTTTTATGCAAATAGCACTTGCAAAGAACCGTCGATAACCTCAGTAAAACAGTTCCATGGTAAAGAATTGTCTTTTAATAATATAACTGATTTAAATGCAGCCATAGAAATAGTAAAAGATTTTAGCGAGCCAACTGCTACTATAATAAAACATGCTAATCCATGCGGCACAGCATCGGCAGAAAATATAGCTAAGGCCTATCGCATGGCCCTTGATGCAGACAGGCTTTCCGCATTTGGCAGTATTGTTGGATTAAACAGAAAAGTTGATAAAGCGGCTGCAAAAGAATTATTGGGTGCTGATTTTATTGAGTGTCTTGTTGCTCCCGGGTATGATAAAGAAGCCCTTGAGATGTTAAAAGTAAAAAAGAATTTAAGAATACTTGATATACCGCCTTTTAGTAAAACCAGGGATAAATCAGAAATGGAATATAAAGGCATAGTGGGCGGTATTTTAGTTCAGGACAGGGATTTGGCTGATTATGAACCTATCAAGCTTAAAATCGTTACAAAGAAAAAACCGACTAAAGCCCAGATGGAATCTTTACTATTTGGCTGGAAAATAGCTAAACATGTAAAATCCAACGCCATAGTTTTATGTAAGGGCAAATCTACGGTAGGCGTTGGCGCAGGCCAGATGTCTAGGGTGGTTTCAGTTGAGATAGCGGCAAAGAAAGCCGGCAAAAAATCCAAGGGCAGTTGTCTTGCAGGTGACGCATTTTTCCCGAAAGAAGACGGCGTAGCTACAGCAGCGAAAGCAGGCGTTAAGGCAATTATTCAGCCGGGTGGTTCAATAAGAGATGCCGAGGTAATTAAGGCTGCGGATAAATATGGAATTGCGATGGTTGTGACAGGGACAAGGCACTTTAAACACTAAGGCGATATTGTACCGTTTGAAATTTTAGCCTTGCACCTGTCCCATAAATTCAGGGACAGGTGCAGGCGAGAAAAAGCCAGGCAAAATTTCAAACGGTACATAACGTTAAAAAAAGCAAATATGAATTACAAACAGGCACTAAGATATCTTGAATCGTTCATTGATTATGAAAAATTATCCAGTTATTCGTACGATCGTTCCTTTAATTTAGAAAGAATAAAAAATTTTTTAAAATTACTGGGTAATCCTCACCTTGATTTAAAGGCAATACATATAGCCGGCACAAAAGGCAAGGGTTCTACTTGCGCTTTTTGCGCTTATATATTGCGCCAAGCCGGGTATAAAGTAGGCCTTTATACCTCGCCGCACCTTAAAGATTTTAGGGAAAGAATAAGAATACTAAAACCCAAAACCCAAAGCCTAAAACCTAAAACCAGCGTATTTGAAGGCATGATTTCTAAAAAGGATTTAACGCGCCTGGTTGAGAAGTTAGCGCCTAGTATTGAAAATTTTAATAAAATTTCAAAAAGCGGCCCACTTACTTTTTTTGAAGTTTACACAGCGTTGGCATTTGTTTATTTTAAGCAGGAAAAAACAGATTTTGTAGTTTTGGAAACAGGCTTGGGTGGCAGGCTCGATGCTACAAATGTTATTAACCCGATGGTTTGCGCCATAACCCCCATAAGTTATGAGCATACGCAACTTTTGGGAAAGACCCTTAAAAAGATAGCAACAGAAAAGGCAGGAATAATAAAAACTGGCTGTAAAATTGTTGTCAGCGCGCCGCAGAAAAAAGAAGTATTAGAAGTTATAAAGGCTAGATGCAGAAAATCAGGCGCAAAATTATATATAGTCAGAAAAGATATAGATTGTAAAGGCCTGGGCGTAAAATTATTAGGCAGGCATCAGTTAGAAAATGCCGCTGCTAGCGTAACTATTATTAAGGCATTGCGTAATTATGGTATAAATATAAAACCGGATGTTATTAAAGGGGGCCTTTATGAAACTGTTTGGCCTGGTAGATGTGAAATAATTAATAGAAGGCCTTTTGTGGTTTTAGATGGCGCGCAAAATGAATCCTCAGCGGAAGTTTTAGCAAAAACAATTAGGGATAATTTTAAATATAAAAAATTAATTCTTGTTTTAGGCATTTCAAGCGATAAAGATATTAAGGGGATATGTGAAAGAATTTGCCCTTTAGCAGATAAAATAATTTTAACACAGGCAAATAGCCCGAGGGC
>Ga0172369_10006384_pt1 | contig 14071 bp, 9 predicted proteins | sample LakKiv25m_FD_114539 | JGI IMG/M metagenome (GOLD analysis project Ga0172369, IMG submission 114539) | Freshwater microbial communities from Kabuno Bay, South-Kivu, Congo - kab_022012_11.25m | ecosystem: Environmental > Aquatic > Freshwater > Lake | place: Democratic Republic of the Congo...
AACTCCAGGCCTCATCACGGACCGTGTAATCGACCTGACCCGATCCGTCGGCATTCAGATTGGCTTTGCCATCGATAACGCCCGCCTGTTCAAGGAAACACTCGAAGTCGAGGAAGCGCTAAAAAAATCGGAAGAAGCGCTAAAACGCCAAAATCAATATTTGGGGGTTTCGGCGGAAATTGGCCGTCTTGTAACATCCACCCTCGATTTGAATGCAATCTTCACACAAACCGTCAACCTGATCAATGATCGCTTTGGCTTCTCTCATACAGGCATCTTTGTCGTGGAGGAAACGCGCTTCAACGCCATCCTGCGCGAAGCCACCGGGGAAGCAGGCGCTGAAATGAAACGCCAAAAACACCGGCTGCCGTTGGACTCCAAATCGATTGTGGGCAAGGTTACATCGGAAGGAAATGTGATCGTGGTAAACGACACCGCCGGCAACCCCACCCACAAACCCAATCCCTTATTGCCAGAGACGCGGGCAGAAGCCGCCATTCCGCTGCGAATCGGCACACGCATCATCGGCGCCCTCGATATTCAATCCACACAGGTTAATGCATTCACAGATATGGACATCGAGGTTCTGCAAACCCTGGCGGACCAGATCGCGGTCGCGATCGACAACGCCCGCTCCTTCGAACTTTCACAGCAGGCAGTGATGGAAATGCGCGAGATTGACCGGTTGAAAAGCCAGTTCCTCGCCAACATGAGCCACGAGTTACGCACCCCCCTGAACTCGATCATCGGTTTCTCCCGTGTGATTCTCAAGGGGATTGACGGCCCCGTCACGGAACTGCAACAGCAGGACCTGACCGCAATCTATAACTCCGGCCAGCACCTGCTGGGCCTGATCAACGACATCCTCGACCTCTCGAAAATCGAAGCGGGCAAGATGGAACTGGCCTTCGACGAAGTCAACATGGCAGACGTCACGAACAGCGTCCTTTCAACTGTAACTGGTTTGATCAAAGACAAACCCATCACTTTGAAACGGAACATTCAACCGGACCTGCCAACGGTTCGGGCGGATGCGATCCGAATTCGACAGGTTATGATCAACCTGCTGTCCAACGCGTCCAAATTCACAGACGAAGGCGAAATCTCTGTCGAGGTTGCCGTCAAGGACGGCCCCGCCGGGCACCCCGAACTAATGGTCGGCGTCACAGATACCGGCCCTGGAATTGCCCCTGAAGACCAGGCAAAACTATTCCAGGCATTTTCACAAGTGGACGATTCGCCCACCCGCCGAACCGGTGGAAGCGGACTTGGGCTTTCCATCAGCCAGCACCTGATCCAAATGCACGGCGGACGCATCGGCATCGATAGCACAGTGGGGAAAGGAAGTACGTTCTTTTTTACACTGCCTTTATTCCGCCGGGACAAGGAAGGCGGCGAAGTTGTTGGGAACAGAAAGGTGATTTTGGCAATTGACGATGATCCACAAGTGATCGGCCTTTATGAAAGATACCTGCAGCCTCAGGGTTACCAGGTCATCCCGCTTACAGATCCATCCCGCGCAGTGGAACGAGCGCGCCAGTTAAAACCGTTTGCGATTACGCTGGATATCATGATGCCGGGAATCGACGGCTGGCAGGTGTTGAACAGCCTGAAATCAGAATCAGCCACACGCCACATCCCAGTGATCATATGCAGTATCCTCGAGGACCAGGAGAAAGGTTTCAGCCTGGGAGCGGCCGGTTATCTCGTAAAACCGATTCTTGAAGAGGACCTTGTCAACGCCCTAGACATCGTCAACGCCGACAAAACGATCCACGAGGTGCTGGTTGTGGATGACAACCCGGATGACCTGAGGTTGATCGGAAAAATGCTTATCGACGATGGCCGTTATAAACCCATCCTGCTCGATGGAGGGCGGAAGGGCTGGGATGCAATTTCCGCGAACCCGCCACAGGCTGTGATTCTCGACCTTTTTATGCCGGAACTGAACGGCTTCGAGATTTTGGGATACATGCGCGCAGACCGGCGGCTGCGGGACATTCCTGTCATCATCATCAGCGGCGGGGAAATCACCCCGGAACAAAAAAACCAGCTCGAATCCTTTGGACAACGCCTGCTGACAAAGGGCATGTTCAACGAGAAGGAATTGTTTACAACCATACAACACGCATTGAAAAAGGTTAAATAAATTGGCAAGGAGTAAATATAACTGTGTCCTTTACCATCAAGTGTCTTGACTGTGGAAAGACCGCGCCATATTACCCGACTTCCGTGAATTGTCCGAACTGCAACAGCCAATGGCGTGAGGCAGAATATGATTACGAATCCATAGCCAGGACATTTCTCGATCGACTCGCAAAACTGCCCTTTGATCTCTGGCGATATAGGGATTTGCTCCCCCTCCGCAACCCCAACCCCAGCCTCGCGCTTGGGGAGGGAGGCTCCCCCCTCCTTCCAGCCACCAACCTCGGAATGATGCTGGGATGTCCAAATATATTCATCAAGGATGAGCGCCAGGGACCAACCGGCTCATTCAAGGACCGCCAGGCCTCAGTCACAATCGCCGCGTTGAAGGAAGCCGGTATCACGGAAATGGTGGCGGCGTCCACCGGCAACGTCGCGATTTCCTATTCCGCCTACGCGGCCCGTGCCGGGGTGAAATTATGGGCATTTGTCACAAGCCTGGTACCGGCGGTAAAAATGCGCGAGATTGCATTGTACGGAAGCCAGGTCATCAAAATCACGGGGTCCTACGATCAATGCAAGCAGGTGGCCCAGGAATTTGCGCGCCAGCGCGGGTTATACCAGGATATGGGCGCGCGCACCATCACATCCATCGAGGCCATGAAAACAATCGCCTTCGAGATTGCGGAGCAGATCACAGCCGTACAAGGGCCGGGCGAGAACACCCCCTGGCGCACACCGGACTGGTATGTGCAGGCCATCAGCGGCGGAATGGGGCCAATTGGCATTCACAAAGGTTTTCGGGAACTAAAGCAAATGGGATTGATCGACCGCATTCCGGCATTTGCACCCATCCAGGCCGAGGGATGCGCGCCCATGGTGGACAGCTGGAAAAAGGGAATGGAGACCGCGGAACCTGTGGTGTCTCCCAAAACGCGTATAGAAACCCTTGCAACAGGCAGTCCCGGCCGCGCCTACCAACTACTGCGCGCGCTCGTGGACGAGAAACACGGCGTCTTTGAGAGCGTTTCTGACGAAGAGGCCTTCCGCGCGATGCATGTTCTTGCGAAAATGGAGGGGATATCCGCCGAGCCTGCCGCGGCCGTGGCATTTGCAGGGTTGTTCAAATTAATTCGCGCAGGTGTCATCAAACCCACCGACACGGTAGTGGTAAACTGCACCGGTCACACCATGCCTGCAGAACAGGCCGTCCTTGGCGACAACTGGTCGCGTGACGTCAAGTTCCCATCACGTGAGCAAACTCCCGAGGAAGGATTGCTCTCAGCCCTCACACAGGTTGCTCCCGAGCGCTTTCCACGCGTGGCAATTATTGAAGATACCGGGGAAGCGCGCCACCTCATCCGCCGAATCCTGCAATCACAGGGCAATTTCACCATTCTGGAAGCTTCGAATGGCCGCGAGGGTCTTGAACTGATCCAACGCGAGTTGCCAGACCTGATCATCCTGGACTTGATGATGCCTGAAATGGATGGCTTTGCAGTTCTGGAGGCGCTGCGCGGCAGACAGGAGACTGCCGCCATCCCCGTCATTGTAGCCACTGCCAAGGAACTGACCTCCGAAGAAAAAGCCCGCCTTGGCGGGCAGATCCAGTCGCTCATGCAAAAAGGGGATTTTCTCAACGACGAATTCCTGGAGGAAGTCAAAGCTTTGATCAAATAAGGCGCAGATGTCTGCGTCTCACCTGCTTCTCAATCGAAAAGGTCGGTGGGTTTTGCACAACAAACAAACAAGCGGCATCATGGCCGCGCTTGGTTCTGCAATCTTTTTTGGCCTGTCCCCGGTATTTGGCAAGTTGGCAATCAGCCACGGGTTTTCACCACTGGCTGTGGTTGCCTTGCGAACCAGCCTCGCCGCAGGAGCGCTGCTCATTATTGTCGTGCTTTTCTACCGCCAATTCCTTTACATCTTTCCGGTGGGATTGCTTGGCTGCGCGTTCGCAGGCGTCATCAATGGATTGGGCTCACTGCTATATTACCTGGCCCTGGGCAGGCTGGATGCAAGCGTCGGTCAACTGCTCTACTCGCTATATCCCTTCTTTGTTGCGCTCTGGCTCATTCTCGACCACCAGCCTCCAACCCGCCTGACTCTTTTTCGCATCAGCCTTGCGACCATGGCCGTGATCCTGCTCACAAGCATGCCTGAAAACAAGGTTGACCCCGTCGGCGTCCTGATGATGCTTGGGGCGGCTGTTCTGTATGCAATGCACCTGCCCATTAATCAGCGCGTGCTTTATGAAGCCCCTGCGCCAACCGTAACGCTTTATACCCTGCTTGCCATGAGCATGGTGGTGGTGCCTGCCTATTTCCTGTTCGACCGGCAATGGCCGGTTTCAGACGCGCCGTGGCAGCCGGTTCTCGGCCTCGCCCTGGTCACATTTCTTTCGCGTCTTTCGCTCTTTTTCGGGGTCAAGAAGATTGGCGGTATGCAAACCGCAATATTGGGACTGGGAGAACTGTTGATAGCCGTTGTGTTTAGCCATCTTTGGCTGAACGAAAGCCTGACCGCGCCTCAATGGCTGGGCGCAGTCGGGCTGGGCCTTAGCCTGATCCTCGTTACCTTCGAAAAAAACCTGCCCGCGCCCCATGGCGGCAAGACCGGCTGGCTTTCATGGATTCGCTCCCCGGATTTACCCAAGGATATTTTCGGCCCCTACGAGTAGACAGGTTATTCATCCCCTTCGAAAACATATCCGGTTCCACGCACACTGGCCACCTGTTCTGAAAGCGAAGGAAACTGGTCAAGTTTATGGCGCAAGCGGCTCACGAGCGGTCTGAGGATTTCCGGCGCCTCCCGCTGGGATGTATCATATCCCGGCACCAATAACACAAGTTCGCGATGTGTAAAGACCCTGCCCTCGTTTTCCATGAGTATTCTCAAAAGGCGGCCTTCCGCCGGCGTAAGATGCTCAACCTTATTTTTATGACGAATTTGCCGCCTCGATAAATCCACAACAGTACCATCCTTCAACGTGAACTCTGCAATCGGTTCATCCAGATCCGAGGAATCCGGTGACCCACTGCGCGCCTTCAGGCGGGCCGCACGGCGCGTCAGGCCCTTCTTCACGCTTGCTATCACCTGGACCGGTGAAGCGGGTTTAAGCAAATAATCATGAATTCGCAGGCGCAACGCCTGAATCGCCGTCTCCGTGGATCCAAAAGCGGTCAGCAATACAATTTCAGTTTCCGGCGACACCTGGTTCACAACCTGCACTACTTCCAGCCCATCCATGCCAGGCATACGCAGGTCAACGATCATCAAATCCACAGGGTGTGTGCGAACATGTTCCACAGCGGCCTGGCCATTCGGGGCGGACGCCACGAGGTAGCCTTCGAGTTTCAGGATGTCCGTCATGGATTGACGTGCAACCGGCTCATCATCCACCACCAAAATATTCGATTTCATTGTTTGCCTCCTGTCGGCAGGAATAAGCGAAAACACGCGCCTGGTTTGCGATCCGGCAGCAATTCCAACAATCCGCCGTGCGCCGTGACAATATTGTAACTCACAGTAAGCCCCAGCCCCGTCCCCCTGTCCTTTGTGCTGAAAAATGGCTCGAAGATGTTGGATTGCTTCCCGACCGGGACACCCGGGCCATTATCATGAAAGATGAATTCCACCCCGCCTTTTACCGAACGGGCTGTTACCTTCAAGATTCCGCCGTACGGCATGGCGTCCATCGCATTCAGTATGAGATTGATGAAAATCTGCTGCATCTGGTTTCCAACCGCCATCACTGTTGGAAGTTTATCCGGCAGAATACACTCCACTTTTACATTGTTTTCGGAGAGTTGTTTTGTCATCAGACTCACCACATACTTCAGCACCTCGCCCAGGTCGATCTTTTCCTGGGATATTGCACCGGGGCGGTAAAAGTCGAGCATTCGCTGGACGGTTATCATCAGGCGTTCCAACTCGGTACGGGCAAGATCAAAGTATTCCTTTCGTTTTTCAAGTGGAAGTTCCTCGTGACCAGCCAGGTGCAGGCAATTACGAACCGCCTGCAGCGGATTATTCACTTCATGCGCAATGGACGCGCTCAAGCGCCCGGCAGTCGCCATCTTCTCGGCTTGCAGGAGCGCTTTTTGAGAATCCTCCACCTTGCGGACATAATCCACCTGTTCAGCATACAAGCGCGCGTTTTCCATGGCAACCGCCGCCTGACGCGCCAGGATTTGGAACATCTCCAGGTCTGACACCCGAAAAGATGGCTCATCCATGCTGCGGGCCGCGTAAAGAACAAGGGAAAAGTTCGGGCGGATGATTGGCACGAGAATCGCGGATTTCAATTTGAGGTCCGCGAGAAGCGCCTGTAATTTTACATCACCCGGCCCGCTCGTGTTGACCAGGAGCGGGGCGCCGGATTCGTCTGCAGCCCGGAGGGGTCTGCCCAAGGCGGAATCCTTTTCTTCCGGGAATAATGTTCCTTGTGATGCAAGCAACTCCAGCGCACCCGTCGCCGGATTCCGCTGATAGTATGCTGCGTTCGAACAGCGCATATGCGTCCGGATCGCAGTGACAATCAGGTCAGGCAGGCGATCCAGCCGCGTTTCTGAAAGCAGGGACTCGGTGACGCTGAAAAGCGGACGCAGGGTTTTCGTCCGCGCCGCATCCTGTTTCTGCTGGCTGTCGGCGAAGGCCTGCCGCACCGCATCGATCAATTCACTTCCCTGCCCAAACGGCTTCAGGATAAGTCCATCCACTCCCTGGCGCAAAGCGCGAATGGCTGTCTCCACCGTGCCATGACCGGTCATGATGAGTACGGCGGCATCCGGCTGCAAACGCTGCGTATGTTCGATCACTTCGAAGCCATCCACTTCGGGCATGCGAATATCCACAAGCAACAGGTCTATCGGATGTTGTCCAAGGTAGGAAACGGCTTCGCGCGGATTGGTGAAAGTCTCCACCGCATATCCGGCCCGCGTGAGCAGGCGCTTGCATAATAATGCAATGCCCGGTTCGTCATCCACCACCAGAATAAAGGGAACGTCCATGTTTAGATGGGCAGCCAGACTGTGAATACGGAGCCGCGGCCAACTTCGCTTTCGACCTGAATCGTTCCACCGTGATCGGAAACAATTCCATATGTGACGGACAATCCCAGTCCCGTACCGCCCGAATCTCCTTTCGTTGTAAAGAACGGCTCAAAGATGCGGTCCCTGGCGCCGGATGCAATGCCCACGCCGCTATCCTTCACCGCCATGACAACCCACTCACGCCCATCCTTCGCCTGCATCGACGTTCCAAGGTTTAGGGTACCGCCGGACGGCATGGCCTGCAACGCGTTGTGGATCAGGTTGAGAAGAACCTGCTTCATCTGGTTGCGGTCAATCGAAACCCAGGGCAATTCAGCCGCAAGGTCAAGCAGAAGATCGACCCTGTTGGTGTGTATCAGGTGGTTTGTCAGCGCGACCACATCCTCGACGATCTCGTTCAGGGATGCGCGCATGCGAGTCCGCTCGCCCTGGCGGGAGAAATCCAACAGGCGGCGCACCACATCGCTCGCGCGGCGGGCCTCACGCAGGACCATTTCAAGTTCCTCGCGATGAATGTCATCCGGGGGAGTTTCGTCCAGTACCAGTTCAGAAAAACCGGTCACGGTCGTAAGCGGATTGTTCAACTCGTGGGCGATACCCGCCGCCATTTCACCCACTGCAGCAAGTTTGGCGGCCTGCAGGAGACGGCTCTCCGCGGACTGTTGCGCCTCCATGCGCGCCTTCAACTCGATCTCCGCCGCGCGCAACTGTCGAACAATCTCCTGCAGCCTTTGGTATTGATCTGCATTCGAAACCACAGAGACCAGAATGCCAGCCAGCGATTCAATCGCCAGGAGATCGTTGTGTGAAAAGACATTGTGCCCGGAACTTTCAGCGTCAATAATACCAAGAATCTTCTCCCCCTCTTTCATCGGTACACAGATTTCTGCGCCAGCATCCCAACCCCTGAGCCGCCTGTAATCCCGATCCTGCGCGGTATCGTTGACCAGCGTGCTCTCACCGGTTCTGAAAACGCGCCCGATAATTCCCTCCGACAAGGAAACCCCGCCGCCGGCCAGCGCGCGCCGAACCGTATCTGCATGAGTCCCGCCAAAGCCCTAAATGGTCGGTTTCTGGTCATCGTCCAGGAGAAGCACGGTGGCCAGTTCATATTTGAAATATGCGCCAGCAGATCTGCAGTGATCTGCGCGACCTCCGATTTATCCGTCAGGCCGATGACCTGTTGAACCACTTCATGAATTAATCCAAGACTGCGGGCGCGCCCCTCCGCTTCCTCACGCAGGCGCCCGTTTTCGATCAAGCCCGCCAAATGACTTGCAATCACGACCATCAGGTGTTCGTCGTACTGGCTGAACGCATCCGGCCTCAGGCTCTCGATGGACAGGACTCCAATCACCTGGCCGCGATATTTTAGAGGGACAAACAACATGGAGCGGGCCTCTGAATGGATTGGCGCAATATCGCTGGAGGCCGCATCCCCAACCCGGCGCAAACGCCCCTCCCGCAAAACGGGTTGAATGGGATGATGGGTCAAAGCGACGCTCATGGCATGCATCTTCCCATCCAAAGTCCGGTAATCACGAAGCAATCTCCCGTCGGTCGAAAGCAGGTACAGCGCGATCAATTCCGTTGAAAAGGCGCGCGAGAGCAGTCCAAACACACGCCGCGCGATCTGGTCGAGGTTTTGAGCGGATGAGACGGTGAGTACAAAGTCGTTGAGCATCCCCAGCCTGCGCAGGTGTCCAGCCATTTCCGAAAAGGTGACAGCAACGTCCACCGAGGGGGCAACACGCGGCGAGAGTTCCCGCAGTTCCTGGAGTTCTGCCGCGGTAAAATTAACCTGTCGCCACAATGCAACTGCGCCAATCAAGCGTTGCCCAATAATAAGAGGAAAACATACCCAGGATTTTGTTCCCGGCTTTAGTTGTGCGCCGGGAATATTGTCCCAATTTGGCTGTCCGCGCTCCAGCGACACGTCCGCAAGATTACGATTTAACCGCCGCAGGATGGGACTGGAATCAATCAGGAGGGAAAGTCCCCTGCTCTTCGGATCATTCCACTCGGCCTGAACATCCAGGAATTCGCCGCGCCGAATTGCCAGCCACGCGCCCTGGCATGGAATCAACTGCACAAAGCCGCTCAAAACCTTGTCGAGGGCTGTCGGCATATCGTATGCAAGGTCGGCCTGCAGGTTCGGAAGGAGCGATTGGGCTGCAGCGACACTCCGCCCGGAAAGGAGAGATGCCATTAACTTCCCGGCATCGAGATCACCCCCGTCCGGCAGGGAACTTGAACGGCTGTGTCCTCCGCTCAAGGCGCCGCACAGCCAGGCATCAATGGATGGTTTTTCGAGCAGGGCGACCAATTGATTTCGGGCGCTTTTGTTCAGGCGATATTCAGCGCGCATGACCCAGTGGCCCCCGACGCGTTCAGACAGCGCGGCCCAGCCTGCGCCGGTTAACTGCGCGGCCTCCTTCAGTTGAACGTACAGACCATTCTCGTTCGGCATCGATTTCGACGTGAATTATACAGCAGGCCTGAATGGTACAATAGGCTGAATGACTGACTTGACCATAATTGGAGGAGGGCTTTCTGGAAGCGAAGCGGCATGGCAGGCTGCCCAAAACGGACACAGGGTCCGGCTCCATGAAATGCGCCCCGTCATTCCGACCGGCGCCCACCAAACAGCCGCCTTGGCGGAATTGGTTTGCTCGAACTCGCTTGGCTCGAACCTGCCCGACCGCGCATCTGGCGTCCTAAAGAATGAGTTGCGCCGACTTGGCTCCATGCTCCTCGAGTGTGCGGAAGCCGCCGCCCTGCCTGCGGGCGCCGCTCTTGCAGTGGACCGTGATCTGTTTGCGCATCTCGTTACAGAAAAGATACAAAACCACCCAAACATCGATCTGATACGCGAAGAAGTCACGGCAATTCCAGACACGCCAACGATCATCGCGAGCGGCCCCCTCACATCGGAACGTCTTTCCAAATCCATCGCTCTCTTGAGCGGAGAAGAGCAACTTTATTTCTTCGACGCCATCGCACCCATCGTGGCGGCCGATTCAATCGACATGCAAATCGCCTTTCGCGCGTCGCGGTACGATGACGGCAATCAGGATGAAGGCGACTACATCAACTGTCCATTCACCAGGGAGGAATATTATCACTTTGTCGAGGCCCTGCAATCCGCCGAACGCATTGAATTACGCTCCTTTGAAGAGGCCATTCAGAACGGCGTAAAGGCGGGACACTTCTTCGAAGGCTGTCTGCCGGTTGAGATCATCGCCGGGCGCGGCAGGGATTCACTCGCCTTCGGTCCCATGCGGCCCGTCGGCCTGCGGGACCCGCGCACAGGCAGACGCCCGTATGCAGTGATCCAACTCAGGCAGGACAATCTTGCAGGCAGTTTATATAACCTTGTCGGGTTTCAAACCAACCTGAAATTCACGGAGCAGAAGCGTGTCTTTCGCATGATCCCCGGTCTTGAAAATGCCGCATTTGAACGTTTTGGCCAGATGCATCGCAATACATTCATCGCTTCCCCAAAATTACTGCGTCCCACCCTGCAGCACGTCTCGCGTGACGACCTCTTCTTCGCCGGGCAAATCACAGGCGTTGAAGGATATATGGGCAACATTGGAACGGGCCTGCTCGCAGGGCTTAACGCCTCGCGGCTTCTTCAAAAAAAAATGCTCCTGACCCTGCCAGTCGAAACCATGCTCGGCGCGTTATGCCACTATGTCACACACGCAGACCTAAAAGACTTTCAGCCAATGAAGGCCAACTTTGGAATCCTGCCGCCCATTCTCCTGGAAACCAAAAGCGGAAAACGCGAACGCGGCAAAGCCCATGCAGACCGCGCCATGATCACCCTCGAAAATTATCTTTCGGATAAATATGACTAAACGCGCCGCCACCCTGTATTTGACATTTATCGGCCTCCTTTTGCTTCTCGTCGCCGCATGGTACATCGTCTCGTTTCTGACCTTTGAAACTGATTCCGCCATGTTTGACGGCCAGCGCGCCCTGGCAGATGTCCAAACCCAGGTGGACTTTGGGCCGCGCATTCCGGGCACGGAGGGACATGAAAAAATCCGCACATGGATGCGCACCGAACTGGAATCTGCCGGCTGGATGGTGGATATTCAGGAAACCGAGATGCTGGGACATCCCATCTTCAACGTCACCGCAAAGCGAAACAACGACGCGCCTCAAATCATCCTTGGGGCGCACTACGATACGCGCATATTCGCAGACCACGACGCTGATGCCGCCAAACAGACACGGCCGGTGCCGGGCGCCAACGACGGCGCGTCCGGCGTGGCGGTGCTGCTTGAACTGGCGCGCACGCTCCCGGAGACGACAGTCCCTGTCTGGCTGGTATTTTTCGATGCGGAGGACAATGGTCAAATCCAGGGCTGGGACTGGATCCTCGGTTCACGCGCTTTCGCGAGCGAGTTAAGTGTCCGCCCGCAGGCCGTCATCATCGTGGATATGATTGGCGACGCAAACCTGAATATCCACTTTGAAAGAAATTCGGACGCAACCCTGCGGGCTGAGATTTGGGAAACTGCCGCCAGCCTCGGCCACGACGATGTTTTTATCGCCCGGGAAAAACACAGTATGCTGGATGACCATACCCCCTTCCTGCAGGCAGGCATTCCATCCGTGGATATAATTGATTTCGACTATGCTTACTGGCACACCACGCAGGATACGCCGGACAAGGTTTCCGCCGCCAGCCTGCAAGCCGTGGGCGAAACCCTCTGGGCCTGGGTCACAGCAAAAAACCGTCAATAAAACCGATATGGTCAAAAGGCCGCACTGGGCTTAAACTTATGGTGTGGAACGCTGAACCCAAAATGACCGTACAGGAACTCATCGAAAAAATCCGCATCCCCTGGATCGAGCGCGTGGCACGCGAAATGGCGCGCGGCGAGGGCGTGCGCGCCGGGTTCGAGGATCAACTCAGCCGCTTTTACGCCCTGCTCGAACAGGCAGTCGCCAGCGGCGATACTGCCTGGCTGGACCCCATCCTCTACGATTGGGCGCGATCCCGCACGGAAACCAACCTGAACGAAGGCGATTATCATGTCTCCTTTGTGATGAATCGCATGATCGCCATCACCATCGAAGTTGCGAGGGCAAACCTTACGAAATCGCAGGCGCTGGATGTGCTGGGCGCGGTCATCCCAATCTACACACACAGCCTGGGAGTCGTTGCCCGCTACGAAATGGAGGCCCGCGTCGATCACATCTCCAACGACCTGGAGAATGTGCAGGAAAAACTGCAGAAACTCGACCGGAGCAAATCCAACTTCATCTCCGTCGCCGCGCATGAGTTAAAAACGCCGCTCACCCTGATCGAAGGCTACACAACCATGATGGCCGATGTGGTCCCCCAATCCGGGGACAGCCAGATAGACAGCCTGCTTAAAGGCGTAAACACCGGCATCACCCGCCTTCGCCGCATCATCGATGATATGATCGATGTCTCCCTGATCGATAACAACCTGCTCACATTGAACTTTCAGCCAATCTGGATCAGCCACCTGCTCGACCTTCTAAAGAATGAGGTGCGCAAGCCGCTGGCCGAACGGAAGCAGAATTTGATCATCAATGAATTTGCAGGCAACGACATGTGGATCTATGCCGACTCGGAACGCCTGTACCAGGCCCTGTACAATGTTTTGATAAACGCCATCAAATTCACACCGGACAAAGGCGATATCACGATCGATGGGCGGCTGCTGCCCGGTTTCATCGAGATCACTTTCACAGATACAGGCATCGGCATCTCGCTGGAGCATCAGGCTTTGATCTTCGAAAAATTTGGGCAGCTCGGCCAGACCGAGTTGCACTCCAGCGGCAGGACAAAATTCAAGGGCGGCGGCCCGGGGCTGGGACTTCCAATTACGCGCGGCATCATTGAAGCGCATGGAGGCTCGATCTGGGTCGAATCCGAGGGATGTGATGAGCATAAATTTCCCGGGTCCACTTTTCATATCCTGCTCCCAACGCGCACCGAGCCAACCGATCCGCGCATCGCAAAATTATTTGGCGAACTCAATCAACAAAAAACTGAAACGGAAATCCATGCCGAAAAGAATACCCCACCCAACCACCCCGCCGCGTGAACGCGCTTTCCTCGTCGGGGTTGAGATTTACGGACAAAAGCACCTTCTGCCGCTCGAGGATTCACTTTCCGAACTGGCTCTCCTGTCTGACACAGCCGGGCTGGATGTGGTCGGGGAATTGACGCAGAAACTTGACCGCCCCCACGTGGAAACCTACATTGGTCCAGGCAAAGTGGATGAACTGAAAGCCCTCGCCGAAGAAACGCTTGCCGAGGTCGTCATCTTCGACGACGAACTCTCACCGCGCCACCAGCGCGAACTGGAAAAGTCTCTTGGAAAAGACGTGCGTGTCCTGGATCGCACTGCACTCATCCTGGATATTTTTGCCCAGCACGCGCACACCAGCGAGGGGATGCTGCAGGTGGAACTGGCGCAATATGAATACTATTTGCCGCGTCTCACCCGCGCCTGGTCACACCTCGAACGACAGGCGGGCGGCGGCGGCGGGCGCGCCGGATCGACCGGAGGCGTGGGTCTGCGCGGCCCGGGCGAAACGCAATTGGAAGTGGACCGCCGCTCCATCCGCACGCGCATCGCGCACTTGAAGAACGAACTTACAAAGGTGGAGGCGCACCGCATGAGGTACCGCGCCCAACGGAAGCGCTCGCGCGTTCCAACCGTTGCGCTGGTTGGGTACACAAACGCAGGCAAGTCCACGCTGTTGAACAGACTGGCCAAGTCTGAAGTCTTTGTAGCCAATCAATTATTCGCGACACTCGACCCAACCACTCGCCGCGTGGAATTGCCCGGCAACGATCTCGCCCTCTTCACGGATAC
>Ga0172369_10006393_pt1 | contig 14052 bp, 9 predicted proteins | sample LakKiv25m_FD_114539 | JGI IMG/M metagenome (GOLD analysis project Ga0172369, IMG submission 114539) | Freshwater microbial communities from Kabuno Bay, South-Kivu, Congo - kab_022012_11.25m | ecosystem: Environmental > Aquatic > Freshwater > Lake | place: Democratic Republic of the Congo...
AGCAATGATTTTGCATCATAACCAAGTAATCTTAAATATGCAGCAACCTGTGCAGAGGTTTGCCCGGTATAACAATAAACTAAAATAGTTTTATCTTTTGGTAAAGTCTTTAAATCTGCAGCCAATTTAAATGCAGTACCAGGCGTATATTGAATAGCACCTTCTACGTGACCAGGATTTGTGTATTCAGCTTCTGCCCAATAATTAACAATATAGTAATTGGATAAATTACCTGGAAATACAACTGATTTACTTACACTAGCAGCACCAAAGCCTTCGGTGGCTAAAACTTGAAGCCTTTTTTCTAATATCTTAGCGCCTTCAGTTTCACCAGTACTTGTAAAAGTTGGTAAATCACCAACTGCATTTTTACTATTTGATGTAGTTTGTAGTGTTATAGCATTGTTTTTACCTTCTTGAACTGCATTGTACCATTTTGATGTGTCACTCCAACTGCACATTCCCCATTTCAAATCGTAAGTATTATTGTATCCAGCAAATCTTAAAAGTGCAGTTGCAAAAGCTGCAGTCTGCCCAGTATAACAACTAAGTACAACTTTGGATTTAGCAGAAAGATTGTTTGTTTTATAATAATTAATTAAATCTACCACTGCTACATTTACCGCACCTTGGATATGACCTGCTGCATAATCAGTTGTTGATCTAATATCAATTATAGTTACTGTTGGATCATTAACTAATGCATTTAAATCTGTAGATGTCGTCATAATCGAGGTTGATGAATTGATATAATCCAAACCCTGTGCTTCCATATATGTTGCAAGTACTTCTGTTTCATTAACTGTTGGTGGTGTAACAGGGTCCTTATCATCACTACATCCTGTATTAAAAAATATTGATGAAGCTGCAATAAATAAATAAAGCAAAAAATAAAGTTTTCTTTCTTTCATTGTTCGAACTCCTTAAAGATTGTTAAAGAATAATTAATTCTATTTATTAGTTAAACCAATTTGATGGAAGTTTTCCATCAACAATTATATTTCCATTAGAACTCTTTTCCCATGTTTCTATATTATCAGAATCAAACAGGTAAAGTTGTGTGTTAGCTAACGAGTCAGTTGTTACTCTGTAAATGTGGCAACCCTGATAACAAGTAGAATAGGTTTGCCAGATTCCATTATTATCTTTATAACCTGTACGTGTTGTTATCTTAATAATGTTATGCGGGGTTGTGTATTTATAAGTCGGCTTTACACTAAAGTTTGATAGAAGCGCAATTCCATAATTTTGCCAGCTATCAGGTGCCATAAGCGATCTTCTAAGCAAGGCATATTTGTATTGCGGTTTAGTATCTTTGATTGGATTCATTCCAATTTTATATCCTTGGTGGGAGTGAATTCTTGCTCCTTCTTCACTTCCGATATGGCAGCTACCACAGTTATTATAATCCTGCGAATGGCAAGTATAACAACTAAAAGTATTTATATGTGCTGTATGAAATTGATTTGAGTTATTAACATTTGAATGACAGTTTGTACATTTTGGTAATTCTGGATACTTATAACGCTGATCATACATTTTGCCATCACCATGAATTTCGTGCTTGTTATGGCAATCCAAACACTTAAATCCTGCTTGTGATAAGTGAACGTCAGGAACTGTTCCGGCACCAACTCCAAAGTAAGCATGTCCACCACGACTCGTATGACAGGTTGTACAATGATCAACCATATTTGGTGTTTTAAAGAATGAATGTCCCAGATACAATCCACCGCCGCCAGCCTTTGGTCTGTTGATATGACAATCACCGCAAGTAGCATGACATTTACCGCAGTTTGTTTCATAACCTTCTTGTACTTCTGTACTTAGTTGGCTAAATCCATTAGGAACATTATCCTTACCCGCTCGTAAACAAACCATACTTTTTTGTCCCCAACCCTGATGAATATTATTTTCAGATTTACTTGCTATATCTGCGTGGCAAGTTCCGCATTTATGAATCGCATCCTTGGAAGGTTTTTTTAGAAAATTACCTGAATGTGCAACAGTTTTATCATCTGTTTTGTCAACACCATTATGGCAAGCTGTACAAGGTATTTTTCCGTGTGGATCACTTTTAAAATCAGCATAACCTGATCCACCCATATAAACTCTATCGTAAGGTTCAATATGAGGTGTTTCGCCACCACATCCTCCACCACCGGAAACAGGTGGATCTGGAGTATAGACTGCTTTTAAGTGAGTGTAATTTGTATGGCATCCTTCACAAGAAGCTACATCCTTACTTACAGGATCGTTATTGTTCTCATCAGAAGGATCATCAGAACAACCAATAAAGATTGTAAGTGGAATTGCTAAAAGAAGAAGCAGTTTTTTCATTTCATTTCCTTGTTAAAAGTAAATTATTTATTGATTCGGCTTATTCAATCTTTGTGCCGATAATTTTTGCTTATAACAAGCATTATATGTGCCAATTATGAAACATAGCGTTCTTTGCTTGTATCACATTTAAGAATTGAGCAAAATTTCTTCTAAAAGAAGGGAAAGCAAATCGTTTCAAATGAAACAGTTTGAAACGATTTTTATAGAAGTTCAATCTTGTGGAGAAAATTCAAATTTTTTTGGATTATATCCTTGAGCGGCTAGAATTGAATTTATCTTACCTAGAGTTTCAGAATCTAAACTTTTAGTTCTGCTTAAAATCCATCCATACTTCCTACTTGGAGTTCCAACAATTGCCCATTTATAATTATCCTCCAACCCGATTATCCAATAATCTCCCCAGAAAGGACGCCAGCCTAAAAAACTAACAAAGCTCACTTCCAACTTTGCATTGGACTTTTTATCTACAACTCTTACAACTCCATCGGCGGCATCAACTTCTCCATCTTCATCAATACAGGAGTTTGTAACATAGATTTCGCCATCCTTTGTTAATGTATATTTTGCTGTTGTGTTTTTTATGCACTGATCTTGAAAACTGTTTGGAATTTTTGCCACCTCATACCACAAACCAACATATTTTTTTAGATCAACATATTTTACTGTTGTTAAAGATTTTTCTTGAGCAAAAACAACTGTTGATAATATTATTAAGAATAATAAACTTTTCATTGATTAAACCTTTATAAATATTTTCTTTGCATAAAGTATCCACATTAAACCAAGCCAAACTAAAATATAAGTTATTGCCCAGGCTAATGATGCATTAATTGGCTGTAACCAGGATAAAAATAAATTCTGAAATAGATAATCTTTTACATTTATCATCGAACCATCATTTAATTGCCATTTTATCATAGACATCAATCTTCCCACAATGCCGGATAAGAAGAAAACAGTAATAGCATTCATTCCATAAACCTGGAAAGGCGTTATCCACCAGGTAATTTTTTTAACATCAACAAACCAGTAACAAAATGCAAGAAAGTTTAATGCAAGTCCTCCGGTATATAAAACATAAGAGCTCGTCCAGATATTTTTATTGATTGGGAACCAGCCATTCCAAATCCAACCGGCAACCATTAAAACACCGCCCCAAATAAATAACCAAACAGTTTTTGTTGTTTGATCTTTTTCGGTTCTTAACCAATTGCCTGTAAAAATACCAAGCATTGCAGTTCCGATTGCTGGTAATGTTGATAATAATCCTTCTGGATCCCAAACTTTTGTTGCGGACCACATATGCCCTTGTAAAAATAAATTATCAATCCATGCGGCAAAGTTTGTTGTTGGTTCTAAATTTGAATATCCAACTCCAGGCACTGGAACTAATGTCATCAAAATTCCATAGAGAATTAAAATAAAAGCTGTAAACCAGTATTGGAACTTTGTATTGGTTGTTAAAAATAAAATTGATGAAATCATATATACGATTGCGATTCGTTGAAGAACTCCAGGAATGCGAATTGTACTCCAGGAAAATTCGTGACCAAATAATAATCCAAAAGGAAATCCAGCTAATATTAAACCAAGTACAAAAAGAATAATTGTTCTTCTAAAAATATTTAGGTAAAGACTTTTCATATCTCCACCATGTTGTTTGCGTTTTGTTAGTGAATATGAAATTGCAACTCCAACTATGAACAGAAAAAACGGAAATATTAAATCAGTTGGTGTACAACCGTGCCATTTTGCGTGTTCAAGTGGTGGGTAAATTGCACTCCAAGTTCCTGGATTATTTACCAGGATCATTCCCATGATAGTAATTCCTCTAAACACATCAAGCGAAAGTAAACGTTCGGAAGGTTTCATAATATTTTCCAAAAGATTAAAATTGTTTAAACAAAAATAAATAAAGTTTAGTGAAATATGTTTTAAATTATTTTAAGTTTGAAAGTAAATATTATTGCCATTCTTAATAGAACAAGAATGTTATTAGAAAGAGTAAAAAATGAAATCAATAATTTTAGTATTTATGCTTGCATCATTTGTGTCATCACAAACAAAATACACAGATATAAACGATTTAGTTAAAAAAGGTGAATTTACGAAAGCCACAGAATTGATTGATAAAAAATTATCAAATGATAATTTAAATCTTGAAAACATAAATGAACTTACTTTTGAAAAAGAAAGATTAGATAGAATAAAAAAAGATTTTAACAAAACTTCAGAAGATGTTTTAAAATTCATCAGAAAATATTATCCCGATGCAAATGAATCTGATTTAACAAAATGGGAAAATGATGGATCGCTTGAGTATATGATTATTGATGGACATAAATGGTATTTTGCTCGAGCTGCCTCAAATCTTTTTAGAATAAATAAAGAAGCAAAAAAACAAAAAGAACTTGTTGATGGCTTTCAAAAAGATCCTCTGGATAAATTTCTTGAAAGTTACATTCCACAAGTTTTAGATGAAGCTGCAAACGGACAGGAAAGTTTAGTAAAGCCTGTTACCTTTAATTTGAATTATACATTAACAGTAGATGCAAATGTAGTGCCGGATGGAGAAATTATTCGATGCTGGCTTCCCTTTCCACGCGAAGGACACAAAAGACAAACCAGTATTAAGTTAATTGAAATAAACTCATCTAAATATCAAATAGCAGATAATAATTATTTACAAAGAACTTTGTACTTTGAAAAAACAGCCGTTAAAGATCAGCCAACTGTTTTTAATATGAAATTACAAGTAACGAATTACAATGAATCAAATTTGATAGTGCCAGAGCTTATTAAACCTTATGATAAAAAATCTGAGCTTTATAAAACTTATACAACAGAAAGATTACCTCACATAGAGTTTACAGATAAAATAAAATCTCTTTCAGAAAGTATTGTTGGCAAAGAAAAAAATCCATATTTGATTGCAAAAAAAATCTTTACCTGGATTTCAGACAACATTCCCTGGGCTGGTGCAAGAGAATACTCAACGATTGAAAATATTTCTGATTATTGCATAACGAATAAACACGGTGATTGCGGGATTAAGACGTTACTTTTTATGACACTTTGCAGATACAATGGTATTCCAACAAAATGGCAAAGCGGCTGGATGCTTCACCCTGGTGAAATTAATTTGCATGATTGGTGTGAAGTTTATTTTGAGGGTTATGGCTGGCTTCCTGTTGATCAATCATTTGGAATAGTAGATTCTGAACTTGATGATGAAAAATATTTCTTCCTTGGAAGTACAGATGCTTATCATTTAATAGTTAATGATGATTACTCAAAAGAATTATATCCACCAAAAGATTTTCCGAGAAGCGAAACAATAGATTTTCAACGCGGTGAAGTAGAATGGAAAGGCGGAAATCTTTATTTCGATAAATGGGATTATCATATGGATGTTGAATACAAAAAGGAACAAAAATGAAAAAGATTTTAATTTTTATTTTTATTTTGATTTTTATAACAAATAATTACGCACAGAATGAAATGGAAAAAATAAATTCTATAATCCAAAATGTTAAAGAACAGTTTACCCCCGATAAACGAACATCTGTTTTTAATATTGAAGCAGTAAAGATTGATGATAAAGTAATAATTAAAGGAGAAACCAACCTTGTTAATGCTAAAACAGAATTATTAAAATTATTTTCTGATCAGAAAATTGATGTAAAAAATGAAATTGAACTTTTACCATCAAAATCACTTGGAGAAAAAATATTTGGAGTAATAAATCTTTCAACTGCAAATTTAAGATCAAAACCTGATCATTCTGCTGAACTTGTAACACAAGCGATTTTGGGAACCCCGATTAAAGTATTAAAAAAAGGTGAAGATGGATATTATCTTGTTCAAACACCAGATAATTACATTGCATGGCTTGATGATGATGGATTTGAATTTAAAACTGATTCAGAGTTAAAAGAGTGGAATCAATCTCCCAAAATTATTTACACGAAAGAATTTGGTTTTTCATATTCAGAAGCTGATGATAAAACTCAACCAGTTTCTGATCTTGTAGCTGGAAACCTGTTAAAGATTTTTGGTGAAGATTCAAATTATTATTTAGCTGAATATCCTGACGGAAGAAAATCTTACATAAAAAAAGATGAATCAAAACTTTTTAACGATTGGTACTCTTCACTAAAACCAACAGGAGAAACAATTTTAAAGACTGCTTATCGTTTTATGGGGATTCCATATTTGTGGGGTGGTACTTCCACAAAAGGAATGGATTGCAGTGGTTTTACAAAAACTGTTTATTTCTTAAATGGAATAATTCTTAAGCGTGATGCTTCGCAGCAAGTAAATACCGGCGAATTAATTGAGGTAAAAAATGGCTGGGAAAATTTACAAGCTGGTGATTTACTTTTCTTTGGCAGAAAAGCTGATGGAGAAAAAAAGGAACGCATAACTCACGTTGCCATTTATATCGGCGATGGTGATTTTATCCATGCTGCCGGAAGAGTAAGAATTAATAGTCTTAATCCTACAAAAACTTATTACAGCAAATACAGAGATAATTCATTTATTCGTGCTAAAAGAATTTTAAATTCTATTGGTAAAAATGAAATTGAGAAAATTCTAGAAAATAGTTTTTATAAATAAAGTATTATTTTCTTTGTGACCTTAGCGTAAAACTTTGCGCTCTCTGCGTGAAATTCTATAATCGCACTTCACGCTAAAATAACCAAGAAAAAATTGCTAAAAATAATATTCTCTCAATTGTTAAAACCTAATCTTTGAATTAAAGCATCTGTTTTTGGTTCGCGTCCTCTAAACTTTATATAAAGATTCATCGGATCATCGCTGCCGCTTTTTTCTAATATGTTTCTTCTAAAACTTTCCGCAGTGTTCATATCAAACAATCCATTTTCTAAAAATGCACCGAATGCATCGCTGTCTAAAACTCCAGACCACATATAACCATAATACCCGGCAGAGTAACCATCACCGCCAAAAATATGATTGAAGTTTGTACTTTGATATCGTGATGCAATTTCCGGAATCAAACCAATTTTATTCAAACTTTCCTGCTCAAATTTTTCTGGATCAATATCAACAACATCATTAAACATATGCCAGTTCATATCCAGAATTGCAGCCGCTAAATACTCCACAGTTTCAAATCCTTTATTAAAATACTGCGAGTTGATTATCTTTTGTATCAACTCATCAGAAATTGGCTCGCCAGTTTTATAATGTTTTGCATACATCTTTAACACCTCAGGATGTGATGCCCAGTTTTCCATAATCTGCGAAGGAAGTTCTACAAAATCTACAGGAGATCTTTTTGCACCTGGATAAATTGATTTGTTAAATAATCCATTTAATCCATGACCAAACTCATGGAATAATGTATTTACTTCATCAAAACTTAGTAGTGCAGGTTTACCTTCTGTTGGTTTAGAAAAATTTCCTACATTTACTACAAGCGGTGTAATAAATTTATCATCAATATTTGATTGCCCGCGGAAATTACTCATCCACGCACCGGCACGTTTACCACTTCTTGGATAATAATCTGTATAAAGTATTCCAATATGTGTCCCATCCGATTCTTTAACTTCATAAACATCTACATCAGGCTGGTAAACAGGAATATCATTTCGTTTTACAAATTGAATTCCATACAGTTTACTTGCAACATCAAAAGCACCTTGTCTTACATTTTCCATCTGGAAATAAGGACGAAGCATTTCTTCATCCAGTGCATATTTTTCTTTTTTTACTTTTTCTGAATAATACCACCAATCCCATGCAGCAAGTTTAAAGTTTTTACCCTCAGCATTAATAATTTTCTGCATTTCAATAACTTCATCTTTAGATTGGTCTAATGCAGGTTTCCATAAATCTTCTAAAAATTCATTAACAGTTTCCGGAGTTTTAGCCATATTTTTTTCCAGCTTAAAATCTGCATAAGTTTTATAACCAAGCAGATTTACTTTTTCATTACGCAAAGCAACAATCTTTTTTATGATTTCCTTGTTGTCATATTCATTATTGTTATTGCCGCGCATTATGTATGCTTTGTATAATTTTTCTCTTAATTCTCTTTTTTCAGAGTACTGTAAAAATGGAGTAAAACTTGGACGCTGTAAATTAAAAGCCCACTTTCCTGCCATTCCGTTTTGTTTTGCAAGCTCTGCAGCACTTTGGATAGCGGCATCAGGCAAACCAACTAATTCATCTTTGTTATCAATCACCAGTGCTATGGAATTAGTTTCTTTACGAAGATTATCACCAAACTTTAAGCTAAGCATGCTAAGTTCTTCATTTATCTTTTTCAGTCTTGTTTTCTTTTCTTCATCAAGCCCAATACCATTACGAATAAAATCAGAATAATAATTATCTAATACTTTAAGCTGCTCGGCTGTTAAGTTTAGTTTTTCCTTTTCATCATTGATAGTCTTTACACGCTGATAGAGTTTTTCATTTAGTAAAATATCATTATTAAGCTTAGAAAGTTCTGGTGTTATTTTTTCTGCAATCTTTTGGGTTTCATCATTTCCGTTTGAGCCGCTGATATTAAAAAATACACGTGAAACTTTTGTTAACATCTCACCACTTTTCTCAATTGCTTCAATTGTATTTTTAAATGTTGATTTTTCTGGATTATTAATAATCGCATCAATTTCAATTCTTTTTATCTTTATTCCCTCTTCAAAAGCAGGCAGATAATGTTCAATTTTTATCAGATCAAACGGTGGAGTTTGAAATGGTGTAGAATATTCTTTAAAGAATGGATTATTATTATCAATTGTTTGTGCTTTCATATTAATTGATACCAATCCAACAATTACCAAAAACAGATAGATAAAATTTTTCATCTCGTTCTCTCCTGCTAAATAAAATTATAAACATAAATAACATCGGGTTAAGCTTTAACCGGCTCTTCTTTCTTCTTTCCAAACTCAGGCTCTATCTTAACCAGTGCTGCAACTATAAATCCTGGAATTGTGGAAATTAAAACCCATTCAAAAAATCTTGGATAACCAATTTGTTCCTGCAAAGCTCCAGAATACATTCCGGGCAGCATCATTCCAAGTGCCATTATTCCGGTGCATATTGCATAATGAGCAGTTTTATGTTCACCTTGCGAAATCATAATCATGTACATCATATAAGCAGTGAAACCAAAACCATAACCAAACTGTTCCGCTGCAACTGCAAGATTAATCAAAATAAGATTTGTTGGCTGATAATGTGATAAATAAACAAAAGCTAAATCCGGTGTGTGCATAATTAAAACCATTGGCCATAACCACCACTTTAATCCTTTTTTGGATATAACGTATCCACCGATAAGTCCGCCAAGTGTTAAAGCAATAACACCGATAGTTCCATAAACAATTCCAACTTCTGATGTAGTAAGTCCAAGTCCACCTTTATCACGTGGATCAATTAAAAAGGGTTGAACAAGTTTTACAAGCTGTGCTTCTGCAAATCTAAAAAAGAGTAAAAATCCAAGAATGTTCCAGATATTTTTCTTCTTCATAAAAATTACAAACGCTTTTAAAAATTGGATGAAAGGAAGTAGCGCTTCATTTTTATTTTCTGATTTTTCAAACCGCTCAACAAATCCTGCAACAAATGTTCTGAATAAAATCACAAAAAGCAGGACTAATAAAATTGTAGATACAATTGTATTCCAGGGAGAGCCTACTTTAAATAATGATAGTATATATCCAAGCACTATAAATAAGATATATACTATAACTGCGAATAAAATAAATCCGCCAACTAACATTAAGATTTGTGAACCATCTAACTTTTTATCTTTTAACGATCCTTTATCTTCCTTAGGATAAGGAAGCATAAACTTGTGAAAGAAAAATAAAATTATAAATAGTGCGGCAGTAAAAATAAAAACTGATGACCAGGCTGTTTTTACACCAATCGTTTTTGAAAGTTCACCGGCAATTACAACTAAAACACCTGAGCCGAAAATTGTTGCTAACCTGTAAAATGTTGAACGTACACCAACAAAAGCTGCTTGTTGATCTTCTTTCAATCCCAGCATATAAAAGCCGTCAGCAGCAATATCGTGCGTGGCTGAAGCAAAAGCCATTAACGCAAATACTATTAAAGTAAGATTCCAGTAAAAAGGAGTTGGAATACTAAATGCAACACCAAATAGCGCAACTCCAATAATCAATTGCATTGTAATTGTCCAGAATCTTTTTGTTTTAAACATATCAACAAGCGGACCCCACGCAAATTTTAAAAACCATGGGAAGTATAGAAGACTTGTAAAGAACGCAATATCGGTATTTGATACTCCAAGATTTTTATACATCATTACAGAAACAGACATTACCATTATATAAGGAATACCTTCTGCGAAATATAAAGTTGGTATCCACGCCCAAGGATTTCTTGTAGTAACTTTTTGATCTGACATTATTGCTCCGTTAAAAATACTATAATTGTTTTGCCATCAACACAGCACCAAATTCCGGTGAATGTTCTGCTTCCATTATTTTTACATCGTTATATTTTCTTACAACCATTTCATTGAATAGATAAGAGAAATAATTTGGTTTAGTTAGAATACTTCCGATTAAAGACACTTTTAATAAAGACACTTTTAGTTTTGATTTCATAGCTGCTATGTGAAGTAAAAGTTCTTCAGCTTCATCTTCTAAAATTCTTTGTGCAGTTACATCACCACTTTCAGCCGCATCAAATACTAAAGGTGCAACTGAGGATATGTTAAAATTATTTCTATAAACTTCTGTAATTAGTTCTTCTGGAGTACTTATAGAAAATTCCTGCGATAAAAGATCAGCAATTCTTGTTAGTTTTGATCTTCCATCAAAAGCACGTGCAGCTGCATTTAATCCTTTTCTGCCAATTCTATAACCGCTTCCTTCATCACCGATGTATCTTCCATATCCGCCAATGCGATGAATATTCCCCTGTTCATCTTTACCAAACATAATTGAACCTGTACCTGCAATTAATATACTGCCGGCATTTCCAGAAAAAGCTCCTTCAAGTGCAATTCGGGCATCACTTTCAATCGCGATTTTATTTAAAGCAATATTTTTTTCTTCAGCATCTTTTTTTATTTGTGATACAAGAATTTCAGCATCACTTTTTCTTCCAGCACCGGTTGTGCCCAATACTATTCCAGCAACTAAATCAGAATTAATTTTTTGTGCTGAGCAGCATTTTAAAATATGATCGAGTATAGTTTCTGAAACTTTTTCCGATCCTATAACTAAAAAATTTGATGCATCACCGGTATTTTCAAATAGTGTATTTAGATTTTCATCGGTAAGAATACATTTTGTTTTTGTTCCGCCGCCATCAATGCCAATGTAATATTTCATTAAATCCTCTAACAAAGTAAAAGTTTTGTTTACAATTATATCAATTTTATTCAGGATTATAAACCATCTAATTGATGTCTGAACATTTAAATGTAAATTTGAACAGCATTTTTTTCAATTCTATCGGAGAATTAAAATGAAGAGATTTTTTTCTTCAATTTTATTATTGAGCATAACATACTTTTTTGCTGCTTGTTCAGCTAATATTTCAAATAATATCAGCATATCGGAGCTTAACTATCCAAATGAACTTAAAGTTATTAAAAGATCCGAATGGAATTGGAAACCACTTGAAAAGATTCTACCACAACATTCTATTACTAAGATAACAATCCATCATGGCGGAGAAGAGTTTGCAGATGATAAAGATATGATCAAGTATCTTCAGAATCTTCAAAGCTGGAGCAGATCGGATGAAAAAAATTGGATTGATATTCCTTATCATTTTATGATTGATCTTAAAGGGAATATTTATGAAGCTCGTCCTATAAATTATCCCGGCGATACAAACACAGATTACGATGTTACCGGGCACGCACTAATTTGTGTTGTTGGTAATTATGAGGTTCAAACACTTACTGATGCTTCATTAAAATCTTTGGTTAAACTTACAGCATTTTTAAAACAAAATTATCAAGTAGAAAATAAAAATATTAAGACTCATAAAGATTATACAGAAACATTGTGCCCGGGTAAAGATTTGTACAAACATTTTATAGATAATTCTTTTTTAAAAATGGTAAATGAACAGTTAACATCCACAAATGAAATAACTAAAGTTGATAATAATATTAAAGTTAAAACCGGGATTGAAGTTTTAAGAGAAAGAAATTTTGATATTCTTGAAGGTAAAAAAGTTGGTTTGGTTACAAATCCAACCGGTGTTGATAGTAAATTAAAATCCACAATTGATATTCTTTACGAAGCAAAGAATGTTAATCTAACTGCGCTGTATGGACCAGAACACGGTGTTCGTGGAAATTATACTGCAGGTGAACACGTTGATTATTACATAGATGAAGCAACAAAACTTCCGGTTTACTCGTTGTACGGTAAAACAAGAAAACCAAACTCAGAAATGTTAAAAGATGTTGATGTTCTTGTTTTTGATATTCAGGATATTGGGAGCAGATCTTATACTTATATAAGTACAATGGGTTTGCTTATGGAAGCAGCAGCAGAGAATAATAAAGAAGTAGTTATTCTTGACCGACCAAATCCACTTGGAGGCGAAAGAGTTGAAGGTAACATTGTTGAAGATGGATTTTTTTCTTTCGTAAGCCAATTTGCAATTCCTTATTTGCACGGATTAACAGTTGGAGAATTAGCTTCACTATTAAATGAAGAAGGCTTACTCAAAGATAAAGTTAAATGTAAACTTAAAGTTATTCCGATGGAAGGCTGGGAACGTAAAATGTATTTTGAACAAACCAATCTGCCGTGGGTTTTAACTTCACCTCATATTCCACATAAGTATTCTCCATTCTATTATCCAGTTTCTGGAATACTTGGTGAGCTGAATGGTGTACTGTCAATTGGGGTCGGTTACACTCTTCCCTTTCAAACATTTGCAACTGAATGGATTGATGGTGAACAGCTTGCAAAAAAAATGAATTCATATAATCTTGATGGTGTAATTTTTAGACCAATATCTTACAAACCTTATTACGGATTTGGGAAAGATAAAATGTTACACGGCGTTGAGACTTACATAACAGATTATCATCAAGTAAAATTATTAACAATTCAATTTTATTTTGCACAAGCTGTAAACGAACTTTATGGAAGAAATATTATTGCAGAGAATGAAGGTAGATTTGATATGTTTGATAAAGTGCTTGGCTCAAATAAAATTAGAGAATTGTTTATGCAGCGTTTAAAAGTTGAGGATATACTTCCCTATCTTAATAAAGATGCAGAAAATTTTAAATCAATTTCAAAAAAATATTATTTATATAACTAAGAGGTCGTCACACTGAGTAAAGTTGAAGTGTGGCTAACATAAACCAGAACAAATTATGCAGTACATAGAAAACGAACATATAAAATACAAAAACAACCAACTTTTTATTGAAGAAGTTAGTGTAAATGATTTAGCTAAAAAGTTTGGAACTCCTCTATACATTTACAGCAAAAATCATTTTGTAAACCAATACAAAATATTTGAAAATGCATTTAAAGATGTAAATCATAAAATATTCTATGCAATGAAAGCGAACTTTAATTTAAGTGTAATTAACACATTTGTTAAGCTTGGCTCCGGCGTGGATGCAAATTCAGAAGGAGAGTTTTACAGAGCTGTTAAAGCCGGAGCAGATCCTGATAAAATTATTTTAACAAGTGTTGGGAAAACAAAAAG
>Ga0172369_10006395_pt1 | contig 14047 bp, 8 predicted proteins | sample LakKiv25m_FD_114539 | JGI IMG/M metagenome (GOLD analysis project Ga0172369, IMG submission 114539) | Freshwater microbial communities from Kabuno Bay, South-Kivu, Congo - kab_022012_11.25m | ecosystem: Environmental > Aquatic > Freshwater > Lake | place: Democratic Republic of the Congo...
CGGGCGTCACCATGGGCGCCTCGCCCGCGCCCGCGAAGCGCGACGACGGATCCAGCCCGACCGACGAAACCATCACGATGGGCACGCGTCGCGCGGGCTCCGGCGACGCCGCGTGCATCGCCTGCACGACGCCGTAGCCCGCCCAGTCGTTTTCCATCATGACGTCGAGCACCACGAGATCGGGCGCTTCCTTCTCGACGCTCGCCAGCGCCGAGCAGTCCAGCGACACGAGGGGCCGTTCGCGCCGCGTGCTGGCGGAGTGCAGCTCCATCGCGGCGAGTTCCTTGCCGGTGCCGCTTTCGCCGACGACGAGGACGGTGGCGCCGGAGGGGGCCACGCGCGCGAGCAGCTCGTACACGCGGCGCATGGGTTCGCTGTCTCCGACCATGCGCGGGTGAGCGGGCGCAGCGTCTCCGGAAGCGGGGCGGCGCCGCGTGCGGGCGTGCTCGAGTGCGGCGGCGACGCGGCGGCGCAGTTCCTCCGGGGGTGAAGGGTTTCGGCAGGTAGTCGAACGCGCCGAGTTTCACGGCTTGCACGGCCGACTCGATGGTGGAGTAGCCGGTGATGACGATGAATTCGAGATCGGATCGCTTCTCGCGCACGGCGGAGAGAATCTCCATGCCGTCGAGGTCGGGCATGCGCACGTCGAGCAGGACGAGGTCGTAGGGGCCGGCGGCCGCGCGGTCGCGGCCCGCGAACGGGTCCGACTCGACGTCGACGGTGCAGCCGTGGCGTTCGAGGATGCGCCGGCAGCTTTCGAGCATGATGGGTTCGTCGTCGACGACGAGAACGCGGGCGGGCGGGGCGGTCGTGATGCCTGCTCCGGCGCGCCGTGCGGCGGCGCGGGGCGGCAACGCTACTGCGATGCGGGTGGACGCGCTCCGCGTTGTCGTCGATAGATCCATCCTACCACCTCCGCGCTCCCGCGCAAGGCGTTGACACGCACCGAATCGCCGCTATTTTCCGCGGCTTCCGCGCGCAGCCGCGCGCCCCGGGGCCGGCCGCATGTCGCTCGAAGGTCTCTCGCAGCAGGCAGTCGCGGTGCTCCGCGAAGAGGAGGACTGGCTCGGCCGCGTGCAGGCGTCCCTTCGATCGTCGCACCGGCCGTCTTCCGACGACGGCCGCCGCTCGCTGCGCCTGTCGCTCGAGGCGCTGCGCGACGAGGCGGCCGCGGCGACCCCGGCGGATCTCCCCGCGCTCCTGCAGCAGATGACCTCGGTGCGCGCGCTGCTCGAGCGCCCGGGGGCGCCGCCGCGACCCGACGCGGATTCGCCCTATTTCGCGCATCTCCGCGTGCGCGAGGACTCCGGCACGACGGACTGCTTCCTCGGACGCGCGGGCTACGTCGACGCGCCCGCGGACGTGCGCATCGTCGACTGGCGCTCGGCGGCGCTCGCGCGCGTCTTCTACCGCTATCGCGAGGGCGACGCGTTCGAGGAGCAGCTTCCCGGGCGTCTCGCGCAAGGCACCGTGGAAGCGCGTCGCGTCCTGGTGGTGCGCGACGGCCGGCTCGAGGCGGTGCTGGGCGATTCGTTCGCGATTTCGCGCACCGGCGACGGCCGCTGGCGCGAAGGGCCCGAGCCGTACCGAACTCTGGGCGGCGGTGCGGGCACCGCGGCGCGTCCGGCCACCGGCCCGGCGGACGTGACGGCGCTGCTCGACCGTGCGCAATACGACGCGATGGAGACCGGATCGGACCGCGCGCTGCTCGTGGTGGGGAGCGCGGGCTCGGGCAAGACCACGGTCGCGCTGCACCGGCTGGCGAAGCTGCGCCACGACGATCCGCGTCATTTTCCCTGCGAACGCATCCGCGTGCTGGTGCCCGAGGAGGGTCTGTGCCGTCTGTGGCGGCGCCTTCTGGAGCCTGCGGGCGCGGGTCCGGTGCAGACCGGCACGCTCGCCGCGTGGTCGCGCCAGGCGGTTCGTTCGCTCTTCCGCTTGCGCGACCCGCGCATCTGCGACGACACGCCGCCGCTCGTCGCGCAGGTGAAGCGCCATCCGCTCGTGTTCGAGCGCCTGCGCGCGAGGCTCGCGCCGCCGGCGAAGGTGCCGCAGAGCTTCCCGGGGCTGCGTCGCTGGCTCGCGGAGATCTTCTCGGACCGTTCGTTCCTGGGCGCACTCGCGGACGACTGCGCCGGGGAGCTCCCGCGCACGGCGGTCGAGGAGACGGTGCGTCACACGATGGCGCAGCTCGGCACGCCGACCTCGCAGCAGATCGAGGGCTGGGACGAGGCACGCACGCGTGCGCTGGACGGCCGCCCGCTCGACGAGGGCACGCCCCAGGGCGTGGCCGGCACGGTCGACGCCGAGGATCTGCCGCTGCTGCTGCTGGCGCGCGTCGAGCGCGGGCGGCCGCCGTCGCAGAACCTGGTACACCTGGTGCTGGACGAGGCGGAGGATCTCTCGCTCGCGGAGTTGCACGCGCTGGGCCGTCTTCTGGGCGGGCAGCGTTGCGCCACGGTGGCCGGTGACGAAATGCAGCAGACGCAGCCCGGGTGGGCGGGCTGGGACGCGATGCTGGGTGCGCTCGGCGCACGCGGCGCGCGCACGTGCCGGCTGCAGGTGTCCTACCGATGTCCCCGCCCGGTGGCCGAGCTGGCGCGGCGCATCCTCGGGCCGCTGGCGCCGGACGCGGCCGCGCAAGCCGCGCGCGACGGCGCTCCCACGGGGTTCTTCGCGTTTCCCGACGAGCCGGGCGCACAGGTCTTTCTCGCCTCGGCGCTGCGCGATCTTTCCGAGCGCGAGCCGGCCGCGTCGGTGGCGGTGGTCGCACGCGACGCTGCAGCAGCGCGCGAGCTGTTCCCGGCGCTCGCAGAGATGCCGGACGCGCGGCTGGTGCAGGGCGGCGATTTCACCTTCGATCCGGGCGTCGACGTGACCGACGTGGACGCGGTCAAAGGCCTGGAGTTCGACTACGTGGTCGTGCCCGACGCGACGGCGGCCGCCTATCCGGACACCGACGAGGCGAGGCGGCGCCTGCATGTGGCGGCGACGCGAGCCACGCATCAGCTCTGGCTGCTGGCGTCGGGTTCGTGGTCGCCGCTGGTCGCGGACGCCGCGCGCGAGGCAGGTGGATAGCGAACCCAAGGCCGAAAAGGTCCCGTACTGATGCCGATTCCGTCGCCGTCGCCGTAGCCGTTGCCGTTGCCGTTGCCGTAGCCGTTGCCGTCGCCGTCGCCGTCGCCGAGAAGCTCTTCGTTTCCTCGCTCTCCTCGCCCCGGCCATCGTGTGCCGCGCCGACCTCTGCTACAACGCCCCGCGGGAGGAGCAATGACCATCGAGTCCGACAAGATCCGCACTGAAATCCTGGACCTCGTCCGCCGCTACCACGAGCAGGAGGCCGCGTCCCGGCCGGCGTTCGTGCCCGGCACCTCGCCCGTGCGCTACGCGGGGCGCCACTACGACGCCGACGAGCTTGTGAAGCTGGTCGACGCGTCGCTGGACTTCTGGCTGACGGCCGGCCGCTACGCCGAGGAGTTCGAGCTGTCGCTCGCGGACCGCATCGGGGCCGAGGGCGCGCTGCTCGTGAACTCCGGATCCTCGGCGAACCTCGTGGCGCTCTCGGCGCTCACGTCGCCGTCGCTGCTGGACCGCCGGCTTCGTCCCGGCGACGAGGTGATCACGGCGGCGGCCGGGTTTCCGACGACGGTCAACCCGATCATCCAGAACCGCGCCGTGCCGGTGTTCGTGGACGTGGAGCTGGGCACGTACGTGCCGACGCTCGAGGCCGTCGAAGCGGCCGTCGGGCCGCGCACGCGCGCGGTGATGATCGCCCACACCATGGGCGTGCCGTTCCCGGTGCGCGAGGTGCGCGAGCTGTGCGACCGGCGCGGACTGTGGCTCGTCGAGGACAACTGCGACGCGCTGGGCAGTCTCTACGAGGGCCGTCCCACGGCATCCTTCGGCCATCTGGGCACGTTCAGCTTCTACCCGGCGCACCACATCACCATGGGCGAGGGCGGGGCGGTCGTCGCGGCGGACGACCAGCTTCTGCGCATCGCACGGTCGTTCCGCGACTGGGGGCGCGACTGCTACTGCCAGGGCGGCGAAAACAACACCTGCGGCAAGCGTTTCTCGCAGCAGTTCGGCACGCTGCCGTTCGGCTACGACCACAAGTACGTCTACAGCCACATCGGCTACAACCTGAAGGTCACCGACATGCAGGCGGCCATCGGCGTGGCGCAGCTCGCGAAGCTCGACGCGTTCGTCGCCCGCCGCCGGGCGAACCACGATCGTCTGTCGCGCGGGCTCGCACGATACGCCGACAAACTGGTCCTGCACGCCGCGCCCGCGGGCGCCGACCCGTCCTGGTTCGGGTACGTGCTCACGGTGCGACCGGGCTCCGGCGTCGAGCGCCGCGAGCTCGTGGCCGCGCTGGAGGGCGCGAAGATCGAGACGCGCAATCTCTTCTGCGGCAACCTCCTGCGCCATCCGGCCTATCGCGACATCGAGCACCGCGTCTCGGGCACTCTCGCGAACACGGAGCTGGTGACGACCTCCACGTTCTTCATCGGGGTCTACCCGGGCCTCGACGACGCGATGATCGACCACGTCCTGGGCGTGTTCGACGCGTTCTTCTCGAAGGCGGCGCGATGAGCCAGCCGGTCCACTTCGCGGTACACGTGGAGTCGGTCGTGCGCCACGACGCGGACACGGCCACCTACGAGCTGCGCTACGAGGGCCGCCGCCCGCGTTTCCGTGCGGGCCAGTTCGTGCACCTGGCGCTCGACGAGTACAGTGCGTCGCGCCACTGGCCGGAGAGCCGCGTCTTCTCCATCGCGTCGGCGCCATCGCGCACCGACGGGCTGCGGCTCACCATCGGCCGCCAGGGACGTTTCACCGGCCGCATCCTGGACGAGGTGCAGGCGGGCCGCCGGCTCTGGCTCAAGGGGCCCTACGGCGACTTCGTGCTCGCGCCGGCCCCGCCGGGCGAGAGCGTGGCGATGGTCGCGGGAGGCACGGGCATCACGCCGTTCTGTTCGCTGCTGGAGGAGCTTGCCGTCGCGTGTACGCCGGTGGCGTCGCCACTGGTGCTGCACTACGGCGCGCGCACGCCCGCGTTGCTCGTGTACCGGGGGCTCGCCGAGCGCTGCCGCGGGGAGTTCCGCACGGTGCTCTACGCGGAGTCGGGCGCCTGCGACGGCATTGTGGCCGGCCGGATCGACGCGGCGCGCGTTCTCGCGTCGGTCCCGGACCCGCGCCGGGCGCGGTTCTTCCTCAGCGGCCCCCGCGCGATGATCGACGCGCTGCGTCCCGCGCTCGTCGCCGGCGGCGCGCCGCCGGATCGCGTCGTCTCCGACGACTGGCAGTAGCTCCAGGCTCTATCCGTGACGCGAGGCGCGCAAGTCGGAGCGGCGGCTCGCTCATGGTGAGCCAGCCGAACCATGGCCGCACGTCGGATCGGCGGCTCGCTCATGGTGAGCCAGCCGAACCATGGCCGCCCGCGCGGAATCCCGGGATCCCCCGTTTCCCTACTGAGTGGACTGTGCCTTGGAGCCTCCCGCACCGCGCAACCGATCCGTTCGGCTGCGGCCACCGTCCTGCGCACCCGGTCGGCCACCTGGCGGATGGCGCCGGTCTGCAAGTGCGGCATGATCCACGGCCATCGACCGGAGGAATCCATGCCGCGGCTGCGTCCGTCGAAAGCGTTCCTCTTCGCGGGCATCGCGCTCGTCGGCGCGCTCGCCGCCGGCGCCGGCCGCGCCCCGCACTGGCGCGCGGAGATGGTCCTTTCCCTCGGGGAGGGCGCCGGCGCGCGCGATGTCGGCTTCCTGCGCCCCGACGAGGCGAGTCCCGAAGGTCCCATGAGCTTCGCGGTCGGTGCGGCCGGCGACGTCTTCGTGCTGGACCAGGTCAACGCCCGCATTCTCGTGCTGCCCCGCGAGGGTGCCCCGCACTCGATCCCGCTGCCCCGCGCGACGTTCCAGGACCTCGCGCCCGACGCCGGCGGATTCGCGCTCCTGGATCGGCTTGCCGCCGGCACGATCGTGCGCGTCGACGCGGCCGGCAAGGTGCGCGGCGAGTTCACTGCCGCGCGTTCCGGCGCGCCCGATCCGGCAACGGCCGCGGCGCTTCTCGTGCGTCCCGACGGATTCTGGCTGGCGTACGGCGGTGGCTGGCTCGGGCGCGTCGCGGATGCCGACGGTCGTCCCGGCGATGCGCGCGCGATGCCCGGCGTTCCCGCGCCGGACGGACGGCACGTGCGCGCGACGCTGGCCCGCGATCGGCGTTCGGTCCACGTCGTCGCGTACCCGCCGCGCGGCCGGCCGCGGCGCCTCGCGACCGTCCCGATGGAGAAGGAGGCCGCACAGGTCGACGCGATCGAGGTCGGCGCGGACGGGCGCGTCTACCTCGCGGTGCGTCTGGCTGCCGACGTGCCGTCCGCCGCGCAGGAACAGGTGGTGGTGCTGGGCGGCAGTGGCCGCGAGGAGACGCGCGTCGCCGTGCAGATGCCCGAACGTCCCGAGGAGCGGCTGCGCGTCGCAAGGCTGGGCGAGGACGGAAACTTCTACGTGCTGGCGACTTCGGAGGGCGGCCTCGTGCTCTGGAGGGTGGTGCGATGACGCTCCGGTTCCCGCATCTGCTGCTGTTCGTCCCCGCGACCGCGCTCGCGCTCGACCCGATGACCCGCGACGAGATCGCGGCCATTGCGCGGCCTGTCACGGCGCACCGTCTGTCCTATTGGTGGGCGCACGGCTGCTTCGATTCCGACGGATCATGTCCGGGGCAGTGCGTCGGCCCCGGCTGCCCCAGCTCGTGCAGCCACCGCCCCCTGGGCTGCTCCGCCGAGCACGGCGCCGACTGCTCCGGGTTCGTCAACAAGACTTGGAAACTGCCGAGCTCGGCCGGGTGCGCGCACGGGCCCTACAGCACGCTCAACTACGACCGCGACCGCGCCCTGTGGGACGCCATCGGCAACGGCGCGGCGAAAACGGGCGACGCCTTCGTCTACAACAACGGCACCGCGGGCCACGTCTTCCTGTTCCACAAGTTCGCCTCGTCGGGCATGGTCTACGCCTGGGAGTGCAAGGGCTGCCAGTACAAGTGCCTCTACGATCTGCGTTCCACGTCGGGTTTCTCGGCGCGGCGCCGCCACAACGTCGTGGACGACGTGGACACCGACGGCGACGGCGTGCCCGACGCTGCCGACAACTGCCCGCGCGATCGCAACCGCGACCAGCGCGACACGGACCGCGACGGCCGCGGCGACGCCTGCGACTCGGACGACGACGACGACGGCTTGCCCGACGGACGCGACAACTGCCCGCGCGATCGCAATCCGGACCAGAAGGACACCGACACCGACGGGCGCGGCGACGCCTGCGACGAGGATGACGACGACGACGGCGTGCCGGACGCGCGCGACAACTGTCCGAAAGCCGCCAATCGCGCCCAGACGGACACGGATCGGGACGACCGCGGCGACGCGTGCGACGACGACATCGACGGCGACGGCGTTGCCAACACGCGGGACAACTGCCCGATGGTCTCCAACGCGGGACAGGCGGACTCCGACCACGACGGCAAGGGCGACGCCTGCGAGGACGACGACGACCACGACGGCATCCCCGACGCCGCGGACAACTGTCCGCACGTCTCCAACCCGGACCAGGCCGACACGGACAACGACGGCAAGGGCGACGCGTGCGACTCGGATCGCGACGGCGACGGCGCGGCCAATGCGGACGACAACTGCCCCGGCATCGCGAATCCCTCCCGGGCGGATCTCGACGGCGACGGCCGGGGCGACGCGTGCGACGATGACCTCGACGGCGACGGCGTTCCGAACGCGGACGACAACTGTCCGCGTCTCGCGGGAGCGCAGCCCGATCTGGACGGCGACGGCCGCGGCGACGCGTGCGACGACGACATCGACGGCGACGGCGTCCCGAACGAGGTGGACAACTGCCCCGAGGCCTCGAACGACGACCAGGCCGACGGCGACGGCGACGGGGTCGGCGACGCGTGCGAGCCCACGGGGGACGGCGACGACCCATCGGACGGCGGCTTCGAGATTCTGGACGGAGGCGACGAGGAGCCCCCGGAATCGAACGATGCCAGCGTCGAATCGTCCGCCGACGCAGGCGACCCGGCCGGGAGCGACGCAGGCACGCCGCGGACGCCCGACGCGGGACGATTCGCCCCGGATGCTGCCGGCTTTTCGGAACTCGTCGAGACGGGTGGCTGCTCGTGCGGCTCGTCGGGCGCCGGGATTGCCGTGCTGGCGGCTGCGGCGGCCGTCGGTCGGCGACGCAGAAGATCCCCTGCGATCGCTTGAGCGTTGCGGTCCTCGCGGCCGGAGTCGAGGGACGGGCGGCCGGTCGCTCGACTCCGGCCGCGAGGACCGCACAGCTTCGAACGCAGGCACAGGCGCTGCCGTCGCTCAGATGGGACGAACGGTCGGCCTGCCCGGTGGTCTCTCGGTCAACGCCCTTGGGGGCCGGGGGGGAGAGCCGGTCGGTCAGCTACCCCGCACCACCCGCAGGATCTCCTCTCCGTACCGGCTGACGAGCGCGGGCCCCACGCCCCGGATCGAGTGCAGCTCCTCGACGGTCGCCGGTGCCGCGTCGGCAATGGCGCACAGAGTGCCGTCGCCCATGATGCGGAAAGCCGGCACGCTCTTCACCCGCGCCACGACGCGACGCCACTCCTTCAGGCGCAGCACCAGCGACGACTCCTCGGGCGCACGCTCCGCCGCGTCGGCGGCTTCTCTCCGACTGCGCTTCTTCGGCGGCACGGCCGGCTTGGGAACAGCCGGTCCTCTGCCTCCGGAAGCGTCGAAGACGAAGTCGGGCGAGTCGAGCGCCGCGCGCGCCCCCTGCGACAGATGCGCACGGCGGAACCGGATGAGCCGTCCGTCCTTCTCGAATTCGTCGTCGCGCAGCGAGATCGCGCGCGCCCGCTCCATGGCGGCGAGAATCTTCTCGAAGTCGCCCCGCTCCATGCCTCCCGACGGGAACAGGTTGCGCAGAAGCGTCCCCGCGGCAAGGCCGTCGCGCTCGGCGAGCTCGTCCAGCACCTGCTCCGCCACCGCGCGCTGGGCCTGCGTCGCCGGCCGGAACGAGCGGCCCACGCACCCGCGCGGCGCGCACGCGTCGCAGTGTCCGCACGGTCGCCGGTCGCGCAAGTCCCCGAAATACCTCACGATTCCGGTCATCCGGCAGCCGCCCGACTGCGCGTATTCGAGCATCTCGTCGAGCTGCGCGGCGCGGTAGTCGCGGATGGCCTCGTAGCTCGCCCGCCACTCGCCGGCCGGGCGCACCACGTCGTCCGCGTCCACGGTCACGCCGCCGTGGATCCACAGCTTGTCGAGCGCGGCCTCCGCGGTCTCGGCGTCGACCGGCCCCGACATCAGCCGCTCGCGCGCGATGCCGGCCCGAGGCACCGCCTGCAGCAGCTTTTCCAGCTCGCCCGTCGGCGGGTAGGACCTCGCGAGGAAGCCTTCCTGGATCTTCCGGTCGCCCCAGGACCAGTACAGCAGCGCGCGCGCCGGCTTTCCGTCGCGGCCCGCGCGGCCGATTTCCTGGTAGTAGCCCTCGACCGTGCCGGGCATCGACAGGTGTACGACCGTGCGGATGTCCGCCTTGTCGACGCCCATGCCGAAGGCGACCGTCGCGACGACGACCTCGAGCTCGCCCCGCTGGAAGGCGCCCTGCACGCGGCTTCGCGCCTCGGCCTCCATTCCCGCGTGGTACGCGGCCGCACGGTAGCGCAGTGCGAGTTCCGCGGCGCACTCCTCCGCGAGCTTTCGGCTCGGGACGTAGACGAGCGCGGGACGCCGCTCCGGCGGTGCGAGCGCGAGCGCCGTTTTCTCCAGCCGTTCGCCGCGCGGCGTGTCCGCGACCTCGATGCCCAGGTTGTACCTGCGGAACCCGCGGATGAAGCGCCGCGCCGCGGGCATGGCGAGCTGACGCAGGATGTCGTCCTGGACGCGCACGGTGGCGGTGGCGGTGAGCGCGAGCACCGGCGCGGGGCGCAGCATCGGCAGACGCGATCCGAGCAGGCGGTAGTCGCGGCGGAAGTCGTGCCCCCAGTGCGAAATGCAGTGCGCCTCGTCCACCGCCACGAGCGCGGGCGGGCGCTTCGCGAGCATCTCGGGAAAGCCCGGAACCGAAAGCCTTTCCGGTGCCAGGAGCAGGTAGTCCAGGCGCCCCGCGAGGTACTCGCGGCAGGCGGCGCGCAGGTCCTCGCGCGGGCGGCCCGAGTGGATGGGCTCGACGCGCAGCCCGACGCGGCGCAGCTTCGCGGTCTGGTCCTCCATGAGTGCGATGAGCGGGCTCACGATGACCGTGGTGCCGCCGCGCACGAGCCCGGGAAGCTGGTAGCAGAGCGACTTCCCGCTTCCCGTGGGCATCACGAGCAGCGCGTCGCCCCCCGCGGCCACCGCGCGGCACACCTCTTCCTGGTGCTCGCGGAAACCGTCGTGTCCGAAACGGCCGCGCAGCGCGGCGAGCAGCGGATCGGCATCCGGCGGGGCGATCGGGTCGGGCAGGCGGACCTCCCGGGCCGGGTATGGCCCCGAGCGGCCGCGCGCGCAAGCGGGATCGCTCTAGTCGGCCTTGCTCACGCGCACTCTGCCGTCCGCCACGTAGCCGGCCTTGCGCAGCTCCTGCAGGTACGCGACGTCGTTCTTCCAGTCGACGGTGATGTCGAGCGTCCCCGTGCCCTTCTCGGTCGCGGCCTGCAGGCGGAACTCGTAGTCGCCCGCGTCCAGCTTGGCCCCGAGCGAGTCGCCGAAGTCCTCGCCGACGCTCACGATGATGTCCTTGCGGGACTTCGAGAGCTGCGGCCGGAACACCGCGCCTTCCTGCTTCGCCTCCTTGTAGGCCGAGTACTGGTCTTCTTTCAGGTTCACCTGCTTCACGTACAGCACCACCCGGAACTTCGTGCCGCCGTCCTCCTGCGGGCCCACGGCGTCGGCGAGGCACAAGAGCGCGAACATCGGCTTGCCGAACACCAGCTTGTCCGCGGCCTTGGGCAGCGGGGCGTCGCGCGATATCTCCTGGTCATAGAATGTAATCGTCCCCGGTTTCTTTCCGGCGCACAGGTCGGCGGCGCGTGCGGCCAGGGGCAGCGAGACAAGGGCGAGCGCGATTGCAGGGGTTCGGAAGGGGATCATCGGCGGTCTCCGGGGGCGGGGTGTCGTGCGTCCCGTGCCGACCACTACACTGCGGCAGCGGCGTGCGCAAGGGAGCGGCGGCAGGCGGGCGCGGAAAGGACCGCGCGGGGACGAACAGCCCTCACGCCGCCGGGGCGGCGGCCGCGCCCGAGCGTCCGATTTCCTCGAAAAGAAGAGCGACGCGCGCCGGCTCCAGAGGTTTCGCCAGGTGCGCGTCGAAGCCCGCCTCCAGCGCTCCGGCCACGTCCGCGTCGGCGGCGTACCCCGAGAGCGCCACGAGCCGCACGCCCTGCAGGTGCGGTTCCGAGCGGATCCTCCGCGCGACCTCGTACCCGTCCATGCCCGGCAGGCCGATGTCGCAGATGACGAGGTCCGGCCGCATGCGCCTCGCGGTCTCGACCGCCTGCGGGCCGGTCTCCGCGGTTTCGACGACGTGTCCCTCCAGCTCCAGCAGCGCCTTCATGCTCGCGAGTCCGTCCGCGTTGTCGTCCACGAGGAGCACGCGGCGCGGCGCGGCCGACGCGCGCGCGGGGCCCGCCGGCTCGGCGGCGGGAGGGGCGCATTGCGGCAGCCGCAGCGTGAAGGTCGCCCCGCGCCCCGGGCCGTCGCTGTGCGCCTGCACTGCGCCGCCGTGCATCTGCGCCAGGTCGTGCACCAGCGCGAGCCCCAGCCCCAGGCCGCCGCGCGAACGGTCCATGTCCTGCTCGCCCTGCATGAACGGCGTGAAAAGGCGCCCCAGCAGCTCGCGCTCGATGCCCGCACCCGTGTCGGTCACGGTCACGATCGCCTCGCCTTCGCCGGTGTCCGCCGTCACCGTCACGGTCACGCGCCCGCCCGGATCCGTGAAGCGCAGGGCGTTGCTCAGCAGGTTGTCGATCATCTGCACGACGCGCGCAGCGTCGCCGTCCACGGTCACGGGACGGTCCGGCTTCTCGACCGTCAGGAGCACCCCGGCCTCCTCGAACGAGTCGCGGCAGTCCTCGCACGTGCGCGAGGCAAGCGCCGCAAGGTCCAGCGGCGCGCGCTGCAAGCGCACCTTGCCGCGCGCGATGCGCGTCGTGTCGAGCAGATCGTCGACCATGCGCGACAGGTGCGCGCTCTGGCGCGAGAGCACCGCGTGCGCGCGCACGGCCGCCGCGCTGCCGGGCGGCACCCGACCCAGCACGTGCACGCTGTTGCACACGGCGGCCAGGGGATTGCGCAGCTCGTGCGACAGCAGCGCCAGGAACTCGTCCTTGCGCCGCGCCTCCGCCACGAGCGCGCGCCGGGCCTGCTCCAGCTCCGTCACGTCCTGGAAGGCGGACACCGCGCCCCGCGGGCGCCCCGCCGCATCGAGCAGAGGGACTGCGCTGCCGAGTAGCACGCGGCGGGCGCCGTCCGGCAGGGTCAGCTCCAGCGCGCAGTCCTCCACGCACTCGCCCGTGGAGGCGGCATGCTGCGTCGGCATCTCCGAGGGGTCGAGGCTCCTGCCGCCGCAGCACACCTGCAGGCCGTGCACGGGTCCGGGCGGCGGCACCGGCGTGGTGCCCCCGGGCGAGAGGCGCAGCAGCTCGCGGCCGCGCCGATTCGCCTCGACTTCCAGGGCCTTCGAGTCTCTCGCGATGAGCACCACCGCGGGCACGGCATCCAGCACCGCCCGGTGCTCCTCGGCCTGCTCGCGCAGCAGCGTCGCCGTGCGATCCGCCCTCTCGAGCACCAGCCGCAGCGACGAAGAGAGAACGTTCACGACCGTGCAGACGACGAAGAAGAGCCCGATCAGCAGGAAATCGCCCGGCTCCAGCGACCAGTCGTCGACGCCCGGCAGCAGGTGGTAGTCGGCGAGGCCCGCCGCCAGCGCGGTCGCGAGCAGGCCCGGTCCGAAGCCGCCCACCCACGACGACAGGAACACGGCCAGGAACAGGAGGATGTACGGCGCGGGATCGACGAGCGGCACGAACGCGTGCTCCAGGCCGAAGACGCCCAGCGTGAAGACGGCGCTCGAGGCCCAGGCCACGGGGCGGCTGGGCCGCGGCGGACTGGGAAGCGACCAGCGGTCGGTGCGCAGAATGTCCCGCATCGAGCCTCGGCCCCCCCGGGGGAATGCACGCGACCGCGGTCGCGCCACGCGGGGACCGGAGAATACGGGCAGGGCGAATCGGCCGCACGCGCAGCGGGGTGCAGTGTCGGCCGGCGGACAACGGGGCGGCCGCGCCGCCGTGCGGGTGTCGATGCGCGTCCACTTGGCGCGGGCGAATGCCGGCGCGGCGACGGATCGCCGCCCCCTGCTACGCCTCCAGCCCGCCCGCGCGCGGAGGCGCCAGCGCCGCCCCGATGACGCCGGGGCAGTACGTCTCGTGCGCCGCCACCTGCACGACCTCGCGCTCGGGATAGCGGAACGCCGTGAGCTTGCCGCCGAAGACGCAGCCCTGGTCCACGTTCACCGTGTTTCCGACGATTCGCACGTCCGTCGAAGGCATGTGCCCGTAGACGACCAGCGCGCGCCCGTCGTAGGTGCGCGCCCAGTCGCGGCGCACCGGAGAGCCGTCCTCGCTCAGCTCGCCCGTGGGGTCGCCGTACAGGCAGAACTCGCGGATGCGCCTCGAAAGCCGGCCGATCATGCGCGCCTCGACGCCCGCGTGCACCGCCACGAGGCGCCCGTCGTCGAGGATGCGGTAGGGGGGACTGCTGCCGTAGAGCGACAGGAAGCCCTTCACGAGGGCCTCGCGCTCCGGCGCCGGCAAGGACGCGAGCTGCTCCAGCGTGCGGTCCAGCCCGCCCGTGACGCGGATGCGCTCCCCGCGCAGGTGGCGCGCGAGTTTGCGGCAGTGGTTTCCGGGCACGTAGAGCGCCAGCCGTGCGCGCACGTGCTCCACCGCGAAGCGCAGCACCTCGTGCGAGGCGGGCCCCCGGTCCGCGATGTCGCCCAGCAGCACCGGACGGCGCCCCTGC
>Ga0172369_10006396_pt1 | contig 14047 bp, 10 predicted proteins | sample LakKiv25m_FD_114539 | JGI IMG/M metagenome (GOLD analysis project Ga0172369, IMG submission 114539) | Freshwater microbial communities from Kabuno Bay, South-Kivu, Congo - kab_022012_11.25m | ecosystem: Environmental > Aquatic > Freshwater > Lake | place: Democratic Republic of the Congo...
CAGCAGCACCGCCTCGACCGGCATCAGGGCGCCACCTTCGCCGCTCACGGACAACCCCCACGCGCTCCCCGGAGGAAGGCTCTGCTCCCGCGCGTGCCGCGGCGGGCGCCCGCGCCCCAGGACCTTCTCCACCTCCGCGGCGGTGACGGGACCGCCCGCGTCGGCACCGTCCTTCACCCGGGCGAGCGCCCGCGCCCGCAGGATCGACGCCAGCGCGCGCTGGAGCTGGCGCAGACCCGCCTCGCGCGTGTGCCCATCCACGAGCGCGACGAGCACCTCGTCGTCGACGCACGGGACGGTTCCCAGCGCCAGCTCGTCCACCAGACGCGGCAGCAGGTGCGAGCGCACCAGCGACACCTTCTCCTCGATCGAGTAGCCGTCCAGCTCCACCGGCTCCAGCCGGTCGCGCAGCACCGGGTGGATGGCCGCCGCGTCGTTGGCGGTACACACGAAGAAGACGTGCGACAGGTCGTAGGGCACCTGCAGGAAGTGGTCGGAGAACTGCGCGTGCTGCGCCGGGTCCAGCACCTCCAGCAGCGCGCCCGTGGGGCTGCGCGAGGTGTCGGTCCCGAGCTTGTCCAGTTCGTCCAGCAGCAGCAGCGCGCTCGGGCTGCCCGCGGACGCGAGCGCCTGCACGATGCGGCCCGCGCTCGCCGCCAGGAAGCTGGGACGGTGGCCGCGCAGTTCGCATTCGTCGTGGATGCCGCCCAGGGCGACGCGCGCGAAGGGGCGCCCCAGCGCCGCCGCGATGGAGCGCGCCACGGTCGTCTTGCCTGTTCCCGGCGGGCCCACCAGACACAGCACCGTCGAGCGGGCGCTGCCTCCCAGCACCCGGACGGCCAGATGCTCCAGGATGCGCCGCTTCACCTTCTCCATGCCGGCGTGGTCGCGGTCGAGCGCCGCCTGCACGCGCGCCAGGTCCACCGCCGGCAGCTCCGCCGGGTGCCAGCTCAGCCGAGCCATGAGCTCCAGGTGCGACAGCCACGTGGCGTGCTCGTTGTTGTGCGAGCCGCCCGCCCGCAGGAGCCGCAGCTCGCGTCGCGCCATCTCGCGCGCCTCGGGCGGCAGCCCCGCCTGTCGCAGGCGCTTCTCCAGCCTCGCGAGGTCGTCGCCGTCCGGCGCCACGGCCGGGTCGTACACGTCGAGCTTCTTCTCCAGCTCGACGACGCGGCTCCACAGGCGCCGCTTCTGCGCGGGGCTCGCCCCGCCCGGCGCCGACAGCTCCTTCACGGTCGCCTCGAACGTGCGTTCGGCCCGGTGCGCCGGCTCGCGCGCCGCGGCCGTCGTTGCGGCCTGCTCGACCGCCTCCGCCAGCGGCCGGCTCGCGACGCGGGCGAGCTCCCCGGGGGCGACGGCGGCACGCAGCAGGGCGGCCGCCGCCTCGCGCAGGCGCGTCGCCCCGCCTTCCGCGGGCGCGCCGGTCTGCAGCGTCTGCACGAGCCTGCCCATCGCTCCGACGAGCCGGGCGTCGTCGTCGGGCTCGGCCTCGACGCCCCCCACCTCTGCCAGAAACGGCGGCTCGGCGCGCGTCACCCTGTCCAGCCGCACGCGGGCGAGGCCGCGCACGCGGAAGGACTCGCCCTCGGCTCCCAGGAGGTCGGCGACCGTGGCGTGGCGGCCGTTCGCCAGCGAGGGCAGCTCGACCGGCGAGGTGACGGTGACGAAGGCGACCCGTTTTCCGACGGCCCCCGCGAGCGCCCTGCGGTGCGGCGCGTCGAGCGCGGGGGCGCCCAGCAGACGCTCCTCGCCCGGCAGCAGCGCGTCTTCCAGCAGGCCGTAGAGGTCGAGCGTGTCCATCGTGCTCTCCCTGCTCTTCACCACTCGTCGCCCGGCGCCGTGCCGTCGGAGCCGGCGGCGCTCGTGCCGAAGAGTCGCTCGTGGAGCGCCAGTGCGGTGCCGATCCGGGCATGCTCGTCGTCGTCGGCGAGCCCCGCGGCTTCGCGCAGCAGCGGCAGGAAGGCCGGGTCGGGCCGCGTTTCCGCGAGCATCGCCAGACGGTCGAGCTCGGCAGCGTCGCGCCGCACCCACGCCCGCTCCAGGCAGCGCAGGAAGTGGGTGCGGTCGACGGGGTGCCACCGGCCGAGCGGATACGACGTCGCGATGCCGGCATCGAGCTGCGCGTCGGTCAGACCGGCCCGCAGACGCCGCACGATGTCCCACTCCGCCGGGGAGAGCGGTCCGGACAGCTCGGGCCCGAGCGCCTTGTCGACCGCCGCGCGTCGAGCCAGAGCGTCCTCGTCGAACTTCCGCTCGGGCGGCCCGTCGATGCCGCAGGCTTCCACTTCCTCGTCCGAGCCGGAGTCCCAGCGAAGATTCCAGAACGGCGCGGCCCACCACAGGTCGCCGCCCCACAGGAGTCCCGCGTCCCAAGCGACGTGCTGCGCCTCCTGCGCGTCGAGCCGCCCTTCGCGCAGCTCCCTGCGCGCCCGTGCCAGCAGACTCCATTGCAGCGATTCGTCGTTCAGCATCTGGAAGAGCGCCGGGCGCAGCACCGGGTCGTCCCAGTGCTCCTCGAGCCGCTCCGGAGCCACGTCGCGCAAGGTCTTCGCGAGCCACGAGGCCACGGCGGACGGGACCGGCTGCCCGAGCAGGGGCAGCGCGAGCGCGAGCTGCTCCTGCGCCGGCCATGCGCCCGTGGCGCCTTGCAGCTCCCAGCCCAGGAAGCGCAGCCGGCGCGCTTCGGGCTCGGCCAGCCACTCGCGCAAGAGGTCGCGGCCCCAGGGCGCCGTTTCGAAGCCGCGCCGCACGGGACGCTGCAGCCACGTGACCGCCTGCAGGTACGGCAGCTCCGACGCCCCGCAGGCGAGCAGGAAGTCGACGACCGGACGGGAGTCCTCGTCTTCGGGCCAGGCCTTTCCGCAGATCATCAGCAGCGTGTAGGCCGGTGCCATGAAGGTCTGAAGGTCGGCGGGCGGAGCCGTGCGCGCCCGCCGCAGACAGTCCAGGGCGAGCGCGCTGCGGACCGGCGCCGCCAGCCGGCCCAGCGCGGCCTCCAGCGCCGATTCGATCGGCCTGTGCAGAGCGCGGTCGCCGCTCTCGACGGCCTCGCAGATCAGGACGGCGTCGGCCGGCTCCCGCAAGGCCCCGACGAGTGCCTCGGCCAGGTTCTCCTTCGACGACCAGCAGCAGGCCAGCAGCGCGGGCAGCGCGGCGCGTGCGGCTGCGGGCCCCATGCCGGCGAGCATCGCGCACAGGGCGGCGCCCTCGTCCTTCGCCTCGCGCTGGTGCGCGAACAGCTCGGCGTACCGGCGAAGCGCAGGCTCCTGCGCGCATGCCTCGTCGGGGCCAAGACCCGCCAGCGGGTCCGAACGGAAGACACCGCACCACCATGCGGTCTCCCCCGCCTTTTCGAGGCGGCTGCGGGCTGCGTTCGCGACGTGGTCGAAGGGCGAGCCCGCCAGGTGCTCCAGCGCCGCGCGCTCGTCGGGCCGCGCGGCGTCCAGAGCCCGGACGAGGGCGTACTGCACGTCGAAACGGGCTGAGGACTGCAGCCCGAGCAGGCGCGGCCGCAGGGACGGCTCGCGCATCGCCAGCGCGACGGCCGCCAGTGTGGCCATCTCCTGCTCGCCGAGGTCGACGAAGCCCGCGTCGCGGCCCGCCAGCGCGAGAAGTCGATCCATCGCATCGGGCGGTCCGGAAAGCCCGGTGCCGGCGGCCCAGGCGGCCTCCAGCGCGGCCCGTCCGAGCCGCCACAGCAGCGCCTCGTCCCCCCCGGACCACCCGGGATGCACGTCCTTGAGCCCGTCCAGGTGCTCCCCGAGCGCCCGGATGCGGCTGGCGGCGAAGAGCGGCGTGGCTGCGTCTTCCTTCGGCATGCTCGTCACCTCGCCCGTCGGCCGTTGCAGGTCGGCACGCACCGCACCCCGGGAGCCGACAAGCGGGGCCGACGCGGCGCCGCGGGAAGAAACGCGCCCGCGTCGGCTCGATTTTGCCGGGAAATCGGCCCGAAACATTTTCGCCACGTGGCGAAAATCTTCTCCCCGAGGGGCCCGCGTCCGGCTAGTCCGATTCCTCGGGGTGGGGCGCGCCGACGACTTCCGCCAGCGCTTCCAGTTTCTCGGCGGCCCCCCGAACCACTTCGAGGAGCCTGGCGAGTTGCGCGGCGCAGGCACGGATCGCCGCGAGGTCCCTGCCCGGCACCTTTCCCGCGTCTGCCGTCGCCTCCGACACGGTCTTCCGCGTGCTCGCGGCGAGGGCCGCCGCCTGGCGCCGCAGCGCGGCGAGCGACGCCGCGAGCGACACGGCCTTCCGGGCCTTGCGGGACGCCACGTCGCGGCGGACGTCGCGAACCGAGAGGTCCTTTTCGACGACACGCAGGTGAAGCCCGCGGCGGACCCGCCCGTCGCGCTCCTGTGCAAGCGCGACGAACATGGCCCATCCGAGCGGCCGTCCGCTCTTCGTCCGCCGGGCGGCAGCCTCCACGAACGTCTTCGCGTCGGGCCAGCAGTCGCCGACGTCGGCGTACCGGTAGAGCGTCGCCGCGCCGAGCCCGACCTGCGTCGCGAGCTGCGCGACGGCCCTCTCGCCGTAGGTGTCCGGGGCGTCGCGCACCTCCTTCACGAGCAACGCCACCTTGTGCCGCGCCGCCGAGTCGCCGGCTTCCGCCTCTCCCAGCAACTCCCGCAGCTTCGTTGCCCTGGACAGCAACGCCGGCGGCAGGGCCTGCGTCGGGTCGGTTGCGCCGGCCGCGGGTTTCGCGGCGGACTTCCTCGTTGGAACCGCGGATTCGTGCGCGAACCGTGCTCCGCGTCTTGTCGCGACAGGTCGTTCGCCCATGGGCACGCCTCCCAAGGGGCCGAGTGTGCCCGAGACCGTGCGGGAGACGCAAGGCGAAACGGGTCGCATGCGAATCCGCCGTCCGGGCGCACGCAGCGCCGGAGCGAGCGCGCCACCTTTTCGGTCCCACCCAAGATGCCGCGGCCTCCGCCCAACGCTCTCGCGGGGTCCGCGGGAGAGGCCGCAAGCGGAGTGTCGTCGAACACTTCCCGGCTGTTCCTGTCGCACACCGGTGCCGAATGGTGCCGGGGCGCAGCGGTCTTGGTTCTTGACTGGCCGTCAGCATCATGGTCATGTCAAGCCCATGCAGCAGCAGGGAGCGCTGAAGGAGCCGCCATGCAACCGAAGATCGTGTTCCTGAAGACCGAATGGATGAGGCGATACGACGGCCGCGACACGGACTCAATCGGCACGACGATGGGGTTTCCCAAGAAATTCGGCATCGGCCACGAGATCCTCAACTTCCGCGGCGTGCGCGGGACGACGTATGGGTATTCGGCGCCAAAGGGTGGGAGGAAGCTCGACCTGACGAGCCTCGGCGCTTCCCGAGAAGCGACTCAGCAAGACGGTGTGACTATCGTCTGGGTGGCACGCCAACGCGGGAACGCCGGAACACGGGTCGTAGGGTGGTACGAGAACGCGACCGTCTTCCGCGAGTACCGAAAGCATCCGCTTGCCAAGCGCTACCGGGATCTGTTCAAGAGCCGGGGACTTCCCGTCGAGCACCGTGACCTGGTCTACCTGGCCTGCGCCGCATCGAAGGACTGCCACCTCATTCCGGAAGAAGATCGGAACCTCGAGTTGCCGCGGAGGAAGATGGAGAACACGCTTATTTGGTACGCTGACAAGAGCGCTCGGTTCAAGAAGCGCGTGCTGGACCTGATCGCGCAACGGCGCGGCCGGCGGAGCGATCCCGAGGTGGAGCCGCCCGTTTCTGGGCTCATCAAGTGTGCGACCAGCGAGTGGGGTCTGAAGCCAGAGAGGAGACGGAGAGCGGCGGCGCACCTCGTGAAGGAGCACAACAATCGCAAGAAGGTCCTTGGCTTCAAGGACGAGCCGTACGTCTGCGACGGCTGCGGAGAGTCGCCGGAAGTCCGGTATGGAACGGGCTTCGACAAGATCGTCGAGGTGCATCACACCAAGTGGGCCGAGGAGAAGAGGATCGAGGACTTCGCTGTCCTCTGTCCATCCTGCCACCGGCGCGTGCACTTCCACCGCGCGGAGGCACCTCTTTCCATCCAAGATCTCCGCCGCGAGCTCACGTTGGTCCGGAAGCAGCGCTAGTCTGCCCACAATGCAGAAGGGCGTGGCATCTTTCGAGACGGTGCGAGGCTGGCGCCAATGACCGGGGACCTAGCGATATGCTCGGTTGAGCCAGGCGCCTAGCGACCGGAGTTCGCGACGAAGCCCACCGGGCGCCCTGGCTTCCACCCACTCCCTCCACGACGCCACCCACGCGGCGACTTCGAACGACTCGGGGCAGGTGAAGGCGAGTTCGACTCCGCCGCCGCGCCGTTCCTTGAGCGTCTGGCTCGGATGCCAGATCCGCTCGCGGATGTAGGGCGCGGCGTTGCGGTTGAATCGAAGCACGTACGTGGTCGGCTTGCCGCCGTCGAAGATCCCGAAAGAGCTCGGCCGGCGCGGCCGAGGACCCGCTCGCCCCGTGCGCGGCGGACTACGTGCACAACCTCTTCGTCGGAACGCCGCTGCACCGGCTCGAAAGCGAGCACATGCTGGCACTCGACAACCTGCGGGAGGTGCGCCGCTGGGTCGATCGGCTCTGCCCGCCGGGTTGCCGGTTCCGGGCGAAGGACGACGAGGACGATGGCCCGTCGAACGCGCACCTGCGCTGCCATCTGCGCCAGAAACTCCGTCGGGAGCCGCAGCCGCGCCTCGTGCGCCCGCCGTGCCCTCCCGTGTCCGGCAACCTGGACCTCCTCTCGGGTGCCATCGGTCTCGACGACGATGCCCGCGCGGTGCTCCAGTTTCTCCTGTGCCTGGACGGCTCCCGGGACCTGAGGCAACTGTCGGAGTGCATGGGCGACATCACGTTCTCGCGCTTCGTCGGCTTCGTCGCCGTTGCGGCGGGATTGTCCGAAGGCCGCGTCGCCGAGGCACTCGCACCGCAGGGGCGGCTCGTCGGGACGGGCCTCGTCGACATCCAGTCCGGCGACCGCGAGCTGCGTTCCAAGTTCGCGCTGCGCGACGGGCTCGCCGACGGTCTGCGCGACCCGGTGCTCGACCGCGAACGGTTGCTGCGGCGCTTCCTGCGCGTCGCGCCCGCGCCCACGCTGGGGTGGGACGACTTCTCGCACGCCGAGGCCGACGTGCGCCTCGTGCGGGAAGTCGTGGCCGGCGCACTTCGGACCCGGGCTTGCGGCGTGAACATCCTCTTCCGCGGACCGACGGGCACCGGCAAGTCCGAGCTGGCGCGGCTGCTCGCCGCCGACCTCGACGCCCGGCTGTACGTCGCCGGCGGCGCCGTCTCGGAGCACGGCTCCGCAGACGCGAACGAGCGTATGGGATCGCTGACGCTCGCCGCGCGCATGGCCCGGGAAGACCGCGCGATTCTGCTCTTCGACGAGTTGGAGGACCTGTTCCACTGGGAGTTTCCGCTGTTCGCCGAGTCGCGCGCAATGGGGCGCATGTCGAAGGACTTCTTCGGAATCCTGCTCGAGCGCAACCCGCTTCCCACGATCTGGACCACGAACACGACGCAGGGCATGGACCGCGCTTTCCTTCGCCGCTTCTCGCTCTCGGTCGAGCTGCGCGAACCGCCGCCCCGCCAGCGCGCTCGGATTCTCGCTCGGCATCTCGGCCCGCAGGCGGTGCCGACCGCAGCGGACATCGAGGACCTCGTGACGCGGCACGAGGCGAGTCCGGCGCAGCTCGCATCGGCGGTCCGCACCGCGGCGTTGGTCGCAGCGGACGGCCGGCCCGACCGGGCGGCACTCGCGAAGGTCCTGACATCCTCCGAACGTCTGGTCACGGGCCGCGATCCGGCGGCCCGCGCGGTGTTCGATCCGAGCCTTTTCCGGCTCGACGCGGTTCATTGCGACCAGGACGCGGCGAAGGTGGGCGACGCGCTCGCCGGTTGGCGGCCGAACGGGCGGCCCGGTCCGTCGATGTGCCTGTACGGTCCTTCGGGCACGGGCAAGAGCGAATTCGTGCGCTACGTCGCGTGGCGCATGGGCCGCCCGGTCGTGTACCGGCGCGTGTCGGACATCGCGAGCATGTGGGTCGGCGAGACCGAGGCGGACCTGGCGCGCGCGTTCCGCGAGGCGGAAGGCGAAGGGGCCGTGCTGCTGTTCGACGAGGCCGACTCGTTCCTGCGCGAGCGCCGCCTCGCGAAGGCAGGATGGGAGGTCACGCAGGTCAATGAGTTCCTGCAGCAGATCGAGGCGTTTCCGGGCGTGGTCGCGTGTACGACGAACCTCTGGCGCGACATCGACGAGGCTTCGCTGCGCCGCTTCGTGCTCAAGCTGGAGTTCCGGTTCGTGCGCCCCGACCAGGCGATGACGCTGTTTCGCGCGAGCTTCCCCGATGCGCTCGCGCCCGGTGTCGAGAGGTTCGTGGCCGAGCGCTTGGCGCGCATGACGAATCCAGCGGCGGGCGACTTCGCCGCGGTGCGGCGCCGCACACAGGCGCTCGGCGAGTCGCCGAATGCCGCCGCGCTGCTCGATCTGCTCGCGGCCGAGACGGCGGTGAAACGAACCGGGCGCCAAACGGCCATCGGATTCTGATCGAGATGCGCGCCATGTTGGACGAGCTGACTAGCGCGCGGCGCAAGGCCGAGGCGATCTTCAAGGAGCTGCGGCGGAAACACCCGGCGCTGGACGGCTACCTCGTGTTCTGGACCCGATCCGGTCAGGCTCCGATCGGCGTGGATCTGGCGGAAATGCTGCGGGTCTTTCCCGAGATCGTCCTCGACAGCGCCGTTGCGCGGCAAGCGCGCGAGGTGGCCGCAGAGCTGGGTCACGAGAAGGACGCCGGTCGGCGCGGCGTCCTGTTCGACGAGTTGGCCCGCCTGGAGCCGCAGATGCGCCTGGTCCCGGACGTCCGCGTGGAGATCCGCTTCGGCGACCTGAGCTACGACCTCATCGCTCGGCTGCGGGCCGACGACCTGGTGGATCGCGCGCTCACGCCGCAGTCTGCATCGATTCGGATCGTCCTCGGGTCCGTCGCGGACCTGGCAGGGCGGCCGTAGGCCCCGCACGGATGATTCCGATGTACCGACGCTCAAGGCCGCGGCGGCCGACGCCAGACCGGCACCGACGCCACGAGATGGACACGCTCGCGGACGGGTTCGCGGCGGCCGAAGAGGCGCTGGCTGCCGCCGCCAACTCCGACACCGGCACCGGCGGTGGGCGGCGAGGCGGCCGGCGCCGGCGAGGTGGTGTACTGAAGCCCCGCTCGGATCGTTCGCCTCGGTGCTGCCTGGGTCGGGAGTGACGCGCCGCGTCAGACGCGAGGGGACGAGTGCACGACGCGCGCGCCGAGGAGGTCGAGCGGGGCACGAGGTGCTCCGTCACCGATCCGTCGGCCATCTGCTTGACCCGGCCGACCGGCCCCTCCTACCGTGACGGAGCCTGCACGACGGCGCCGCACGCCGTCCGGAGCCCGCCGCCGATGAGCCTTCGTCCCGCCGCGTCCGCGCTCGCCGCCGCTCTCGCGGCCTGCACGCAGGCGCCGGCCGCCGGGCCGTGCCGCGGCAACCTCGACTGCGCCCACGGCCTCGTGTGCGTGTCGGGCGCGTGCGTCGAGGCGCCCCCGCAGCCGCAGTGCGAGGCGGGCCGGCTCGCGTGCAACGAGGACCCGCAGTGCGGCGGCGGCGGCGCCAGGTGCGTCGGGGGCTGCTGCGTGCCCGGGTGCGTCTACGACGACGAGTGCCCGGACGGCCTGTGCAGCGGCGGCACCTGCGTGCCGCGGCCCCCCGACGGCCGTTGCACGACCGAGGCGGACTGCGTCCCCATCGCCGGGCGCCCGAAGTGTCACGTCGCGAGCAAGACGTGCGTCGAGTGCCTCCGCGACGATCACTGCCCCGTGGACTCCGCGTGCGGGCTCGACCACGTGTGCCGCGTCCTGGCGCGCTGCAGCGTCGAGCCCAGCCCCAAGTGCGCGGCGGATCCCGCCCGGCCGCACTGCGACGTGCAGTCGGGCCGCTGCGTCGCGTGCCTGCGCGAGGAGGACTGTTCGCGCGACGGGAGTTGGACGTGCAACCTCGCCACGAAGTCGTGCGAAACGCCGGCGACCGGCTGCACGAGCGACACGCAGTGCGCGGGCACCACCGGGGCGACGAGGTGCCTGACGACGGCGGGCCGCTGCGTCAACTGCCTGCAGGACCTGCAGTGCGCCCCCGACGGGACCAAGGTCTGCGACCTGTCGCTGAACATGTGCCGACCCTGCCGGCGCGACAGCGACTGCGCCCGCAGCCCGGCTGGCGCTCGCTGCCGCACGCGCGACCACCGGTGCGTGCGCTGCACGCTGGACGACGACTGCCTCGTCGGGACGCACTGCCTCTCCGACAACAACTGCGGCTCGTACCGGAGCTGCGGCTCCGACCGGGACTGCTCCGGCGGGGCGCGCTGCCGCCGCTCGGACCACGTCTGCGTCGAGTGCATGTCCGACTACGACTGTCCGATGCTCTTCTTCTGCTCCGCCACGCACTGCCTGCCCATGGGGTTCTGTTCCAGCGACGCCGACTGCCGGGGCATCTACGGGGCGCCGCGCTGCGACGGAGCCTCGTGCGTGGAGTGCCTCGGCACGTCCGACTGCGGCGGCCGGCCGTGCACCGACGGGGTCTGCGGGTAGAAGAGCCGGCTTTCGGAAGAACCCCCGACAGGCATGACGCACCGCGTCAACGCGCAGGGGCCGGCGTTCCGGCCGCGGCTGTCGCGGCTCCGGGGCGAACGCCTGGCGGCGTCACATGCGACTCCAGAAACGCCCGGATCTTCGTCACGGGGGTGACGAACGTCTCGCCGGGCATCGGCACGTCGAACGCGTAGCCGTCGCCCATCTGCACGCGTGCGGTGCGGTAGCCCTCGACGAGCCCGACGAGTTGTCCGCCCGGCACCGCGAACACGCCCCCGCCCGACGAGCCGTAGCCGATGGACGCGTCGGTCTTCATCGCCTTGAAGCGCGGCGCGGTCGGCGGGCCGTCCTCGGCCTCGACAAGGCTGATCATGCCGCCCGAGACGCTGAGCGACCGCCCGTAGGGTGCGCCCACGACCACGACGTCGTCGCCCACGTCGATGGCCTCCTCGCGGCCCAGCACCGCCGCCGGAAGCAGCTCGTCCACGTCCAGCAGCGCCAGGTCGAGATCCGGCACGCTGCCCATGGCGCCCAGGCGCGCCGCCAGCGTCTTCTCCACGCGCCCGCGCCGCTCGACGAGCACTCGGTACGAGATCTCGCCCTCCAGGTCCGAGCCGTCGGCGACGTGCGCGTTCGTGAGGATGCGCGAGCGCGCCGAGCGGCCCTCGGACGCCGGGTTGGATTGCACGACGACACCCGACGCGGTGCGTCGCACCTCGCCGCCGGCGAGCACCTGCACGCGCACGGACGCCGGCAGCACGCGACGCACGGTGCGCGAGCGCTCGGAGGCGTGCTCCGCAGGCCGCTCGGCGGCGTCGATCGCGCGCGAGGCCGGTGCGCACAGGACGACGAGCAGGGCGGGGACCAAGGATGAAGGATGAAGGATGAAGGATGAAAAAAGCATCGACGGGCGGCGGACGGCCGGACGCAAGGCTTCCTCCGGATGGCGCGGGCGATCGGGTGGTTCCTTGCCGCGCTCCGTCGCCCGGAATGAGCGGCGGGGCGTGCGACGACGGGACCGACTCGCATTGAACCCGCGAACGCGGCGCGATGCACCAGACGGGCGGGCGCCCGCGCGGGAGACGGGACGGGCTGCGGCGCGCCGGCATGCCTACCTTGACGGCGCAGGGGCGGCCGCGGGCCGCGGGGGGCTGCTCATGACGACCCGGGGGGTGTTCGTTCGTCTGCTCGCGACGGGGGCGTTTGTGCTCGCCGCGCCCGCCCAGCCGTCCGCCGTGGCGGCCCGCACGCCCGAGGCTCCTCCGAGGGCCGTCCGCCCGGCCGCAGGATCGTCCGGCGGCGCCGACCCGGCCCGGCAGCGCCGCGAACGCGGCATCGCCCCGCCCTGGCGCGAGCACGCCATTCCCGAGATGCGCAGGCAGCCGGGAAAGAAGCCGCGCCACGCGGTCGCCGGACTCGAAGTGCCGGCAGTGCAACAGAGCCCGATCGCCTGAAACAACGCCGATTTCAGCCGCCCCTGCGCCGATGATGCCCGGAGAAACGGCTCGCGCCGGGACCGGGCCGACGCGGCGGAATCGGGTTCTGCGGGCGTGGAGATGCTGCCGGAGAGGGCTGCGGGTGTGCGTTCGCGGGCGCGCCGGACCGCGGATGCGGCTCGCGGGGGTGCGCGGGCCGGTGCTGCGCCGGGGGCGCGCGGCCCTGGCCGTCCGCGTGCTGCCGGACCGCGTGCGGCGGCGGGCCCCGCCGCTCGGGCCTGCGACCGCCGTCGCGCCGCTCGCGCGGCACCAAAGGCACTTCCGACGGGAAGAAATCCGGCGTGAGCTCGCGGCGCACGTACGCGCGCCAGATCTGGCGCCCGTCGTCCACGCGCCGGTGCAGCTCCGGCGCGAAGCGCGCCAGGTGCGCCGTGACGTTGCGCGCGTCGCGCAGCACGAACTGCTCCGCCTGCGAGTTGTGCGCCGCCTTCACCACCTGCGGCAGGTCGATGATCGTCGGGCCGTCCCATGCGAGCAGCACGTTGTACGGCGACAGGTCGCCGTGCACGAGGTCGCAGCAGAGCATTCTCACCATCATGGATATTATTTCACGATGATATCGAAGCGCCTCGTCGCGCGTGGGCGTCACGTCGGCGAGGCGAGGCGCGGGCCGACCGTCCGCCGCGAGCAGCAGCTCCATGACGAGCACGCCCTCGTAGTAGAGGTCGGGCCGGGGCACGCGCACGCCCGCCTGGCTCAGGGCGACGAGCGCGTCGTGCTCCGCCGTCAGCCATTCGGCCTCCGACAGGTCGCGACCGTAGGCCGTGCCGGTCTGCATGGCGCGCCGGTCGCGGGTGTTGCGCACCTCGCGTCCCTCGCGGTAGCCGGCGTTGTTGTGGAACGCTCGCCGCGTGCGGTCCTTGTAGACCTTGGCCGCCAGGTACGACGTGCCGCGGCGCACGACGTAGACCTCGGCCTCCTTGCCGGTCTTGACGAGCTGCACCACTTCGTCGACGACGCCGTCCTCGACCAGCCGCTCGATTGCCCTGTTCTCGCCCATGTTCCCCCGAACGCCGGAGGCGCGGGCGCCGCGCGCCGCGCCCCGCGATCGGCCGGACCGTCAGCGCGCGGTCTGCTGCGACATCGCCACTCGCAGCGCGACGAGGCGCCGGTCGTCGGCCTTCTCCATCATGCCGCCCATCCAGGATTCCCAGAGCCGCGCGAGGCCGCGCCCGCGCGCCTCGCACTCGAAGGTCGCGCGCGTGCCCGCGCCCGCAGGCTCGAAGCGGAAGGTGAACACCGCCTCGACACCCATGACCCGCGCGCGAACCGCGTGGCGCGAGGGCCGCTCGTGCACGACGACCTCCACGAGCGAGGTCGTTTCGCGTTTTCCCATGCGGCGCGTCTGCCGGAGCTGCGAGCCTCGGTGCACGGGCCCTCCGCCCACGACGTCGCTGCGCAGGACCTCCGGAGACCATCGCGGAAGGTTGCCCTGCTCTGCGACGAAGTCGAACACCGCCTCGGGCGGGTGCGGCAGTTCCTCGGTGCGGGTGAAGCCGTACATGAGTCCTCCTGCACGGCACGGCGTGCGGACGGACGCGGCAATAGGTAGCCGAAAGCGCGGGCCGGGTCGAGGCCAATCGCCCGGCGGGCGGGCGGTTGCAGGCGCGGCGGCCTCATTCTATGTGTAGGGAGGCCCGCACGGGCATCCGAGGTCGCGCATGGACGCACGGTTCGCAGGGGCGATGGCGGCGGCGCTCGCGGCGGCGCCGGCCGCAGCCTGGCAGGTGGACGATCCCATCCACACGGCCTGTCACGAACGCATCACGCACGACGCGCTGCACGAGGCGGGCTACGTGCGCGATCCGCCGGCGCTCTCGGCGCAGGACAGGTCGCTGCGGGACTCGCTGCAGTGGGACGCGGGCGCCTACGACGCGAACGTCTACGCGCTGTCGCTGGTGCTGGGCTCGCGCTGGCCCGACGCCCAGGGGGCGGCCGACTTCTCCTTCTACGAGCTGGCCGCG
>Ga0172369_10006398_pt1 | contig 14045 bp, 12 predicted proteins | sample LakKiv25m_FD_114539 | JGI IMG/M metagenome (GOLD analysis project Ga0172369, IMG submission 114539) | Freshwater microbial communities from Kabuno Bay, South-Kivu, Congo - kab_022012_11.25m | ecosystem: Environmental > Aquatic > Freshwater > Lake | place: Democratic Republic of the Congo...
AGACGCAGATCACGAACAGGGTCTACGACAAGGCGGGGTTCTACAGGCCGGACCTAGGAAGAAGGCTTCGTCCGCAGCTAAGCCGACGGGCATCCGCCGAGCGGGCCGGCGCCGGGTGCGCACCGGGGCCCCTCCCGCCGTCTCGGGCCGACTACGCTCGACCCACTGGACAGACGGGCTGGAGGAGGGCCTTCTGATTGCCTGCACCTTCATCTTCTCATCGTGGCTACTTGACTTGTCGTGGCCGCTGACCATGTGCTACGACTTCCGCTGCGAGCCGTGCTCCAGCCGCCTGCGGAAGAGGTGCCGGCGATTCTGCAACCTCCGGCACACGCCGCCGTGCAAGATGGTTGCCTGCGTGGTCGCCCGTCTGCGCGTTCTGGATCAGGCGGCAGGCGTCCATGTGCCTATGCTTCTGCCCGGCGGGCAATGGCACCGGCCGTCCGGAGCCCATCCCACCTGACGTATGAGCGCTCGGGTGTCACTCCTGGCAAAGATGATCGCGCGTCTGGCGCGGGCCCGCTCGCCATACGAGCTTGCGCATGTCGCCGACGACCCCGACGGACCGATGCTCGTGTGGACATGCAGCGATCCGTCGGTTTTGCGCCGCCTTGCGGAGCATGCAACGGCGAGGCCGACCATCGAGCCGGGCGACACAGAGACTCGTCTCCAGCGGGCTGTCTGCCTGCACTGCCTGGGCGACATCCGGAGCGCGCGGCGCGATCTGACGATTGTCGCCCGTAGTGGCAATCAACCCTATGCGGAGGAGGCCCAAGCCATGCTTCGGGGGAATGGGCCCAGATCGCCGGGCTACGGTGGCTCGCCGGAGGACGACATCGGATGCGGATGACCTGTGGGCATAGGATCAGTCTCCTGGATTCCGCGGGCGTGTCGCGCGTCTACGCGTGTGATCCCGTCGGAAGGTTCACGGCGATGCCATGGCGCGGGGGCAAGCAACGGGGTTGCGGCTATACTGGCCGTGGTGCAAGCACGGGCCGGCGAGGTAAGGAAGATGGGCGTCACGACAATCGAGGGTGTGTATGACGAAGGCTCCATCCAGCTCAAGGAGCGTCCGGAAGGGGTCCGCCGATCGCGTGTCATTGTGACGTTCCTGCCCGAGCCAACAGAGACGTCGGGAGAGGACCTCTCGGAAGTCAGGCGCACCGCGATCGAGAGGATGCTCGCGCGCATGCGGCGGGGCATTGACTTCGGTGGCGAACGGTTCGACCGATCCTCTCTCTACACGAGCCGGATAAGCTAGAGAGATGCGCGGCCTTGTTGATACAAACGTCCTGGTCTACGCCCACGACGCAACGGATGCAGTGAAGCAGCATCGGGCCATCGAGCTGGTCAGCGCCCTGGCGCTTCGCGGCGAGTTGGTGGTCAGCGTTCTCAGGTACTGAACGAGTTCTTCGTCCGTGCTACGCTCGCCGGCAGGCCGCCCGGCATGAGCGCCGAGCAGGCTCGGGCAGCGCTGACCGACATCGGGGCCGCTGCGCACATCCTGGACCTCTTGTCGTCCACGACGTTCCGCGCCGTCGACGGCGTTGTCAGGCATGGTCTGTCGTTCTGGGACGCCCTCATCTGGGCTGCAGCGCTGGAGCACGGCATCCCCATCGTCTACACCGAGGACTGCCCGGGCGCAAGGGAGATCGAGGGGATCCGCTATGTCAACTCGTTTGCGGACATGGCGTAGCGTTCGAACACAGGTAGCCACATCTGCGCGCTGTGCCGTCCTCGACGGCGAGGCCCTCTCCGAGAAGCGCGGAGCGGCGTCATTCCCTTCGACACCAGCAGGAACATCCCCAGCGCGCCGGCAGGATCGGCGGGCCGCCGGCCCTACAGTATGTCCACCTCGTGAACGCCGCGGTGGACTTCGCCGATCAGTGCCGCAGTCTCTCCGGCCTGTGACAACTCGGCGATAAGCTCGAGCGCCTGTTCTCTTCGGCAGATCAGAACCAGGCCGATCCCCATGTTGAACGTTCGGTACATCTCGGCCTCGGGCACGCTCCCAAGCTCGCCGATGTAGCTGAAGATCGGCGGCACCGCCCACAGACGACGATCCACGGTGACGCTGCAGTCCGTGGGAAGCACGCGCGGGATGTTGTCGTAGAAGCCGCCGCCGGTGATATGGGCCATGCCCTTGATCTCGAACCTGTCCAGCAGCGGCAGGACTGCGCCGGCGTAGCAGCGGTGGGGATCGAGCAGGACTTCGCCGATGGTCCTGCCGGCAAGCTGCGGCGGCGCACTGAAGGGCGTGAGGCCCGCGTTGTCGAAGAGCACGTGACGGGCCAGCGAGTAGCCGTTGGTGTGGAGTCCGTTGGATGCCAGGCCGACGACAGCGTCTCCCGGTTCTGTGGTGTGACCGTCCAGTGTCCGCGATCGGTCCACGAGGCCCACGATGCAGCCTGCAAGGTCGTATTCGCCCTCGGCGTAGACGCCCGGCATCTCGGCGGTCTCACCGCCGATGAGTGCGCAACCCGCGGCGCTGCACCCGGCGGCCAGGCCCTTTACGACCTCGACCACGACATCCGGAACGAGCTTGCCCGTGGCGAAGTAGTCAAGGAAGAAGAGGGGCCTCGCGCCCTGGACCAGGATGTCGTTGACGCAGTGGGCGACCAGGTCGGCGCCGATCGTGTCGTGCCGATTCATGGCGGCGGCCACGCGGACCTTGGTGCCCACGCCGTCTATGCTCGACACCAGAACCGGTTCCGACATCCCGGAGGCATCCAGGCCGAACATGCCGCCGAAGCTGCCCACGTCGGTCAGAACCTGCGGTGTTGCCGTCGAGCGCACGTATTCGCGCATGCGGAGCACCGCCGAGTTCATCGCGTCTATGTCTACGCCGGCATCCTTGTATGTGGTTCTGTCTGGTGTCATCCCTCGACCGCGGGGTATTGCTTGAACGTCAGCCCCTCGCTGAGCGATCCCTCGAACCGCCCGACGACGTTCGCCCCACGGGTAATGGTACCGCCTATGGAGCCGTCCTGCTCGATCTGGAGCCGACCCACGTTGCCCCGGTTGTCGGAAAGATGGGCCACGCCCGAAACCTGTGTTCGAGGACCGACCACCTGCAACAGGTTGGAGGCGAACTCCAGGTCGGATTCGATCCGTGCCGAGTATCCGTTGTCATAGCGGACGGTTACCGTGTCCGGTGTGCTCATCTTGACTCGTGGACCCGAGAAGCGCGAAGCGGCCAGGCGGCGGCTCCCGCTGATCCGTCCCAAGCCCTGCACGACTACTTCGAACTGCCAGCGCGCTTCCGGCTCGTGCGCCGTCGTCGTGACCGTCGCCGTTGCGCTGCCGTCGGCGGACTTGACGGTGCGCTCATAGCCGACGGCGTCGAGCGCCGGCGGCCCGCTGATGCCCGCTGCCGCCTGATGGGCGACGTTGACCAGATAGGCCGAGCAAGCCGCCAGGGCTGCCTCGCTTTCGGCAGCGCAGTATGCCTCGGCCTCGGTCAGTCGGGCAGTGTCCAGCAGCGCGTGACCCAGGCGATCGGCGGCGTTGATCCGCTTGCTGCCGACATAGCGGGCGCCTGCGGTTGCGGCGGCGGCGCCTCCCGCCACGACGGCCATCTTCACCGCCTGTCTCAAGAGTGCCCCAAGCATGTCAGCCTCCTCATGCGTCCTCGCGTGGCCCGCGGCCCTCGCGATACGCGATAGACGGAAGACCCGGCTGCATGGTTTCCATTCGGGAGCGGCTTCCTGCGCAGTTGCGGGCGCGTCTCAGAGATCTTCCGCCACATCGCGAGGCTCCGGCGCGCGCGGCGCCTCGGAGGGCGTTTCCAGCATCATCTTGGTCAGCAGGACGTTGCGCGGAATCCGAATGGGGTACTTGCCGTCGAAGCAAGCCCGGCAGAAGAGACCGGCGGGTCGCTTGATGGCGCGTATGACGCCTTCCAGGGAAAGATAGCCGAGCGTCGTGGCGCCGATGAGATCACGAATCTGGTCCTCCGTCTTCAATGCGGCCACCAGTTCGCTCTGCTCCGCCATGTCAATGCCATAGAAGCAAGGAAACCGGACCGGCGGCGACGTGATGCGCACATGGACCTCGCGTGCCCCCGACTCCTTCAGCATCTTCACGAGCTTGCCGGTGGTCGTACCCCGCACGATCGAGTCGTCCACCATGACGATGCGGCGGCCCGCGATGACCTCTTTGAGCGGCGAGTACTTGAGTCTGGCCCCGAGGTCGCGCATTCGCTTGTCGGGATTGATGAACGTCCGCTGGATGTAGCGGTTCTTGACCAGCCCCTCGCCGTATCGGATCCGCGAAGCCTCCGCGTAGCCCAGGGCGGCCGCGCCGGCGGAATCCGGGATGGGAATGACGATTTCGGCGCCGTGCGCCGGATGCTCACGCGCGAGCTCCTGGCCCATCCTGCGCCGGGCCTCGTAGATGGTCCGCGAGTAGACATGCGTGTCCGGACGCGCGAAGTAGATGAACTCAAAGACGCACATTGCATGGCGCACCATCGGCTCGATCTGGGCCTCACGAACCCCCTCGTCGTCTATGATCACCGTTTCGCCCGGCTCGACCTCGCGCATGAACCGCCCGCCGACCACTCCGATGGCGCAGCTCTCGGAGGACACCACGTACTTGCCGTTTCCGAGGCGCCCGATGCACAGAGGCCGTATCCCGTAGGGGTCGCGGACGGCCACGAGCTTGTCCGGCGTCATGATGACCAGAGAATAGGCGCCACGCAGCTTCGGCAGCACCTCGGCAAGCGCCGTCTCGATGTCGCCCTTCATGGCGTCCGCAAGCATGATGGCGATCGCCTCGGAGTCGTTGGTGCTCTCGAGCCTGGCGCCCTTGCGACGGAGCCCGGCACGGAGCAGATGCGCATTCACGAGGTTGCCGTTGTGTGCCACGGCGATATCGCCTGCGACCGACGTACAGCAGATGGGCTGCGCGTTCTCTTTCGTGGAGGAGCCCATGGTGGAGTACCGGGTGTGTCCGACCGCGATGTGCGCGGGGCTGAGGTTCGCCAGCGCGTCCTTGCCGAAGACCTGGCTGACAAGGCCCATCGCTCTGTGCATCGCGATGCGGTTTCCATCCGAAGTGGCGATTCCGGCGCTCTCCTGGCCACGATGCTGGAGCGCGAACAACCCGAAGTACGTAATGCGGGCGACATCCTCGCCGCGCCCGTAGACGCCAAAGACCCCGCACTCCTCGCTCGGGGCTTCCTCGTCGGTTCCTTCGGGCCGCACGGTTGGCGGCGTGGCGCTCAGGGTGGCTTCGGGGTCGGTCCGGGGGCGCATCCGGCGCGGCCTCAGGCTCGTCCGTCCGTCATCAGCGACGGAATCGCGGAGCGGTGGGCCTGAGTAAGCTCCTCAACGGGTCTCGACAGCACGATCTCCCCATCCAGAGACATGCGGAACAGGTCGCTGCCGATCGTGCCGATCCACTGCGCGCGGACACCCGCGTCCTCCGCCAGCTTCTCCAGCCTCTTCAGGTGCTTGTCGCCGCGCACGGTCACGACGACCCGCGACTGGGCCTCGCCGAAGAGGATCGCGGATGGCGGAAGGCCGGGCCAGTCGGCATACCGAAGGAGCACCGACGCGCCGATGCCTCCGGCGATGGCGCTCTCCGCGAGACAGACGGCGAGGCCGCCGTCAGAGCAATCATGCGCCGACACGATGATCCCCTGGCCGATGCCCCACAGAACGCACTTGTGAAGCGCGATCTCGGCTGCCAGGTCCATGGCCGGAGGTCGCCCCGCCTCGACGCGGTGGATCAACGAGAGGTACTCCGAGCCGCCGAGCCCGCCGGATGGGTCGGCATCGGCTCGGAGTAGGACGAGGGCGTCGCCTTCCTCTGTGAACGCCAGGCCGCGCCGTCGGGCCGGGTCGTCCATGATCCCGAGCATACCGATAACGGGAGTTGGATGCACGGCGCCCTCGGGCGTCTCATTGTAGAAGGACACGTTGCCGCTCACAACGGGAGTGCCCAGCGCCTCGGTTGCCGAAGCGATACCCTCCACGGCCCTTCGGAACTGCCAGAACACCGTGGGCTTCTCGGGAGACGCGAAGTTGAGGCAGTCCGTTACGGCGGCCGGCCTGGCCCCGACGCAGACCACGTTGCGCGCGGCCTCCATGACGGCGATCTGCCCGCCCACGAACGGGTCGAGGTAGCAGTAGCGGCCGTTTCCGTCGGTCTTCAGGGCGATGCCTTTCGCCGAACCGCGGACGCGGAGGACCGCAGCATCGCCGGCCCCGGGTCCCAGGCATGTCAGCGTCTGAACCATCGAGTCGTACTGCTCGGTAACCCATGACTTGTCGGCGATCGTGGGTGAGGCGAGCAGGCGCTCCAGCACTTCCCCGTAGTCGGCCGGTTCCGGAAGAAGCAGCGGGTCCACGGCGTGTGCCCTGGCGATGTAGTCCGGCTCCTCGGCGTCGAGCTGGTACGTCGGGCACGCATCGGTCAGAGCGCCGGCGGGCATCTCGGCGGCGATCTTGTCGCCTTCAAGCACGCGCACAAGCCCGTCGTCGGTGACATGGCCGACAACGACGGCATTGAGGCCCCACCTGCGGTAGATCGCGGCCACCCTCTCCTCCGCGCCCTTGCGGCAGATCGCAAGCATCCGCTCCTGGCTCTCGGACAGCATGACCTCGTAGGCTGTCATGCCCGCCTCGCGGCGCGGCACCTTCAGGATGTCTATCTCGAGGCCGGTGCCCGCCTTGGTAGCGGTCTCAGAGGTGGAGCATGTGAGCCCCGCTGCGCCCATGTCCTGGATGCCCACCACGTCGCCGGTTCCCAGCGCCTCGAGCGTCGCCTCGATCAACAGCTTCTCCATGAAGGGGTCACCCATCTGCACGTTGGGCCGACGGCTCTCGGAGTCGGGGCCCAGCTCGACCGACGCGAAGGTGGCGCCGTGGATGCCGTCTCGACCGGTGCTCGATCCTACGTAGAGGACCGGGTTCCCGGGTCCCTCGGCTCGCGCGCTCGCGATGTTGCCGAGCTCGACGACACCGGCGGCCATTGCGTTCACGAGTGGGTTGCCGGTATAGCTCGGGTGGAAGACCACCTCGCCTGCAACCGTGGGCACGCCGACGCAGTTGCCGTAGTGGGCGATACCGTCCACGACGCCTTCGAACAGGTACCGGTTGCGCGCGGCTTCCCTGCTCCGGCCTGTGATCGGGCCGAATCGGAGGCTGTTCAGATTGGCGATGGGCCGCGCACCCATGGTGAAGATGTCCCGCAGGATGCCGCCCACCCCTGTCGCCGCGCCCTGAAACGGCTCGACCGCCGACGGATGGTTGTGGCTCTCCATCTTGAAGACGATCCCGAGACGGTCGTCGAGGGGCACGACGCCGGCGTTCTCGAGGGCGCCCTTCTCCTGCGCCTCCCGGTAGTTCTTGAATAGCGCGAGGACTGGCCGTGAGAACTTGTAGCCGCAGTGCTCCGACCACATCACCGCGAACATGCCGATCTCGGTCTCGGTCGGCTCGCGCCCGAGGATGCCCTCTATCTGCTGGTACTCGATGTCGTTGAGGCCCATCTCGCGGTAGATGTCAGGTGAGATCACCTTGGCCCTCCTTGCGGCGCAGGCGGAAACGAACGATGGGAAAGGCGTGGACCAACGGCCCCTGCGCCCTTCCCGTCCACAATGGAGTATATCGCAACCGGCCCGCCGGAATCAACGCGCCGATGCCATCCGCCGTTGCGCGCCGGCGGCGCGATTCCGGCTCGCCCCGCGTATACTGTTACGGACCTCAGGGGTCCTGTCGGTCTGTCCGACGTGAGGAGGCGAGTAGCACACAATGGCGGTGACAGAGATCATGGAGGCTCCGGTGACGTTCACCGAGAGAGCGGCCACCGAGATCAAGGCCGTTCTGGCGCGCGAAGAGCGGCCGAATGACGCTCTGCGGGTGTTCATCTCCGGCGCGGGATGCTCCGGATTGCAGTACGGCATGGGTATCGAGGAGTCCGCGCAGGAGGACGACACGGAGTTCGTTCAGCACGGATTGCGCGTCGTGATAGACGCCCAGAGCCTTGAATACATGAAGGGCGCGTCGGTCGAGTTCATAGAGGACGAGAGCGGCGGCGGCTTCCGAATAGACAACCCCAATGCTCCCAGCGGATGCTCGTCGTGTTCGTCGAGCGGTTGCGGCTGCGGCGAATAGGGACAGGTGCTCGTCTGGGCATGCATCGCCCCCCATGGGGGTGAGGTCATCCCGGAACTGGCGAGTGGCTGCCCCGACCGGATGGCGGCCACTCGTCGCGCGATGGAAGAGCTGGGACGGCGTTGCCGTCGGAGCCGCCCCGAAACACTCGTTGTGCTCACGCCACACGGCCTGTGCGTGGAACACTGCGTCTCTGTCAGCGTGGCCCGGGTCGGCTATGGTCACGTTGACGGCGAGAACGGTGTTCGGGTTGCCATGCGCTTTGGGGTAGATGCTGAACTGGCCGGGGGCATCAGCGCTGCGTGCGAGGCGGGTTCGGTCCGCACCACCGAGATAGGATACACGGCTGACGGCGCGCCGATGCCTGTCTTCCCTCTCGACTGGGGGGTACTGGTTCCGGCCTATTTCCTTGGAGCGCAGTGGGACGATGCCCCTCAGGTCGTGGTGGCCTGTCCGGACCGCTCCATGCCGAGGGCCGATCTCGTCAGGTTCGGTGAGTGTGTGGTTCAGGCCGCCGCGCAAGTTGGCCGCCGTGTCGCTCTGGTGTGCAGCGCGGACCTCGGTCACGGGCACGCCGAAGACGGACCCTACGGGTACTCGCCTCACTCGACGACGCATGATCAGGCTTACTGCCGCGCGGTCCGCGACGGAGCCCTTGCCCGATTGCTGAACTGGCGCAACGATCGGATCGAGGCATCGTTGACCGACAGCTACTGGCAGACCCTCATGCTCCACGGCGCGCTCACCAGGTCGGAGCTCGCCCCTGAGCTTCTGTCCTACGAGGCGCCGACCTATTTCGGCATGGCCTGCGCGGCCTTTGACGGGAGATGACCATGCATGCTCGGGAGCGCATCATCGTCGCCCTCGACACCCCGGACGCCGACTCAGCCGTCCAAATCGCTACGGCAGTCCGGGGCCGTGTCGGTGCGGTCAAGGTGGGGCTCGAGTTGATCAACGCGGCCGGCTTTGGCATCTTCGGTCGCCTGCGCGACGCAGGATGCGAGCGAGTCTTCTACGACTGCAAGCTCCACGACATCCCGAACACGGTTGCCGGTGCGGTCCGCTCGATCGTCGGTCGCGGCGTGTGGATGCTGAACGTGCACGCCTCAGGCGGGTCGCGCATGATGGCGTCAGCGGCGAAAGCCGCTCGCGAGGCCGCCGACGCTCGCGGCGTTGAGGCTCCCGTCGTTCTGGCTGTTACGCTCCTTACCAGCCTCGATGCGAGGGAACTCGCCGTGGAGCTGCGCGTGGACTGCTCGTCGGTGGACTACGTGACACATCTCGCTCGCGCGGCGCAGGATGCAGGTTGCGCCGGGGCCGTCTGTTCACCTCATGAGGTGGGCGCCGTTCGGTGGGCCTGTGGCGACGACTTCGTCATCGTGACGCCGGGCGTCAGGCCCGCCTGGGCCGACACGGGCGACCAGCGCCGCATCGCGACGCCGTCAGAGGCCGTGGCCTCCGGGAGCGACTTCATCGTGGTCGGACGCCCGATCACCGCGGGGGAAGATCCCGGGGCGAATGCCGATCGCATCGCCGCCGAACTGGAGGATGTGCAGCAGGGCCGCTGATCGGGGTCCGACCACACGCGAGGGCGCGTGACGGCGCGCCGCATCCCGCCGGACCGCGCGTCCACGTTGACTTCGTGGGACGCGCTGACCTACAATCGTTGACCATGGCACGCAGCAGATTCGACCGCGCACGATCGAGGCAAGCTCGGAAGGGGCGAACGCGCTCCATCGCCCGTACGGCCAAGTCGTGTATGGCGCTTGTGCTGTTCGGAGTCCTGGCGATCGTAGCTACGGTACTCGGGATCGGCATCGTGATGTTCGTTCGTATCTCGAGGGAACTTCCGTCTGTCGCCGACATTGCGAACTTCGCCCCCGAGAACAACACGCGCATATACTATGCCGATCAAGGTGAGGACGGCAAGCCGAAGCTGATGGCGGTGCTGGCCGCCGCGAACCGCAAGCCGGTGAAGCTCAGCCAGATCAGCAAGCACCTCACGAAGGCCACGGAGGCCGTCGAGGATGTCAGGTTCCGCCATCACCATGGCGTTGACTACTTCGGCATCGCGCGCGCGATCTATCGCAACCTGAGCGGCGGCGATCTGAGGGCCGAGGGCGCCAGCACTATCACGCAGCAGTTGGCCAGGAACATTGAATCGCTCGGGTTGACGCGCCGCAAGCTCCTCGACCGAAAGATGCGGGAGGCAGTCCTCGCACGACGCATCGAGGAGCTCTTCAGCAAGGACGAGATACTTGAGCTTTACCTGAACAGCATCTACTACGGCAATGGCGCGTATGGCGCTGAGGCTGCCTCCCAGGCCTATTTCCACAAGCCTGCGGCAAAGCTGACACTGAGTCAGGCTGCGTACCTTGCGGGCATCCCGCAGCGACCGGTCTACTACTCGCACAACAAGGAGGCCGCGCGCCGGCGCCGTGACGTCGTGCTGACACGCATGCTGGAGGCGGGCGTCATCACGCCGCAGGAGCGTGACGAAGCCCGTGACGAAGTGATAGTCCCCCAGAAGGCGACGGTTACCGGCAACCGTATCTACGGTTCACCGTACTTCGTGGACTACGTGATCAAGGAGCTGACCCGGCTCTACGGGCCGGACAAGGCTCACAGCGGATTGAGCGTATACACGACCCTCGACTCGAGGATCCAGGAGCTAGCCGAGGACGTGCTCCTGTCCGGGGTGAGGAACTCGGGCTACGCCACGCAAGGATGCCTCATCTGCATCGAGAACAAGACCGGCTACATCAGGGCGATGGTAGGCGGCGTGGACTACGAGCGAGACCAGTTCAACGTCGCCACACAGGGCCTCAGGCAACCGGGCTCGTCCTTCAAGCCGATCGTCTACACGGCTGCCCTCGACACGGGCGTCTGCGATCTCGACTCGAGGTTCAGGGACGATCCCAACTTCCCGTGGCGCGGGCGCGATCCGTGGATCCCGAAGAACTACGGCGGGCGCTACAGCTACGCTTCAGTGACGGTCCGCGACGCGATCCGGCGCTCGTTGAACACGATCGCCGTGAAGGTCGCCGTGAAGGCCGGGGTCCCCGTGGTCATCGAGTATGCCCGAAAGATGGGCATAACCACGGACCTGGCGCCCTATCCGCCTCTCGCACTTGGGGCATCCGCCGTACATCCTGTCGAGCTGTGCAGCGCCTTCTCCGTTATCGCCAACGGAGGCAAGAGGGCTGTCCCGACCGGCATATTCCGCGTGCTGGAGAGGAACGGCGTCCTGGCCGACGAGTTCGGGCCACAACTGGAGGAGACGGGCATTCAGCCCCACACCACCGAGCAGATGGACCAGGCTCTGCGCGACGTAGTCCTGAGGGGTACAGGCACGGCCGCCGCGTCGGTGCCGGACGCCAGGGGCAAGACCGGAACAACGAGCGACAACCGCGACGCATGGTTCGCGGGCTACACGTCGGCCTTGAGCACGGTGGTCTGGGTGGCGCATGAGAAGCGAGAGGGCAAGCGGGTCCGGTACCTGGAGATGCCGGGCGCAACGGGCGGCGGCCTCTGCGCGCCCATATGGCGCGACTTCATGCGCAAAGCCGCCCCGCTGCAGCAGCAGGTCGCCGAGCAAGAGGCGCGGCGCGCATCCGAGGAGAGCCCTCCGCCCCGAAAGACCAGGGAGGAGACCCAGCTCGAAGAGCCGGTCGTACCGGAGCCGGCGACGGACGAGTCACTCACTTCGCACGGTGAAGACGCGACCGACACTGCTCCGACGGTTCCGCCTCCGCTCGAGCCGACGCCGCCGCACGCCGAACGCGCTCCGCCGCCCCGGCCTGATCCGGGCTCGGAGATCGTCCGGGTCAAGGTGTGCGCGGAGAGCGGGGGGCTTGCCACGCTCTACTGCCCCGTCACCGTGGACCGTTCGATGCCTCGGCGAGAGGCGCCCCGAATGTGCCGGCAGCACAGGCCGCCGCCTGGGGAGGGACGCTGAGTAGTGTCGCTGGTCGAGGAACCTGCCCCGCCACCGGACCAGCGGCGGGTTGTCGCAGCGATCATAGGCGTCCTCGTTGTGGCCGTCGTGCTCGTCGCGCGCCTCTGGTACCTCCAGATCGTGTGCGGCGAGGAACTCCTGAACGCGTCGGAGCAGAACCGCACGCGCATCACACGACGGATCCCGCCGCGCGGGGTGATCATGGATGCCACCGGGAAGGTGCTGGCAAGCACGCGCGCCCGCATAGTCGTGCGGGTGATGCCTGACGAGCGCGGGCGGGTGCCGGGTGTCCTGGCGCGGCTCGCGGAGCTTCTTGGTGTGCCGGAGGCCGACCTCAGGCAGGCATATGCCGACAACCGGGTAGATGCCTTCCAGCCGGTGCCCGTTGCATCCGATATCGGACTGGAGGCGGCCACACGGATCGAGGAGAACCGGTATGCCCTGCCGGGAGTCGTCGTGGGACCCGAGCCTGTCCGCGCGTACCTTGTCGGCGCAGCCTTCGGTCATGTCCTCGGCTATGTGGGCCAGTGCTCGCCGCGCGATCTCCAGACCCGGGCCGCGGCGGGATACGTTCGGGGCGACACCTGCGGAAAGAGCGGCGTGGAGGGTGGACCCTACGACGGTGCGCTGCGGGGTAAGGACGGCGCGCTTGCGGTCGAGGTGGATGCGCTCGGCCGGGTCCGCGGGGAGCTCGCGTCCAGAGACGCCCGGCCCGGAGCCGTCTTGAAGCTCAGCATACGCGCCGACCTGCAGGCAGTCGCTTACCGGGAACTGCGAGCACAGGTTGGGAGCCGGCGCTCAGGCGCGTTGGTGGCCATGGACCCGAACACAGGCGGGGTGCTGGCGCTCGTCAGCGTGCCCTCGTTTGATCCCGGCGAGTTCGCGGGCGGCATCAGCAAGGCCAGGTGGCAGGAACTGCAGGACGACCCGCGCAAGCCGCTGATCAACAGGGCAGTAGGATCGGCGACCGCGCCCGGCTCCGTCTTCAAGGTGATCACCGCGATCGCGGGGTTGGAGACGGGGCGCACGAGCATCCATGACGGAACCTACTGCTCCGGCGTTATCTACCTCGGCCGGTGGCCCAAGCGATGCCACCGAAGATCCGGCCACGGCGCCGTCGGCTTCACGGAGGCGATCGCCAAATCCTGCGACGTCTTCTTCTATCGGCTCGGGCAGAGGCTTGGGCCCACCACGCTGGCCGGGTACGCGCGTCGCATGGGGCTCGGAGCGCGGACAGGTGCGGACATCGCCGGCGGCGAGGTCGCCGGCGTCGTGCCGGACCCGGCGTGGAAGCGCCGGCGCGGACTGGGTCCGTGGGTCGGCGGCGACACCGTTGACTACGGCATCGGCCAGGCGATGCTCGCATGCACGCCGATCCAGATTTGCGCCGCCGTAGCGGCGATCGCCAACGACGGCACCCTCTATGTGCCACAACTCGTGGCATCGGTCACAACCTACGGGGACGGTTCAACAAGCCGCACGCAGCCGGCCCGACCCAAGGTTGCGCGGCGCCTGGACCTGAGACCGCAGACGCTCGCGGCCGTTCGCGGGGGCATGGAGGCGGTCGTGGCGCCCGGCGGCACGGGCACGCGCTGCGCCATCCCCGGCGTGCGAGTCGCCGGAAAGACCGGTACGGCCGAGAGGCGAGCCCGAGGCGACCGGGTGAACGATGCCTGGTTCGTAGGCTTCGCGCCCGCAGACCGTCCACGGATAGTCGTCTGCGTCTATCTGGAAGAGGGCGGCCACGGCGGCGAGAACGCGGCGCCCATCGCCCGGGCGGTGATGGCGCACTACCTCCGCGTAGATGCCGGAGCCGAGAGGGCGTCCGGGCGTTCGGACGACTAGCCCGGATTATTCGCGAAAGGAGTAAAGGGAGCGCACTCTGTCGAACTAGTTAGCGACCAAGCAGACTGTTTGGCGGAGGGCTCCCGATGTCTTCTTCAACTGACGGATTGTTGTTTCCT
>Ga0172369_10006401_pt1 | contig 14043 bp, 16 predicted proteins | sample LakKiv25m_FD_114539 | JGI IMG/M metagenome (GOLD analysis project Ga0172369, IMG submission 114539) | Freshwater microbial communities from Kabuno Bay, South-Kivu, Congo - kab_022012_11.25m | ecosystem: Environmental > Aquatic > Freshwater > Lake | place: Democratic Republic of the Congo...
GTGTGACTGTTCTGTTTGGTATTTTTCAATCCTTCAGGGAACCGGGTTCAGTTGTGGATATACAAAAATGGTTTTATGGGGAGTGCAAGAAAACGGATTAAGGTGATTCTTTTTTTATAAACAAAAATAATCTCGACGGTAGTATGAAAAAGCTTATCGGGTCATTACTGGTTGCATTCTCTGCGATAGCAGCCAGTACTCCGGCAATGGCGCACAAGGGGGATATGGATCCTCTTGGGTATTCTGTGTGGAGCTTCAACTTTGGAGCCAAGCCATCAGGTTCGGGTGTTTATACAGGGCATGGTGTTATCTGGACCAGTGCAGATGGGAATAATGGTGATAGTAACAAATGGAACTACTACTCAGGCATTCCCAGTCCTGATGGCTCTATGAGTACAAGTGGGCAGGTTGATGATGCGACAGATACTTTAAATGGAAACATCACGGTGATTGCGCCTATCGCTCACAATGAGAGTACTCTTAATTTCAGGGGCTATATCAGTTCAAATGCGCTTCAAAATATTTATATCGAAACGGATGTGTATGGCTTCGGGGCGGATACCGGCCACGCCTATGTTTACACAGCACAGGGCCAGGGCCTGAACGCTGCGGTGTTGGAAGGAATAACAGGTGTATCAACGGCTACCCCTACTGTTTCGTATACCTGGTATGAATCGAGTACTGGTATCACCTATGATGTGCAGGAGTATTTTGTCTGGTCATCTGTTGCAGATTCCATGTCCTTTAATCTGACAGGTGGTTCCATCAACGCGCTTCAGTTGACACCGCTTCCTCCGCATCCGCTGCACCCGGTACCTGAGCCTGGTACTGCCACCCTTCTTGGCGTTGGAGCTCTTGCGGGACTGTTAAGGCGGAAAAGAAAATATTCCGCTGAAGCGTAAACAGCTGATCTCATACTTTCAAGGCAAAACCCGGTCTCGAGCCGGGTTTTTGCTTTAATGCCGACTTCCCCATGGTGTTCGTCCCGCAGTTGTAGTGTACCCTGGGGCTCCGCGCACCCGGCTAAAAAAAACGACATAAGGGACGAAAGTGACGAAAGAGAGTGATTTCATCGGGGTCGAGGTTGGATCAGACGGATCGGTTGGATAAGTCAGACAGGTCGGATCGTGATTGCCCCGATACCAAGGGGAGGAGGAGGGTACCCTAAAGCCGGAACGCGCTGTAAATGAACCACAGTCCCGTTGCGATCATGATGAGGCTGGCGAGGCGGTAGAGGTGGTGGCGGGTTTTTTCGCCGATAAGTCCGGCGGTTTTGCCGACGATAAGCAGTGCGGGGGCGGTGCCGAGGCCGAAGAGGAGCATCATCAGTGCGCCCTGCACCATGCCCGCGAAGTGGTCGGGGGCGTTCATGGCGGCTCTGGCGGCGGCGAGCAGCGCCGTGAAGGTGAGGCCGCAGGGGAGGAAGCCGAGCGCGAGGCCCAGCGGGTACCATGCTCCGGCGGAGCCGGAATTCATGAAAATGTCCATCGTTTTCCGCACGAAGGGCATGGCGGGCGTGCAGGCGAGCAGGCGCTTGCCGAAGGGTAGCCATCCCGCCGATACCAGCCCGACAAGGACGATGAACAGGCCGCAAAGCGCCATGACGGCGGTCTGGATCGGATCGATCGAGGTGGCGAGCGAGAGGAACGAGCCGGTCGCGCCGACCGCCGCGCCGAGAATGGTGTAGGTCGTCACTCGCCCGAGGTTGTAGAGCAGGTGGTGCGTCCAGCCGGGCCGAGCCGGGCCGAGCGACAGCGCCGCCACCACCGGCCCGCACATCCCGATGCAGTGCCCGAATCCTCCGGCCAGCCCGGCCAGCAGCATCGCAAGAAGTTCACCTGTCATGGTTTCGATGTTGGTTTCTCCATTTGATTGATCGAGATCGAAATCGTCGTCGTGGAAAGAAATCGGGCTGAAGCCCTGAAGAAATATGAATGCTGATCCTCCCCGGTTTGAAAACCGGGGCAATGTGAATGCAAGAATTCTGAATGTCCGTCGGGCTGAAGCCCTCCTGAATACCTCGTCTTTTTCACTTCTCCTTCTTCACGGTCTTTTTCTTCGGTTTGTTGCGAACCTCGTCATCGTCGTCGAGCATCCGGTATTTCGGGGCTTCGGCGTCGTCGAACTGGCCGTTGCGTACCGCCCAGAGGAAGAGTGCCCATCCGCCGAGACCGATGACGAAGCCGAGGGCTATGAGGAAAAAGGTGCTTGTCATGCGCTGTCCATCAGATTTTTCTGAGCCTGAGCGAGTTGCTGACCACCACGAGCGAGCTGGTTGCCATGAGCAGCGCCGAGACGATCGGGTGCAGTATTCCTGTAATGGCGAGCGGCACGGCGATGAGGTTGTAGCCGAAAGCCCAGGCGAGGTTCTGCCGGATCACCGCGAAGCTTTTTCGCGAGTGGGCCAGGAGTGTGCCGAGCAGTTCGAGGTCGTCGTTCATGATGGTGATGCCGGCGCTTTCGATGGCGATGCCTGTGGCTGTGCCGAAGGTGACCCCGGTGTCGGCTTCGGTGAGCGCCGGAGCGTCGTTGATGCCGTCCCCGGCCATGAGCACGGTCTCACCGCCGCTTTTGAGCTTTCTGACCGCCTCAGCCTTACCTATGGGGTCGAGGCCGGAGCATACCTCAGTGATGCCGCACTTTCCGGCAATATAACGCGCGACGCCCGCATTGTCTCCGGTAAGGATCATCAGCCGCAATCCCTGCGAGCGCAGCGCCCCGATCATCCGCCCGGCATCATCGCGCAGCTCGTCGATCAGGCCAAAGAGGCCGGTGAGCTTGCGGTCGCAGGAAACGAAGACGGTCGTCTTGCCCGATGCTTCGAGCCGGGCGGAGGTGGCGAGGCATTCGTCGCTGATCGCGATATTCTCCTTTTCAAGCAACGCACGTGATCCGGCGAGCCACGCTTGTCCCTCGATCATGCCTGACACGCCCATGCCCGGTATGGTGCGAAACTCCTCGACACGCAGGATTTCGCCCGGCCATCCCTCTGCAATCGCCCTGCCAGCCGGATGGCGCGAGAGGATTTCGAGCGAGGCGCAGCATTGCATGAAGTTGCCGGTTGCTCCGCAGCTGAAAGTGTCGGTCAGCGTCGGGGTGCCACGGGTGATGGTACCGGTTTTGTCCAGCACGACGGCAGTGGTTCTGGAGACCGACTCGAAAATGTCGCCCCCCCTGACGAGGATGCCTTTGCGGCTGAGCGTCGTGGTGCCGACGAGGATGGCGAGAGGCGTGGCGAGGCCAAGCGCGCAGGGGCAGGCGATCACCAGCACCGAGACGGCGTTCATGAGCGCCGTGACCAGCGGCGCCCCCGCCAGATGCCACCACGCGAAGCTGGCCGCCGCGAGCAGGATGATGGCGGGAACGAACCATCCGGCAATCCGGTCGGCCATCCCCTGGATCGGCGCTTTCCGCGCCTGTGCCTCCTCGACGGTGCGGATGATGCTCGCCAGGAGCGTCTGCTTTGCATCGCCGGAGACCCTGACCCGCAGCCGTCCGGTGATGGCACAGGTGCCTGCGTAAACCTTGCTGCCGGAGCTTTTCATCACCGGGGCCGATTCGCCGGTGAGCATCGATTCATCGACGTCTGCCTCGCCGCTCGCTACTGAGCCGTCAAGTGGCACGCGGTCGCCGGGCAGCACCTCGATGAGCGCTCCTTCGCCGATCCGTTCGAGCGCCGCGAGCGAGGTCTGGCCGTTCTCGCCGACAAGCAGTGCTTCGCGGGGTTGCAGGTCGGCGAGTGCCGCCAGAGCGCTGCCCGCCTTGAGGCGCGAACCCGCTTCGAGGAATCGTCCGAGCAGGATGAAGGTGACAATCATCGCCGAGGTGTCGAAGAAGACCTCGCCGCCGGTGAAGATCATCGCCACGCTGTAAAAGTATGCCGCGAGCGAGCCGAGCGCCACAAGCACATCCATGTTCAGCGCCAGGTTGCGCATCGAACGCACGGCGTTCGAGATGAAAGGCCAGCCGGAGTAGAAGAGCACCGGTGTGGCCAGTGCCCACGAAATGAGCTGGAAGGCGAGGCGGTAAGTCGATTCTATGCCCTGGAAAAATCCGGCATAGAGTGCTGCGATGATGAGCATGAGCTGCATCGAAAAAAAACCGGCCGTGCCGAAACGCAACAGCAGGTCGCGCTTTTCGGCGGAGAAGGCCTCGACCTGAGTGCCGTGCCGGACTGGCCGGGGCAGATAGCCGATGCCGGAGAGCGTTTTGAGGATCGTGTCGAGCGTTATCGAATCGGTTCGCCATTCGATAGTCGCCCGATGCGTGGCGTAATTGACCCTCGCCGAGACGATGCCGTCGAGCCGACCGAGCACCTTTTCGACGAGCCATACGCACGAGGCACAGCGGATGCCGGAGAGCAGCAGCTCGATCCGGCTTGTCGATCCGTCGGTAACGATGTCGCCCGCGAACTCCCGCGCATCCACGGAGGCGAAGGCGGGTCGGCCCGGCTGCCAGTCGCAGCGCTGTTTGTAGAAAGCGTCGAGCGACTCGCTGTGGATCAGTTCGTATGCGCCAAGGCAGCCGTGGCAGCAGAAGTTGCGGGTTTTGCCATCGATCACTGCTGTGACCGCTGCTGACGCAGGAACCTCCTGCATACAGTGGTCACAGCGGATCGTCTCCCGGCCTTTCTCTTCAGTCACGGACGTTGAAGCTGAAAGCGGGATTGCCGAGTTCCGGCGAGAGAATGGTCGCCTGCCAGAGGGTGCGCCCGCTCATGCACTTCACGATGATGCCCTTGCCCTCCCAGGCGCCGCCGGGTTGCTGTTTCAGCGTGACCTGATTCTTGCCCATCATCATGCCCGGCATGGAGAGGTCGAGTGTAAGGGTCGAAGGCAGTCTGTCAGCCGGGGCCATCGTCACCCTGAAGGTAAGCTCCTGCATGTGTCTGACCGGTTTCGGCGTGATGTCGAGGGTCACTTGCCTGTTGTTCGCCTTTTTGGTGCAGGGGCCGCTGTGGATGGCGTTGCTGTCTGCGGTGTAATCGGCCATTGCTGGCATCGCGCAGAGGCTCATTACTGCGAGGAGTGCCACTCCGGCTCTGGTCAGTTGACGTCGTAGAACCATGATTTGCTGGTGGTTAGTTTGTCGGTGGAGAGGTCGAGCCTGACCAGCCATTTGCCCCCGGCAGGGACATCGAGTGTTGTCTTGTAGATGCCAGGTGCGGTTTCGCGCATGGCGCGGGTGACATCAAGCTTGCTCGTAGAGACGTTACCGATGAACAGGTGCACTCTCGCCTGTGTGAGTGGTTTGCCCTGTTCGGTAAGTACGAAGGTCAGTTCGTTTTTTCCCGGCAGGATCGATGCTGGTTTTTCGATTTCAAGTCCGATCCGTCGTTCCTCAGTTTTTGCCTGGAACCAGTCGTTCTGTTTCCGGTAATAGTCGGATTCGACGAGTCCCTCGTTGCTGCGGAAGGCTACGGTCAGGCCGCTGGCCATCGCGAACAGAAACAGCACGTAGAGTGCTATGATGAATGGTTTCACAGGAATCCAGCCTCCCCGCTGACCGAAATGCCGCTGCCGGTGATTGTCAGTTTCACCTTGTCCCGTTTACCGGTCGTCCTGACGAGCACCCTGTTTCTCGCCTCGCCGAAGGGCTCGATCGACACGCTGCGTTCACCGATCAGGGTGACGTCGTCCGGCGCTTCGATCTTCAGTTCGAGCGTGCGGCTGGTGTTGTTGTATATGCTCCATGCGTAGCGGTTCAGGCCCGGAGGGAGCGGCTCCTGCACGCGGCTGAGGGTGAACTCTATGGGCGGACGCATGGCGAAGAGCAGCAATACCACAAGCGCCGAGGCGGCCGTGAGACCGCCGAGCCAGAAGGTCTTCGGCCGCATGATCCTGCCCTTGTAGTTCGGGAATGGAGGCAGGTCGCGCTTGCTGCTTTTGAGCCAGCAGGCGTCGATGCACTCCGCGCAAGCGATGCAGCTGGTGCTGAGGCCTTCCTTGATGTCGATGCCGACCGGGCAGACCTTTACGCAGTCGTCGCACTTCATGCAGGTCGAGTCGCGTGATTTGTCGTATTCGATTACAAGCGTATCCTTGTCGAACAGGGTGTTCTGCATGAAGGCGTAGGGGCAGATGGTGGTGCAGAATTTCCGCCCGAGGAAGGCCAGTTCGAGATATACCAGCACCCACAGTACGATGAAGAATCCGGCGATCAGCGGCGAGGTGAAGAGTCCGCGAATAGCCTCCGCGGGGGGCACGAAGTACCAGATCATGGTGATTGACACCAGCGCCGAGACCGGCAGAAGGATCAGATTCTGCAAGGTTTTGCGATGCTGTCTGCCGAACAGGGAAGCGAGGCTTTCGGTAAGGTCGAGCAGTACGGTCTGCGGGCAGAGCCAGCCGCACCAGACCCGCCCGAAGATGATGGTTACGGCGGAGATGAAAAGCAGCAGGAAGAGTGTTGCCGCAAGGATGAGGTAGAAGTCGCCGATCCTGATGACCGAGCCGAAGAAGTATAGGTTAAGCTCCCTTATATCGAACCGGAAAGCGCTCTGCCCGTTGATTTGCAGGAACGGCAGTCCGGTGAGGAGAAGCGCCTGTAGAATCTCGACGGTTCTCCGGTAACGTTTCCAGACAATCTGCATGATAGTTAACAGTGAAGTTGAGAGCATAAAGAGATCAGCCCCGGAATTGGTTCCCGGGGCTGGAGGTTTCTGCGTTATTTTCTCAGGCTCTCGATGAAGGCGATGATCTTGTAGATTTTATCGTTACCGAGCTGCTGCCCGAATGGCGGCATACCGTTGGGGCGTCCAGTGGCGATCGACTCGTGGAGATCGCCTGGTGCGGAGCCATATTTCAGGTTGACCTTCAGGTTCGGGCCGATGCCGCCGCTGGCGTCTGCCATGTGGCAGGCCGCGCAACTTGTTTCATATTCGCTCTTTCCCGCAGCTACAGCTTCCGCTTTGCCGATGTACATGCCAGGGTCAGCGGGTGCTGATGCAGCTACTTTATCGCCGACCTTCATCTCCTCTTCGTAGAGCTTGTAGAAAGACCATCCCGAAATGGCTGGTGTGTATGAGGCGATGTACCAGACGAGAAAGACAATCACCCCCACAAAGAACGCCATCCACCCTTTGGGAATCTTGTTGTGGCCCTCCTGCGGAATTCCGGAATCATTCATATGAACCTCCACGTTACAGGTTTCTTGAACAAGTTGCTGATTATTCGCGATGCTCTTTTTGTTCATCCTCGCGGAGCATCCGGTACTTGGGCTCCTCTACCATGTTCTTGCGCTTCGGGTTGTAGTACCAGACGATGATGCCTGCCATCACAACCGCAAGCGCAAAGGTAAAAAGAACATAGGCTATTTGTGAAAAAGTCATTGCTGAGCCTCCATTGCCTTGACATCACGCCCGAGTTTCTGCATATAGGCGATGATGGCGTCCATCTCGGTCAGTTCACCCTGCAATGCTTCCGGAGTCACCTGGTCGCGCGTGGTTTTCGATTCGTAATCGGGCGCGGTGACTCTGGTCTTGTAGTCGGCGATCTGCTGTTTTACCTGCTCTTCTGTATAACCGTAACCCAGAATTTGCGTTTTTCTGAACGACTCAGAAATGTCAAGTCTGTTTTTGGCAAGCCAGCCGTAGGGCGGCATGTTCGATTTCTCGAACATCGACTGCGGGCTGTGCATATGCTTGTAGTGCCACGAGTCCGGATATTTGCCGCCAACGCGGTTCAGATCGGGTCCGGTGCGGCGTGAACCCCACAGGAAAGGACGATCCCAGGCGAACTCCTCAGCTTTGGAATACTCTCCGTAACGGAGCACTTCGGTTCTGAGTGGACGGACAGTCTGCGTGTGGCAGTTGTTGCATCCTTCACGCATGTAGATGTCGCGCCCCTCCTGCTCGATGGCTGTGTATGGTTTGACGTAAGCGCTCACGGGCTGTGTCGAGGGCATGAACATCGGTACGAAAACAGTGACCACCGTGCCGACAAGGATGACCAGCGCCGAGATGACCGCGAAGACGACCGGTTTTGAATAGATCCCCATGATGCAAGCTCCTTTTTTCAGATTTGGTGGTTAAGCTTCTGCGGCGGTTGACGGCTCCTGCCTGACGGTCTGGATCAGGTTCCAGGTGAAGACGAGGATGCCGATGAAGTAAACGATTCCCGCGACAAAGCGCATCTGGTAGTAGGGATAGAGCGAGGTCAGGCCGTCGAGGAAGCTGTAGGTCAGCGACCCGTCGGGATTGGTGGCTTTCCACATCGCTCCCTGCTGGATGCCGCCGATCCACATGGTGACCGTCCAGGCGAGCTGTCCGACGAGGATGAGCCAGAAGTGGGTGTTGGCCAGCTTCACGCTGTACAACTCGCGACCCGTGATTCTCGGAATCATGTAATAGAAAGATGCGGAGATGATCATGGTGACCCAGCCCATTGTGCCCATGTGAACGTGACCCACAACCCAGTCGGTGTAGTGGAAGAAGGCGTTCAGTGTCCGCAGGCCCTGCAACGGCCCCTGAAGGGTCTGGAGTCCGTAAAAGGTGATGCCGAGGATGAAGAACTTGGTCAGGTAGTTGGTACGCATCTGCTCCCAGTTGCCCTGCAAGGTGTAGTAGCCGTTGACCACCGATCCCCAGGAGGGGGCAATCAGGAAAATGCTGAAAGCGATGGCTACCGTCTGGATCCACTCGGGCAGCGGAGTGAGCATCAGATGATGCGCGCCGGTCCACAGGTAGGCGAAAATCAGCGACCAGAATGAGACGATCGAGAGCCTGTGGCTGTAAATCGGCAATCCGGTAGCTTTCGGAAGGAAGTAGTAGAACATGGCCAGCACCGGCACGGTGAAGATGAAGCCCACGATGTTGTGGCCATACCACCACTCTACGTTGGCGTCGTTGCCACCTGCATAGAGGCTGTAGGATTTGTAGAGGTTGAGCGGGATTTCAAGGTTGTTGACGATGTAGAGCACCGCGATCGTCACGGTCATTGAGACCAGGTACCAGAGCGAGATGTACATCTGCTTCTCCTGCCGTCTGATCAGAATGGCAAAGACGTTGATGGCGAACATCACCCACATGATCACCACGCCGACATCGAGCGGCCATTCAAGCTCTGCGTACTCTTTGGTGGTGTTCATACCCGCCATGAGAGTTACGGCTGCTGCGGCGATAGCTGCGTTGAAGACCCACAAGTGAGCCTTGGCAAGGCCGGGGAAGGGCAGCGGCGTGCGGGTCAGGCGCTGCAGCATGTAATAAGCTGTGGCGAAAATACCTGCCAGCCCGAAGCCGACGCCAAGTCCATTGGTGTGCACGACGCGCAATCGTCCGAAGCTGAGCCAGGGGGTCAGGTTCAGCGCAGGGTTGAACATCTCGAAGGCGATCCACAAGCCGATAACGAGCCCTATGACAAGCCAGAAAAGCGCAGAAAATGCGAAACCCCGTACAACGGAGTAATCATAACCGGTATCGTTCATGCCCTCCTCCTGAATCTGGTTGATGAAAAGATGGTGTGGAAGTGCACCGCTGAAGCAACCGTTATCCTGGTTCTGAAGCAGTGGATTCCGGGAGAGTGACGGGGATCAGGGTGTCCTCGTTTGATGAGAAACGGCAGCGATGAAAAGAACAAAACCAATCACGATGTTTACTACAAATGTACGAAACATGCGTTTTAAAGGAAAAAGAAATCGTTAGTTGCAGGGTTGGGGAAGAAAGCAGGGAAAACAGGGGACCAACAGCTTCAACTCGATATTGGCGACGAGAGCTTCAACGTCTCAAATTGCGTTGCTTCCGACCGGAAAGTCCGGATCGCGAGTCCCGGTTCGGGGGCAGAAAAGGAAAAGAAGATTTCGATTCAGGCAATGTAATATATTAGAAAAATAATATCAGTTCATGGAAAGAACGCGAAAAGGCCCCCTTTCGAGGGAGCCTTTCTTTGCGCGGAATAGTGATGCCGAACTGTCAGCTGTTGACCACGCGGGCAAGTCCTTCGTTGTAGTTGCCAACGACGGCCTCTTTCTCGGTGATGATGCCGCGGATGATGGTGCCGGGCGTCACGTCGAAGGCAAAGTTCACCACCGGTGTGGCAGGTGTGGCTACCTGGGTGCCGAATATCTGGCGCAGCTCGTCTGCGTTGCGCTCCTCGATCGGAATCTGCGATCCCTCGGCCATGGTGATGTCGATGGTTGAGACCGGAGCCGCGATGTAGAATGGCAGGCCGTGATACTTCGCACTGATGGCGTGTGCGTAGGTGCCGATCTTGTTGGCCGTGTCGCCGTTCGATGTGATACGGTCAGCGCCGGTGACGGCGAAGTCGATCATGCCGCGCTGCATCAGGATCGCCGATGAAGAGTCGGAGATAGAGGCGAACGGAATGCCGTCGTGCTCCAGCTCCCAGGCGGTCAGGCGCAGACCCTGAAGGAGCGGACGGCTCTCGGAGGTGATTACGCGTTCGATCAGCCCCTCCTGATACGCAAGGCGGATGACGCCGAGCGCCGTGCCGATGCCGCAGCAGGCGAGCGTGCCGGTGTTGCAGTGGGTGAGCACGTTGAGCTTGCGGGTCTTGAGCACATCGGCGAAATCCTGCTTCAGCAGCTCGACGCCGTGGCGGGCGATGCGGTCGCAGTTCTCGACCTCGTCGTTGTAGATTTTGTGCGCCATGTCAGTCATTTTCGCAAAGAGCGCTTCGAGCGAATCGGCTTCGTAGTTGGCGTCATAGACCGCCTGCATCTTCTTTGTTGCGAAAAAGAGGTTCACGGCCGTCGGGCGCGAGGCGTTGACCTCGGCGATCAGGTTGCTGAAATATTCCGGGAACCCAGCCTTGTCACCCTGGTATTCGTTGATGCCGAGCACGACGGTGTAGCCTGCCGAGGCGCCAATGAGCGGTGCGCCACGGACGGCGAGTGTCTTGATGGCTTCGATGGCCGCCTGGTGATCCTTCGTTTCCACGTGGATCTCCTGCAAGGGCAGGAAGCGCTGGTCGAGGTAACGGAACGTTCCGTTTTTAAAGGAGATAGCGTCTATCATGAGAGAACGGGTATTGCCTTGTTAAGTGATTAAAGATTGGCTACGACATTCCTGAATATGGTGGTCATGTCAGGCTCTGCGCGGTTGGAGACTTCGATGATCTCTTCGATTCCAACCGGAACGAGGCAGTCAGGGAAGCACTCGTCAGTGATGATGGACATGCCGAAGACCTCGGTGCCCTGATGCACGGCGGCGATCACCTCAGGCACGGTGGACATGCCGACCACATCAGCGCCGATGCTGCGCAGCATACGGTATTCGGCGCGTGTTTCGAGGCAGGGGCCTGTGACGGCAACATAGACGCCGCGCTGTACCTTGATGCCATGATCGAGAGCCACTTTTTCGGCGATGTCGAGAATTCGCTGAGAGTACGGCGCGCACATATCGGGGAAACGGGGGCCGATTTCGGGATCGTTCGGGCCGATGAGCGGGTTGCCGCCGAGAAGATTGATATGGTCATCGATGACCATGATATCGCCTTTGCGGTAACCGGGGTTCATTCCACCGCAGGCGTTGGTGATGCCGAGGGTTTTCATGCCGAGCTGCTTCATGACCCGGATCGGGAAAACGATCTGCGTCATAGAGTAGCCTTCGTAGAAGTGGAAACGGCCCTGCATGGCGACCACTTTTTTGCCGGCCAGGGTGCCGAAGATCAGCTTGCCGTGGTGGGTCTCAACCGTCGAAATAGGGAAATAGGGAATGTCGGCATAATCGAGCGCAAAATCGATTTCGATCTCTTTGACCAGGCCGCCCAGGCCGGTACCGAGCACGATGCCCACCGGATACTCCGCTGTGGTTTTTTTTCTGATAAACTCAACGGCCTCCCGGATTTTCTGCCTTTGTTCAGTCATGATATACCCTGTGGTTTTGATGGTTGTGAAACGGCGAGGAAAAAGAGATTGAATATAAGAAAAATAGTGAAGAGAAGATGAGAGGGCTCTTCACCGCCACCCGAAAATGGCGGTGCCGATACGGATCATGGTGGCGCCTTCGAGGATGGCTTCCTCGAAATCTCCACTCATGCCCATGGAGAGTTCGGTGAGTTGTGATGGATCGGGGGCGTTTTGGCGGAGTTTTTCGAGTGTCTGGCGCAGTTCTGCGAATTCGCGGCGGGCTTCGGACGGGTCGGGCGAGGCGATGGTCATCAGGCCCCGGAGCCGGACGTTGGGCAGGCCGAAGCACGCTTCTGCGGTCTGAAGCACTGACGATGGATCGAGCCCGTATTTGGTGCTCTCACGCGAAACGTTCACTTCGAGAAGGTAATCCACTTGCTGGTTGTGCTGAACGGCGCGTCTGGACAGCTCTTCAGCAGTACTGAGCTTGTCGATGCCGTGAATCATCGAGACCTTGTCTGCGATCTGCCGCACCTTGTTGGATTGCAGGTGGCCTATGAAGTGCCAGGAGATTGGTAGACCAGACAGTTCAGGCGTTTCCAGCTTGTCGAGGAACTCCTGCACGTAGCTTTCGCCGAACTCCCTCTGGCCGGCTTCCCAGGCTTCGCGTATGGCCACGGCGCTTTTGGTCTTGGAGACCGCGATGAGCATTACCTCATCATCTCGTCGGCCCGCCTTGTGGCAGGCCGACGAGATCTGTTCCCTGATGACTTCAAGGTTCGAGGCGATACTGTCCATAAACTCTACGCTCAGGCGGTTATCGGGGTGATGGTTTCAATGGTGACCGGCTTCAGTGGGTTGTCCCTCATGTCGGTGTCAACGGCGGCGATGGCATCGACCACATCGATACCCGATTCCACGATGCCGAACACGGTATATTCGCCGTCAAGAAAGTCATTATCAGCCTGGTTGATGTAGAACTGGCTTCCCGAGGATGCCTTTTGCGGATTGTTGTCACGTGCTGCCGCGAGCGTGCCTTTTTTGTTCGGATGTTTGATCTCCGCCGGTACGCGGTAGTCGGGGCCGCCGGTGCCGTGCAGCATTCTCTTGTCGTCATGACGGGAGAGGGGATCACCGGACTGGATCATGAAGCCTTCGATGACCCGATGGAAGCGGATGCCGTTGTAATACGCTTCTCCGACAAGCTTGACGAAGTTATCACGGTGCAGGGGGGTATCGTCATACAGCGCGATGGTGATATCGCCCATGCTGGTTTTGATGATGAATTTTTCTGGCATGATGGTGTAGTTGAGTGTCGGAAAATTGAAATCAGTTCTGTGGCACCGTTACGCCCTGGCCTGAAAGACGCCAGAGTGCTCGTTGGGCGATTCCGGCTGACGATGTGCCGGGCCAGGTTTTGATCACCTGGTCGAGAAGTCCGGCAGCTTTATCGGTCTGCCCGGCTGAAGCGTAGCTGTCGGCGGCTTTATTGAGATACAAGGCTTTAAGTGCTTCGTTTTCAGAGGTTTTCGAGGCTTTTTCGTATTCAGGCGCAGCCTTGCCGTAAGCCTTTTTCTGGTCATGGCAGGTGGCGGCTCCGGCGATGGCCGATGCCTGCAAGTCTTTGTTCCCGCTGCTGAAGGCTTTGTACATGGCAAGCGCTTCATCAGTCTTGCCGGTATTGAAATAAATGGTTGCGAGATAGAGCCGGGCCATGTTGCCGCTTGAAGTGCCACCCCAGGTGTTTATGATCGCGGTGAGGCCCTTGACCGGGCCTTCACCGTTGACCGCTCTGTTGAGGTCGCCGGTTTCGAGCCAGGGTGTGATTTTTTCAATGGCGAGTGATGCCGCTGCTTCGTCGGCTTTTGTTTTCTGTATCCAGAAGAGCGCTCCTCCCGCCGTAAGGCAGACCAGGATGAAAAGGATCGTGAGCTGATTTTTATACCTGATGGAGATTTCAAGCATCCGGTCGGACAGTGTCGGTTCGGGAAGCTCCTTCTGATATTGCGTGGTGTTCATGTGATTCGTTGATATCGTTTCTTGAATAAAATCATCAGACTCGTTCCGTTGTACAGCTGTTGGAGCAGTACGCTTTTTTGTACGGTATCCTGACGGAGTTCAGCCTGAGGCTCAACCTAATCAAGTTGCCATGAATTTCAAAATCGACGGTGCTGCGTGTTATGGCAGGTCAAACAGAGTGGTGGCATTGCGAACAAGAGCCTCTGTCACCTCTTCGAA
>Ga0172369_10006407_pt1 | contig 14041 bp, 10 predicted proteins | sample LakKiv25m_FD_114539 | JGI IMG/M metagenome (GOLD analysis project Ga0172369, IMG submission 114539) | Freshwater microbial communities from Kabuno Bay, South-Kivu, Congo - kab_022012_11.25m | ecosystem: Environmental > Aquatic > Freshwater > Lake | place: Democratic Republic of the Congo...
ACGTATTGGCGTTTGGTGAACATGGCTGCCTCTGGTATTGTGATACCAATAGGATGCCCACTCACCAAATATACCAAACATAACTAGTTGGTTATAAAGTGATGAAGCGAAAGTCCTGTAATATTGCTGATTCTCGGCAAGTGACGGATTTATTACTCGCTCTAAAAGGCGACCATCATCGCTATAACGATTAATACTGGTTAAAATAGATTCCCTAGCCTGATCTTTTTCGTATTGATAATTAACTTGTCTCATCACAATCCCATGCTCATCATACATAGTAATATCCTGAAGCTTCCGAGGACCTACTACAGCGTTGTCAATAATGGCTGTTTCATTATGTATCTCGAGCACAAGACCAAATAAATGACTTGGCGAAGACATGGAGGGAAGTTTTGTTACCAGAACTTCTGCCAGTAGATTTGCATTTAGGCAGAATATGCATACAACAAATAATAACCTCATGCTCAAAACTCCCTTACTGCCAGAGGATTCGCCTGATTATATCATATAAAAAAATAGATCGCATCATTACCGAGCATTCTTTAGGGTATGATGTTGCGCTATATTCTGATTCCTTCCCAACTATAGTTGTTCATTGACTAATCTGCTCACCGTAATCCCCCGCTCCCACTCCGCGAGCATCAGATCGCCGATGGCGCGAAATTCCGGGTGATCGGCCTGGTAGGCGATGAGTTCCTGCCGCGTGTCGGAGACGGCATCGGCCGCCGCGCTCCCGCTCCAGTAATCCGGCGCGCTGTTCACCGCCCCATACCTGTAACACATTGGTTGTAGTAGTCACGCCTCATTTTCCTCGCGCAGCTCTTCCAGCGTCGGCGGCCTGCCCTTCGGACGCACCCGCAATGTCAACCCCAGGTATTCCAGCAGGCGCACGACTTTGCGGATGCCGAGATCTTGCACCGTGCCCCGTTCAAGCTGGCTGATGGTGGCGCGGCTCATCCGCAGCGCCGCTGCCAGCGCCGCCTGCGTAAGGCGGCGTTCTTTCCGCGCCTGCCGGATTTGGTCACCGATGTCGAAAAGCATAGGGAGTTCCAAGTTCGAAGTTCGGAGTTCGGAGTTCAAAGTTCGAAGTTCGGAGTTCGAAGTTCGGAGTTCAAAGTTCAAAGTTCGTTCGAAGTTCGGAGTTCGGAGTTCATCGGAGTTCCGAGTTCCGAGTTCTGATTGTCTGCTCAAAAGGTATTATATATAATACATTATTCCATATAATAGGAATAATGTAAAATATACAATGCACGGCAGGAGGTGCTCCAGGTTATCGGTCCCAGGATTGCCTAAATGCCGTATAATACAAAGCAGCCCATTTGAGAGAATCACACCAATGACCTGCAAGGCCTGGATAAAAGCCGTCGTCGCCCATCAGGATACCGGGCGCGTGCCATATAACTATTCTTTCTGTACCCCCGCGGCGAAGCGGCTGCGGGAATATTACGGGGTGGAGAGCATCCCCGACTTCCTCGAGCTGCCTTTCCGCATGATCGGGCTCAACTCACGGAAGCCGATGTATGCCGACCCGGACGAATACGGCCCCACGGTGACCGACGAATTCGGCGTAGTGTGGGCGACCACCCACATCGACCGGGGCGTGCCGCTGGAGCACCCGCTGATCGAACCCGACCTGTCCGGCTACGCTTTCCCCGATCCGCATGATCCCGTGCGTTGGACCGGGCTGGCGGAATACCTGGTGAAGTACAAGGACTGCTACACCGGCGTGCGTACGGGCGAGCTGTGGGAGCGCGCCACCTTCCTGCGCGGGCTGGAGGACCTGCTCTTCGACCTGATCGAGAACCAGCCCTTCGTCGAGGAGCTGCTGGAGCGGCAGACCGAGTATACGCTGCAGGTGATGGAGCACGCGCTGACGCTGGGCGATTTCGACTGCTTCTACCTCAGCGACGACTACGGCGCGCAGCGGTCGCTGCTGATGAATCCGGCGGACTGGCGGGCGCTGATCAAGCCGCGGCTGGCGCGCCTGTATGCCTTCGCGAAGGCGCACGGCCGGCAGACCTACCTGCACTCCTGCGGCTGCGTGCAGGAGGTAATTCCAGACCTGATCGAGATCGGGCTGGACATGCTGCACCCCATCCAGCCGGAGACGATGGATATCTATTGGCTCAAGCGCGAGTATGGCCGGGACATCACCTTCTGCGGCGGCCTGCGCACCCAGGACCTGCTGCCCCTCGGCACCCCGGAGGAAGTCCGCGCCGAGGTGCGCAAGCTCAAGCGCGATATGGGCGCCGGCGGCGGCTACGTGATGGAGCCCGGCATCACCCTGCAGGACGACGTGCCGCTGGAGAACATGGTGGCGTTGGTGGAGGAGGCGAGGGTGGTCGAGTAATGGGGATCCTATACGGATAACCTGGGAACAATTACAGGTAATAACGACCGTAACTCGGTCAACACACTGTCGCATGGCGGAAGATTCTTAACGAATGTTCGTAAGTTGCTTTCCCAGGCATGCATCGTATCTTCCACAAGCAGCGGAGTAAAAAAATCATCAATAGTTAAATACATCACATCTCGAATTGGACACTTCCGGTCAAGACAGCTCTGAATCTCCAGAGGGTGTAATTGCTCTCGAAATGATCCCACGATCCGCCATAAATCGTAGTAGTCTCTGCCTCTTGGACGATGCCAACCACGCGAAATAAGCATTGCGTTGGTTTGTAAAAGCGTACGGAGCTTTTCAGCTACGATTTCGTCAAGCTGATACGCTTCGATATCAGCAGTCAGCGGCTCATTGTAACCGTGTAACAACCTGCACTGTTTCGGTGGCAACAATACCGGTTCATCATAGGTGATTTCTAATTTAATTCGACAGAGTGGCGTTGGATGCCATGGAAAGCGGACATGGATAATAAACGCTTCTTGGCCTCCCGGGTGTGGATCTCGTTCTGTATATCGTGAAAGCAAAAACTCAAAGGGTCCATGTTCAGCTAATAACTGTTGGGTGATCAATAGAGCATCACGGAAGGACTTTTCCAACGCATCACCTTGTACTGAATTGACCGCGGAGAAATCCAAGTCTTCGGAGAAACGGTAATCGCCAAAATACAGCTTCTTCAGTGCCGTACCGCCTTTAAGAATCAGAGTATGGGCAAGTGCAGGGTGACCGGCAATCCCGGCAAGAAGGTAACTTATTGCATAGTCTTTTTCAATTATCGGCCAACCGATCGATGTTTCTCTAACCATGCGACGAAGACGCGCTTGTAACGGGGTAACAGGCATATCAATTCCTTACAGTTACAGATTGTTCCGCAACTTCCATCGGCGGTCATATGGCCCGGTATGCGGGCGAGTAGGATCAACCAGTCCATAACTCGATGATGGTAATGCCAGGATTTTTTCCAAGTGGGAAGAAGTTGCACCTACCATTTCAAGCGCCCAACCTAACCGGCGAGCAATCACTATCTTTCGATAACGGATCGCATAATCGATTAATCGTGAAAGGTCAATACGCTGCCAGTGTTCTGCAACGATGCCTAATACCTCGTGCATCCCTCCAAAATACCGTGGTGAGATGCACAGATCCAAGGTGGTTCGCTCCGGATCAGTAATCGGAATTCGGAACAATTGGTCTACCCAGACCTGCTCAATGCCGAAAAAGTGATCAGGATGGACAGTGATGAATTCGATACGTGTTCCGGCGACTTCCCACTGGTGCTTTCCTGTAACATGTCTGGCATGGCTTGTATTCCGCATGCTGGGTGTCACCACCTTCCTGGTCGTCATGACGTTAACTACCTGTGGGAGCTGCTCGGTCAGACCATGATGTTGCAATGCCGACCAATGACAAACAGCGGAAGGTTCAAAAAGCCTGGTTGATACAGCGAAGGGATGTATGTGTTGTTCACCTGGCAGTGATCCGGTGCCGGCGTATAGCCCTTTGCGTAATCGCTGTATCCATCCCGATGCGGCAAGCCGGTGAAGTATGAACGACACTGACGCAATAGCAACACCGCACGCTGGTGCAATCGATCTTGCATTATCCACGCTGAAGATATTGAGTCCTTCTGACCCAAGAGCGCGTAGAAGGCGGATTCCCTGGGTGATGGCATATTCACCTGTATTACCACGTTCTGACATATATATATTTTACTACAATTATTTAATATAATCAAATTGGCGTAGCTAATAATACAAACAATTCAATGATTTTGTCCAAAAGGAACCAACTCCCCGGTAGCGAATAATCCATCATATCCAATCCTCCGGCCGACAGCAGGCCTGTGAAAGAGGTGGCTTATGCGACGATTCATCGGTGGATTCCTTTTACTGGCGCTTGCGATGGCGGGCGCGCGGGCGGCGGGCAAATTCACGCTGGTCAAAGACGGCAAGCCCGTGTGCGTAATCATCATCGCCGAAAAAGCGAGCGAGAATGCGGTTATCGCCGCCAACGAGCTGCAGCAGTATGTGGAGAAGATCAGCGGGGCGAAACTGCCGATCTATCTCGATTCGCAGAAGATCATGCACCACGATCCGCTGGTGCTGGTAGGACGAAGCCAGTATACGGACGCCATACCCGGCCTGCGGATACCGGACGGGGTCACGCCCGACCTGCGCGAGGAGGGCTACATCATCCACGCAGTAGGCAAGAACCTGGTGGTGGCGGGCAACGATACTTACCCCTATTACGGAACGCGTTATGCCGTTTGCGACTTGCTCGGGCGGCTGGGCGTGCGCTGGTTCCTGCCCGGCGAATACGGCGAAGTGGTTCCCAATACGGCCAATCTTTCCATCGGTGAGCTGAACGTTACCGAGCAACCCGATTTCCCCATGCGCTCGTTCTGGACGCACAGCCGGGGTAATATGGCACAGGAGCGCGAGCTGTGGATGATTCGCAACCGCCTCAACCCACGCAGCCCCGGCTGGTTCGGCGTGCCGAGCGACGGCTCGCTGGCCGGCTATCTGCCCAAGGACCAGGTGAAGGAACATCCGGAATGGTTCGCGCTGCAGCCGGACGGCAGCCGCAATCCCAACCTTCCCTGCATGACCGACGAAATGCGGCGGAACGATCCGGAATACGCCGGCCAGCCGCGCATACTCGATGAAATATTGAAGAAGATCGGGCAGGACGTGGCCAAAGGGAGCCGGGTGTCGAGCATGGCCCCCGACGACGGCATCCCCGCCTGTGATTGCGAGAACTGCCGGCAATTGTCGATCCGTTATACCGACGGCTACATGGCCGACCGCGACTCCGGCGGCCCCGCTCCCGAATACCTGACCAGCCAGGAGTGGTTCTACTTCATGGACAAATTGCTGGAGGCGACGGCGCAGAAATACCCCGGCCATATCATCGCCACCAACGGTTATGCCAACCGCGTCTTCCCGCCGGAAGTGCCGCCCACCTTCAACCGGCATAAAAACCTGACGGTGATGTTCGCCGACATCGTGGGCTGCACCATCCACCGTTACGACGATCCGAACTGCTGGCAGACGCGCGAGCAAAACAACATGCTCAAGCAGTGGTGCACCATCAGCGACAAGGTATGGGTCTACGGCTACAACTATACCATGCTGGTGACCAAGGGCACGCTGACCCCGATGACCCGGCGCGTGCGCAGCACGGTGCCGATGACGAAGGCGGCGGGCTCCATCGGCTTCCTCGACCAGGAGGAAGCGGATATGTCGGAGCTCGGCATCCCCACTTACGTGGCGCGGCTGGCGCTGGAGTGGGATACTGAAGCCGACGTTGACGCCATCCTCGCCGATTTCTACCGGAAGTGGTTCGGCCCCGCCGCCAAACCGATGCAGGACTATTACAACACGCTGGAAACGGCGTTCGACACCGCGCCCGTCCACGGTCATGAGGATGGTATTCTTTCGGAGATTTACACTCCGAAAGTAATGGCGGGGTTGGAAAAGGATATCCTGCAGGCGGAAAAGGCGGTAAAGACCGCCGCGGAGCAGCAGCACATTCACGCCGAGCGGCTGATATTCGACCACCTGCGGGACTACGTTGATTCACTACAGGCGAAAAATGAATATCGTTTCGCCGACGCCGCCCAACTGATGAAGCAGATGCTGGCAATCAAGGACGAGATGGGCGCCATCACCCCGTTTTTCGGCTATCGTCCCTACCCCGTTTATCAGGAAGCCTGGGAAGCGGAACGGATGACGAAGCTGGCGGGGAAGGCCGCCGGAGGCTTGATCCCGCTGCCGGAAACGGCGCGCTTCGCCACCGATAAGCAGGACGTGGGGCGCTCGCAGCGCTGGATGGAGCCGGCATACGATGACGCGAAATGGCAGCTCTGCCGCACCACCACCGGCTGGCAAAATCAGAAGCTGAAGGATGACGACGGGCTGCCGTTGATGACGAAGGACGGCCACGGCTACCGCGGCTACGCCTGGTATCGTTATGCGGTAAGTATCGACGCCGGCGGCAAGACGGTTCGGCTCTGCCTGCCCGCGGTGATCAACCAGGCATGGGTATGGGTGAACGGCCAGTATGCCGACCGCTCGAAATACATGCAGGCATGGTTCCGACCGGCGGAGGTGGACATGGATATCACCCCATACCTGAAACCCGGCGACAACACCATCACCCTGCGCGTGCTCTGCACCGAAGACTACTTTGGCGCCAACGGGCTGTATGAGCGCCCGTTCATCTATCTGAAGTAAAGTCCTTCTGAGATCGCAGGCGTCCAGGGCAGGCGCGGGACGCCTGCGATCCCAGGAAAAGAGGTGCGTTATGCAACGGTTATACGGTGCTATCCTCCTGCTGGCAATCGCCATTACGGGCGCGCGGGCGGCGGGCGGGTTCACGCTGGTGGAGGATGGCCGGCCAACGTGCGCCATCATCATCGCCGAGCAGGCGAGCGAGAACGCCCGGGTGGCGGCCGAAGAGCTGCAGCGCTACGTGCAGAAGATCAGCGGGGCGAAACTGCCGATCTACCCGGACTCCCACCAGATCGTACATCCGAAACCGCTGATACTGGTGGGACGCAGCCGGCAAACCGACGCCATCGCCGGGTTGAATATCCCCGACGGCGTTACCAATGCGTTGCGGGAAGAAGGCTATATCATCAAGTCTACGCCCGATACGCTGGTGGCGGCGGGCAATGACACCTATCCCTACTACGGCACGCGCTACGCGGTATACGACCTGCTCGAGCGGCTGGGCATGCGCTGGTTTTTGCCTGGCAACTTCGGGGAAGTTACGCCGCGGGCAGAAACCCTGACTGTTCCGGAACTGTCGATCGAAGAACGACCCGACTTCCCCCTGCGCGCCTACTGGACGCACAGCAAGGACGCAATGGGCCCGGAGCGCGACCTGTGGATGATCCGCCAGCGGCTCAATCCGCGCGCCGTGGAGTGGTTCGGCTTGCCGGGCGACGGCTCGCTGGGAGCGTATCTGCCCAAAGACCAGGTAAAAGAGCACCCGGAGTGGTTCGCCCTGCAGCCGGACGGCAGCCGCAATCCCAACCTGCCGTGCATGACGGACGAGCTGCGCCGGAACGATCCGCAATACGCCGGGCAGCCGCGCATTCTCGATGAAGTGCTGAAAAAGGTAGGCGAAAACGTCGCCGCGGGTCGCCGCACCTCGCCCATGGCCCCGGACGACGGCACCCCGGCCTGCGAGTGCGATGCGTGCAAGAAGATGTCGATCCGCTATTCGGTGGGCTTTGCCGCCGACCGCACCGGCAACCCCATCCACGATTATCTCAGCGGGCAGGAATGGTTCTTCTTCGTTGATAAGCTGCTGGAGGCGACGGCGCAAAAATACCCCGGCCACGTCATCGCCACCAATGGCTACGCGAACCGTGTCTTCCCGCCCGAAGTGCCGCCCACCTTCAACCGGCACAAGAACCTTACCATCATGTATGCCGACATCCTCGGCTGCACCATCCATGCATACGACGACCCGAAGTGCTGGCAGATCCGCGACCAGTACAATATGATCAGGCAGTGGACGAAACTCAGCGACAAGGTGTGGATTTACGGCTACAACTACACCATGGCGGTGACGAAGAATACCTTTACGCCGACGACCCGCCGCGTGCGGCGCAATCTTCCGCTGCTCAAGGAGGCGGGGATTATCGGTTTCTATGATTCGGATACCGCCGACATGACGGACTCCGGCATCCCCACCTACCTGGCGCGCCACCGGCTGGAGTGGAATGTCAACGCCGATATCGATGCCCTGCTGGCGGATTTCTATCAGACGTGGTTCGGTCCCGCCGCCGAACCGATGCGGGAGTATAACGCCGCGCTGGAAGACGCCTTTTATAACGCTCCCTATCATGCTCACGAAGATGTTATCCTGCCCCTCATTTACACGCCGGAATTGATGGCGGGGCTGGAACGCGATATCGTCAAGGCGGAGGAACTGGCGAAAACAGACGCGGAAAAACTGCACGTGCATACCGAGCGCCTGGTATTCGACCATCTGCGCGATTACGTGCAGACCATACAGGCGGAGCATGAGCTGCGCTTCGCCGACGCCGCCCGGCTGATGGAGCACATGGGGGCACTGAAAGCGGAGCTGCATGCCATTACCCCGCATTACGGCTGGGAGCCATACGCCGTGTATGCGGAAAATTGGGAAGCGGAGCGCATGCACCGGCTGGCGAAGAAAATCGACGGCACGGAAGGCACGCTGCTGACCGCGCTGCCGGAGGCCGCCCGCTTCCGGGCGGACACTTATGACGCGGGCCGCGGAGAGCGCTGGATGGAGCCGGCCTTCGATGACGCGGAATGGCAGCTCTGCCGCACTACCACCGGCTGGCAGAACCAGGGACTGAAGGACGATGACGGCCGGCCGCTGCTGAGCCGGGACGGCCATGATTACCGCGGCTACGGGTGGTATCGCTTCGAAGTTGACATTCCCCAGGCGCCGGAAGGACAGGCAAGGCTGTTCTGCCCGTCGGTGATCAACCAGGCGTGGGTGTGGGTGAACGGCCAGTATGCCGGGCGCACAAATTACGTGATGGCCTGGTTCCGGCCCGCCGAGTTCGACCTGGATATCACGCCTTACCTGCGGCAGGGGAAGAACAATATTACCATGCGCGTGCTCTGCACCGAGCAGTATTTCGGCGCCAACGGGCTGTATGAGCGGCCATTCCTGTATTCGAGGAAATGATTGCACCACAAAGACACGAAGACCTAAAGGCACAGGGCGGCTGCGCCGCAACCAAAGACAAAAACTGCGCCTGGTGATGAGAAATTCAGCATTAGTAATACAGGGCGGCTGCGCCGCAACCAAAGACAAAAACTGCGCCTGTTGGCGAGAAATTCAGCATTAGTAATTCAGAGAAAGGAAGGTGTGCTATGAAACGATTCTTCTGCGGACTTCTCGTGCTGGCGATTACCGGGGCGGGCGCGCGGGCGGCGGGCAAATTCACGCTGGTGAAGGACGGGCGGCCAGCGTGCGCCATCATCATCGCGGAACAGGCGAGCGAGAACGCCCGGGTGGCCGCCGAAGAGCTGCAGCATTACGTGGAAAAGATCAGCGGGGCGAAACTGCCTATCTACTCGGACTCCCATCAAATCGTTCATCCAAAACCGCTGATACTGGTGGGCCGCAGCCGCTTGACCGACGCCATTCCCGGCCTGCAGATCCCCGACGGCGTCACCGCGAGCCTGCGCGACGAGGGATATGTCATTCGCGCGACCGGCGACACGCTGTTGCTGGCCGGCAACGACACCTACCCCTATTACGGCACGCGCTTTGCCGTCAGCGATCTGCTCAATCGCCTGGGGGTGCGCTGGTTCCTGCCGGGAGAATACGGCGAGGTCGTTCCGCAAAAAACAACGCTGGCGGCGCCTGAAATGTCGGTGCTGGAGCATCCTGATTTCCCGCTGCGCGCATTCTGGGCGCACGCCCAGGGCAACATGGCGGAAGAGCGCGAGTTATGGATGCTGCGCAACCGCATGAACATGCGCATCGCGAATTCCTTCGGCGTTCCGGGCGACGGCTCGCTGATCGGTTACCTGCCGCGGGAGCAGCTCAAAGATCACCCCGAATGGTTTGCCCTGCAGCCGGACGGCACGCGCGACCCAAACCTGCTCTGCATGTCCGATGAGCTGCGTCGTGACGACCCGCAATTCAAGGGGCAGCCGCGCGTTCTTGACGAAATAATGAATAAGGTGGGAGAGGATGTCAAGGCGGGGAAAACATCGTCCGGCCTGGCGCCGGCGGACGGGGTGCCCACCTGCGAGTGCGACCTATGCAAGCGGCTGTCCTTCCGTTTCGCCGAAACCTTATCCCCGGACCGCAACGGCGACCCGCTACCGCAGTATTACACGGGGCAGGAGTGGTTTTTCTTCGTGGATAAGCTGCTGGAGGCCGTCGGCCGGCAATACCCCGGCCACATCATCGCCACCAATGGCTATGCCAACCGCATCGTGCCGCCGGAGCTGCCGCCCACTTTCAACCGGTATAAAAATCTGACAGTAATGTATGCCGATATCATGGGCTGCGCCATTCATCGATACGACGATCCGAAATGCTGGCAGATTCAACGCCAGTATAAGATGATCGAGCAGTGGTGCAAGCTCAGCGACAAGGTATGGATCTACGGCTACAATGAACCACTGATGGTAAGGAAAAACACCCCGGTGCCCCTGGTTCACCGGGTGCGCGCCAACATTCCGCTGCTGAAAAAGGCGGGCATCATCGGCTTCCTGGACGAGGACGGCGACGATATCGCCGTGCTGGGCCTTCCTACGTATGCCGTCCGCATGGCACTGGAGTGGAACACCAGCGCCGACGTGGACGCCATACTGGCGGATTTCTATGCAAAATGGTTCGGCCCCGCCGCCGCGCCGATGGCCGATTTTTACCAGGCGCTGGAGACGGCGTTCGAAACCGCGCCGGCGCATGGCCACGAAGACGTGATCCTGAATTACGTCTACACGCCGAAGCTGATGGGGCGCCTGGAGCGCGACATCCGGCAGGCGGAGCGGCTGGCAAAGACCGACACCGAAAAGCTGCACGCGCGCATGGAACGCCTCACCTTCGACCACCTGCGCGACTACACGCTGGCGGAGCAGGCCAAGCGGGAATTGCGTTTCGCCGATGCGGCGAAGTTGATGGCGCATATGCTGGCGCTGAAGAAAGAGCAAAATAACGTCTCCCCCTTCTACGGCTGGATTCCTTATCCGGTTTATTGCGAGAAGTGGGAGCAGGAGCGCATGGAGCGGCTGGCCGGCCTGGCGGAGGGCGGGTTGATCCCGCTGCCGGAGGCGGCCCGCTTCCGCACCGATAAATACAACACCGGCGTGTTCGAGCGCTGGATGGAGCCGGCTGCCGATGAATCGGCATGGCAGCTCATCAACACCACCGCCGGCTGGCAAAACCAGGGCTTAAAGGACGATGAAGGCCGCCCGCTGAGCAGCAGAGACGGCCACGCATATCAGGGATTCGGCTGGTATCGCTTCACCCTGACGGTCCACGCCGCGCCGGGAAAGCAGGCGCGGCTCTTCTGCCCGGCGGTGGTCAACCAGGTATGGGTGTGGGTGAACGGCCAATACGCGGGCCGCACCTCCTATATGTCGCCTTGGGGCCGCCCGCATGAACTGGATATGGAGATTATGCCGTATCTGAAGCCGGATCAGCCTAACAGCATCGTCCTGCGCGTGCGCTGCGACGAGGATTTCTTCGGCGCCAACGGGCTTTACGAGCGGCCGTTCATTTACCTGAAACCGTAGATCTATATCGATGCGGTAGAAATCACATTCTCAGTCTGGAAGGAGGCGGGAGCCCCGCTGGTTACAGGCAAGCTGTGAAAAAACTCAAAGTTCCACAGCTTGCCTGTAACCAGCGGGGCTCCCGCCTCCTTCCAGACTGAGAGTCACCATTTCACCGTCCGCTATTACTCTTGCTCTTGCTCTAAAACCTTACGATCTTCATTCTTTCAATCTTTCCAACTGCCCATGAAACAGCAGCCGCGTGTCCGGTCCGTCAAGTTTTATCGCCAACTCCTCCACCTGCCGGCCCATCACCTCGCCGGTCCACAGGTCCGCCACATCGCGCGGCGTGGGAAAGCGCAGGCGGTGCTCCCCAGCGTCGGCGGAGTGTATCAGCAGCAGCTCCGGCGTCACCGCCAGCATCGCCTCGCTCTCCAGCCATGAATGGACACCGGCCCACTTCGCCAACCCGCGCAGCAGCCCGCGGGACAGACGCGGGGCGGAGCAATACACCGAGCGCCAGCCATCCATCTCCTTAACCGCAAAGCCGGGACGATACAGCGCGTCCGACACGCCTAGCACGGTCGCTTCCGCATCATCCACGTAAAAAATCGGGCCGAAGATGGATTCCCGCTCGTCCATACCGAGCGAGCCGGTGCCGAAGGAGTGCACCTCGGCCAGTTCCCGGGTGATTGGGTGGGTGTAATCGGTGATGGAGACACGCGGATTGAGCGCGGCGGGGAAGGCGCCCACGCGAAAGCCGGACAGCCGGGTAATCGCATCCAGGTCGAATCCCCGCGGACTCTGCACACCCGGCGCGACAAACCACACAACCGTTGCCCCGCTGCCGGCCAGGCGGGCGCGGATGTCGGTGATTTCCCGCTCGTCCAGCTCGAACAGGTTGAGCATAAGGATGAGCTTGCTCGACGGGAAGCCGGGCTCGAGGAAATCGGCCGCCTCAAATATCTCCCAGGAAACGCCGGCATGGCTGAAATCCTCCACCCGCTGGGCATACAGCAGCGGGTAAAGCAGCCGGTTGGCGCATTCCTGCGACAGCGGCGAGCGCTCGTCGGCCATCACCGCCACCTCCGGCAGGTAGCCGCGCTCCAGGTGCAGCGCCGTGCCGGCAATCTCCACCAGCCGGCGCACGCAGGCGGCGATCTCCGGATGCTCGTAATTCCCGCGCGGCAGATCGTGCCACCACACGCCATGCCCGCCCAGCATGGCGCGGCCTACGTCCCGTTTCAGCACCGCCAGCGATTCCTCCAGCGTCCGCGGCACGCCGAACAGGTTGAAGATGTCGTTCCCGGCCACGTTGACACGAGCGATGAAGGTGCGGGTATCCTGGTCCTGCAGCCGGTACTTGCCGTGCAAGCGCAGCGAACCGGTGGGCACCATCGAGGTGGGGCTGCCGCCCGGCTTGCGACCCAGGTAGGAGATGGGACTGGTGAAGGTATCCACCTCCTTCGCCCGGACAACCGTACGAAGCGTGTTGGCGGTTACCTGGTTATACAATATGGCATGCAGCCCGTTATCCAGGAAGGCGCCGGCATGGCTGCCCGCCAGCGCTTCGCCATCCGTTCCCCGTTTCAGCGCCGCGCACATGTCGATGATGTGCTCGCTTATCGCCTGGCAATAGGCGGCGTAAAAGTCGGCCACCTTGTGCCGGCGCGGGTCGCGAAAGGTGAGCCAGTCGGTCTGCAGCCGTTCTTCGCGCGTGGGCACCATTGCCGTCGCGAAGGTTGCCATGCTATCCGACCAGGCGCCGCGCAGGGCATCGAGCGTGCCGTAATGCGCCGCCAGCCATGCGCGAAAATACGCCTGCATGGCCGGGCTGAAGTCTTCGGCATACCAGCGGCCATAATTATCCGGCGCGCCGAACGGATTCCACTCTCCCTGGCTGCCCGCGCCGAACTGGTAAAGAATCACCCGGCCTTCATAATGCTGATGCAGCTCGCGGGCGAATTGCTCGTAAACTGCGCATACCTTCTCCCGCCAGCAGAGCGAGCCGAAGGAGGGGTACAACCCCAACCCCGGCGCGCCCGCCTCGAACTGCTGCGCCTCGTTTGGATGCGCCTCCAGCCAGCCCTCCGGCGCGCTTGGGAAGGTGCGCACGCCGATGAAAGCCTCCGGCTCGCGCGCCAGCGCCTGATCGATCCGCGCGACGGCGAAGCCGCAATCCGCCCCTACTGCATTCACGTAGCGGTTGCCGACGTGCACCATGTGCAGGCCGATCGGGATGTCATTCAGCGCGGCGGCGGTAGTTCCGTAGCGGAACAGGCCGTGCACCGGCCTGTCGTTCACGAAAATGGTCGGCACTCCGCCGTAATTACGCAGGGAAGAGATGAATTTGCCCATGGTTGTCCTCCGGGGGAGCGGAACAGATCCATTGTAA
>Ga0172369_10006412_pt1 | contig 14033 bp, 7 predicted proteins | sample LakKiv25m_FD_114539 | JGI IMG/M metagenome (GOLD analysis project Ga0172369, IMG submission 114539) | Freshwater microbial communities from Kabuno Bay, South-Kivu, Congo - kab_022012_11.25m | ecosystem: Environmental > Aquatic > Freshwater > Lake | place: Democratic Republic of the Congo...
TACCCCACCCCTTCCCACCAGTAGAGCACCGGCTGGATCAACCGGGCAGTGGCCGCCTCCTCCATGCTGTAAGTTTGCCCATTGTATTGCACGAGGATGGAACCGAGCGCGACCGGATAGGTATAGGGATTCCCGATCATATTGAAGCCGTTCTGGATCGGCACGATAAACTGGCGCTCCTGCCGCAAGATGTCGCCGGGCAGGTTCAGCGGGGTCATCACCGGCATATCCACCCAGAAGCCGCGGCCTGCCGGCGGCAGCTTGGTCTGGGTTTGCCGATCGATAGCCGCCCACGTGGATGCCGTCAGATCGGCGAAGGACTGCGGGTAGTGCTCATATTGGAGGGTGCCCGGATTCCACGTCGCCACCTGCGGATAGGTGAGATTGGAAAAGACGGAGGGCACCGAGCCGACATCGGACACCGGCAGCGTAATCATATATTTTCCGGGCAACAGATATTTCGAGCGAATCTGGAGGATCGTGGATTGTTCGACTTGCCGCCCAGATAGATCCAGGCCCGCCACGCTGACCGTATAGTTGTTATCCGAGGCCAGCGGACCGAGCCGGTAGGTGGTTTCGCCGGTCAATGGATCGACGGATGGCGTACCTACCACCGATCCGTTGACTTTGATCTGCAGCGAATTTTTATCCATGCCCTTCGTGGTGAACGCCAGGGTAGGCCGCGAGACATACAGGATGGATCCCGGCGGCGGGCTGATGAACGTCACCCGATAGAAACGGACGGCATTCGCCAGGTTCAACCGCCCCCCGGTGAGCGTGGGATAGTTCATCCAGGGCGTCGGATCGACCGTCGTCAGGATCTGGTCCTTCAACTGCGCGGCCGTCAGGTTGCCCACCACTGTACAGAGCAGCGCGACCGCGCCGGTGACGTGGGGCGCGGCCATGGAAGTGCCGGACCAGGATTCATAGCCGCCGCCCGGCACTGTGCTCAGGATATCTTCCCCCGGCGCGGCCAGATCCACGGTCGTGGCGCCATAATTCGAAAAGGAAGCACGATCGTCAGTCGGATCCGACGCCGCCACGGAGATGATGCAAGCGGAATTATAGCTCGCGGGATACGCTGGAAAGACATCGTTATCATTGCTATCATTCCCAGCCGAGCAGACACTGATGATTTCCTGAGCACCGCAGGCATCGATGGCATCCTGCAGCGCCTGGCTGAAGTAGTAGCCCCCCCAACTATTGTTGATCACGCGGATGTTGATGCCCTTCGCCTTCATCATGTGGACATAGTCGAAACACGCGAGGGCGCCCGCGTCATCACCACCGCCATCCTTGTCCAGAAACTTGAGCGCCATGATTTTGACTTGCCAGTTGATGCCGGTCACGCCCAACCCGTTATTGCCGACGGCGCCAATGGTGCCGGCGGTGTGGGTGCCGTGTCCATTGTCATCCATGGGATCGCCCGGATCAGGCGCCCCGGTCACCGCGTTGATGCCGTGGATGTCATCGATGTAGCCGTTGTTATCGTCGTCGAGTTTGTTGCCCGCAATCTCGCCGGGATTGACCCACACGTTCGCCGCCAGGTCGGGGTGGTTGTAATCGATCCCGGTATCGATGTCGGCGACTACGATATTGCTGTTGCCCGTTGTGATGTCCCAGGCGGTGGGGGCATTGATTTTCGCCATACCCCACAGCTGCGAATACATCGGATCGTTGGGAGTGCCCAGGACCTGATAGCGGAAGTTCGGTTCCGCGCCGGCCACGTCCGGATTTTGCTGGTATTCCGCGATCCCCTGCTCCACGGTCTTGCCGGCCGGCAACTGCACCAGTTGCCAGCCGATGCGGGAAAAGGCTTTCACCTGTGTCGCGCCGACCAGTTTATTGGCATTCACCGCGGCGTCGGAGGTAGGGCCCGCCGTGACTTTCACCAGCAGCTGGCCCGGCACGGTTCCGCGCACCTGCACTTGCCGTGCCGGCGGCGGGGCGGCCAACAGTTGCCCTCCGATGGCGAGCGTCAGCAACGCCCCCAGCAGGCGAATGGAAGGTATGCGATTCACGAGTCTATTCATATCCAACCCCTCAGGTTGCGAACACCCGCAGTCTAACGCCAGGGCGATCCCATCGCCATGAGTCAGTCACCCCATTCGGGTTAGCGCCGGTTGAAAATCCTGGTGTGTCCACCCGGCGTGGGCAATTTCGGCGGCGCACCTTGCCGGTTGCCATTCTGGCCGCGGACTTGCGGCACCGGCGGCGGCACCGGCGGCAGCAGGAAGACGCGCGTTTCCGAGAACACCCAGCCATTGGTGTTCGTGTCATCCTGGGCCTTCGGCAGCGGCTCACCCGCGACGCGTGCCCCCATGCGCCCGTACACTACCGTGTCATCCGAGGACGGTGGGAGACCCAGCCGTTGCTGCACTTCGGTCACTTCGCTGTACAGCGTCGACAAGCTGAAGAGCGCCGACACGAAATCAGTGCCTTCGATGTGCGGGGTGACGCCGCGCAACGGCAACCGGTGATCAGCGGTGAACGTGGGATCCAGGCTCAACTGCAGCACGTAATTCATGGCGGACGGCACGCGCTCGCACCGGTAAACTCCGTCGGTCGGGATGCCCATGTCCACAGGCTGGAAGAGCGTCGGCGGTTTCGTATCGGTTATTCGCGTTGACGTCGCCCCCATATTCCCCAGAAACAGGCTGTAATTCTGCGGGAAATCCCCGGTGCCGCCCAACCCCAGATCCTCATAATCCATATACAGGATGCGAACGCGGTAGCCGACCTTCTGTCCCGGCGCCAGCGGCACGCGACGGGTGGTGACCGTAAGAGTGGCCGGCCCGAGGACCATCAAGTCGCTTCCAAGCAGATCCAGCGTCGGATCGAAAACGGTCGCGTAGGTGAATGTCAGCAGCGCTCCGGTCAGCGGATCGATGGTGATGATCACCGTTTGCGACTCCATCGCACTCCCGAAGAGTTCCAGCGGGAGCGACGAATCCACAAACCAGGTGGTCTGGCCGTTCACCACGGCAACCGGCGCAAAGGGGTTGGTGTCGCGGTAGATCAGGTAGGCGATCACGCGGCCACCCTGGGATGGCCAGGTGACCAGGTTGGCGCCGTCCGTCTCGCCCATGGAATAGGCATCGGACATCGCGGTTACTGCCGGCACCGGCGGCGATCCCTGCAACACCTTGTTGCCGTTCTGCGTTCCCACCAGCACGCCCAGCACCGCCAGCATCAGCAGGCCGGCAATCTGAAGTCCCGCTTTATCCCGGAGCACTTTCGTGGCGGTAGGCGACGACTGGAATTCAAAGATCGGCACCGCCTTGTCGCCCGGCGCAATCCCCTTGCTGTCCTCCAGCACCTGTCCGTAGGACTCGGCCGGGTTCACCGACGTGATGCGGGCGCGTCCGGTGACCTGCCCGCGGCGGACGGTGGTGAGGATCATGCCGTCATGGAAGCCCAACTGCGAACCGCCGCGCAGGATGATCTCGCCCGTGCGCGGTGTGTTCAGCACGGTGGCAATCGGCAGCCGATTGTTCAGCAGTTGCTGGGTGATCTGATACGCGGCGATCGCCAGCGCTTCATGCACCAGCGTATCCGTGTTGCCGCTGTAGCCGATCTTCGGCGAGCTGCGCACCACGACCTGTGCCCCGTTGATGGGCAACTGGGTCACCTTATGAATGACAAGAGCGCTCGCGGTTACCTGCGCATAGGTGCCATCGCGTCCCTGGACGATCTGGACATTATCGATATCACCGGATAAGACATACGAGCAAGTCAGCTTATCCGCCAGCATCGATTGTGCCTCGGACCCCAGCGGGACGGCCAGCCGAAACTCATCCATCACGCGCTGAACCTCCGAGCGTTTGACCACTTCGAAGGTTTTGGTATTGGTGAGTTCGATCGCCAGCGCATCAGCAAGGGTGCGCCCCAGCATGCCGGTGCCGCGTCCGGAACGATCCATGAAGTCCAACACGATGATAGGTGTGGGCGTCTTGATCTCTTCTCCGAAAAATTTGGCTAGATCGGCTGGGTTGATCATCTGTGCCTGCGCCGGGGGGGTGGCCATCGGCAGGAAAAGCGATAGCAGCATCAATCCGCTGACTATACTGGCTATCGGCCGCCCCAGGCGACCGCGTATCCATTTGTACATGGTGGCGGTAGCTCCTTTACAGATCGTTCCCCCGCCCGCGATGTCTCGGCTCGGGGATATTCGATTCACCGGCATGCAACCCCGTAGCTGCCGGGCAGCATGACGACGTTTCGTTTCACTACTATTCGCGCTCTGGGCGAGGATTCCTTCCGAATGGAAGAATCTCTCCATCTTTCTCTCCGCTGCCGGATGAGATAACAGAGTCATCGCTAACTCGGAATGACAGGTGGGGGTTCATTGTAGGCATGACAGCATACCACTGATACGCATCTGTATTATAGCAACAGCATCCTCACTTGGCAAGCAAGATACCGACATCTCTTACCTTACCCTAATCATTCGACGGGCGAGACACACCTCCTTCAGCGAAATGACGTTCTTATCAGGGTTGTTGCGGTTCGGTATAGCGATTGCCTGCGAGGGCGGATGAGGGTGTGGCGGGTGGTGAAGGTTGTAGCGTTTCGTCACGATGGACCGTGATTGGGGTGAATACGCGCCCCGTCCGGTGGCGCATCCGCTAGGCACTGCGGTGGTGGAGTAGGCACTTTTCACCACTCAGGCTCATCACTCACTACCTACCAGTCACGATTCGTCGCCGTCTCCGGCGCGAAGCCGCGCCGCATGGTATTTTCCGTCACCGTGCGCGGATCGAGGAACTGCAGCAGATAATCCGGCCCGCCCGCCTTCGAGCCGATGCCCGACAGGTTGAAGCCGCCGAAGGGCTGGCGCCCCACGATGGCCCCGGTGATCTTGCGGTTCAGGTACAGGTTGCCCACGCGGAAAGCCCGGCGGGCGTGTTCGAGGTGCGCAGGCAGGCGAGAATATACGCCGCCGGTGAGGGCGTAATCGACGTCCAGGGCGAGTGCCAGCGCCTGCTCGAAATCGTTCGCCCGTATGACCGCGAGGACCGGCCCGAAGATCTCCTCGTGCGCGATAACGGCCTCCGGTGATACCTCGGTGAAAATGGTCGGGGCTACAAAATACCCCTCGTTCGGAAATGCCATATCCGGCGGCAGGGCGAGTGCGGCTTCACTTGTTCCAATCTCGATGTAGCGAAGAATTTTCTGCCGTGCCTGCTCGTCGATCACCGGCCCCATGAAGTGCTCCGGCGCCTCGGGCGGACCGATGGTCAGGCTGCGGGTGGCTTCGACCAGCCGCGCGATGAACCGCTCATACACCGGCGCCAGCACAATGGCGCGCGAGCAGGCAGAACACTTCTGCCCCTGGTAGCCGAAGGCGGAATGCACGACGCCGAGCACCGCTTCATCGAGATCGGCATCGCTGTCCACGATCACGGCGTTCTTCCCGCCCATTTCGGCAATCACTTTCTTTAAGTGCCGCTGTCCGGGCGCGAGGTCGGCAGCCAGCCGGTTGATGCGGCACCCCACCTCGCGCGAGCCAGTGAAGGCGATCAGGTGCACCCCCGGATGGGTGACGAGCCATTCCCCTACCTCCGCGCCCGGGCCAGGCAGGAAATTTACCACGCCGTCAGGCAGGCCGGCGCGCCGCAGGAGATCCGTGAAGGCCGCCGCGATCACCGGCGATTGGGAAGCCGGCTTCACAATGGCGGTGTTGCCGGTGACGAGAGCGGCCGCGGTCATACCCGTGCAGATGGCCAGCGGAAAATTCCACGGCGGGATGATGATCGCCACGCCTTTCGATTCATAAAAATAGGCGTTGGCCTCCCCGGGAAGCGTGCCGAGCCGGCGTGGACCGGCAAGACGCTCCATCTCGTCACTATAATACAACAGGTAATCAATCGACTCGCAGACGTCGGCATCCGCTTCGCGCCAGTTCTTGCCGACTTCGAATACCTCCAGAGCCGCCAGGTCGTCACGCTCGGCCTCCATCAGCGCCGCCGCCCGGCGCAGCACGCTGGCGCGCTCGCTCGCCGGGGCGGCGCGCCAGGCAGGCAGCGCGTTGCGCGCTGCCTGCACGGCCTGCTCCGCCTCCTCCCGCCCGGCGGAGGCGAGGCGTCCGACCACCTCGGTGGGACGTGCCGGATTGGTCGAGACAATTTCCCGCGCGGTACTCACCCTCCTGCCGCCGATAAGGAGGGGGTATTCCTGCCCGAGCCGCATCCGGACGCGATCCAGCGCGGACTGCATGCGTTGCCGGTCGCCGGTGAGAGAATAATTCCGCTCCGAGACGTTGCGAAAGCCCGCTTCCGTCACCATGACCGTCTCCCCGTCGGCCTCCTCCGCCGGATTTCGCAACAGGCGTTCCGGCGCCACCCCTTCGCTGAAGCCCTGGCGGAGGAACGAAGTGTTGGCGGTATTTTCCAGCAGTCGCCGCACCAGGTAGGCCATGCCCGGAATCAGCTCACCGAACGGCGTATACACGCGCAGGCGCTGCCCCTGCGCCAGCACGGCGTGCTTGAGCTGATCGCCCATGCCATACAGCATCTGGAACTCCACCGCATCGGCAGGCAGGCCGCGCGCCTCCGCTCCGGCAATGACGGCGGCGATGCTGCGCACGTTGTGCGACGCCGTCGCCAGGTTGACCAGCGGGTAGCCGTCCAGCAGCAGGCCCGCCATCCGCTCGAAGGCGGCGTCGGTGTCCGCTTTCCGCGTGTAAACCGGGATGGGCCAGTTCCGCTGGCGCGCGATGACCGTCTCGTAATCCCAGTAGGCGCCCTTCACCAGGCGCACGGCGGCGGGGGTGCCACGCGCCTGCAGCAGCGCCAGCAAATCCGTAACGTCCTGTTCGCAGTCGCGCAGATACGCCTGCAGCACGATGCCGAGGTGTGGCCAATCGCGGTACGCCGGGGTCATCAGCAATTCGTGGAAGACGCGCAGCGTCACGTCCTTGATGGCGTAATGCTCCATGTCGATATTCACGAAGGCGCCGCGCGCCTTCGCCAGGTCGAGGATCGGGTGCAGGCGGGCCATGAGATCCGCCGTGGTGCCGTCCGGATCGGCCGGTTCGAGGTGGGGACTGAGGGCGGAAAGCTTGATCGACACATTGACCCGCGGGATGGACTGCCCGGAGACCGTCTCCAGACCGGGCAGGTCGGGCCAGTTTCCAGCCTCCGTAGTCAGGCCGTCGATGAGGTTGAGATACTGCCTCTGGTAAGCCGCCGCTTCGGCTTCGCTAACCGTCACTTCACCGAGGATATCCATGGTGAAGGTCATCCGGTCCTTGCGCAGGCGTTTCACCACCTCTGCCGCTTCCCGCACATTCGCGCCGGCGATGAAGCCGTGCGCCATGCCGCCGATTTGTGTCTTCAGGGTGGACACGAGCGCGCGCCCCGCCAGCCGGTTGTCGGCGGCCAGCTTCATCCCCCGCTGCCCCAGCTCCCCGAGCAGCGGAAAATTCACCTCCGGTGTTCCCAGGTATTCCAGCAGGTGGGCCAGCACATCGTCGTCGCCGGCGAGCATCGGCAGCACATCAACGAAGCGGAATAACTGTACCTTGAACAGCTCATCCCGCATCGCCCACTCCATCAACCGCGCATCGAGATCCCGCCGCGACAGCCCGCGCCGATACCCATCGGCCGCGGCGAACAGGCTCAGGCCAATTTCCCGAATGCGCCCTTCCAGTGATTCCGCCCCCATGATAGACTCCTCCCGCAAAGGGATGCTCCGCTGGAGAGTCTACCGGGGATCGAGGAGAACAAGACCAACGTTTTGGTACAAAGGCCTGACCGATAGCATAGACGTAACTGATAAATTCTTACCTTATTATAATGTGGTTTCTCGTCTACGGCTTCTCGTTCACAAACCGCAGTTGCCGCCACTCATCCGTCCTATGAAAGCTGAAGACGGAGAGCGAGGCGATGGAATCCGCTTCGACGCCGCCCGGGAGATAGACGGAATGGTCGTAGTGGGCGAGGAGGAGCGACCAGACATCGCCGGCGCGCGGTGAATTGCCGCCGATGGGCAGCAGTTGATCGAAGGGAATGGCGACTTCCATTGTCCAGCCGGTATCCTTGTCCGCCGGGTTATTCAGTGTGCCCTGGATGGAGACGCCGACTTTAAGCCCCCGGCAGGTCCAGGCCTTCCAGCGATGGCTGTCATCGCCGCCGCCGATAGTGCTCAACGGCATGCTGTCCATCACCGTCCCCAGCGCATTGATCTCCAGATTGGCATAACCGTACTTGTCGGCTAGCGGCTTCAGAAATATCTCAAAGCAATCCTCGGTACAGGTCACTGCGTCACGATCCGTCAGGGTGCTCCAGATATCCTGGTCGGCCGTCGTGAAGGCCACGTAGAGATAGCGGTCGTCCCACGCCACCTTCGCCGTCGCGGGGCTCCGCGGAACCGCATCCGTAATCGGAATAATCATCGGTATCGCCTGTGCCTGCTGCCAGGTCGCCTCGTCGAATTTTCCATCGATGTTGATAGGACCCGCTGTCTTCCGGCATAAAATCTCCTCCGCCTTTGGCTTATCGGCCGATGCAGCCGAGAACACAGCAACCTGCAGGCATCCGATGGCAACCAGCACCCACACGCAATATCGCATCGCGGTCTCCCTCGTGGTGAGAATCGGCAACGGGTAAAGATTTCGTCATCTGGCGGCGGATACCTGCCGCGGGCCGGACAATCCCGGCTTTCCAATTCAGCGTCACTCCGGTAAACTAGCATCGGCAAAACCGACCTACGGCAGTGGTAAGGGGAGAGAATTATGACCGGACAGATGGAGAACTATGCAAACCTGATCGTCAGGGCGGGAGTGAACGTGCAGCCGGGGCAGTTGCTCATCATCAACGCCCCTATCGAGTGCGCGGCGTTTGCGCGGCTGCTCTGCGCGAAGGCTTATGACGCGGGGGCGGGGGATGTGTTCGTCTTCTGGAATGACGAGCTATTGCGCAAGCTGCGCCTCGAGCGCGCCGACATCGCCCATCTGGAAGACGTGCCCCCCTGGCTGATCGACGCGCGCATGTATTATGTGAAGGAGAAAGGCGCCTGCGCCATCTCCATTTACGCCGATGATCCCGATCTGCTGCGGGACATCGATCCGGACAAGGCAGCGGCCGAGCACAAGGCGCTGGCCTCCACCATGAAGCCCTATCGCCGGTTTATGATGGGCAACCAGGCGCGCTGGTGCGTGGTCTCCATGCCCACGGTCGGCTGGGCGAAAAAGGTTTTCCCGCACCTGGATACCGCCGATGCCGTGGAAACATTGCAACAGGCCATCTACCAAGCGAGCCGCGCGGACGGCGATGACCCGGTGGCGGCCTGGGCGCGGCACACGGCGCAGATGCAGGCCCGGTTGGAGCGGATGAACGACTACCGCTTCTCCGCCCTGCATTACAGCAGCGCCAACGGTACCGATTTCACCATTGGCCTGGCGGACGACCATATCTGGTGCGGCGGCATCGAATACGATCCGCAACAGACCCCCTTCTCCGCCAACATCCCCACCGAGGAGATCTTTACCGCGCCGCACCGCGACCGGGCGGACGGCATCGTGAGGGCGAGCAAGCCGCTGCTGTATAACGGCATTCTCATCCAGGACCTGTCGCTCACCTTCAAGGACGGGTGCGTGGTCGATTTCTCCGCGCGGGAGAACGCCGCGACCCTGGGCCACCTGCTCGAAACCGACGAAGGCAGCCGCCACCTCGGCGAGGTGGCCCTGGTTCCCTATGACTCACCCATCAGCAACACCGGCATCCTCTTCTACAACACGCTCTTTGATGAGAACGCCGCCTGCCACTTCGCCCTCGGCGAAGCCTACCCCACCACCATCGGCGGCGAAGACCGCAGCGAGGACACGCTGAAGCAGAAGGGACTGAACACCTCGTTAAGCCACGAAGACTTCATGATCGGCGCCGCGGACACCGCCATCGACGGCATCACCGCCTCCGGGGAGCGGATCGCGGTGTTCAGGGACGGGAATTTCGTGTTCTGAAAGATTGGCGTGAAACCACCGATTTCGCAGATTACACAGATAGACTGCTTCGCTAGGAAGTGAAATAAGGATAGAATCGTTGGAAGAGCCAGCACCCGGTAAGTGAGGCTTTCCTGGATGGCAGCATTTACTTCTGTCCGCAATGCCAATCATGAAGCAAAGGAGACCAGGATGGACCCCATCCTCACCGACAATCGCGACCGTTGGAATGCCCTTGCTGAAGCGCGCGTGATGCATACCGTGCCGTTCCTCGACTTCACCCGCGAGCAGGCGGCGGAGTATATCTACCGTGCTCCCTTCATCCCCGACGTGACAGGCTTGCGCGTGCTCTGCCTGGCAGGCAGCGGCGGGCAGGATTCGGCGGCGTTCGGTCTGCTGGGGGCGCAGGTAACAGTACTCGATCTCTCCGATGTGCAGCTTACGCGCGACCGCGAGGCGGCGGCGCATCATGGACATCGCGTCGAGACAATCCAGGGTGACATGCGCGATCTGTCGATGTTCGGCGAGGCATCGTTCGATCTGGTCTGGCAGCCATATTCCATCAATTACTGCCCCGAGTTTGCGCCGGTCATCCGCGAGGTCGCGCGCGTATTGCGTCACGGCGGTATCTATCACCTAACTTTCGCCAACCCCTTCGCCCACGCCCTCGGCGATTGGGATGGGAACGCCTACCCCCTGCGCGGCCCGTGCATCGACGGCGAGGAGGTGACCCGCTACTATTCCCCCAACTGGGAAGTCGAGCAACCGGACGGCAGCAATATAGACGTCCCCTTCCCGCATGTCTTCCGCCACAACCTGTCTACCGTGATGAACACGCTGGTCGACGCCGGTTTCACCTTCCTCCGCCTCACCGAGTGGACGTATACCGCCACTCCTCCCGATCCGGGTTCCTGGGCGCACCGCACCCAGTGCATGCCGCCGTGGTTCGATTCATACTGGCTGAGAGGATAAGCGATACATTCGACGATTGCTTTGCCTGTTTGCTTTGCGGGGGCACCATCAGGACTGTTTCATTGGTTTGTAACCATAGCCTGTCAATGCCTTTAATGCTCGGTAAGCTGACCAGCACTGTGTGGAAGCCTGGCGACAGCCGCGCGCCCGGTGTTATTTGATAGCGCCCGGCAGCCTTTAGAAAGAATAGCTGCCGGGCATTATCAAACAACACCCGGCGCGCGGCTGTCGCCAGGCTGTACATCGTCTTCGCCGTTTTTCAACGCCATGGTGACACATTCGGTGAATTCATCGTGACGACCGAGTGTGAGGAGGAGCTGTCGGTCTTTCGGCCGGCAGGTAATACCGAGCAGCGCGATACCCACCTTCACTGCACTGCGGTCGGCAGCGCCGGTTGCCAGCCAGTGGCCGATTGCATGTAGATACACAGGCTGGATATCCCGGCGTCGAATGATGGCTTCCAACAGGTGATCGTGGTACGCACGGACATCATGCGTAGTGAAAACGGTGTAGAGTGTCGCGGCAGTCTCATCCGTCGCATTGCCGGCCAGTTCCTGCAGCGCCGCGTATACCGTCTCAAGGATATCCTTTTCAGCGGACACGGCGATAATGTGGTCGAAGGCGCCGGGGGCAAAGCACAGTCCGTTAACATTCTGCTCCACGATCTCCTCATCTGGGAGATCGACTGCATTGTCGGAGAGATGCGCTGCAAGGTGCGCATAAATGGAGGGACGGGAACCCCAGGGCGGGGTGAGCCGACAAAGATCCTGGGAGAACGTGTAATGATCGTTCATCGCTTCGATAACGGTCGGTAGATTTGCGCTGTGCGCCTGCACCGCGGAATGACGGCGGTGTCGCTAGCCGTTATCGCCACCATATATAATACCAGAGATCGATGAAGAATATAAGCGCATGGGGTCAAATGGATAATTCGGGATAATTCGGGGACACCATCAATACTGTTTCTTTAGCGCTGCAGTTGAGCGTGATTGACGCGCAAGCTTACTTTTGGAGTGCGGTGGCTCGACGCCGCTTTCACTGCGCGCAAGGTGTTTAAGATAGTATTACGAATCAGCCATCCGCCTGTCACCGCGACCGGCGTTATAGCTCCCACGTAATACGACCGCATTCACCTTACGCAAAGTGAAAGCGCCGTCGAGCCGCCGCACTCCGAAAATGGGCTAGTTGTGAGGAAGTGCCCTGACGCCTGTGTCCCGCCGGTCTGTCGTTCTCGCCTTGCCTCTCCGCCAGGGCGCCGGCGCGTCCACCGCCGCCACCTTCGACGCCGCCGGCAATATCCTCACCTTCCCGCATGAGTTGTCCGGGCACGAAGGCCAGACCCGCGCCTACAATGATGCCAACGAATGGATCGGCTACCTGGACGGCGAAGGCCACGCCACCGGCGGCGGCAACTTCGCTTATGATGTGATAGGCAACCCGACCACCTGGAAGGGCAACGCCCTCACCTTCGACCGCAACAACGGGTTGGCCTCCTACACGACCGGACAGACGCAACAGATGACCGCCGGCTACCGCGCCGACGGCCTGCGCGCCTGGAAGGAATCGGACGGCGCCACGGCGTATTATCTCTACGATGGCGCCACGCTCCTCGCCGAGCTGGACGCCGACGGTACCGTGACAAGTTATAACACCTGGGGACCCACCGGCCTGCTCAACCGCACCAACCTGCAGACCAACCGGGAGACCTGGTATCTGTTCGACCCCCTGGGCAACGTCGCCCAGCGCACCGATGTCACCGGTAAAGTATTATCTGCCGATCAATATGATGCCTGGGGAAATCTGCTGGCTGGCGGCGATGCGCAGGACCCATATAGGTACAAAGGCCAATATGGCTACTACACCGATCATGAAACCGAACTCTTATTATGTACTCTGCGATATTACGATCCTGAAACAGGACGGTGGCTAACGCAAGATCCAATCGGTTACTCAGGTGATATTAATCTGTATCGATACTGTTATAACAACCCTATTTCAAATGTTGATCCTAACGGCGATTTCTCGTGGCATGATTTTAAAGTATTTTGGCATGAACAAATCACAGAAAGCTTCGAAGATCCATATGCACAAGCAGCAAGAGCAAAGACCCCGGAAGAACTGCATACAGCACTTAATCGTATAGCAGCTAATGATATAGCTAATAGTATTTCTCCACAAAGTAACAGAATGTATGATCCAGATGACGGAATTAATACAGTTGATACTCAGTTCACTCAACCATCAGATAATATGTTACGAAACAGTATGAGAGAAGGAGCGCTTGATGCAGCACTTAGATGTAATTTCCCCGAAGAATATCCAACTTGGATAGATTTGCGTACCGGAGAGAGAATATCTTTTCCTGGGTATGGATTACAGAAAGTAAATGATCCATTAACATGGACACTAGATGATACAAAAGCGTATAGAGATGAATGGTATAGACGTGGCTATAAGACACCTATTGGAGGATGGAGATTATATGAGATTCATCATATTCATACCAGAGAATATGGTGGTACAAATGAGTTTGAGAATTGTACTCTAGTTTTCAAATGTATTCATAAAAGCTTTAATAATTTTTGGGGTTGTATCTATCCAAAATATTAATTTAAGGGCGCGCGCAAAAATAAGTGTCGAGTTTTGCACATCTATTTCTGCTTAACGACCCTACCATGAAGGGGTGGATGTTGTAGAGACTCTGACACAAAAGTACCAGACTATCGCTCGTCACTTCGACGAGCGACGAAGACGGTTGTGGGCGGCCACGGAAGCCCAAGCTTATGGCCATGGCGGCATCGAGTTGCTGGCTCATGTCACCGGCTTGAGCATTCGTACGATCAAACGAGGTTTGCTGGAACTGGCCGGGCAGTCGGTGCCCGAAACCTGGATTCGTCGGACGGGTGGTGGGCGCAAACGGGCCGAAGTCGCCGATCCGGAGTTGCTGGTGGCACTCGATGCCCTGGTGGAACCCGTGACCCGCGGCGACCCGATGTTGCCGTTGCGCTGGACCAGTAAAAGCTGTGCCAAGCTGGCTAAGGAACTGAGCGTGCGCGGGCATCCGGTGAGCGCGCGCACCGTCGCCCGCCTGCTGCGTCAGTTGGAATACAGCCTGCAA
>Ga0172369_10006413_pt1 | contig 14030 bp, 13 predicted proteins | sample LakKiv25m_FD_114539 | JGI IMG/M metagenome (GOLD analysis project Ga0172369, IMG submission 114539) | Freshwater microbial communities from Kabuno Bay, South-Kivu, Congo - kab_022012_11.25m | ecosystem: Environmental > Aquatic > Freshwater > Lake | place: Democratic Republic of the Congo...
AATGATAATGATTCTGACGACATACCAGACCCTTCAAGCGCTAAAGATATGCCAATTTAGTTATTTTATATTTTTTTAAACCGCCCCCTCTCGGAGCGGTTTTTTCTATGTCAAAATATATAAAATGGCATTGCCATCCGAAGCTTTAGCGTAGGATGGGGTGGCAATTCGTGGAATATGGCAAACTATTTTAGTTTGTTAAAGTATTGACTTTTTCGTAAAAATATACTATTATAATCAATTAAAGTTATTTTCAAATTATTCAAGGAGTAATATCGTGACCATTTATAGTAGAAATCGCATTTTAGCCACATTATTTTCCATAGTAGCATTAATTTTAGCTATCTTTGGTAAAGTTGTACTTGCCTGTTTGTTTGTTGTTATTGCTATGATGTTTCTCAGCATAAAAAAGTAATTAAATAATTATTGCAATAACAAACCGCCCCTCTCGGAGCGGTTTTTTCTTTGTCAAAATATGTAAAATGGGGTGGCACCAGGTGCGATTTTGGAACCCCTTGATTGAGGAGTTGAAGTTGTGGGTGGAGTTATTGGCAAAGAGGTTGGTTACCTCTGATTAAAAACAATTTAACCAAATCAAAAACCGCCTTTGTGGGCAGTATTTGATTTAAGTCTAATAAAAAATATTAAAATTGTGTTTATCGTAGTAAATATGACAGTCATAGCTACGAAATCTATATAAAGAACTCTTAAAGTAAACATTATTCAGATAATTCTTTTCTTTTAAGAGGTATAAATCCCATACTGGCATATTGAGGGTCAGAATCTGATGGTTCAGTTATAAAATATCCTTTAATATTATTTACTTCATCATCCTCAAACTCTGGATATATCTCTGAATATCTCTTTTTATCAACTGGATAAAAATTGTATACTTTATCAATGTCTTCAGGAATTTCATACGAATCTCTATAAACAGTAGAAGGTTCGGTCATACAACTATCAAATAATCCGAGCATATCTTTTTTATTTTCCTTGCCCTTATTATTAAGATGCTCTTCAATTTTATCCTTATCTACTCTAACATTTGTTTCAAAAACAACCCCAGGATTAGATGTTGCTGCTAGTATTTCTCCGGCTGTATGGTAATCGGTACCTCTTAAAATTAAACTCATCATTTCCCTAAGCTCCGTTTCGTTATAATAATCAACCGCGTAACAATCAAGAGGCATCTCTAAATATTTTATTTCAGTTCCTTTAAGGGAGAACAGTCTATCTCTGTTAAATTTATCTTCTCTTACTTCACCCTCCTTTTTTTCATTTGTATTATCTTTAGGTAATTTTCTCTCAAACTTTTCCTTCATATATTTATATTAATTATAATTAATAACCCTCAATAATTTAATAATATCATAAATTATAATTTTTAGTAACACCTCCTCTTATCTAAACTCACTGTCAATTTATGTCAAAATGGGGTGGCTACTGCTCGCTTGACGGCGAGGCAAGGTCATTCCGCCTCGCTTCGCTCGTTGCCCTGGGTACCAAACAATCCTGCGCTCGCTCGGATTGTTTGTCACTCGCTACGACACTGGCGTGTCTAGCTCGTTCGTACCTGTTCGATTCACAGTACACCAATCCAAAATGAAAAAACCTTTGACATAAAGCCAAAGATTTTTTCATGGGGTGGCTACTGGGAATCGAACCCAGATCAGTGGTACCACAAACCACTGTGTTAACCGTTACACCATAGCCACCACGTAAAATGGCTTTGCCATCACGTGGCTGGCCACGAAAACGACATTACCAAATATACTAATATAAGTTTCTAAAGAAACTTAGTTGATAATTCATTAAAAAATAAATTATCGAGTAAATTTCTTCCTGGGATTGTGATAAAAATATTCTGTAAGTTGTTTATCTAAATATTTTTTACCACCCCCACTTTTTAAAAATATTTCTCTTTTTTTTGCATCCATTTGATTATTATATGCCTCATAGTAGATTAATTTCCATGGCATTAATTTTTTAGTGGAAATATTTAATCCTTGATTGTGTTCTGAAAAACGTCGTTTTAGATTTGCAGTATAACCTGTATATAATGAATTATCAATATTACTTTGTAAAATATATACATAATACATATTTTTTCTGTATAAGAACGTGGACAGCGAAAGCTGTCTTTACGTTCTGGTGCCCCGGAGAGGAATCGAACCCCTATATCCAGCTTAGAAGGCTGGTGTTCTATCCGTTGAACTACCAGGGCATAAGCTTAATTAAAATATATTAATTTTTTGGAAAGGTCAATGTTTATTTTTTATTGTGGAAGTTTTTATGTATATCTTTCAACTGTCTATTGGTTACATGAGTATATATTTGGGTAGTAGTGATAGATGAATGCCCAAGCATCGCTTGGACTGATCTAATGTCGGCACCATTTTGCAAAAGGTCGGTAGCAAAAGAATGGCGCATCGTATGAGGGGTTACTTTTTTAGTAATTCCCGCAGCCTTGGCATAATACTTAATCATCCGTTCCACACTCCGAGGAGTTAAAGCATGGACTGCTTTTTCATCTTTTTTTTGTCTGGTTTTTTTTGCTCGGTCGTGGCCTACAAAAAGTGAGGGGTCTATATCTTGGCGTTTTTCTAGATATTGTTTTAAGGCCTGAATAGCTTCACTAGAAATAAATACTAAACGATTTTTTCCACCTTTGCCAGATACAGTAAATTCGTCTTTTTTTAGATTGACGTGTTCGCGGGTGAGGGAGGTAAGTTCAGACACGCGAAGTCCAGTAGAAAATAATACTTCCAAAATAGCTTTGTCGCGCAAACGAATAATTTCGCGTTGCGAAGAATGCAAAGGTGAATCCATAAGTCTCGCTAGATCGTCTTTTTCTAAAAAATCAACTTCGCGCTCTGGTTGTTTGGCAAGTTCAATCTTTTCCGCAGCCAAAGTTTTGACATCTTGTTTCGCTAAATATTTAAGGAAAGACCGTAGAGCGATTAAATGATAATTTTGTGTGGATTTTTTTAAAGAATTACCTCGTTTATCAGTTTGGCGGTTAAGCCAAAGCCGGAACTGTTTTACTTTTGGCAAATTAATATCCACGGGTCTGGCGTGACGTTTACCTAGCCACTGGAGAAAACGTAGTAAATAAAAACCATAATTGCGGGTGGTACGTAAGGAACGTCCTTTTTCAATTTCTAAGTAATCCAAAAATTCTTTGGCAAGTTTACCTAAAGATCCAAAATTGATTAATTTTTTTTCCGCTGCTTCACTCATAGGTATAATAGTAGTGCAGTTATTTTACGACACCAAAATAAAATAAGCAAATCTGGCAGTCAATCTTGCCATATTTTTTAGTCTGTGATAGAGTAAGTCTGCTTTTAAAGCAAATTTATTAATAAATACGATTTTCTTGGTTTTTGGGTTCACCCCAAATTACTATGATAATCGCGAAAGGAAAATACCATGTTAGATAAGCAAAAAAAAGAGGAAATTATCAAAAAGTTTCGCACACACAAAGGAGATACTGGATCAAGTGAAGTACAGATTGCTATATTGACTGCGGAAATTGAAGAACTCACTAAGCATTTAAAAAAGCATAAGAAAGATTTTTCCTCACGAAAGGGTCTTATAAAAAAAGTTATACAGCGAAAAAGATTACTGCGTTATTTGGAAAAAGAAAATGCTGAAAGTTTTGCAAAATTGACTAAAAAATTGGGCATCAAAATGACACCACTCAATGATATTGAAGATGAACAAGAAGGTGATTTTTTAAGAAATGATACAGAAGAAGTGCCAGAAGAAGTAGCTAGTAGTGAAGAATAAATAATACCCGCCTTCGGGCGGGTTTATTTTCATTAAATTTTATGAAAAACAAAGAACAAAGAGTAGCAGTCCTAGTTGATGTCTCAAATATGTATCATTCAGCTAAAAGTTTATATGGGAGCCGGGTAAATTATCAGGAAATTTTAAAGGTAGCTGTCGCGGAGCGGAAATTAGTAAGAGCCTGTGCGTATGTGATCCAATCATATACTCCAGAGGAAAAGAATTTTTTTGGAGCATTAGAAAAACAAGGATTCACTATTCGAGTAAAAGATTTACAAGTATTTCCTGGTGGTATGAAAAAGGGTGATTGGGATGTTGGTCTTACTATTGATGCGGTAAAGCTCTGCGCACGGGTAGATGTGATTGTACTGGTCACAGGCGATGGTGATTATGAGCCACTCGTGGAATATTTACAAAATCAAGGCGTACAGGTTGAAGTTGTTGCGTTTGCGAAAAGTGCTTCACAGCGTCTGATTGAACGAGCTGATAGTTTTTTTGATATATCAGAATTAAGTAAAAAATATTTAATCCAAATAAAAAAGAAATAATAATTAATTAAGAAATTGCGTATCTGCCCCCGAAAGTTATTTGAAGTTTTTTTAGGATTTTTCAGTCTTAAGAAAAGTTCAAATAACTCAAAATTTCTAGCGTGGCTGGCGCGATTTCAGAAAGGTAAAAAAATGGTACAGACATTTGAAACCGAATGGGCGGGGCGTACACTCACTGTTGAAGTGGGAAAACTTGCCGGTCAAGCTCATGGTGCGTGCACAGTTCGTTATGGCGATACGGTAGTGCTCGCGACGGTCGTGCGTGGTGCGAAGCCACGTGAAGGTGTGGATTATTTTCCATTGATGGTTGATTATGAAGAAAAAATGTATGCTGCTGGCAAGATTAAAGGTTCCCGTTTTATTAAGCGTGAAGGCAGAGCTTCAGATGAAGCTATTCTCACTGCACGGCTTATTGATCGTTCAGTCAGGCCACTTTTTAAGGAAACAGAACGTAAGGATGTGCAGGTAGTACTCACAGTACTTTCTGTTGACAATGAAAATGATCCTGACGTTCCTTCATTGATTGCTGCTTCCATTGCCCTTCATATTTCTAGTGTACCTTGGAATGGTCCAATCTCAGGTATTCGTTTGGGGAGAATTAATGGCGAATGGGTGCTCAACCCAACGTATGAAGCTCGTCTAAAATCAGAATTAGATATAGTGGTTGTTGGTACCGCGACAGAAGCGGTTATGATTGAAGCTGGTGGTCATCAAATACCTGAAGAAACAATGATTGAAGCTATAGAATTTGGTCATAAACATGCAAAGAAATTGTTTGATTTTTTTAGCGAAATTCGTACGAAAGTGGGTGCGCCTAAAGATAGTGAAGTTATCCCTTCAGCAGAAGCTATTATAGAACAAGAAAAATTAGAAAAAAAAGTAAAAGATTTTTTTGCTCATGTTACAATCGACTCATTATTTCCTTATGTCAATAAAGATGAATTTCGTCAGAAAGTAAGTGCGTTGGAAACAGAACTTGATGAAAAATTAAAAGCAGATAGTGAAGTCACCAAAGAAATGCGTAGTCGGGGAATGGCTCAGTTTGAAGAATATCTTAATAATGCTGCTCGTGATTATGTATTGAAAACAAATAAAAGAGTTGATGGTCGCGCGCTTGATGAAGTAAGGCCTTTGCAAGTAGAAGTAGGATTACTACCTCGTACGCATGGCAGTGGACTTTTTACTAGAGGTGAAACACAAGTTTTATCAGTCGTGACATTGGGAGCGCCAGGTGATGAACAATTACTTGATACTATGGAAATGGAAGGTAAAAAGCGTTATATGCATCATTATAATTTTCCTCCGTTTAGTGTGGGTGAAGTATCACCAATGCGTGGACCAGGACGGCGGGAAATCGGTCATGGTGCGCTCGCTGAAAAAGCATTAGAACCAGTGATTCCTGATAAGGAATTATTTCCCTATACCATACGGGTAGTATCAGAGGTTCTTTCTTCCAATGGTTCCTCAAGTCAAGCTTCAGCCTGCGGTTCTACTTTAGCTTTGATGGATGCAGGCGTACCTATTATCGCTCCAGTTGCGGGAATTGCTATGGGCATGATGTCACATCCTGAAAATAAAGAAGATTATCGTATTTTAACTGACATTCAAGGCGTGGAAGATCATGCGGGAGATATGGATTTCAAAGTAGCTGGTTCAGTGAACGGTATTACTGCTATACAACTAGATATTAAACTTGGGGGAATAAGTTTAGCGGTGTGTCGCGAAGCAATTACTAAAGCACGTACCGCCCGTCTTCATATATTAGAAACTATGTTGAAAGTTTTGCCCACTGCGAGACCTGAATTATCACCCTATGCGCCACGTATTGAAACTTTGAAAATCGCGGTAGATAAAATCCGCGAAGTTATTGGCACAGGTGGTAAAGTTATAAATGAAATTATTGATAAGACAGGTACGACTATTGATATTGAGCAAGATGGTATGGTTATGGTTACTGGTCACGATCCAGTGCAGGTCAGAGCAGCAGTTGAATGGATACAAAATATTGTAAGAGAAGTTGAAGTAGGTGAAGTATTTGAGGGTAAGGTAACGAGGCTCATGGATTTTGGTGCGTTTGTACAGATTTTACCAGGCAAGGAAGGTATGGTACATATAAGCGAATTAGAATGGGCCCGAGTGGGAAAAGTAGAAGATGTACTCAACGTGGGTGATACTACCAAAGTGAAAGTAATTGAAATTGATGATATGGGAAGAGTGAACCTTTCTCGAAAAGCCCTGCTTCCCAGACCAGAAGGTATACCTGATCAGCCACCGCGCGATCACAATCATCGGCCCCCACAACGCCATAATGGACCTCGTCATAGATATTAGTTCTTCTAAAACCCCGAAATTCTTCGGGGTTTTATTATTAAACTATTTTTAGATTTGTTATAATACAGCCATGAAATACTGGACTAATTTTCAGATATTCCCAAAAAATAAATTATTCGCGTGTATTATTGTGGCGGTATTTGTATTTGGATTGGTGGCAATTATTTATGAAGAAACCCATAAATATCAAGACAAGTTGGCACAGATCATCCCTGCACATCAAGTCGCATTGTATTTGCATAGCGCAGGGAATGAGCAGTCAAACGCGCGCTGGCAAACATTACCACCAGAATTAACGCACTCTTGGCTTACGCAATTCCCAGATTTTTTTTCCGAATGGAAATACATACAGACTTTACCGGTGAGTCAATATGCGTATCTGTTGATAGATGTGCAAGGAAAGTTATTGTCCGCGTGGCTAGTGTATGTACCAGCACAAGATGAAAATTTACTTACCTTGGAAAAGAATTATATACAATATCAAGATGTATTAATTATTAGTGAACAGGCACAAGAGATTGCAGATACATTATCCTTAGCAAAAGATACACAGGAATATTTAGATGTGTATATAAAGAAGTATGGTAGGGTGCTTACTGAAAGTACCTGGGGGTATATTGATTTTACGTTATTACCAGAAAAGTTAGATGTAATAGCTCGTGAAGGAAAATGGCAATTACAAATATATCCACGGCAAATGAGTCTGTATGCACTTGAATCCGTGACAAATGATTTCGTTTTACCTACAGATACGTTGTGGTTACAAATTTTTGCTGATGAACATTTAGTATGGCAAGGTTTAGAAATATCTGAGATTTCTGACTTATTTAAGAAAAATTTGTTTATAGCAAAAATACAATCCCAATTATCAACTTTTACGGCGATGACAGATTTTAATCTTGTAAGTTTATCATCAAAATTTACTGGACCAGTAAATGCAGTGGTAAGTATTGGGGATAATGAACCGTTTTATTGGTTAATAAAGACAAGTTGGTCAGACGAATTGATTACAGAAATAAATAAGTATATACGTAATATTATAGGTTTTAGTAGTCCCACAATGACAACTAGTACTTTGCCTGATGGGAGTTTTGTTCATGAATATGTTGCTATTCCTAAAGATTTTGAATATCAAGAGCTTTGGAAACTAAATCAAGCTATAAAAATTGTGTATATAAATGAAAAAGATTATTTTATGTTCATCCGTCAGGGAGATCAATTATTATTTGGGAATAGCTTAAAGTTACTCAATAGGTATTTAAGTCAGGCAAAACAACCAAGTGAAAATTTTAAAAAATGTTTAATGCCAGGTGGTAAAGGTTTAATAAGCAATTATAGAAAGCTTTTAGATGAGAAAAACCCAATAATTGTAAGGGAAATACTAAGTAAACAAGGCAAGTCATATATAATTTGTTATTAATATTTGGCTAATTTTAGCAAAATTATAAATTTTGTGGATAATATGTGAATAAATAAGTCAGAATTGAACAGTAAACTTGTTCATTTTTTTGTATTTAAGTGAGCATGTTCATAAGTAAAATATTTTTTTGTACTAATATTATATAAAATTATTAATTAGTACTTATTGACAAAATTTATAGGACATGATATAATAAATATGTAATAAGTTCGTTGCCAGGAAAATTATTCCAAAGTCCCACAGATTTTTGGGATAATTTTTTTCTCCCTAACCGGATCTTATGACTTGACCATAAGACTAAAAAACAAAAACAAAAAATGAAAAAGGGCCCATTTTCTACAAAAGAAAAGGTCACCCACCAAGGTTAGGAAGCAAATATTCGCGCAAAAGTCAGGCTGCGCTAAAAAATGTCATTTTAATGAAAATACAAATCTTTACTTAAAAATATTTAAGTGAAAATTTGTTCACAAAATGACAATTAGCGCCGAGGTTACTTAGCCATTAAATTTTATATATAAGGGCGCCGGTAACCCCGGCGTCTTTTTTTTGAAAAATAAAATATTAAGACATAAATAACAAAAATAGTCAATGGTAAAAACTATTAGTTTTGTTATACTATATGTGAGGAGGTTTTTTTATTTTTATAAAGTATGGATAAAATATTATTAGCGGAAGTAAAAAATATATTATTAGCAGAAAAAGATCGCTTAGAAAAAGATCTGCTTTCTATTGCCGAACGAAAAGATGATGTGCCAAATGATTTTGACAGCCGTTATCCAAATTATGGTGATGATGTAGATTCCAATGCAACTGAAGTAGATATTTATTCATCACGCTTGAGTATTGAAAAAAGTTTAGAAAAAATATTACACGCTACGGTGAAAGCTTTAGAAAAAATTGAGAATGATACATATGGTACTTGTGAGCAATGTGGTAAAGAAATTCAGGCAGAGCGATTGAAAGCATTTCCAGCTGCGTCGTATTGTATGAAATGCCAAGGAGATAATTCCTAATTATTTTTTTGTGAAATGTAATGTGTGGCATCGCGTAACTTCTTATTTTATTTTGTTTATTTTTTTAAGAACCATAACACATCTTGTGCGTTATGGTTTTTTTGAAAAAAGATTGCCTCTGGTTCCATTTTCTCAAATTACTGTAAATACTGGTTTTTTCTTTGGTTTTATTCCAGTCAATGGACTGATATTTAGTGTAGTACTCATAATAATTTGGCTCGTGCTTTGTGTTTTATTTGTACGATTTATTAGGCAGAATAAATTATCATTTGCTACGTATCTTGGATTTATACTGCTGGGTGGTTTAAGTAATATTATTGATCGTGTTTGGTATGGCGGGGTGGTCGATTATATTGTGATTGGAAATTTTCCTATCTTCAATTTGAGTGATGTGTGTATTGTGATTGGTGCTGGCGGGATTGCTTGGCACCTTTTTCATAAACCATTAATTGATCGCTAAAATGTCAACGCAATTTTATTCAGCTGCACTGGTTGGGCTTGATGGCATGTTGGTTGAAGTAGAGGCAGATATTACAAATACAGCACTTCCTTCTTTTGTTATTGTGGGATTACCTGATACCGCAGTACAAGAATCCCGCGAAAGAATAAGGAGTGCAATAAAAAATTCTGGATTTAAATTTCCTCCAGCGCGTATTGCCGTAAATCTCGCGCCCGCTGATGTAAAAAAACAAGGGCCTAGTTTTGATTTACCTATTGCACTTGCACTGCTGGCTGCTGCGAAGCAGTTTACTAGTACGCTGACCAGCGCGGAATTTATGATTTGTGGTGAGTTATCACTTGATGGTTCAGTGCGGTCAATAAATGGGGTACTTCCTATGGTGATTGGGGCAAAAGAAAAAGGTAAAAACAAATGTATTGTGCCTCGGCAAAATCAAAAAGAAGCATCCGCAGTTACTGGCGTGACCGTGTATGGGGTAGAAAATTTGCGTCAGGTAGTTGACTTTCTAAGTGGTCAAGTTTCACTGACTCCAGCGCCACCACTTACTTATGCGGCGGAAACAATTTTTCCAGATACAGATTTTGCTGATATTAAGGGTCAGGAGGGAGTAAAAAGAGCCTTGGAGATTGCGGCTGCTGGTGGACATAATATTCTTATGTCAGGTCCCCCTGGTTCTGGAAAAACACTACTTGCCAGAGCTTTTACGGGTATTTTGCCACAGTTAAATTTGGCAGAAAGTTTAGAAGTAACGAAAATTCATTCCGTCGCTGGCACGTTGCCATCTGGACAGGCACTTTTACGCCAAAGGAGTTTTCGAAGTCCACATCATACTTCATCTTCAGTAGCTTTGGTTGGTGGTGGCACGTATATTCGTCCAGGTGAAATTAGTTTAGCTCATCGTGGCGTGCTTTTCTTAGATGAATTTCCAGAATTTCCCAGAAGTGTACTTGATTCACTCAGGCAGCCATTGGAAGACGGATTTGTAACTGTTTCCCGCGCGCAGGGTAGTGTGCAATTTCCTGCAAAATTTATGCTGGTAGCTGCGATGAATCCTTGTCCTTGTGGTTATTTTGGTGACACCGCACATACGTGTGTATGTGGACCAGGTCAGATGATACAATATCAAAAGAAAATTTCAGGGCCACTGCTCGATAGAATTGATTTACACATTGATGTACCACGTGTTGAATATGAGAAGCTTACCAATTTGCAACCAGCAGAAAGTTCTCGCGAAGTGCTATCCCGCGTGCAACAAGCGAGGCAGAGACAATTGGACCGTTTTGCAGATACGCATATATTTACGAATGCGGAAATGGGGATAAAAGATATACAACAATATTGCGCATTGCCCCCAGAAGGTAGCGAGCTTTTGAAACAAGCAGTGCAGCAAATGCATTTGTCAGCGCGGTCTTATCACCGACTTTTAAAACTCGCTCGGACTATTGCAGATCTAGCAAATGCCGAGTCAATAGAACTTGCCCATATCGCTGAGAGTTTGCAATATCGCCCTAAAGTGCGGCAAGTTTGACAGGTAAAAATTATTAATTTAATATTATTAAAATTCTTTTACAAACAATATAAGGAGGTATCCGTGGAAAATAGTAAGCAGATATATGTAAATGACGCTTTGAAAAGCGTTTTTGATTTATTGAATACAACCTATGGGGTTAATATTATTTCAGCTGAGTGGCTGGAGAAAGAAACATTTTTTAGTAGAAAATTGGAAGAAGAATTTGATCCATATGAGAGTTATAAAATTTCATATTCATATGCTCCTCGAGCCTTAATTTTATTTGCAGATAAATATTATTTAATCGCTTTTGGCACTACTGCCATTGGTGGAAAAGTTTCCGCAGCCGATGCGAGTAAATATAAAACTCATATACTCGCAATACCTTTAGGTATTAAATCTTCCGATATAAATGCAAAGGTTTTGACTACGCCGGCTTTGCAAATTGCCGTATTACAAGAACATATTTTAAAAGTTCGGGAGAATTATTTTAAGAAACCCTTTGGGTATGAGATACTTTCATGTCTGCCAACTGAAAATATTGTATTTTTGCAAAAAAAATATGGTGGAAAGTATCTTGCATCAGCGGAAAATAATTTTGAAAACGTGTTACTTCCTTTACTGTGAGGCATTGCTGAAGAAAATTTAAAAAAATTATAAACACAAAACTCCGAGTGAACCCGGAGTTTTTTAAATAGCTTATTTTTTTGTTATTTGGTATAGGTAAATGGATTTACTTTTTCACCATTTACAATCACCTCAAAGTGAATGTGTGCCCCAGTAGACCAACCAGTAGAACCAATTTCTGCGATTTGGTCGCCACGTTCCACTGTATCGCCAACTTTAACTAATAGTTTGGAAAAATGTCCTTGCAGGGTTTTTATACCATTCCCATGATTGATAATTATGTGATATCCATAGCCAGTACCCCAACCAGATTTTTCTATTTTCCCTGACTCTGGCGCATAGGCAGGATCACCCACGTCACCATCAATATCAAGTCCGCGGTGGCGCCAGCTGTAGTATTGATTAATTCGTCGTGATTTTGCTGGCCAAAGTAAGGTATTGGACATTTCTAAATCAGTTGCTCTTTGCGGTTCAGAGGAGGGAGATAAAATATTACGAATTGCAGCTACTGGCGATTTTGCCACGGGAACAATTTTTGGCGCAGGTGGTACGCCACCAGGAATAAAAAGATTATTACCTACAGCGAGGGAACTAGGGTTAATATCAGCATTTGCTTCAATGATACTAATTTCATCAGCTTGATATTTTTCAGCAATGGAACCAATGGTATCATTTTTAGCAATGGTATGAATTACTCCATCTTCAGGGGGAATTTTTAGTGTATCGCCTGGTCTGATGATTGATCTGGTATTGAGGTTATTGGCCCACAAAATAGAGCTTACAGAAAGTCCAAAACTTGCCGCAATTGAAGATCCAGTATCACCAGGGGCAACAGTATAATTTTCTACTTCAGTACGAGTGCGTGTCTGCTCAGGGGCAATAAAGTTTTGTTGCAAAAGTGCGCTCCCTCCTTGAGTTGTCGCGAGTGTATCTGGTTCAAGTGTTTCTGGTTGGGACAAGTCATCAATCGATAAAGCCATTTCATCGTTTGGTTGATTGGTAGTATCTGCAATCTGCACTGGTTGATTGTCTTCAATTATTTCATGTCCACCAAATTCATCTTGCGTGAGCGCAAATAACATACTATTTCTACCAAAATCTTCACGGGTGGTTTCTTTGGCTGCTAAGTTATTGGTCGCAACTGCCAAGGCAATCATAGCAATTAGTATCGGGATGATTATTTTATTATTTAAAATAATTGCGAGTTTATTGTTATGGCGATGGTAAATTTTTGCAAACCAGCGGTTGAAACTGAGGGTTGCTTGATAGATGTTTACAATAATTCCACGCCAGATTATTAATAAAAACCATTTGAGTGGTTGGTGTAAAAGTTTTTTATATACCCATGAGAAAACTGTAAAAGTAAATGAGAAAAATCTCAGCGTCTTTACTGAGATAATAACCATTAAATTTTTTACTGATTGAGGTATATAAAGGCCTCTGCATAAGTCATGGATTATTATCTGTACCTATTCTTCTTCTTCTTCTTATGTATTTTATCTGACAGTTGAATAATATCTCCTGACTTATGTTAATGAATTAATGTCAACATAAATAATAAAACAAAATTAACTTTTGGTCAATCATTTAGCTGTTGAAAAAAAGCAATCCTAGTGTTAAAGTGTAGTTGTTTTCAAATCTATATGGATAAATTTTACGACCATAAATCAATAGAACAAAAGTGGCAAAAAGTTTGGGATGAGCAAGCTATATTTGTCGCCAAAGAAAAAGTTGATAAAAGTAAAAAATTTTATACACTTTCCATGTTTCCATACCCGTCTTCACAAGGATTGCATGTTGGACATCCTGAGAGTTATACGGCAGTAGATATTCTGGCACGGGTAAAAAAATTGCAAGGTTATAATGTGCTCAATCCAATCGGTTGGGATGCCTTTGGACTGCCAGCGGAAAATTATGCGATTAAAGTTGGTATTCCGCCATGGCAAACTACTACTCAGAGTATTCAAAATTTTACTCGTCAAGTGAAATCATTTGGATTTTCTTATGATTGGTCGCGCGAAATAAATACTTCAGATCCCAGTTATTATAAGTGGACGCAATGGTTATTTTTGCAACTATTGAAACATGGACTCGCGTACAAAAAAAAGGCCAATGTAAATTGGTGTGCACATTGTCAGACAGTACTTGCCAATGAGCAGGTAATGGAAAATAAATGTGAACGGTGTGGGTTTGAAGTAGTGCAAAAAGATTTGGAGCAATGGTTTTTTAAGATTACCGAATACGCAGAACGTTTACTTAGCGGTCTTGAGAAAATTGATTGGCCAGAGCATATAAAACAGGCACAACGGAATTGGATAGGTAAAAGCGAAGG
>Ga0172369_10006418_pt1 | contig 14022 bp, 9 predicted proteins | sample LakKiv25m_FD_114539 | JGI IMG/M metagenome (GOLD analysis project Ga0172369, IMG submission 114539) | Freshwater microbial communities from Kabuno Bay, South-Kivu, Congo - kab_022012_11.25m | ecosystem: Environmental > Aquatic > Freshwater > Lake | place: Democratic Republic of the Congo...
ATGCTTTGGAAACGCCTATGCCCGTAGGTTTTGCAGAAAACCCACCCAATGAGATGCCCGATTGAACGGATACTCTCAGCCCGAAAAGGAGGATAAAATGCCTGCGTCATATCCATCAGAGAGGAGAAGCACCTTGGGCCTCGATCTGGTCCCATGTCCCCGTCAGCCAGGGAATCTTCGTATCACGAGGCATGCCTGCGCCCTTCGCTATCTCCTTTCCAGAAAGACGGAAGCCGCGGTTCCAACAAACGAGTTTGAAATCGCCCGCAAATCGGGGCTGGAGAGATGCCGATCCTGTCCAATGGGGCGTCTGTACGCAAAGGGCCTAACGTCTCAAACATTTTGAAAGCAGGGTGCAAATCATACGAAAGAGGCGCAGGGAGATCCCCCACCGCCCCCGTTGCTCTTACAGTTCGATCTCCACCAGGGAGCCTGCTGGAAGATCAAAGGCATCCACCAGGGTGAGGGTGGTGCTTCCGTGCTCGGTCTGGCGGTAGGTGATCCTGTATCTTCCGGGCTTGAGCGGCATGGGATCAAAAGACCCCCTCAGGAAGACCGCCTGAATGGGTTTTCCCTTGTCGTCCAGCTCGATAAATTCGATCCGGTAGGGGGGCTTCATTCCGGTCTGGGGAATGAGTTTGACGCCGGTATTGAGCATAAACTCATTCATCTTTCCCTTCTCCACTGTCACGTTCCCCAGACAGGCATTGGAACTGCCGTGTTCATCCTTTCGGTAAACAAATCGAAAGGTCCCTGGAGGCACCAATTGGGGGCCAAAGCCCATTTGAAAATGGGCCGCCGGCTCCCCGGTCTCCACATCCTGAAGCTCCCAGAACCGCAACTGTTTGGAAAGCCAGTCGGCAGGGACTGGATTGAGCGCTGTGGTGAGTTGGGCCTCTGTAACCTTGTCCGGCTCGATGGATACCCTCAGAAGGGTGAGGCTGGCTGAACCATGTTCGTCCTGCCGCCAGACCAGATCGTACTCGCCTGATGGGACCAGTTGGGTCTCAAGGGGTTCAAAGTGGGCCACGGTCTTCTTTGTGGAAGGATCTTGAAGCCCCCAGAAGCGAGGCGCTTTCACCCAGGTGGGGGTCGCCGGCCGAATGCCGGTCTTGAGCAAGACCTCCGAGGTCTTTCCGGATTCCACGGTGATGACCTCTCCCAGAATGACTTCCCCACTGCCGTGCTCGGTCTGCCGCCAGACGAGCTGATATTCCCCGGGGGGCACAAGCTGATCTTCCATCCCTCGAAATCGGGCTTTCTCTTCACCAGTCTCCGAATCGACGAGCTTCCAGTAATAAGGCGGTTTCAACCAGGGATCGTATTTCAAGGAGATGGTCCCGGGTCCCTTGGCCTTGATGCGGATGGAGGTGGTTTTCTTGGAAACCTCCTGGGTGATGGGTGCAGGCTTTGGGGCCGCCGCTTCCTTGGGAACCTCGATTTTTTTCTTTTCGACCACGCTCTCCTTGATCCGATTCAGTGCGGATAGAAGGCCTGTGGCGTTGGAAGTAGAGAAATACTCCCCTCCCCCTTCCTTCGCAACGCAGGCAAGCTGTTCGGCGGCCTCGCCCTTGACGTCAAAGCCGACCACGTGCATAACAAAATTAATCCCGCTTTCCTTGAGCTTTTTCACCACGGCGCAGGGATCCTTGTCGCAGGTCTCAATGCCATCGCTCACCAGGACGATGGTGCTCACGTACTCCGCGCCCTTGATGGCATCCACGGCCATGGAGATGCTGTCTGAGATGGGCGTTTTACCCTTGGGGTTGATCCTGTTGATCTTGGCGATGGCCTCTTCTTTGTTGAGCGGTCCAATGGGGACAATGACCTCGATGTCGGAACAATCCCTCTTTTTCCGGTGTCCGTAGACCATCACCCCGCCCTGAATCTCATTCGGAGTATCCTTCAGCAGAGTGGTCATCACTTCCTTGGCCGCCTGCATCTTGATCTTTCCGCCAACACGGCCCCACATGGATCCAGAACCGTCCAGGATGTAGAAAATGAGCGATGTTTCCGCACAAAGGACGGTAGCCGGGATACACAGCAACAGCGCCAGGGCCAGCCATATCCTTCTGAGTCGCAATGCCATGTGTTCATACCTCCTGATTGGGGTGAAAGCCTTTATGGTTGAATGGTCTTGTGAAGATTTTGGGGGCGCCCATCCTTTATTTTCAGAGTAGCCTTTAACGCCAAATGCGTCAACAGGAAATCATATCATTTTCGAGGCCCTTTCCCCGGCGCTGGGGGCTCCGTGATCCGGCGCAGCTCCAGTCCAGGTATTTAGATCTGGGGAAGAATCGATTGGCGTATGTTGTTTTCCTGCGCATGGGTCCTTTTTTCTTGACTCGCCGATCGCGTTTTTCTATAGTCCCTGCCAAACGCTCATGACGAAGGGCTCATCACCCCTGAGCATGAAAATCCCCATGAGAGTGGCGTCCTCGCCAAGACCTATCGCGGCTTGGAAGCCGCTCCCACATGATAACGAGGTTCTTTGCTCATTCGAGTCGTTGGGCTGATACGTGATTCATAGGTGTATTTTCACGGTAATTTTAAGGGGCCTCGGGTCCCATGCCTTTCGGCTGGCACGAACATAGACCCTTTGAAGCAGGGGCTCATTTGATCCCAGGGTGAGTGGAAAGAATGGGGGTTCCGATCAACGTCTCTTCCGGTTTAGGTCGGTTGCATTGCGGGAGCAGATGGAGGGCAGTAGATTGTTTAGATTCTCAATCCTGGAGGGGGCCTTATGAAGGTACTGGTCACGTATTTTTCTGAAACAGGGAATACCGAAAAATTGGCAAAGGCGGTTTTTGAGGCGGTCGAGTCCTATAAAACGGAGATTCTTCGCATTCAAGAGGTGACTGGAGTCGACGGTTATGACGTCATTTTTATTGGATTTCCAGTCCATTCCCATAGTGTGCCTGGCAAGGTTGAGGCCTTTGCGAATAAACTGCCCGAGGGGCAGAAGGTCGCCTATTTCGCGACACACGGATCCATGAGGGGCGGAGAATTGGCGGTTACCGCCTTTTATCATGCCCTGAACATTGCCAAGAATGCCGTTATCTTGGGGACTTTCGGCTGCCGTGGGAAGGTGAAGCAGAAAATTATCGACGGTCTCATGGAAAAGCATGAGCACCGGGCCTGGGCAGAGGAGGCCCAGAGCGCTGCGGGCCACCCCGATGAGGCCGATCTTGAAGATGCACGGGCTTGGGTCGAGAGGATGATCGTCAAGGCCCGCGCCCGGTAGATTGATCCGTCTTTGTCAGACGACGATCGGGCGCCATCCCCTTCACGTTTGATCCTTTGTTTCAGGGGGCGCCCCATCTGTATCCCAGCCTCTCACCCTGTAATAATCCCTCAGGAGCCGGGCCATCTGCTCCTCGGTGATAATCTTTCCCGTTTCGGGAAGGGCCTCTGTGTAAAAGCGCTTGGGGAGTCTGTCTCCTTCAGGCGTGAGCCCCTCCCGAATGTTGAAACGCCGGGTCGCGCTGCTGATGGTTGCGGCGATGGATCGCATGTCCTCGACGTTCATATCAAGGCCGGTAACCGCTTCGATGATGGTGGACAGCTCCTCCCAGGGATAGAGATCGCGATAAAACCGGCAGATAATCAGGGTATCCATAATGATCAGCCGGTCTTCCCATTCTGCAAAGAGCGCGGCCTTTCCTTCGATCCCGTCCGGGTCGATGATCCCGGTCAGTTCCGGTTTATAAAAAGTGGCCCTCAGATGGCAGGCCCCCCGTGGAGAACTGCCGTAGGCAAGCCCCATCCCTTTGAGGACCCGGGGGTCATAGCCCGGCGGTTCCATTCCCTTGACATGGATCGACTGATCTTCCATGCCCCATTCTCTGGCTGCGGCCATGATCCCCTGTGAAAGGACATCCCCGATTCCCCGCCGGTAGGCCATGTCCCCCAAAAGCCGGGCGATCTGATCCGGTTCATTATAGTCGATGCCGTAATCGATCCGGCCCTGCCGCGCCGCCTCGATGGCAAAGGCCGTCAGGTTCCCTGCGCTGATGGTGTCCATACCCAGACGGTCGCAGATGTCATTAAGATAGGCGATCTCCTCGATACTGTCGACCTCGCAGAGCCCGCCGAAGGCATAGATGCTTTCATATTCCGGACCTTCGATTTTGAGACCCTCGTGACGACCCTCTTTGACCACCGAGAGCCTCCCGCAGGCAATAAAGCATTTTAGGCATGCGTTAGGGGTCACGTGGAGACGCTTGTGAAGTGCATCGGCGTTAATCCTTTCCCTGTGGCCGGCCTCGCCTTTGTGCCAGTAACGGGTTGGAAAGCTCCCCACACGGCTCATGGCGTCCACCATCATGGCCGTTCCCTTGCTCTTGTAGGCCAGGACGCCTGGATCGTCTCTTGCCTGCCGTCCGAGATCCTTCACATACCTCCTGACACGTTCCGGATCTGCCAGCTCTTTCTTCCGGTTACCCCAAAAGGCCATGCCTTTGATCTTCTTGGATCCGATCACTGCGCCAACGCCGGTTCGGCCGGCGCTCCGCCAGTAATCGTTTTCAATCACTGAAAAGCGCACCCCGTTTTCTCCTGCCGGCCCGATGCAGAGAGCCCCGCATTTTTGAGCACCCGGACGGTTCTTTCGGATCCATGCCTTGATCCGATCCTCGGTCTCATAGGTATCGAGGCCCCACAGGTCACCGGCATCGTGAAAATAGGCCCCCTGATCCGAAATCTCGATCCAGCAGGGGTCGTTGGAGGCCCCGTGCAGGACCACCGCGTCGAATCCGGTCTTGGCCATATAATCGCCCACAGTCCCGCCTGAATAGGATTCCGAGTAAAAACTGGTCTGGGGAGATTTGGTGTAAATTCCGTAGCGGCAGGACCCCCATATGGGGGTGCCGCTTGCCGGACCTGTAGCCAATATCAAATGGTTTTCAGGGCCCATTGGATCGACACCGGGAGGATTGTCCTTCATGAGGAGATAAGTGGCGAGGCCCTTGCCCCCTAAAAACCTTTCATAGACCTCATCGGGAACGGAATCTGTCCGGCAATTGCGATGGGTGAGATCAAGTCTCAGGATCTGGTTGTAAAAGCCTTTCATGGCGTCTGCCTCCCTAATAGGGTGACCCGTGGTCAGAACGTCGGGGAAGCGGATCTGGATTCGTCAACGGTCGACAGGGATAGAGGATCACGCTTTTGTCGTCGTCTCAGACATAAAGAGATCGGAGAGCCGGGCGGCATTCCTCTCTTTCCAGGTCCCACGGTGGTAAGCGTCGCTGATGAGAAGGGGGAAGGTCAGGGTGGCTTCCCCAAACACCATCTGTTCATATTCCAGGTCGACCTTGCCCCAGGAGCATGCCTCTTTGAGGGTGGACCCCGAGAGACCGCCGTCCCGTTCGTCTGCAACGGTAAGCTGAATCGCGTATTTGTGGACAGGCTTTTGTTCTCCCAGGATATCGGTTGCCACCACAACATCCTGGGTGAAGTTCTTGGGGACCCCTCCGCCGATCATCAGGATCCCCGTCTCCTTGGCGGCCAGCTTGATTTCGGTCAGCTCACGAAAATCACGCACCGAATCGATGGTAACGTGCGTGTTCTTCCTGTGCCACTGGTGATAGACCAGGCCGAACCCGGCAGAGGAATCGGAAAACGCCGGGACAAAGATGGGGACTCCCTGTTGATAAGCAGACAGGACCACCGACGAGGCGGACTTCAACCCTTCCGCCTCCAGATACCGGCCCATGGCATGAATGAATTCCCTCGAAGAATAGGGCCTGGGGGGGAGGGCGTCGGCGATCTTGGCGATGGTCATATCGCAGACCCGCAACTGGTCTTCGTCAATAAACGTGTCGTAGATCCGGTCAATGGCCAGCTCGCTCAATGTCATGTCGTTGACAAAAGGGCTCCCCCGGTAGTGCTTGAATCCGAGGGCCTCAAAAAAATCCTGATCCACCATGATCGCCCCGGTGGAGACAATGGCATCCGCCATGCGGTGCTCGATCATGTCCACCACAACTTGTTTGAGACCGGCGCTGAACAGGGACCCTGCGAGCGTCAGGATGATCATACAGTCAGGATCTGCCAGCATCCGGCTGTAGATGTCGGCTGCTGTGGCGAGATTCCTTGCCTGGAAGGCCGTCCTGGCATATGCCTTCATGATCGGTCTTGCATCAAATGCCTTGATATCGATGTGCTCTATGGGGGTTTTCAACAGATCATTCTTATTCATAACCATATCGGTCTCCTTACCAATTTCACATCATCCCTACCCCTGAACCTCTGAACGCTACCGGCCAAAGATCATGCTCAACATTCGATAGATCAGTTTCGCGGCCAGGAAATCGGGGGCCTTGTTGTGGGGGTTTGGCAACAGCTCTGTCACATCCATCCCTACCACGTTCTTTTCCCTGATGACCGGCCCCAGCAGTTTGAACAGGGTATACCAGTCGAGCCCTCCCGGTTCCGGTGTCCCGGTGGAGGGCATAATCGATGGATCGAGGACATCCAGGTCAATGGTGATATAGACATGTTGCGTCAGGGCCTTCAGCAGTTTCGGGGCCAAACCCATGCCCGTAACGATCTCATGGGCAAAGACCATGCGGTCCCGTTTTAGTCCTGCGGACTCGGAGACATCCATGCTTCGAATCCCCACCTGGACATAGGGGCATATGTCGCCGATCCTGGCCATCACACAGGCATGATTGAACCGGCTTCCCTCATAGGATTCCCGCGTATCGCAGTGGGCGTCGAGCTGCAGGACTGAAAGCCCTGGAAACCTTTCTGCGGCCGCGCGAACCAGCCCCACGGACACCGAATGCTCGCCGCCGATGCCCACCACGAATTTGCGGTCCAATAATATCAACCTGGCCTGGTCATAGACAACCGCCGCCATCTGCTCTGGATCCGCTGGACAATCAACAGGTTCCATGGTTACGATCCCACGCCTAAAAACCTCGGTGTCCGTCTCGATGTCGTACAGCTCCATATGGGCAGAGGCATCAATCACGGCCTGAGGACCGAGGTCTGCGCCCTTCATCCAGGTGGAGGTAGCATCATAGGGGATGGGCAGTACCGCAACCGTCGCAGTGTCATAACGGCAAAAATCATCATCCAGCGCTCCAAAGGCGCCAGGGTTTATGACGGATGTCATGAGGAACGATCAGGCCGCCCGTTTATAGGCCACAGGAAACTGTTCACCCCGTTCGTATGTATACACCGAAGGGGATTTCGATTGAAAGAATCTGACGATATGGTCTTTGGCCCTTTCCACATCAAAGGGCTTACACGAGAACAGATCGACAAATGCGAAATTCTTGTGAGGGTAGGTGTGGAGAGAAATATGGCTTTCTGCGATGATGGTGACGCCGGTGATCCCGGCATCCTCAGGCGCCTGCCCGCTGTATCTGAATACATATGGCTGGGTTATCTTGGTCATGCCTATCTCTTCGGGCAGATCGTTCAAGAGATTAAAGCAGGCATCGAGGTCATTCAGGATCTCCGGGTTGCACTCACCCAGATCCAGCATCAAGTGGGGGCCGTATCCGTATATTGTCCGGTTCATTTTGCATAAATCCTCCTTAGCTGTATGCGTTTCACCATCTTTATGGGGTTGCGTTGACGAATCGTCTAAACCATTCACTTTTGGCAACCCGCGTCCTCATACCATGCATACTGTCTTTCAAAAAATTGAAGAGGCTGTTTAATTGAATTTTGTCGGCATGTCAAGCCATTTCTAAAAAATTCTACCTGAGTATGCACGGATATCCAGTGGGCACAGGTTATCGCAATCATTGATGGCTGCCGAGTAAGCCGACAAATCATACGAAATCATCCAGTTAGCCGTCTTTCCGTCGCCATCTGTTGATGTGACATCTATTATTCATATCATTTCAACATATTACCTTGTTAAGAAGGGAAGTTGTGCAGGAAATACAACATGATAGGAGTTGCTGGATCAAACTCCACGCCCACCAAATTCTATTGACAAGACTGCGCTATCTTGATAGAAAACCTCGCTTCATAATAATGCCCGCAGCTCACTTGGATAGAGTGAGGGAATAAGAACCGAAGCACAGATTCGAGTCCCGCGGGGCCAACCGCTTCGAACGTAACGGCCTGCGGGATTGATTCTGGCAATCGGGCTCATTTCAGGTCTTGCAGATGATGCCCCCAAGGCCGATGTCTGGGCCATATCAGCGATGAATGCCTCGTTTAGAACGACGAAAATGGGGCGGCCCTGGAGACCTTCAAGCGAGAAAAGTGGAGGTCTTCGGCATTGTGAAAGGGGCGGGAGGCAGACAGATCGTCGCCGTCAAAGGAATGCAGCCTCGTTAAGGACATCATGCAGCAGAAAGAACGGAAACGGGCGAAGCGTCCCTTAGCGCCCCCAGGCCTTTTGCACCTCCTGTTTTTTACATCCAACGCCAGCCTACTGTTTATTTGCCATGAAAGATAAGACCCTTGTATGTATTCAGTGTGGAAGCCCATTTGTCTTCAGTTCGGCGGAACAGACGCGTTTTCTGGCCCTGGACTTTGCCAGCCCGAGACGATGCCCGGAATGCAGGAAAAAGAAGGCAAAAAGCATCGAGGACAAAGAAAAGTGGGACAAGGAAGACAGGAAAAGACGGATGCTCCGGCGCAAACGACATGCCGTTTATGATGATGATGAGTGAATAGCGGTTTGAGGGCCTGTTCACCAAGAGGCGCCAGGGACGCTCTGCGTCCCTTCGGCCCTGGTTATGGTTCATCCGGCGTTGGACGTTCCCAGTAAACGGGATTGGAGGTCCACTCTTTTGCCGGTTGCGCGGCTGTCGCCTGGAGGTTGGGTAGAGCGAAAGCCAAAACCGCTCTGTGCACCATAGAACAGAAGGAGAGAGGCTTCGACGGGCTCCTTCATGGAGGAGGTAAGGTATGGCTTGTAAGAAAAATGACATAGAAAAATCGGGGAAGCGTCCATTGGGGGAGGCCTGTCTTGCGGCCCTCCATTTTGCCATCGGCCGGGAGGTCGACAGCGCCAGTTTCTATAACAAGTACCAGAGCATCGCCATCGCCGTACGTACGCGTCTCATGGACCGCTGGTTGGAGACAGAGAAGCGGTACTGCGAGACCGACGTCAAACGGGTCTACTACCTCTCCCTCGAGTTCCTGATGGGGAGGACCCTTCAAAATGCGATCCTGAACCTGGACATGGAGGAGGAGGCGAGGGAGGCGATGCGCGAACTGGGCATGGTCCTGGAGGATGTCTATGAGGCGGAACATGATGCAGGTCTCGGCAACGGCGGTCTGGGAAGGCTGGCCGCCTGCTTCCTTGATTCCATGGCCACGCTCAATATCCCGGCCAAGGGCTATGGCATCCGTTATGAGTACGGGATCTTCAATCAACTGATAGATAACGGGTATCAGGTGGAAAAACCGGATTACTGGCTGTTCCGGGGCAATCCCTGGGAGACCCCTCGTGTCGAAAGGATGCAGCGGGTCCGTTACCGTGGACGTACGCGGCCCTACATGGATGAAGCAGGCAGATACCGGGTCGACTGGATTGAGACGGACGACGTCTTTGCCCTTCCCCATGAGATCCCCATCCCCGGTTACCACACGGAGACCGTCAATCTGCTGACGTTGTGGTCTGTCAGGGCCGGCGATGAATTCAATCTCGAGTATTTCAACGACGGCGATTACCTGAAGGCCGTGGAACAGCAAACGGCGAGTGAGAATATATCCAAGGTACTCTATCCCAACGACAATATCATGGCTGGCAAGGAACTCCGCCTGAAGCAGGAGTACTTTTTTGCCTCGGCATCTCTCCAGGAGATTCTCGATAATTACCTCCACGATCACCAAGACCTTGCCCGCATCCCCGACCGAGTAGCGATCCAGTTGAATGACACCCATCCTGCCATTGCGATCCCCGAGATGATGCACCTCCTCGTGGACAGGCACTCACTGACATGGGAGGCGGCGTGGGCCATTACCACACGGACGTTCGCCTACACGAATCACACCCTTCTTCCCGAGGCCCTGGAAACCTGGGAAGTCGCGCTCCTGGAACGGCTGCTGCCGAGACACATGGAGATCATCTACGAAATCAATCGTCGTTTCATGATGGAGGTCTCGGCGGCATTTCCCCATGATGGGGAGATCGCATCCCGTCTTTCCATCATCCAGGAAGGTTCTCCCAGGAGGGTCCGCATGGCCCATCTGGCCGTCGTGGGCAGCCATTCCGTAAATGGCGTGGCCGCCTTGCACACCCGCCTTCTCAAGGCGTCTCTCCTGGCCGATTTCAACCGGCTGTGGCCCGTCAAATTCAACAACAAGACCAACGGCGTTACCCAGAGGCGCTGGTTGAGACAGGCCAACCCGGCCCTTTCCCGGCTGATTTCCGATACGATCGGCGATGAATGGGTCACGAACCTGAATGCCCTGGAGAGGCTGCTCGAAAAGGTTGAGGACAAAGGATTTCAGGACGACTGGCATGCGGCCAAGGAGATGAACAAGATGGTTCTCGCCCATGGAATTGAGGAGAAACTTGGCATTGAGATCGATTCTGCCAGTATGTTCGATGTGCAGGTCAAGCGGATCCACGAATACAAGCGCCAGTTATTGAATGTGCTTGGAGTGGCGGCCCGCTACTTCCGCATCAAATCCAATCCCCGTGGCGAATGGGTGGGCCGCACCGTGATGATCGGAGGCAAGGCCGCCCCCGGTTATGCCATGGCCAAGCTGATTATCAAGCTGATCAATGATGTGGGGAAGATGATTAACACGGACCCGGATACCAGCGGCCTTCTGAAGCTCATCTTCATGCCCAACTACGGGGTTTCGATGGCGGAACGGATCTTTCCGGCAAGCGAACTTTCCGAACAGATATCGACTGCGGGCATGGAGGCCTCAGGCACCGGCAATATGAAATTCGCCCTGAACGGGGCGCTGACCATCGGCACCCTGGACGGCGCCAACATTGAGATAAAGGATGCCGTGGGTGAAGAAAATATTTTTATCTTCGGATTGAACGACCGGGAAGTCGCGGAAAAAAAGAGGAGGAGTTACACCCCTTGGGACGCGTATCATGAGGATCCGGAGTTGAGAGGGGTCCTGGAGGCCATTCGCGACGGGTTTTTCTCGCCCGATGATTCCGGGCGGTTCAGACCCATCTTCGATTCTCTTCTGCACAAGGGGGATCCCTACATGCTGCTGGCTGATTTTTCCTCGTATATGGCGTGCCAGGACCGTGTGGACGCTTGCTATCGCGACGCGGTGGAATGGACCCGCAAGTCAATCCGAAATGTGGCTAAAATGGGCTATTTCTCGAGTGACCGCACCGTTCGGGAATACGCGGCAGACATATGGAATGTGCGTCCGGTGGAACCATAGGACAGAATGCTGGAAACTCGATGGACGGATGACTGGATGAAGAGGATGATAGGGACGTTTTCAGTCTTGGTCCGTAGGGTAGCCCCCCCGAGCCCCTGATTCAGGGGCTCGGGGGGGGAAGATGATTCTCAGTACATATCCTCGGGGGGCATGGCCGGGGCCGGGGACTTCTTCTTCGGCTTCTCGGCGACCATGGCCTCGGTGGTCATCAGCAGGCCGGCCACAGAGGCTGCATTTTGAAGGGCAAAACGGGTTACTTTGGTGGGGTCTATGATTCCCGCCTTCATCAGGTCTTCGTATTCACCGGTCTCCGCATTGAAACCGAAATTGCCTTTGCTTTCCTTGACCTTGTTTACGACCACGGACCCCTCAAACCCGGCATTATTGGCAATCTGCCGTACAGGCTCTTCAAGTGCCCGTTTGATGAGATTGACGCCCATCTGGGCCTCACCGGGGAGTTCGGTCTTTTCCAGGGCCTTGAGACAACGGAGATAGGCCACGCCTCCCCCTGCAACAATCCCTTCTTCCACGGCCGCCCGGGTGGCGTTCAATGCGTCTTCAACCCGGTCCTTCTTTTCCTTCATCTCGATCTCGGTGGCTGCACCCACGTTGATGACGGCTACGCCGCCGATGAGCTTGGCCAGGCGCTCCTGCAGCTTTTCCCGGTCGTAGTCGCTGGTGGTCTCCTCGATCTGGGCCCGGATCTGCTTGACGCGGCCTTCCAGTGCAGCCCGAGTGCCTTTCCCGTCCACGATGGTGGTGTTGTCCTTGTCCACGGTGATGCGCTTGGCGCCCCCCAGATCGTTGAGGGTGATATTCTCAAGCTTTATCCCTAAATCTTCACTGATCACCTGGCCGCCGGTCAGGACCGCCATATCCTCCAACATGGCCTTTCGCCGATCGCCGAAACCAGGGGCCTTAACCGCCACGCACTTAAGCGTTCCGCGAAGCCGGTTGACAACCAGGGTGGCAAGGGCCTCTCCCTCTACGTCCTCAGCGATGATCAACAGCGGTTTCCCCATCTTGGCGATCTGCTCGAGGATGGGGACCAGGTCTTTCATGCTGCTGATCTTCTTCTCGTTCAGCAGGATGTAGGGATCTTCCAGGTGGGCCTCCATCTTTTCCGCGTTGGTAACAAAATATGGAGACAGATACCCGCGGTCGAACTGCATCCCTTCCACGATATCGAGAGACGTCTCCATACCCTTGGCCTCTTCAACCGTGATGACGCCCTCCTTCCCTACCTTTTCCATGGCCTCCGCAATCACCTCGCCGATGGCCTTATCGTTGTTGGCGGAAATGGTGCCGACCTGGGAGATTTCCTTCTTCTCCTTGGTAGGATTGGAAATCTTTTTCAGCTCCGCAACCACCACCTCGACGGCCTTGTCAATCCCCCGCTTGACGGCCATGGGATTGGACCCTGCCGCCACCAGCTTCGCACCTTCCCGGAAAATGGCCTGGGCCAGGATGGTCGCTGTGGTGGTGCCGTCCCCGGCGACGTCCGAGGTCTTGGAGGCGACTTCCTTCACCATCTGGGCGCCCATGTTTTCAAACTTATCTTCCAGTTCGATTTCCTTGGCCACCGTCACTCCGTCCTTTGTGGATTTCGGAGACCCCCAAGACTTCTCTATAAGGACGTTGCGTCCCTTGGGGCCCAGCGTCAGCTTGACCGCATTGGCCAGGGTATCGACGCCCTTCATCATCTTTTCTCTTGCCTTTTCACTGTACCTAATCTCTTTTGCACTCATGGTTCAAATTCCTCCTCCAGGGCTATTCCACGATACCCAGGATATCGTCTTCCCTCATGATAAGATGCTCTACTCCATCGATTTTGATCTCATTACCGGCATACTTCCCGAACAAAATCCTGTCGTTCTTTTTTACGGCCATCGGGATACGATCGCCCTTTTCGTTGACCTTTCCCGGGCCTACCGCGATTACCTTCCCCTCCTGTGGCTTTTCCTTTGCCGTGTCGGGGATGATAATGCCGCCCTTTGTCTTTTCATTCTCACTGATTCTGAGTACCAACACCCTGTCGTTCAACGGTTTGATCTTCATGAATGACTACCTCCTTTTCCTGATTCTTTTAAAAAAATTGGGAACAGGTCTTCTGACGTTGCCGTCATATGACCGCAGACATCCCCCAAAAAAATTACTCAAAAGATTAACACCTTGAAATTATTAAATTAATTAAAACATTACCCTACAAAGTTAAGTACCCGTGACCAATTGTCAAGACTGTCTCGGGATTTTAGAATCGCTCATCTTGCCTTTTCAGGGTCAGGGGAGCGAAGGATACGCGCGGAATAGAATGGTTCAAGGTCGCATCAGCGGTGGAGAATTGTTCACCGGCTGGAAATAACGCATTGAAATGGCGGAGAGAGAGGGATTCGAACCCTCGGTAGAGGTTGACCCCCTACACTCGCTTAGCAGGCGAGCGCCTTCAGCCGACTCGGCCATCTCTCCGCAGCATTATCTATGATTTTCTACAATTGTTTTCCTTATATGACATCTGACAACATTTTGCAAGGATTCATTGAGACAATCGGCTTCTTTTCATGGACAAATAGGAAATGGCCGCAAAAAGGCGTAAGATTCACAAGAGACAGAAGGATATGCATTGACACGCAGGGCATGGGAACGGAGAAAACGGTGCTTTAAAAACGCCGGCCCTTGTGATAG
>Ga0172369_10006423_pt1 | contig 14015 bp, 12 predicted proteins | sample LakKiv25m_FD_114539 | JGI IMG/M metagenome (GOLD analysis project Ga0172369, IMG submission 114539) | Freshwater microbial communities from Kabuno Bay, South-Kivu, Congo - kab_022012_11.25m | ecosystem: Environmental > Aquatic > Freshwater > Lake | place: Democratic Republic of the Congo...
CAGCAAATTCGGAAAGATATGAAGATAACGCTTTAACTGTTCCGATGTTTCTATCTGGTCTAAATATTCAACCCCCCTGTATCCCCCCTTATCAAGGGGGGAAATAAAGGGGGGTGTTTTTGCTTCAACGTAACCTATAATCTGCTGCCTGCCGTCCCAAACTCTAAAATCAGGATTGCCCGCCTCTGTTTTTTTAGGAAGGGTGGTAACTTGAACTTGTTTTTTGCCGACGGAGTCCGCATAGTTTTTCAGGAGTTCTTCAAGCGCGGAATAATAACTTTCCTCTCTCGCATCGCCGCGTCTTGCAACGTCGTATATCCGTTTAAAGTATGCTTTCAGCATATGGTTATTTGCCGCCCCAAAACATATGGCAACATTTTATCTTTATCAATGCAGTGCGGTCAATAAGAAGTTGCGATAAAGAAGAAAAAAGAAAGACTCCGTTCTATTTGTCAGGCACAAGCTTAAGCGTCACTCTTCTATGCCTTGGTCCGTCAAATTCGCAAAAATAAACTGCCTGCCAGGTGCCGAGAACAAGCCGGCCCTCGTCAATAATAACAAGCTGTGATGTGCCGATGATGCTTGATTTTATATGCGCGTCGGCGTTTCCTTCTCTGTGGGAGTAATTCATCTCATGAGGAATAAGCCTGGCCAGCGCATTTTGTATGTCGCGGTGCACCGAGGGGTCTGCGCCCTCATTTATCGTCACCGCCGCGGTCGTATGAGGCACACACACATAACAAACTCCGCTGACAATCCCTTCATCCTTTAGGACCTCGTTGATTTTTTCCGTTATATCAATAAATTCGCTTCTCTGGCTGCTTCTTACATTTATATGCCTGAGCACAATTCCTCCGTCCAAGATACATTATTCACGATGCATGATACCCCCCTTTAATTCCCCCCTTATTAAGGGGGGACTGAGGGGGGTGTATCTTGCATCCTGCATCTTGTATCTTGTTATAATTATACCTGAAAAATAACGCAAAAAAGCCATGGTAAATTACCACAAAACCTGGAGACTTATCAATTCAAAACAGGGCCGCGCATCATACAATATGGCTCTAGACGAGGCGATCGCGGTTTCCGTCAGAAAGGGCAATTCACCGCCTACCTTACGGCTTTATTCATGGGACAGGCCGTCCGTAACCCTCGGCTGCTTTCAGAAAATCGGAGAGATAGATACGGAATACTGCCTTAATGCAGACATCCCCGTTGTGAGGCGCCCTACAGGCGGAAGGGCCCTCCTGCATAATAAAGAACTCACTTACAGTTTCTCCGTAAAAACCGATAACTATTTATTCTCCAAAGGCCTCTTTGACAGCTATAAAAAGATAAGCGCAGCCTTTTACCTGGCATTGTCAAAACTCGGGCTTTCTCCGGAGGCAAAATTAATCAGAGGAACCCGCCAAGCAAAAAGCCCCCTTTGCTTTCAATCAGCGTCCTACGGTGAAATAACCATTGACAGCAGAAAAGTAATAGGCTCTGCCCAGAAACGCTGGACCGACGGGCTCTTGCAGCAAGGGTCTATCCCGTATCTCATTGATGAAGCCGAAGTATTAAAAATCTTCAGGCTTCGGTCTGCCGGAGATATAAAAGGCGCGATGGCAGGACTTATGGAAGCAGTTCCGGACTTAAGCGATGAAAAGTTCAGGGATATGGTAAAAACCTCTTTTGAAAAAACCTTTGATATAAAATTTACAGGTTCTGTTCCTTCTCAGGAAGAGGAGGCTCTGGCTCTGGAACTTGAGTTGGAGAAATACCGGACTGAGGAATGGAACTTTCGGAAACAGGCCTCACCCCTTCGGTAGACATTTCAGAAGGCTTAACCCCGGCAGAATAATAATAAATGAATATTACAGCAACTATGACCAGTCCTAAATAGCTCTGAACCGCATAGGAAAAAAGCTGATACGGAATGGAAATTAAGGCGCCTATTAAAGGTATAAGGTTAAACGGTGTTCCAAGCAGAATAAGAAAAAAAGTTGCAAGGATATATCCCGCGAAAGCAATACAATAAAGCCATAATGCCGCGGGATTATGATATAAATATTTTACAGCGTCCTTTGCGGCCTGCCACGGTCTTATTCCATTAAGGACAATAGCGGCAATTCCGTACAAGGTAAGCGCGATAGAAGAAATAATAAGGGCCAGTCCTATGGAGAACAGCAAAAGTGAAAGGAATATCCCGAGGATAACGGCCAGCGTCGCTTCATACCCTTTGGCGATAGATATGACAACCCCTATTCCGCCCACAAAAATTCCGAGGATAAAGGCAACGGCTAAAAAAACAATTCCGATAATTGCGGTGGATCCGACCAGCGGCCAGAAAAGCCTTTTGCCCTCCGAAAAAAACACGTTCCTGCTGAATCTGTCTGCATCGCCTTTTACAACCTTTCCTATAACGCCTGCGCACCCGCCGAAGACATAAAGCCCTACTGCCGTGGCGACAAGAAGATAGACCGCAAAGCTGACCAGCAGAACAATAATCAACCCAAAATACTTTGTTATGATTTCCGAGGGGTCTTTCATTGTCCCCATCAGATTTTTAAGTTCCGTCAACTCCGTAAGGTCCAGCCCGAATATCACAAAGGCCACGGCAAGGGGAAGGCCGACAAATATAAAAAAACCCAGGCAGTTGGCAAGCATCATGCCGAGCTGTATAATCACAAGCTGCCAGTTTTTATTTATAAGCCTAAAACCGCTTTTTATCGCATCGCTGTATGTCATGGCTTTATATTGTATCACTAATTGACGAAATAGTTTACAAACAATTATACTTTTCTGTTAACAAAAAATCGCAATGAAACCCGGTTAAAGGCGCGCAGAATGAACGCATCAACAAAAAGGACCATACTCAAGATCATCGGAAACTCTGCGGTTAAGGCGGAAGACTCCGTAGCCGTTGAAAAAAGGCTGAAGATACTCGTAAACGAGGAAGAGGTTATAAGCCTTTACTGCACCCCGTTCATGATAAGAGAGCTTGTGGTGGGAATACTCACGACAGAGGGGATTATCAAAGGAGAATGGTGCGCGGATAGAATGAGCATAGAATACGGCGACGATATTGCCGTCAACATAAATTCTGCAGACGCGGTCATCCCCAAAGAAAACAGGGTTGTTACCTCGGGCTGTGTTGGAGGCATTACGTTCGTAAAAAAAATAGGGAATGAAAAGATAGCTGATGAATTCTCAATAGATGCAAAGACCCTGCTCGGCGTCTTTAAGGAGTTCCAGCTTCGCTCGGACTTATACAGGCTTACAGGCTGTGTCCACAGCGCAGCGCTATCGGACGGGAAACATATTATTGCATTTGCAGAGGATATAGGAAGGCATAATGCGGTGGACAAGGTCATAGGGTATTCCGTGCTTGAAAACATAGGACTTGCGGGAAAACTCATGCTTGCCAGCGGAAGGCTTTCATCGGAAATTGCGTCCAAATGCTCCAGATGGGAAATCCCCATACTTGCAAGCAGGACTGCGCCAACGCATCTTGCGATTGAGATTGCGGAACAAAGAGGCATTACGCTTGTCGGGTTTGTCCGGGGGGACAGACTCAACATCTACACACACCCGCAGAGGATAAAGTGATAGCGCAAGCGCAAAGTGTAAGTGAATGCAAAAATTCTAAAAACTTACACTTGCGCTAAAAGATGCTCTCCTTTGAAGCGCTTATAAACAGCATTGAAGACGCCATTGTCCTGTTTGACAGAAAGACCGTAATACAATTCGTAAACAGAACAGGCGAAGAGCTTCTGGGCAAAAGCCTGAAAGAAGTAACAGGGAAAAAATTTAAAGACTTATTTCCTGAAGAAAAAACCATCTCAGGGCTGATAAGAAAGTCCATATCAGAAGAGCGTTCTTTCAGCGGCAGGGGAGTAAACATAAATATCGGCAGAATAATAAACGCCGACTTTAATATCTCGCCTTTTTTTGTTCAGGTAGAAACCCACGGCGCGGTGCTTTCGCTTAAGGAAAACATCGCCATCGCAGGCAGGGAGGATTATCAGTTTGAAGCCCTGATATATCTTCTCGGCACTTTGGCGCATGAAATTAAAAACCCGCTCGGCGGCATAAAAGGCGCGGCGCAGCTGCTTCGCGAAAGAATAAAGGCAGAAGGCATCGGTGAATACACCAATCTCATAATTAAAGAGACGGACAGGCTGAATTCAATACTTCAGAATTATCTGACAATCTGCAAAAAGCCGTCCTTCCACTCGCTTAATATCCATGAGGTCCTTGAAAAAACATTCCCGATCTTGGATATCCTCATGAAAGATAAAGGCCTTGTCTTGCATAAGACCTATGACCCGAGCCTTCCGAAGGTTATGGGAGACGAGGGGAAACTGCTTCAGGCGTTTCTGAATATAATTAAAAATGCTTTAGAGGCCATGACAAAAGGAGGAACGCTGACAGTCACAACAGGGGTATCAAGAGAATATGTAAGGCAGAAAGGCAAACCCAAGCGCTGGGCCGTCATTTCCATAAAGGACACAGGCGAGGGAATCCCTCCCGAGGACATACCAAAAATATTTCTTCCGTTTTATACTAAGAAGAAACACGGCACAGGCATAGGACTGGCTCTGTCAAAAAAAATTATTCTGGACCACAAGGGATTCATTAAGGTTGAAAGCCACCTTGACAAAGGAAGCATATTTAATGTTTATATACCGTTTGCAGCGGATTCATAGAAGAGGTAATCTGTTGCCGAATAGCCTTTGAACGGCATCAGAAAGTGAAAAGGCTGTTCGACAACAAGAGGTTCATTTAAAATGAATAAAGAAGTTCTGATAATTGACGATGACGAGAGCATAGCCTGGGTCGTTGAAAAGGCCCTTGAACCGCAGGGCTATAAAATCGTCTCGCATACAAAACTCGCTTCGGGCCTGAAAGCCGTAAAAGACGGCTCTCAGCAGATTGTTCTCCTTGACCTTATCCTGCCTGATGGAAGCGGCCTGGACGGGCTCCGCGAAATAAAATCATCCAATCCTGACGCAACTGTGATAATGATAACAGCCCACGGAAAAATGGAAAGCACAATAGAGGCCATGAAAGAAGGCGCTTATGACTACCTTGAAAAACCGTTTGACATTGAAGAACTCAAAATAGTCGTTGACAAGGCCTTTAAAGATATTGCCTTGAGGGAAGAACTCAGAAAGCTCAAGGAAACAGACGCCGAGGCGCCTGAAATAGTCGGCAGAAGCGAAAAGATATTAAAGGTATTTAAGGAAATCGGAAGGGTTGCAACAAAAGACATTACAGTCCTTATCACAGGCGAAAGCGGCACAGGGAAAGAGCTTGTCGCAAGGGCCATCCATTTTAACAGCAAAAGAAACTCAGGGCCGTTCGTTGCCATAAACTGCGCCTCAATGCCGAAAGACCTTATTGAGGCAGAACTCTTCGGATGGGAAAAAGGCGCATTTACAGGCGCAAAAGACAAACGCCTCGGAAAGATTGAATCGGCAAGCGGCGGCGCATTATTTCTTGACGAGATATCCGAACTTGATATGAACCTTCAGGCAAAGCTCCTGCGTTTTTTACAGGACAACGAATTCAGCCCTCTCGGAAGCAACAAGGTGGTAAAGGCTGACGCCAGGATAATAGGCGCAACAAACAAAAATCTGAAAGAGGCTGTTGCCAAGGGAACATTCAGGGAAGACCTTTATTACAGGTTTAATGTGGTGCAGATTAAGCTGCCTCCGTTAAGAGACCGCAAGGAAGATATTCTCATGCTCGCGAAGCACTTCCTTAAAGAGTCCCAGAAAAAATTCAATACCGGACCAAAAGAGCTAACGAAAGAGGCAAAAGACTTTATCGTTAAATATGACTGGCCCGGCAATGTTAGGGAACTGGAAAATACGATTAAAAGCGCCTGTATCCTTTCAAATGGAACTACCATAGAAAAGCGCGACCTTCATGTGGAAGAAGGGAACTCTTATTCAATAAAGGAATTCCTTGAAGATAAATTGAAGAAATATCTGAAGGACATGACAGAGCTTGAAACAGCAAACCTGCACACAACCGTGATGTCTGAGGTTGAAAAGGCTCTCATAAGCATTGTCCTTAAAGAAACAAAAGGCAACCAGCTTAAGGCGGCAAAGACCCTCGGCATTAACAGAAACACACTAAGGGCCAAGATTAAAGACTATAAGATAAAGTAGCTCCCTTCCCTCACCGCCTTATGGACTTGCCCAAATCTTTTTTAGCGCATATCATATATGCATATGAGCGGGAAAATTCTCATCGTTGAAGACGAACGGAAGATCTCGGATATTGTCAAGACATACCTTGAAAGGGAAGGCTTCAATACCGAAATTGCAGAAACAGGGGAGCAGACCCTCAGATTAATCAAAAACAGATTTGACCTCATCATCCTTGACCTAATGCTGCCCGACATGGCAGGAGAAGACGTCTGCCGCTCAATCAGAGAGATTTCCGAGGTCCCTATAATCATGCTCACGGCAAAAAGCTCTGAGGAAGAAAGAGTGAAGGGGCTTGGAATTGGAGCAGACGACTATGTTATAAAGCCGTTCAGCCCGAGAGAACTTGTCGCAAGGGTAAAGGCGCATCTGAGAAGAACAAAAAAAGGAGAAAAAAAGCTTCTATCCTTTAACAAGGGTATCTTAAAAATTGACACGGCATTGATGGAGGTTAAAAAAAGGGAAGCGCCGGTCCCGCTTACAACGACAGAATTCAAGATACTTCTTTGCCTTGCCGAAAAGCCGGAAGTTATCTTTAACAGGCTTCAGCTCATGAATATGGTTCAGGGATATGATTTTGAAGGTTATGACAGGGTTATTGACGCGCATATAAAAAACATAAGGCATAAGATAGAAGATAACATCCAAAAACCTGTTTTCATAAAAACAGTTTACGGGGCAGGATATAAATTCATCGGAGAACCGGATTGAAAACCAAGATATTCCTTGCATTCATAGCAGTCATTCTTGCAGCCCTCCTCTCAAATTTTATCTTTGAATGGCTGATAATGAGAGATTTTGACAATTACGTCAGCGGAGTAAAAGAAGATCAGTTTTACTGGGTTTTAGCGTCTGTTGAAGGAAGTTATACTGATGGAAAGTGGGATAAAGGACTTCTCTCTGAATCTATTCACTGGGCCATGATGCTCGGTCTTAATGTTAAGATTCTTGATAACAGCGGAAAGGAAATAATCTCGTCTCACGAGGTAATGTCGTCCCTCTCTGAACCCATGAAACAAAGGATGTCCGAGCACTTTAAAATTCATGCAAGCGGAGCAGAGGGGAAATTTATAGACTATTCTCTTTATTCAAAAGGCAAAAAAATTGGGACGCTCCTTTCACAGCCGTTTCAGAAACGTGAGTTGCTGGAAAAAGAATCCATATTCAAAAAAAGGACTAAAAATTTCCTTTATATCTCTTTCCTGATCGCAGGCGGAGGCTCCATTCTAATCGCCTTTTTCCTGAGCCGCTTTCTTTCAAAACCTATAATGTCGTTGAAAACAGCGGCGGAAAAAATCGCGCGGGGAGATTTAACCGCGCGGACAGCCCTTACATCAGATGATGAGGTCGGGAAACTCTCCAAAACATTCAATATAATGGCGGAGTCGCTCCAAAAGGAAGAGGAACTAAGAAAACATCTTTTTTCAAATGTCGCCCATGAATTAAGGACGCCGCTGACGATTATTAAAACTCATGCCGAGGCCATGGCAGACGGAGTAATAGAACGAGAAAAAGGGCTGAAAAATATAAAAAATGAGATTGACCGGTTAATACGGCTCGTAAAAGGCATGGAAGATATAACCGCGGCAGAGGCAAGTTTTTTTGCAAAAGGGGAAACAGTAGAGATAAATCTCAGGGGATTTCTCTCTGGCATATGCGACGAAATGCTTCCCTCGTTTAAGAAGAAAGGGCTTGATATAAAAATTCTTAACAAAGGTGACATTTTTATTTTCGCGGATATTGAAAAGCTTGAGAGAATAACAAGAAATATAATTTCTAATTCCCTGAAGTTCACGGAAAAAGGCGGCGTAGAGATTGACTATGGAACTGAAGGAGAAATGTTTTTTGTCCAGATAAAAGACACAGGCAGAGGAATACCTGAAGACGAGTTGCCTTTGATATTCAACCGCTTTTATAGGGGAACAAACTACCCCCTCATCCCCCCCTTAACAAGGGGGGGCGAAGGGGGGGTGGGCTTGGGGCTTGCGATTGTTAAAGAACTCGTTGATGTGATGGCCGGCAGGATTGAGGTTAAAAGCAAAGCAGGCGAAGGGACTACATTCAGGATATTTCTGCCGATAAAGAAAACCTGAGAAATAGTTTAAGTTTACTTCTTTTACAAGGAGGCTGAGGCTGCCTTTCGGACAATCTTAAACTACCATTTACAAGTGTAAAGGTTATTACTATATAGTTGTATATACAATCTCTGAAGGCGGGGCTATCCGCTCAACTTCGTTTCGTCTTCAGCCCCTATTCTGACAGACCCGTGAATCTTGCCTCAATCCAGCCCCAGCCTCCTTGCAGCTTCGTTCTCAAAAATCTCTTATTTGTTTTCTCTTCATAATTCCTTCAAAATCTCAGCTTAATATAGGTATAAAAATAGATTGGAGGAGGTGATTCCATGAGGAAGTTTTTAGCGTTATTGGCGCTGATTGCAGCAGCAGTTGTCTTTACCGCGGCAAATGACGCATTCGCAGAGAAACAGGTAAAAGACGAGTCTCTGAGGCGGGGAGAAACAAGGGCTACGCTTGATCCGGGCTTGTTCAAAGATCCTACGATAAAAAAGGCTTATCAGGTTGCAAAGGATATTCCGGGGGTTCTGGACAGCATTTACTGCTTTTGTTATTGCGAGGAATCTCCTGCGTTCAAGCACAAAAGTCTTTTAAGCTGCTATGTTGACAACCATGCGGCAATGTGAGACATTTGTCTTGGGGAGGCCCTGCGGGCTTCCGAGCTTTACAAAAAAGGTTATCCGGTAAAAAAGATAAAAGAGCTAGTTGAAAAGGAATACAAAAGATAGGAGAAGAAAAATGAAAAGATTGACTGTAATGACAATAATCCTGCTCTTAATAGCAGGTATCGCTTACGCAAAGGATTATGAGGTTAAAAAGAAGGCGGGAGAATATGATGTGGAAGTAAGGATAGATAAGAATCCGCCTGTCGTAGGCGATAACAATATAAGTGTCGTTATAAAAGAGCCGCCGGCCAGGCATGTGATAGATGCAAAGGTCAGGATTGAATATACCATGCCGGCGATGCCCGGAATGCCTGCAATGAACTATAAGGCAGATGCAGAACTTAAAGGCACTGAATACAAGGCAAAGATGAACCTTTCAATGTCCGGATCTTGGAATATTGCCGTAAAGATAACCCGCGGCGGAAAGACAACAACCGTAAAATTCAATGTGGATGCAAGGTAAAAAGAAGGCAAGCAGGATGCCGGATGCCGGATACTACCCCCCTCAGTCCCCCCTTGCCAAGGGGGGAAGTAAAGGGGGGTCATCATGCATCGTATATCTTGTATCCTGTATCGCTGTTTTCTCATTATTTGCTACTGCCGTATACGCCGAAGAACTTAACCTTCAGCAGTTAATTGATGAGGCGCTGAAGAATAATCATGACTTGATCTCATCGGAATTAAAAGTGAATACATCAAAATACAAGATACCTCAGGCTGGAAGCCTCCCTGACCCTATGGTCATGTTCGGCTATCAAAACGAAGGTTGGAATAGATATACATTCGGCGAGGAGCCAGGGGCCCAATGGATGTATTCGGCATCCCAGATGTTCCCGTTTCCGGGCAAGCGCACATTAAAAGAAGAGATGGCCACGAGAGATTCCGAAAGTCTTAAGGCTCTTTATGAATCTGCGCGGCTTAAGACCATAGCCAGGGTCAAGGAACTTTACTATGACCTGTTTTTTACGCATAAGAACATGGACCTCATCAAAGAAAGGATTGCTCTTTTTTCAAGGATTGAGGATGCTGCGCTCAGCCGTTATTCCGCCGGAATGGCTCCGCAGCAGGAAGTATTAATGGCGCAGACTGAAAAATATATGCTCCTGGAAAAAGAGGAGATGCTGAAACAGAAGCTTCAGTCTCTGGAGGCAACGCTGAACACAACAGCAGGCCGGGATGTTAAATCTCCTCTCGGAAGGCCTTCAGCGCCTGTTTATATCCTCTTTAAGGACGATATGGAAAGGCTGCTTAAGCTCGCCTATGAAAATTCTCCTGAGATAAAGGCCAGGGAGAAGATGATACGCGCGGCAGAGGCCAAGGTAAGGATGGCTGAAAAAGAATATTATCCTGACTTCACCGTTACAGGCACAGTCTTTGACAGGAGAAAAGATTTTAAGGACATGTGGAGTCTTACAACTACGATTAATATCCCGCTTTTCTATAAGACAAAGCAAAAGATGGCGGTTCTTGAGGCAGAATCAGCTTTATCAGAGGCAAAACATGAACTTGAGGCGGTGAAATTTATGCTCTCTTCAGGGATAAGAGAAAATTACTCCAGGCTCAGGACCTCGGAAAAACTAATGGATCTGTATAAAACCGGCCTTATTCCTAAGGCCTATCAGGATTTTGAAGCAGCCATAGCAGGATATGTAAGCGGAAAGATAGAGGCGATAACAGTCATATCAAGATTAAAAGCGCTTATTGATTATGAGACCTTATACTGGGGGCAATTTGCCGAAAGGGAAAAGGCCATAGCGCGGCTTGAGGCTATAACCGCAACCAACGGTTATGCTTCATCGGCCGGCAAGATATTAAAAGTAAGCGCGCAGAGGGAAAAAGAAAAATGAAAAAAAGAAATCTCATAATTATCATCATTATTATTTTGACTGCAGGACTAATATTTTATATCACAAAATCCGGCTTTATAAAACCTCAGGCAAAAGCTATACCGCAAACAGCCGCACAGTCAGCGGCTCCTGCGCCTAAGCCGGAACATGAGGGGCATACTGCAGAGACTAAAGAATCGCAGGCCCAGGCTGAAACAAAGCAGGAAGAACAGCCTGCAGAAGCTCCGACGGTTGAAATCCCCATTGAAAAACAGCAATTGATAGGAGTAAAAACAGTTGCTGTTTCGACGAAGCCGTTGCAAAAGATTATCAGGACAGTCGGGCGCGTTGAATATGACGAAAGAAGGCTCGCCACCGTCAATACAAAATTTGAGGGCTGGATTGAGAAACTGTATGTTGATTATACAGGCAGGTATGTCAAAAAAGGCGAACCCCTTGCGGAGATTTACAGCCCCGAGCTTATCGCAACCCAGCAGGAGTTTTTAAATGCGCTGCGCTGGGCTAAACCAGGCGCGGACAAAGACAGCGCTGTAGGCAAGATGCTCACAAAGGATGCCGAGGCAATTATTGAGGCGGCAAGGCAGAGGCTGAGGCTGTGGGACATAACTGACGCCCAGATTAAAAAAATAGAACAAACAGGAAAGCCCATAAGGACGCTTACTATTTATAGCCCGGTAAACGGCTATATTGTTCAAAAGATGGCATTGCGCGGTATGCGCGTAATGCCAGGAGAAAAATTATTTGACGTTGCCGACCTCTCAACTGTATGGGTCGTATCCGATATCTATGAGTATGAACTGCCATTGATAAAGCAGGGGCAGACAGCAAAAATAGGATTAAGTTATTTCCCGGGAAAAGAATTCTCATCCGTAATTGATTATATTTACCCGGCCCTTTCAGGAGAGACCAGGACTGCCAAGGTGAGGTTTACAATCCCGAATCCGGGAGGACAGCTCAAGCCTCAGATGTTCACTAATGTTGAGGTGAAGATTGACCTCGGCAAAAAACTCGCCATTCCTGACAGCGCCGTCATTGATACCGGCACAAGACAGATTGTCTATGTTGATAAAGGAGAAGGATATTTTGAACCGAGGGAGGTAATGCTCGGCATCAGGGCAGAGGGTTTCAGGGAAGTTGTCATGGGGTTGAAGGCAGGAGAAAAGGTTGCCTCATCCGGCACATTCCTCATAGATTCAGAGGCTCAATTGAAAGGAGTCGCCCCGCTTGGCGGGCATAAACATTAGCACGATACAAGATGCAAGATACAGAATGCAAGACAAAAAAAGCAATGAGTCATGCATCGTGAATCATGAATCGTGCATCATCTGTTAAATTATGATTGCTAAAATAATAGAATACAGCGCCAGGAACAAGTTCATAATATTCCTGCTTGTCGGGTTTCTTTCCTTATGGGGATACTGGGCCTTGACGCAGACCCCTCTGGATGCGATACCGGATTTAAGCGACACGCAGGTTATTATCTTCACGGACTGGCCGGGCAGAAGCCCCAACCTTGTCGAGGACCAGGTAACCTATCCCATCTCATCCACTTTGCTTGCGGCTCCAAAGGTGCAGGCTGTGCGCGGTTTTTCTTTCCTTGGCAGTTCGTTTATTTATGTAATCTTTGAAGAAGGGACTAACATATACTGGGCGCGAAGCCGCGTGCTTGAATACCTCCAGCAGGTAAAGGGAAAACTTCCTCCGGATGTAAACCCTGTCCTCGGGCCCGACGCCACGAGCCTTGGATGGGGTTTTAGCTATGCATTAATTGATGAAAAAGGGAAATATGACCTCTCTGAACTTCGCTCGATGCAGGACTGGAATCTGAAACTCGCGATAGAAAGCGTGCCCGGTGTTTCTCAGGTGGCAAGTGTCGGCGGCTTTGTTAAACAGTATCAGGTAACCATTGACCCCAACCGCCTTGCCGCCTACAACATTCCCCTGATGAAGGTCCTGGAGGCTGTAAAGAAAAGCAATATTGACGTTGAAGGAAGAGTGCTCGAGCTCTCAGGGACTGAATACATGATAAGAGGCCGCGGCTATATTAAAGGCACAAAAGACATTGAAAGCATCGCAGTAGGGACTAACGGCATCGGCACTCCCATATTTTTGCGTGATGTCGCCTCAGTCCAATTGGGCCCTGAGATAAGAAGGGGGCTTGTTGAGCTTGACGGAAAAGGCGAGGTTGCAGGGGGAATTGTCGTAGTCCGCTTTGGCGAGAATGTCCTGAGCGTTATAGACCGCGTTAAGGAAAAAATAGCTAAAGACATTCAGCCCTCCCTTCCTGAGGGCGTTAAGGTTGTCGTAACTTACGACAGAAGCGATTTAATTCACAGGTCCATTGACACGCTTAAGGAAGAGATTATCAAGCTTTCAATAGCGGTAAGCGTTGTATGCATTATCTTCCTCTTCCATCTTCCGAGCGCTCTTGTCGTCATACTCACGCTTCCAGTCGCTATAATCATCTCCTTTATATGTATGTACTATCTTGGAGTAACCTCAAACATCATGAGCCTTGGAGGCATCGCTATTGCGATAGGCGCAATGGTAGACGCCTCAATCATCATGGTTGAGAACGCGCATAAGAAGCTGGAGGAATTGGAGCAAACAGGCACCGCATCGGGAATTGACAGGATTAATACCATCATTGAAGCCGCAAAGGAAGTCGGGCCTTCCCTCTTCTTCTCGCTCCTTGTTATTACAGTGGGCTTCCTTCCCGTTTTCACGCTTCAGGCGCAGGCAGGAAGATTGTTCAAGCCTCTGGCTTATACAAAGACCTTTGCAATGCTCTTTGCGTCATTCCTTGCAATCACACTTACGCCTGTATTAATGACTCTTTTTATCAGAGGCGGAGCCTCATGGCTGACCAGGATACCGATTTTGAAATACCTTTTTACAATATACCCTGAGGAAAAACATCCGGTAAGCATGTTACTTCATAAAATTTATGAACCAGCAGCAAAGATTGCGCTCCGATTCAAAAGAGCAGTTATCATAATCGCAATAATCATCATGGCTGTAACGGCATACCCATTTATTAAGCTCGGGACAGAATTCATGCCTCCGTTATACGAGGGAACGCTTTTTTACATGCCTGTTACAGTGCCGGCGCTTTCAATATCAGAGGCGTCAAGGCTCCTTCAGGTGCAGGACAAACTATTAAAACAGATACCCGAAGTCTCTCAGGTATTCGGCAAGTCGGGGCGCGCGGAAACGGCAACAGACCCCGCG
>Ga0172369_10006428_pt1 | contig 13995 bp, 10 predicted proteins | sample LakKiv25m_FD_114539 | JGI IMG/M metagenome (GOLD analysis project Ga0172369, IMG submission 114539) | Freshwater microbial communities from Kabuno Bay, South-Kivu, Congo - kab_022012_11.25m | ecosystem: Environmental > Aquatic > Freshwater > Lake | place: Democratic Republic of the Congo...
GTTTTTTCAAATAACAAAAAAAAAAAGTTGGGGACCGCCCCCAACTTTGATATGAGAGATGGAGCTAAACTTTCTTCTCTCTCCATTTTTCATATCGTATTTGGCTCATCACCAAATACTTTTTAGCTACTGCGCCTAATTTCGGATCAGTTAATTTCCGAAATTTTTTCTGGGCATCCAATGCCCGCTGGAACTCTGCCTTTTTCTCTTCATTAGATAAAGGTTCGAAGTGAGACCAAAGGTCTCGCTCCGTTTTGTTAATAGTTATAGCACCTATCTTTATGGTTAGTGCTACGTCTAAGTTCTTTAAGCTTTCCAATGAATTTAAGATAACTTTTTTCATCTCTTTCTCCTTTTTTTATTAATTTTGTTAATTTATAAAAAAATAATATATCCTTATTTTCTACTTTATTACTATTTTACTTGAATAAGAGATTTTCTTATTTTTTGGAGAAATTTCAAAAATGTTTTTTAAATATAAAAAATCAGAAAACTAATTATTAAACTCATTAGAACAAAAAACTTTTCTAAAAAAACAGGAGAAAATCCATGAACAGAGAATCATTAGCTTCTTTTATCTCTCAAAAACAAAATATTACCAAAGCATCAGCAGAGGCAGCCATCAATAGTGTTTTTTCAGGTATACAATTAGCACTTTCCGAAACATTAGAAGATATTCGTCTTACAAATTTTGGAACTTTTACAGTGCGAAAAATTAAAAGCCATAAAGGAAGAAACCCTAAGACTGGCGATGTTGTAGAAATTCCAGCTACAATTAGAGTATCATTCAAGGCTGGAAAACAGCTTAAAGAAAGTCTTTATTCTAAAGCATCTGCAAAAACAGTTGCTAAAAAGAGTAAAACTGAAGATAGCGTTAGCAAAGCACCTGCTAAAAAAATCATTATTAAAAAGAAATAACCTTAAATTAGCCATTCAATTTGAATGGCTAATTTTTTTTATTAAAGGTATTCTTTCGAAATATAACTTAGAAGCAAAATCGCTTTTGTTCATTTCTTTAGAATTTTTTCCTGATTTCTTTTCTGTTATAGAACTAATAGAGCTATCTATAAAAAGCTCTTTATTCTTATAATTAATTCTATCATAGTTTAATATAAAATAATCATTTTTATATTCGACATCAGATAAAAATATCTTCTTCTTAAAACTTTCTTCTAAAAACGATTCTAAAAATTTTTCATCACGAAATTGATTATAATAATAAACTTTTAACTCTGGTAAATTATTGTAAGAAATATGTTGTTTTCTTAAAAAATCTTTTATTTCTTTTAAAACATCGTCATTAGTTTTTAATTCCAAAAGTAAAAATTGATATTTTTTGTACTCAGAAAATTTTAGATAATTTTTATACGGAATTAATATTTTATCTCTTCTACTCAGATTAGTATTAAAAACTACACTAAACAGATTGTTAAGATATGATACTAACTCTTTTATGACTGAATTATCGCTATCAATCATTTTATTAAGATGGATTTTTTCTTTTTTAAAAATTATATTAAAATCTTTACTGATTCCGTATATGAAATCAAAAATATAATTTATTTTCTTTTTTTCTTGGTATTCAACAAAATTAAACTTCATTTTTTAATTTCACTCCTATTACTTTTAATAATTCGTTTAAAATAATTTGGATATTATTGTCTTTTAAATTTACTTCAATATTTTTATCAAATTTTTCTTTTAATAGAAAATTAATAGCATCTCTTCTATTTATAGTAGAAAGACCATAAATATTCACAAATTTTTTGAATATTCTTTTCTGCTCTTTGCTATCTTTATTTATAAGAATAAGCATATTAAATAATTCCATTTCTCCAAGTCTTATGGGAGTCTTTGAATAAGATATTAGTTTATTTTTAAAATTAGTATCCTTAGACGGAACCATCTTAAGATTTAAATTTCCGGCTGATCTTGCTGAAAATTTACTAAATGCGTAATGTTTTAATTTTAAAAAATACATATCTCCCATAATTAAAGGATTTTCAATATTTTCAAATTTATATGGAACTATATCCTTGAAACTTTCTTGTAAGAGAATTAATTCATCTAAAGAAACATTTCCGTAGAAAGGAGCTTGATAGATGTAAAGATTGTTTTTCTTAGTTAGTTCTCTAAGGTAAGACTTTATATAAGAATTTTTATCTTTTCTTTCAAATTTCTTTTTAAGAAAATCATACTGTTTAATTGAAACTATTTTTAAATACTTCATATAGATTTTATACGCAGAAGAATAGTCTTCTGTTTCTAAGAATGTTTTAATCTTTTTTAAAATCTCATATGAGTAAAAGTTTAAGTGAACTTCAATAAGCTGAGCTATATTAGTTCTATTTATTACTCCTAAAGGGCTTAATATGACATCTGCAATTTCTCCTTCTTCAGTTTTAGGCATTTCATTATCAGGAAGAATTTTGCTTATAACTCCTTTACCTCCATACCTATTTGTTATCTTATCACCTATCTTAAGGTTATTTTTTTCTAAAAGAGTAAACTTTATTATCATACCGCTAAACTCATTCTTTTTAAACCATTTTTTATTCCCAAGATACCCATCAATCCTAGAATAGAAGAACAGTAGATTATCACTAAAATTACTCTTAGAATATTTAGAAAATAATTTATCTATTTTCTCTTTTATATCACTATAGAATATTTTTTGAAGCGATAAATAATCTCTTATCTGCTGAAAATATGAATCTACTAATTCTGTTTCTTTAAAGTTATTAAAGATTTCAACATCAACAACTTTTCCTTTTCCTAGATAAACATTATCTGTATTCTTATTTATTTCAAAAAGATTCTCATTCTTTAGTTCATAGAGCATGAGATCGTTCTTAAAACGCCTAAGAGCTATTAAAATGTTTGATTCTTCTCCTATATTTGGAAAACTCTTATAGAAGTTTTCGTCTCCATAAAGATTTAATGGCAGATCATTTGGGTTTATATTTATTTCTACCTGATTTACAAAGTTAGCCACCATTTTATTAGAAGCACTTTCAGAAACAACTATAGCATCTTCATAGTTGCTTTCTTTATAAGACAGATAAACTGTTTTTAAATTTTTACCATAAGAAAAATTTTTTTCTTCATCATAAGAAGTACTTCTCATAATATAAGAATCTTTTTTAATTATAGTATTTGGTTTAATATCACTAAATAACATTTTGTAACCATAATTTTCAGTAATATTAATAGCGGTTTTCATCTCTATCAAGTCAAAAAGATTTTTTTCTTTATCGTAAGTAATCAATACTTTATGAAACTTATTCTTTTCGACTACATAGAATACTTCTAGATCGTTTTCGGCTTTTAAATAAGATGACGAATAATCACCAATTTGACTCTCGAAGTTAGTAAAAATATAAGGAAAGTCTGGATTATCCAAAACTAAACTCTGAGACAAGTGATTATTAAACATATTCAATCTCATTGTATCAGATTTGTTACAGTTTGGAACTAACAATTCTTCTGATAAAAAATCATGTTTTTCTTTCATATTATTCCTTTTTTAATCGACAAATTCTACTTCTTCTCCTTCAGTATTAAAATATTTTCCACTTTTAGATTTGTAATAGATTTCTCCATCTATTTTTACTCTCTTCATGGATTGTAAATCTTCTTCTAATTCTTCATTTAAATTTTCTTTATTAAATACATCGTTTTCATTATAAACTAGAGAATTCGGATCTGGTATAAAGTTCTCAAGAGCGGTATCTATAGCTTCATCAAATGCTTTTTTAAGACCATCACTTCCTTCATATTGTTCTCTGAAGTTTTTCATCTGGAACTTAAAATTATCAAAGCCTTTAATATAAAATCCTCTCCCAGTGCCTCCTAGCATATCTGAATCTTTCAAAAGATTTAAATTTGAAAGAAGATTATCAAAACCATTAACCTGATCATAAATTAAATCTGCTGACAAACCAGCAGCATTAGACCTAGATTTAATCAGTTCTGCTCGAACTACAAATCCTTTGATACCAAATTCTTTATCTTCTGTTAACTTTCTACTCGTCACTAATTTCCATAATGTATTAGTTAGGAATACAGAAGTTTTTCCACCAGGAAGTGCCTCGTCAGGTTTAAGGAAATTTAACTCGGCTGGTTGTTTAGAAAATGGGTTGATATCAATTTTTGTGTTTATGTGATTTATAATTATTGGCATGATGTTTGCATCAGAGAAATCATTTAGCAAACCTTTAAAGAAAGAAGAATTCTTCTTAGCTACTGCTGCTGCAGACATATTACCAGCTATATCATCATCTTCCTCTACATTCTTAGGCATCATTGTCGCCAAAGAATCTATTATCAGCGGAGTTGGTATTGGATAAATTACTCCATTTGGAAATGTAAATAAGAAAGGGTTCTGAAACTTCTTCTGTTCATTTTTCGAAAGACCACTTAAAGCTTCTTCTCCTTTTTTTAGTTTTCTTATTTTTTTTATTATATTAAAAGTGTTTTCTGTATTTAGGTTTGTTTCAGGTTTGACAAACAAACTCTTAATATATTCTTTATTTTTAATTCCAGTAAGACTCATCAGTCTCTGCATCTCAGTTGAATGCTCAAAATCTTGGAACTGAATAAACCCACCCATTTCGATAAAATTTGAAATTATGTTTGTTGCTATCTGTATAGCAAGAGTTGTCTTAGCACTTCCTGATTTCCCAATTATCATTAATATTTTTCCGCAGGATATTCCAAGAATTTTAACTTTTTTTCCAGATTTATCATAATCATATTTACCATTTCTATAATCTAGTACATCTATTCCAGTTCTTATAGACGGTATTTCTATTTCTTCGCCTAGACTATTTTCTTGAATAAAACTTTTGACATCAGATACTAATTTGTTATTTCTTTTTGAAAATTTTGATTCATCAATCATATTTTTTCCTTTTGTTAATAAAAAGTTTTTTAAAAATTTATTTTTAAATAATGCAACATTAAATTAAATTAATGGAGATTAGCATGTTTTTTAATGAAAGTAGTTTTTCTAAAGTTAAATCTAAAATTAAAGAAAAGAAGAAGGATCTAACTAATAATCTAACTAATAAAGATTATTATAAGCAAAAACTTAGACACGTTTCAGATACAGCAAGAAGCATTGTTGATAGAAGAATCTATAACATTAAGAATTCTATTATTAGAAAAGAGAAAGAAATAGATGAACTAAATGCAAGATTATCTTCTTATAAAGAAACTGGGAATCGTTCTTCTTATAAAAGAACAAAAGTTTTAATAAGTATAGACAGAAAGCTTTTAGCAAAGTTAAGATTAGAACTTATTGTTTTAAATAAAAAAAAGGTTAATGCATAACATTAACCTTTTATTTTGTCAAAATTTCTAAGTCATTACTAATCAAGTCGGTTCTTATACCGGCTCCTAAGAAGTAGATATCTACTAATTTTTTTGTTTCTCCTCTCAATCCTTCTAAGCTTTTGATGGAAAAATATCCTTCTGTGTTTATCTGTTTATACATAACCATTTTGTTTTTTATATCATCTGCTTTTGGACCAAGAAATTCTTTAGAAGCATTTTCTGCATTAAAAGCGAGAAGAGCAATATTTTCTAAATCAGTTATTCTTGCTATCTTGCTCTTACCTACTAAATGCTGAGTTTTTCCAGAACGTTCGCTAATATCTATAGAGAACGTGTTCTTTTTCTCTAACATTTGCTGCATTTTCTTTATAAGAAGATAACCAACAAACATCTTTTCTTTAGTTCTGATATATTTCCCACTTGATGGATCATACAAATAGACATATTCTTCTAAAGGAATATTTAATTTGTCTGCCGCTTTCTTTATATCTTTCAAAGTTGGTTCATTCTCATAAGGAAGAACTTCTAAGAAAAAGTTGTTATCTTCTGATTTAAACATTCTTTCGAAATAATTTTGAAATTGTGCATCTGTCATATTAGAAAATAACTTTTTATAATGTTCAGTGTTCTTATTAGTTCTGTCTAATACACTAAACGTTTCATAAATTTTTTCTTCAATTTCTTTTCTTTTTTTCTTCGATAAAGTTTTCATTTATTTCTCTTTTGTTATTATTATGTTATTTTAATAAAAGAAACTGAACCTTTTCCTGAATTACTTGAAGAACAGGTGAAAACACCAACAGGAGTCATTTTATACAATGATGCTATAAATTTTTCTGCCAATATCAAACAATTTTTTGAGAAATTGTTTTCGAAATTTGCTTCAAGCGGAGTAGAAAATTTTAAAGGGATTTCTTCATCAAGTATAACAATATTACCACTGTTTTCATCACTATTTATATTTATTCTTACTTCATTTAATAGTTTAGAGAATAATTCTAAGAATAATGCACCACCGGAACGTTTCTCATTCTCTATGGAACTAATAAATTCATCTATGAAACTAGTATCAGAATATTTTATGGAAAATGTGTAAGTATTCGAGGCTATATCTCTAGCCCCATTACTCAGATATCCTTCATATGTTCCATATATCTTAGTATTCTTAATTGTGTGAATAATTATAGAATTTACTAAAGAAACATATATATCTGGAAATTTTTTGAGATACATACTATCTTTTAATTCTTCGGATAACTTTTCAACGTTATTCATTTCACTCCTTTCTTTCTTTAATAATATAGAATTGTTTTTTAAAACAGATTTATTGTGTAACATTATTATAAAATAACATGAGGAAAAAAATGATAGATTTAAATAATATCAATTTTAAGGAAAATATTATCAACTCTAATTTTATAACTGAAGATTTTAAAGAAGAAGTTTCAGAAAAAAAGAAAAAAATAAAAGAAAAATATGATTCTTTAGTTAAAAGTGAGAAGGAATATATTCAAAACTTTATATTGAAGCAAGAGAAAAAAATTAGCGACCTAAAAAAAGAAATGAATATTTTATCGAGCTATATAAATAAGCATTCAGGAGATAGTGCTAAAGAGAGAGAAGTAAATACAGCGGAGAGAAAGTACGAAGCTGCAAAAGATTATATTAAAACTCTGAATAAAAGAAAGATTGATAAGGTTCAAGATTGGAATAAGGATATGATCATCCTCAAGAACAAAAACAATAAAAAAATGAAAGAATTAGATGAAAAAGAGGAAAAAGTTGTTGAAGAATCTTTTATAAATATCACTACGGAGAATCTGAATAGAGCTTCTAATATTAGTAGAAGTAAATCTACAGATGTGAATAATTTTTTAAACTCTATCTTACATGAAAGTCTTAAAGAAATAATTATCAGTAATAAGGTAAAATTAGCTAATAAAGCTAAAGAAGCTTTCAAGAAAATGGAAGAAAATAAAAAGAAAAAAGAAGATTTAAAGAAGGATAAAGTTAGAGATACTTATAATAAGGCTCTAGATAGACTTGATAAACAGTTAGATGGTTACAAAAATAATTATGAACAGGCTAAAGAAAGAAACCTCAAAGGAAATATGAATTTAATCAATGGTAAGATAAAAGACCTCGAAGAAAAAAGAAAAAATCTAATCGAAACCTTAGATAAAATTTAAAAAAAAAGGTATAAGAGTTAATCTCTTATACCTTTAATTTCTTTTTTTATAAATTTAGGCTCTACTTCTAATATTTTTTGATTGACATTATAACTTTCCTTTCTATAAACATTATCTTTCTCTAATAATGCATTGTACTTTTCTATAGTTTTATTTGGTATAGATTCTTTATAAATATCTATAAAATTCTCAAACTTACCAATAATTAGATCGAAAGGTACAAATAATTTATCTGCGTGAGTAAGTTCATGAATAGTCTTTGAAAGAGGAACTAGACCGATTAAAAATTTAAAATGAACTGAAAGCACTTCAGATATCAACTTAAAAGTAGAAACATGTTTCAATCTTTTTAATAGATCGAATGTAACTATAGAACATACATCGAATAAAGTAAAAGGATAATGATGAAATTCTATCTTAGAGTTAATCTGATTGGAATTACAAAGAATAGAGCAAGAAATATCTTTTCTTTCTGATAGTGTTCTCAAAAAATACTTATATTCTTTACTAGATCTTACTTGTTTTTCAACGTGTTTAATAACTTTAACAAAATTTTCATCTGTTGTAAAAGATGTAATATAATAAGACAAGATAAAGGAATCATCTTCATTATTGATTAATATTATATTGTCTTCTTCGTTTATTTTTAGGTTTTCGATATTTGATTTCATTTTTTTGTCTGGGTTATTAGATTTAACATAATTATAAATAGTTAAGGAATGACATGAATAATTTAATTTTTAAAGACGACTTAGATGTATTTAAAAAATTAATTGAATTTAGCAAGACTCTATCTATAAAAAAAGATAGTTATTTTAAAGAAAAAGAAAACTTAAATACGACATTTTTTTCAGATAAACTTAAATTATGCTTAGATAATGGCTACGATTATACTTTGGAAGAGAAAAACGAACTGACTCTTTATCTAAATGTTAATAACACCACTCTCTTTAATTTAGAAATTTTACAAAATTTCGATTCTATAAAGTATGCTGAAATAAATTCCTATTATGTAGAATATAAGCCTGGAATAATGTATTCTATGAAGAAAATTTACTCATTAGAGTATGGAACTGAAACAAATAATGAAGAATTTCTACAGAAAATATTAAATAAGTATTTTCTTAGTAAAAATTACAGTATATATAAGTTATCAGAAAGTAATAACGACTTTTTCGTTGTAAGAGATAGTGATGACACAGAAATTTTATATACTCTTAACAGTTATTACAATTTAAAATATTTTCCTTCTTCGTACATAGACTTTGAGAAAAATACACTATATATTGATAATGTAGAAGATTATATAACAGAATATAGTAACTTTTATGTAACAGGAAACGCTGAAGAAGATAAAAAGATAAAAAATGAGCTTCTGATTAAGAGTAGAATATGCAACAATAGAGATATAATGTTCTATACTAATAATAAAATAGAAAACGAAATAGTAGTTCCAATCGTCTCTAATGAATTACTACAAAAGTTCTTATTTTCTTATAAAAAAACAAAAGAGTATCTTATAGATACCATAGATAATAAATTCTTTTCTAATATCTATCCTAATTATGATAGTTTATTCAATCTAATAATAGTATTTGCTACGATAAAAAGAGTTCTAAACCAAGATTATAGTAATATAAACTTTAACTATGATAATTTCACTGCAAGAGAGATAAAGAATTTTCTTGCTTCTTATAAAATATTTGATATGGATGATGTTCCAGATAACTATGCTATAGAACTTATAAAGAATCTGAAAAGATTTATGAGAATAAAAGGAACTGATTTAGTTCTTGAGGAAATACTTTCATTATTCAATATTAATAATATCTCACTTAGTAGATATTATTTATGTAAGGTTGATAAACCAGATGCTTTAGATTTAAAATATAAAGTTTATAGTGATGAAGAATTAAGTAATCTTCATTTAACAGAATTTAAGAATATCTTGCAGGATTATAGAGGAATTCCTAATAAACAAGACTTCTTGCCTAAAAGTTTAGAAAAAATTTTAATAGAAGAAACTAAATCTAGTTTTAAAGATTTAATCTCAAACTATAACTTTTTTGAAATACAAAACTTTTTTAATGATGTAATCTTTAATACTTTTGATGAGTTTAAAGGAAAAAATTCTTATTATTATTTGGAAGATTCTCTTTCTTCTAAGATATATCAATACATTAATGATAGAATAAAAGACTTTGATGAATTTAAATTTAGAAAAGATGTTATTAATTTCGAAGAAATTGCTGGAGAAGAGACATTAGAACACAAAGTTCGTTCTATTCTTAGAAATTATTATGTAAGTAAGAGAATAGAAAGTATACTAAATAGTCAGATTAAAGAAATAAATATCAACTATGAGAAAATAATTGATGGTATTTCTAATATTGAGCTAGTTGCTAAGAAGTTAGTAAATATCTATCTAAGAAGAATGGATATCAAAAATATAAATGATTTAAATCTTATAGATTTTAAGGATATCATTTCGAAAAGTTTAGAACCCATATTCAATGATGAGATTTTTATAGAGTTTCCTTATAAAGAAGTTAAAACTTTCTTATACAATAATCTTATAGCCAGATATGAAGAATTAGTCGATAATTGTGTTACAACTAAAGAGTTAGAAGTAATTTATAATAGATTTGGCTATACTGAATCATATTCCGGAGACCTTTCAAGCTTAAGAACTATAAGCGATAACGATCCATTGGAAGAAGATAGATTAAGAACTATTGAACTTAAGAAATTAATTCTAACAAGATTAAAAAATTTCTTTAGAGACCCTCTTAATGAAATAGCTGACTCTTCAGAAGAAACTTTTACTTCAATAAAATTAAAGCCTACCGTTTTTAAAAATTATAAGAGAGAAGTTGTTTCAGATAACTATACTCTATATATAGAAAATACTTATGAAAAAGGACAAGTAAAAATTTTATATCAGGTTGTTAATGAAAACAGCAATTTTGATGAAAATAAAGCACAGGAATATAAGAATGGAATAACTCTCAGTGGCTATGATTTTTATAAGATATACACAAAAGCAAAAAGTCTTGTAAAAGGAATATTGGATAGTGATTTAGGTAGTGCAAATATCTTTCTTGTAAGAGAAAAGACTTCAGAACCTGAATACAGTATAGTAGAAGATCCAGAAACTAAGAAAAAGACACTAATTATTAATTCTAATAATACAGTAAGATTAAAAATAAACAATAGTTCTTCTTTTATCTATACAAAGCCAATAACCTTTGATAAAGGAAGCTATGATATAAAATACGATATAGTAAAACCAGGTGTAGAAGAAGCTATTATTATAGACGGTGTACTTCCAAAAATGGAAGTGAATAATGTAGTAATTGTAGACCCACCTGAAATATCTTTTCTTAATAGTAAAGGAGAACATATTCATTCAAAATATGACAATGGAAATCTCCGTGTTAATGATATGGGAGACTCTGTACAATTTGAATTAAGAGTTCCTAGTAATATTGTCGATCCTTCAAAATATAATATTCAATATTCCATTGAAGAGGGAGGCACTATAAGCGATACTAAAGATTATCATATACCGCTAATATTAGAAAATAAGAAGATTTATAATATCAAATGTAGAGGTTACTACCCTTCAGATGGTAATAAAATATATAAACCTAGTAAGAGTGTAACCTATGGAGTCATTGTTGATAGAAAAATAGAAGTTGATGATGTAGATATAGAATATATAAAATTGCATGTTAATTTAATAGCAGATGATGACACATACCCAGGCACTATGGACGAAGAAGTAACAGGAATAGAATTAGTAAGAATAACTAAAAAGATTAGTAGAACTCCTAGTGGGAAATTAGTAGTATTAAAATATATGAAAGATACTCCAAATAATAGAATTAATTCCTCATGGAAGACTTTATATGGGGACTCTATTATACTCGATGAAGAAATGTATAGTGAAAAAAAATCTTTATATCTCTTTAAATATGAAGTCATAGGAGACGATACTTTTGAAAGTGAAGAATTCAACAAAGAGATTGATAATACGATAATGAATTTTTCTGAACTTTATTTTAATGCTGCTATGACTGGTCATTTTAGAGATTCTGTATTTAGCGTAGAAGACACCAAAGAAAACAAAGAAAGTTTTGAAAAACCAATACTCTCTATAGAAACTTCAAATTTGCCTAAAGAAAGCGATATATACATAGACCAACAAAAAATTTTTATTCAGAAGAAATTTAGCACAGAAAATATCTTTTACAAGGTTGTTAAAGGAGAGAATTCCAATATAAATTTCTTAGAAGATGAAGATTTTATTAATAGTTTTAAGAAGTATAATGATGAAGAGATACTAGTAAAAGAAAATAGTGAGATATATGTTTATGAAAAAACCTATACTCATAATTATCTCGTTCCAGAAGTTTCTAAAGTAGGCGCTTTTAAAAAATTAAGAATCAAATACTCCGTTCCTGAAATTATGCCTGAAAAAAAGACATTCTCTGATAGATTATTTGTTTCTTTTAACATGATTAATATCAATAATAACTACGTAATAAGATACACAAGTAAAAGAACGAATGAGGATACTGATTTCGAGTTCCCAAATCCAGATAATGATATAAATTCGTCTACATCTAAGACAGCAGGTACTATTTTAGAAATATCTTCTACTTCTAACTTTAAATTTAGAGTCTTTGCTAAAGACAATAAACGAAACTTAGATAGCGAACTATTTACCGAAGTCTTTCAGAAGAAAGTAGAAGAAGAAGTTTTAGATGAAGAAGGTGGTGGTAGCGGCAGCGATAGTGGTTCTTCCATCTTAACTAAAGAAGAGATACAAGACATTAAGAATAGAATAAATAAAAAAGTAGACGACATAATCGATACCTTAGACAAAGATGACGAAGTTAAAAGATTAGACGGAATCTACAGAAGCATTCTAAAGGAGATAGAAGAAAAAGAAAAAACTTCATTAGAAGACTACAATGGAGAAGTTGAAAAGATAAGTGAAGAGAAACTAAACATAGCCAAAGAAATCTTAAATTACACCTATATAGAAAGATTAAGAAGCGAAATTTTCAACCTAGATAGAAACTTCTATGAAAGATACTTTAACTTCCTATTAGAATTATATAGAAACAAATTATATGTATATATCGGTAACGATAGTGAGAGTGAGCTAAGAGAGAGGATCTTCAGTATAACTGACAATGAAACTTCTCAAAAGTTCCTACTAGACGAAATCAAAAAAGAATACATATTAGAATTCAACAACTATATGAATAGAAAAACTGTACCAAAGCGTATAGAATACCTAAACACTAACTACAACATACTAGAATTTAAGACTCTGGCGGAAGATTTCCTAACGCAACTCTTCAACTCTTTCATAGAAAACAAAGATAAATCCACTAAGATGTTAAAAAGCTTCCCAGCAAAACAAAACTTTTCTTATAACAAGCTTCTAAACATATATGACAATTATAGAACATATTTCAACATAATGACTGGACAAGCTTATCTCTTTCCTGATGAAGGCTCTAATACTGAATATGATTACCAAAAATGGTTAAGCTTTAAAGAACTAGTCAAAGCAACCAATCCTTCTCCTAACGCTAGTAAGCAGCTTAAATTCTTCAAAATTCCTTATGATAATCTTAAGAATATAGAAAAATCTCTATCTAACCTTCATAAACTTTTAGATTATTCTACATTAACAAATAAAGACACCTATTGGAAGGCTAAAGAAGAAGAAATCTTAGAGAAAGATTTTACATATATACCTTCTAAATATATAACCTTAGAAAATTATGAAAGAAATACGTTCAATGATGAATACTATTCTCTATTCTTAAACTTTCTAATATACTTAGATAAAAATAATCTTAATACTTTTGAGATTTTCGATACGTCCTTAAACTTTACCCTAGTAAACAATATAAAGACAGCTGTTCCTTTAAAGCTAACCGACATTCTAATTGGGATGAGAGTATTATTACAACATATACAATCAAATGTATCTTCCCCATGTCAGATAGAATTAGAAGATAAGGTCAAATTCGTTATATCGCTGAGAGATGAATTTAAAGTATATGATAAATATTATGATGGTGAGGAAAGTTATTCTGATTTTCCTAAAGATATAGCTTCTTTCATAAGTATAGATATGACTCTAAATGTAGGAGATTATTTGAATATAGAAAATTTGATAGCGTGGTTTGAAAGAGTTAAGGATGGTTATAAGAAGTTTAATGAGGCTCTCTTCAAGGTTAAGAATTATGAAGAGTATAGAAGATTGTTAGATGAGTATAGAGCAAGATTTATGAATCTGGATGATAAGAGTGCATTGATCGGTTATAATACTTATCAAGAATATTTCAGTGGAAGTACTTTCGGTGATTATCTGTTCCTTGATAAGGATGAGGAAGGAAATGATGTGTTGCCGGAGAATTTCTATGCTTTTAAAAGAAAAAAA